>Ga0116134_1000178_pt1 | contig 34037 bp, 27 predicted proteins | sample June2015DPH_19_5_FD_89737 | JGI IMG/M metagenome (GOLD analysis project Ga0116134, IMG submission 89737) | Peatland microbial communities from SPRUCE experiment site at the Marcell Experimental Forest, Minnesota, USA - June2015DPH_19_40 | ecosystem: Environmental > Terrestrial > Soil > Wetlands... | reverse complement strand
CGTTGCCGGAAAGGGGTCGCCACCGACAGTGATGTCGTGGAAATCGTTGTCATAACCTGACCCCAGGCCCAGCGGATAGATGATCGGATCAATGAATCCGATCGGCAACTCGCCGTTAGCAGCCGCCTGTTGATTGGCCAGAGCCAGGTAGCCGGCCCACATAGGCGCGGCAAAACTGGTTCCTCCGTATTCGTTCGCCGTGCAGGTTGTTTGGTCGGCGCAGACATAAAAGCTCCAATTCGCGTTTGCCGAGACGTCGACGTCATTCCGATAGATCGTCGAACCCTCGTTGGCCTCGGTGATCACGCCCTGAAGCTGCTGCCACGGCGGAATCAGAACGTTGGTCCCCCAGCCGGCGCCGCCGTCGGCCCACACGGTTTCCGAAGCCCAGGGACCGCCCGCGCTTTGGGTCACTAATACCGTGCCGCCGACCGCGATGACATATTGAGAATTCGACGGCCATGGCGCATTGCCTTTATATGCCCCTTGGTCGCCGGACGCTTGAAAGAAGTTTTGGCCCTGCGCCTCCATCTTCTCGAAGTACGGATCGTCTACGCTGGGGTCCACCGGTTTCCAGGTCCACGAAGAGCTCAAATTCAAAGGCAAGGGAGAATCCGTTGACATGCCACTCAATATGGCGGTATCGCTCGCGCCCACGTACAAATACACGGTGGTTACGCCCGGAGCCATGCCTCCCGCCTGAGTGATGTCCAGGGTCTGTTCCGTATCGTCACAGCCATCCGTATAGACGCAGGTCACGGAGCTTCCATCCGTCGAAATGCCAGTGACCGCGAAGGTCCTCGTTTGCCCAGCGTTCTGGTAGTAAGTGTTCACGTCGGCGATATCAAATCCGTAGAACTCCAGCAACCCGATGTTCTGGCCGGCGCCGGTGAGAGCCGTTCCTTCGTAGTAGGCTGCCCTCATGTCGCTGCCGCAGAAGGACTGTTCAGGGCAGGAGCCCGTAGTAGCCTGGGGCTGCGCCTTGAAATCTCTATGCACGAATAAGGGACGCGGGATCGAATAGTTGTCCAAACCCGTGATGTGCCACAGCTGGAACGGCAGGTCCACCGTGGGATCGCGGTCGACAGCATAGAAGGTGCGGTTTTCCGTGGGGTGCTGGTAGACGCCCATGGTCACATGGAAGGCTTTCTCGACGCTCGCCACCGTGCCCTTGAGTTGCACGTCGAAAGCATCGCGGGAGCCGCCCACCACCGTAAAGCCGCTCGCTTTCGCGAAGCCGATCACGGCGTCATAATCCTCCTGGCTGGGACCAAACCTCGCGGTAAACTCCGGCACCGTAACGAAGTGCCGGTAGGAGGCGCTGGAAGGATCGTAGAGTTCTTGCAAGAAGTTTTCCAACTCTGGCTGGTGACGTAGCGCCAGAACAACGTCGAAGTGCATGGTTTGAGTTGCGGGAAGCCGTCCGACGGACTGCGCCTCCCCATTGAGAACCACTTCGCGCACATGACGCGTTAGCAGGGTCTGCGATTGCGCCTGGCAAACGATATTCCCTGCCGACACGATCGCGACGAGCGTGAGCAGGAACACACCTGATTTTCGAATCATGATTTCTCCTTCGTGGGGTACTTCCTGAAAGATCGGTACGATCCTAGCATGGTAGGAACCATACAATAAGCCACTATTTTAAACGACGATCACCCCACCAGCGTGTCCGGCCACAACTGATCTCGCTGGCTGCGCGACGGGTATCAGGTATACTCGTCGGCCATGCAATCAGGGACCAAGTCTCACGTACATTTTGCCGTGCTGCTCTGCGCGTTCGCAGTCTCACTCTACTGCCTTCCGCTTTTAGCACAAGATAAGGACCCCGCGCCCTCTCGCGCGGCGGCCGTGCTCAACTCCATGCCGCACGCGAAGAAGATCGATCAAGTCGCACTCTCTCCCGGTGGAAACCAGGTTGCCTACATCGTCGATGGGCAACTCACGGTGACGCCGGTACGCGGCGGCGCTCTCCGTGAGATCTCCGTGGAGGGCAAGCTTCGGCTGCGCGAGGTCACATGGTCAGCGGACAGCAAGCAGCTCGCATTCCTCGCTGACTTGCCCGGTGACATTCCCGTTGCTCAAGTCTGGACCGCGGCCATCGATGGCAGTGCTCCGGCAAAGCGGGCGGAATTAAAAGGTTATGCCCAGACGCCTCGTTTTTCTCCCGATGGAGCGACGCTCGCGATCCTTTTTACTGCGGGCCTCCCCCGCGTAGCTGGTCCACTGCAGCCGATGACGCCGCTTGCGGGAGTCATTGACGACCAAATCTACGAGCAGCGCCTCAACACCATCAACCTGCGCACGAACCGCCTGGCGCAAGTTACGCCGGCCGATATGTACATCTATGAATACGACTGGACTCCCGATGGAGCGGCGTGGGTAGCCACGGCGGCGCACGGCTCGGGCGACCCGAATTGGTGGGTCGCGCGGCTCTATCGGATTGACGTGCGGATTGACGCGAGCGGCGACGCGCGCACCGGCGAGATGCACGAAATCTACGCGTCCAAGTGGCAGATGGAAGACCCGCACGTTTCGCCGGACGGTAAGAATGTAGCCATCATCGAAGGCCTCATGAGCGACGCCGGCGTCACCGGCGGCGATATCGTCATAGTTCCTATCGTTCCAATGAAAGACGGCCCTATCGACGGCGGCGCGGCGCGGAACATCACTCCAACTCTCAAGGCATCTCCTACTTCGCTCGCGTGGACATCTCCCGACCGCATCGTTTTTGCCGCCAACATCGATGGGAATTCCGGCTTCGGCAGCGTGAGCGCCACCGGAGGCGAACCGCAGACACTGTGGACGGGCGAAGAATTAGCGACAGTGGACGCGTGGCAACCTGGCGGCTCTTTCTCCCGCGACGGAACGGTGACCGCGGTTGCACGCCAATCCGCCGGCACTCCCCCCGAAGTCTGGGCGGGACCGATTGGCCATTGGAAGCAGATCACCCACCTGAACAGCGGCATCCAGCCCGCGTGGGGCGCAATGCGCAATGTTCACTGGACGAACGGAAGCACGCGGGTCGAAGGCTGGCTGATGCTTCCCAGGGACTTCGCGCCCGGCAAGACGTATCCGCTCGTAGTCAGCGTGCACGGCGGACCGTCCTCGGCGTGCACGTCTAACTGGGGTGAGGGTTTCACCGGAGCCGCATCGGCGATGGGCTACTTCGTTCTCTGTCCAAACCCGCGCGGCAGCTACGGGCAAGGCGAGGCGTTCACGCAAGCGAACGTCAAGGATTTCGGCGGTGGGGACTATCGCGACATCATGGCAGGCATCGATGCCATCTCCAATTCCAAGGAGTACCCGATCGACGCCAAGCGCATCGGCATTCGCGGGCACAGCTATGGCGGATACATGACCATGTGGGCCGAGACCCAGACGCGGCGTTTTGCCGCGGCGGTCGCGGGCGCCGGAGTCTCGGACTGGCTGAGTTATTACGGACTGAACGACATTGACGAGTGGATGATCCCGTTTTTCGGAGCGTCCGCTTACGACGATCCGGCGATGTACGCCAAGAGCGACCCGATGCACTTCGTCAAGGCGGTTCAGACGCCTACCCTGATTCTGGTTGGCGATCGCGATGGTGAGGTTCCGATGGAACAATCGGTGGAATGGTGGCACGCGCTCAAAACCATGAAGGTGCCCACCAGACTGGTTGTCTATCCGAACGAAGGGCACATATTCGTAAAGCCCGCCGACTTCCACGACTACAGCTTGCGCAGTCTGGAGTGGTTCGACGAGTGGTTCACGAAAGCGTCAGCCGACCAAACGGTGGCGCACCATGTGGACACCCCACATTAGACATTTGGAGCAAGTCGGTTCAATTCGCCATCTTTGAGCCAAGGCCGAGAACCTGGCAAACTGTCTTGGCGATCATGAGTTCTTCGTCCGTGCGAATGACGCGGACCGCAACCCGGCTGGCCGCCGCCGAAATCACGCCCTCATTCGCCGCGTTTCGCTTTGCTTCGAGTTCGATCCCAAGAAATCCCAGTCCATCGCAAATCCGGGTGCGGACCGGAGGCGCGTTCTCTCCGATGCCGCCAGCGAACACCAGCGTGTCCAGCCCGCCCAACGCCGCGGCGAATGCGCCGATCCATTTCTTGACCTGGTAACAGAACAGCGCGACCGCTTCAGCTGCCCGCACGTCCTGCGTCTCGTGCTCCAGCAAGTCACGCATGTCGGAACTGGTTTCGGATATGCCAAGCAGCCCGGACTGGAAATTGACCATCTCGTTAAATTGCTTCGCGCTCATTTTTTCCGCGCGCGCCAGATACCAAACCAGCCCAGGATCGAGATCGCCGGAGCGAGTGCTCATCGGCACCCCGGCGGTCGGCGTGAAACTCATGCTGGTGTCGACGGACTTGCCATAACGCACCGCCGCCAGACTCGCGCCATTGCCGAGGTGCGCGAGGATGACCCGGCCTTGTGCCGCTTCCGCTCCGGCCACGCGGGCGAGCTCTTCCATTAGAAACGCATACGACAACCCGTGAAACCCGTACCGCCGCACCCCTTGTGCCTCGTAGCGGCGCGGGATCGGCAGCAACTGCGCCACGCGCGGCAAGTCATGGTGAAATGCCGTGTCGAAACACGCCACTTGGGGCAGATCGGGAAACCGGCGATGAAACGCCTCGGTCAACAGGATCTCCTCCGGCAAATGGTCAGGATCGAATGGACTGAGGCGGCGCAGATCTTCAACCATTTTCGCCGTGATTCGCTCGGGCTTGCTGAACTTCGGCCCGCCATCCACCACGCGATGGCCCACTGCGGTCAATGCATCCCGCCCGCTGCGTTCCTCGATCCAATCCATGAGTGCGCCAACCGCCGCGGTGTGATCCGGCGCCGACACTGGCCGCGAAAAGTTGTCCGCCTGATCCGAGCCTTTCACCCGGAAGGTGGCCTCCGGCAGTCCAATCCGCTCAATCCCGCCCTCCAGAATCCGCTGCGGCGGGTCCCCCGCCTCGAAGAGCGCAAACTTGATGCTCGACGAGCCGCCATTGATGGTCAGAATGCGCGGGTTAGCTGGCTTCATGAAATGACTCCATCGTCATTCTACAATCTGAACGAAGCCAGTTTTGCGCTCCAAGATGGCGCCCCTGATCTGCGGGTGGTTGATCGTGGAAGATGACTTGGCACTGGTGCCTTCCGGTCAGCCCAAGAATGTGCTTTCGGCAACGCGCGGAAGAAGATCAAAGCGATCCTTGACACTTATGTTCCCGAGTTTTCCGTCCGCATAGGCGGCTCGACATCGATTGATATCACTGGAGCGCGTTATTTGTTTTCCTCCGCCATTCCCGGGCTGGGCAGTACCCCCACCCCAATCCCCGAGGGCTCCGCTTTCGTGTGATACACGCGCTCGGTGGCCTTCACGAAATCCGAGGGCTTGGCATCGGGAATATTGACGAAGGCTTGCGGATTGCGGTCGGTGAGCGGGAACCAGGAACTCTGAATCTGCACCATGATGCGGTGGCCGCGGCGGAAGGTGTGGTTCACGTCCTGGAAAGTAGAGTCGATCTCTTCCACTTTGCCGGGAGTGAAGGGTTCGGGCTTTTCAAAGCTGTGGCGGAATTTGCCCCGGAAGGGTTCGCCGCGCACCAGTTGCTGATATCCGCCCATAGGGAACGTCGGCGGAGGCACGTCGGTTTTGGGTTTGCCGCTGTCTTCGGGGCGGGGCGCGTCCAGTTTGCTGTCCGGGTAGTCGGGCGGGTACACGTCGATCAGCTTTACATCAAAATCAGAATCGGTTCCGCTCGTCGACACGAAGAGCCGCGGCGAGATCGGACCGGCGATGGTCACATCTTCTTGCAGAACCGGTGTTTGATAGACAAGCACGTCGGTCCGGCTGGCGGCAAAGCGCTGATCGGAGACCATATATTCCTGCGGCACATTCAGCGCGACGTAGTTCACGAAGGGCACGGGCTTGGCCGGATCGCTGACGTACTCATCGAATGAAGATGACTCGGCGGCTGGCGGATCGAACGAGAGTCCGCCATTCGCGTGGAAATACAGCGTCTTCGGCGCCGCGTTCTTCGGCGGCCAGGCCGGGTACTTCCTCCATACATTTGTGCCCGTCTCGAAGACATAGGCTTTGGGCAGCTTCGCATCGCCATTGCCTTTGAGATACTGCTCGAAAAACGGGAAGAGAATATTGCTGCGGTAATAGTCGCCGGTGTTAGCGGCAAACTCCACCCGTCCCAGATGATCGCCGTCGTACCGGCCCCATCCACCGTGCACCCAGGGGCCGATCACCAGGCCGTTGAAAATCCCAGGATTGTTCTTGTCGATGGAGTGGAACGTCGTGAAGGGGCCCTGCAGGTCCTCGGCATCGAACCATCCTCCGACAGTGAGCACGGCGCAATGGATGTTCTTCATGTGCGGCGCGAGGTTGCGCGTCTTCCAATAATCGTCGTAAGTATCGTGGTGGAGCTGGTCGTCCCAGAGAGCGCTCCTGCCCTCCAGATACTTTGTGAGATTCCCGATCGGGCCTGCGTTCAGATAGAACTCGTAACCATCTTTGGTGCCGTAATCGAAGGGCACGGAAGTTTTCGACGGGAGTTGAGGATTCTCCTGCGGCTTGAACGAGCTGTAGAAGCCAAAATTCGCTGCCAGCATGAATGCCCCGCCGTGGTAGCCGTCGTCTCCCATGAAGAGATCGGTCATGGGAGCCTGGGGCGAAGCCGCTTTGAGCGCGGGATGCGAGTCGATGATGCTGGCCGAAGTGAAAAACCCAGGATACGAGATGCCCCAGATGCCCGCGTTTCCGTTGTTGTTGGGCACGTTCTTGAGCAGCCAGTCAATCGTGTCGTAGAGATCGCTGGCGTCGTCGACGTCCTGGTTCGATTTCTTATAGTCGATGTGCGGACGCATCTCGATGAACTTGCCTTCCGACATGTAGCGGCCGCGCACATCCTGAAAAACGAAAATGTATCCCGCCTTGTCGAACTCGGGCGCGGGGCCCAGATTCTTGCGATACTGATCGACGCCGTAAGGCCCCACGCTGTAAGGAGTGCGGTTGATCAGGAACGGATATGCTCGCGAGCTGTCTTTGGGCAGGTAAACCGACGTGAACAGATGCACGCCATCGCGCATGGGGATTCGGTACTCATACTTCGTGTAGTGCTCCCTGATGCCGAACTCCGGCGTCTCGGTCTTGTTCTGGGCGGCAGCATTGGCGGTGTCGGCCAGGTTGACCAGAAGCAGGAGAAAGACGAAAGGAAGCAGACCCGACGCACCGCGACGCTGCATACTCGCTCCTTGAAGCAGGCTGGAAGCCGAATAGGCAAGCTACCTTCCTGCTCGCAACGAGTCAACCGGAATTCCCTTTTGGCTTCGAAATCGGTAGAAACCTGACTCCACTGTCCGCTGAATCTCTTGCAACAATCTGAGAAAGTGAGCAATTTTGAACAGTCAGGCGATGATCGGGAGACTACTGTGAAAGTCTACTTACCACGGCGTACCCTGAGGCGTACAGCCATTTGGGGCGGGCATGGGTTAGTGTCGACAGGTTTTGGCGACGTTCGACCCTCACGCCCGCCTCAGTTTTTCCGTTTTCCACTGAGCCGACGGACCCGACCCAGCCGCCGAACCCTGGGCATAGTGTCCCAGATAGCGCGTTGGTGATTTCACGATCGGAAATTCGATGGTAACGTTTCAGTGCTGTCACTGTCGCCGCAACAAAGCTCATCTCTCACGAAAGCGCGGTGTGTTTGAACGCGTGCTTTTGCCGTTATTGCTGCTCCGGCCGGTGCGTTGTGATGACTGCTTCCGGCGTCAGTATGTGAGCGTGTTGTGCCGGGTGCCGGAGCGTCCGCAAAGTGCAGATCGTTCCCAGTCGCCGCGGCGGATGGAAGCCTAGACCGGTGCGGGTGCAATCGGACAAGGGCGTCTCAAGTCTTGCCGGCGGCGAGTTTTCGAAACGGGCCATAACATCAGCCCAGACAGCGGAAAGAAGGGATCAAAATGGACTTCCTTAGATATCGGCACCTTCCCACAATTTTGCTGCTGGCCGCGCTCGCGGGCTGCGCTCAACCGCAAAACACTAAAGAACTGAAGGAGAAAACCGCTCAGGCAACGGCGGAGGTGAAGCACGATGCCCAGGCTGTGGCGGCAGGAATACGCGAGGGCTGGAGCCGCGACCAGCCACTCGATTTGAACACTGCGACAAAAGAGCAGTTGCTGAGCCTGCCGGGCGTGACCGCGGCGCAAGCCGACCGGGTGATTGCGGGGCGTCCCTATAACGAACCCAGCGAAGTGGTGACGCGGCACATCATGCCGAAGGCCGAGTACGACAAAATTGCAGACCGGGTCACCGCCAAGAAGTGAGCGCCAGGCAATGGTGCTTCGAACAATAGCGCTTCTCCCGCGAGTCAAACCAATGGCGGACTCCTACCTCAGTTGTTGAATCCGGGCAGATCTACGCGTTTCGCAATGTGATCCTTAATCCAGTGGCTGTCCCACCATTCCTTCGGGTCAATCTGGACGCCATCGAGCTGCATTGCGAAGTGAATATGGTCGCCTCCGGCCAGTCCGGTCTGGCCGCTCGTGCCCATGACTTGGCCACGTTTTACCATGTCGCCTTCATGCACACTAATCTGGCTGAGGTGGCCATAGATCGTCTGCAGCCCATAACCATGGTCGATCACGATGCAATTGCCGTAGATGCCCAGCGGCGCCGCATATACGACCCGGCCATCATTGGATGCCTCCACGCCCACATGCTGCGTAACCGCGAGGTCATAGCCAAGGTGCACCTGCTGGTCGATCTTGTTTCCTTTGTATATATAGTTCCGCGTGTCCGCAAAGCTCGATTCCGCCTGGGAATGAGACTGCCGTGTGAAAGGCTGCGACCATAAGAACCGGTCCGCCGTCTTGAAGCGCAAATCCGAAAGTACCTTGTTGTTGGCACGCCGCATTTCGCTATTGATTTTCACAAAACGCGCCACGGGATCGCCCGAGCCATTCGGGTCAAGCTCGTTAATTACCTTCTGCATGAACTGATCGCTCACCTGCAAGTCGTGTACGGTGTACTTGGGTTGCTCCTTCTTGGGAAACTGGAACACGATCGGGCTGGTCACGTCGTTCCCCGCACCATTGGAGGCGTAGACCAGCGGAACCGTGTTTGGCGGCATATTCCAGGCAAAGGCAAAGAGCGAAAAGAAGCCAGGTTTGCCGCCGGGCATAGGCCAGGCTCGAAAGGTCTGATCGCCGACGCGCACGCCCGCTTCTGTCCAACTACCGGAAACATTGAAGGTCGCCAGATCAGCCATGCCCAGGTACAGGTAATGCTGGTCTGAATCGACGCTGACGACTGGCGGCCGCGTCACCACCGTCACCTCGCGCTCCCAGTGTGCTGTCCTCCGAAGCAGATCGTTCGAGGTAGCTTCAACGATCAATTTTGCCTGGCCATCTTTGAGTTGCGGCGTGGCCTTGACGCCGGCCGTGAAGTTCCAGGTGCCGTCGGTCACGCGCGAAGGTTGCGCGGCCTCCCAGACGCGGTAGCGGGCTCCGTTCTGTTCGACAAACGCCGCGAGGCTACGAACCCCACGCGGATCGCGTACGTGGACGGTAATGGGAGTGGCTTGGCCGAGGGTGGTGACTGGCAACGGCAAGTCCACAACGGGCGTTGCCGATCTTGCCAATAGAAGCGCAATCGCCAACAAGACTACGACAGCAATAACGGGAACAAAGATTTTTCGCACAACTCATTGTAGCTCCGAATAAACGCAGCTCCCAATAGACGTAGCTCCCAATAAACGATGCGAAGATCGGTGTTCGCGCCGCAGCGAGACTGGCGTTGGCGCGTGTTCAGCGGTGCGCGTTCAGCTTGTCCAGTGCGCGCTTCAATTCTTCAAGCTTCTGTCCAGCCTCGCCGAGTTTGCCTTCTGCGGTCAGGCGCTGGTAGTCGGCAAGGTCTCTGCCGGCTTCTGCAATGAGCGCGTTGAATTCAGCGGCCGATTGGGGCGACACGCCTCGCGCCGCCTCGGCGGGGGCTGCCGCGGCATTCGTTGACGGGGTGCTCGTTGCTGCGGCATTCGTTGTCAGGGCGCTCAGCGATGAGGCCGCTCCGCCAAAAAGGGCCGCCATCGCCGACTCGAAGTTTGGTCCGTACGCCAGCTTATCCTGCAGCGCGAGCACAACCAGGCGCAACTCCGGCATCGGACTCCGTTCAGCCTGAAGGTAAATCGGCTCCGCATACAACAGCGCCCGCCCGGTCGGAATCACCAGCAGCGCCCCGCGCCGCACGTGCGAGCCTTGCTGATTCCACAGCGTCAATTGTCCGGAGAGCTGCGCGTTCTGATCGATTCGCGCCTCGATTTGCAGGGGTCCGTCGACCAGCTTCGTTTTGGGAAAGTTGTAGACCACCGACGTGCCGTAATGCGCGCCGTCGCTGCGCCCGGCAATCCAGCCAATCAGATTATTCCGGTTGGACGGCGTGAAGGGCAGAATCTCCACGAACTCCTCGCCTGTTTCGCCCGGCAGTTTCATCAGCACGAAGTTCGGCTGCATCGCCTGCGTTACCTGCTGACCTCCCTCGCTCATGCCGACTTCGGTGGCGACTGTCCACAAATCTTCACGGTTATAGAACGCTTCCGGATCGGTCATGTGATACAGGCCGTAAACCTCCGCCTGCAATTTGAGCAACAACTCGGGATAGCGCACGTGTTTGCGCAGTCCAGCCGGCATCAGGGCCGCATCCTTGAACAGGCCCGGAAAAATGCGGCGGTAGGCTGCGATGATCGGATCCTCCGTATCGAACACGTAAAACGTGGTCGTGCCATCGTAGGCGTCGATCACCACCTTGACGCTGTTCCGCATGTAGTTAATGGAATTGTTGTCGAGCTGGTAATGGCTCGAATACGGATAGCTGTCGGAAAGCGTGAACGCATCCATGATCCACGAAAGCCGGCCATCGTCGCCGAGCACAATGTAAGGATCAGGATCGTAAGTAAGGAACGGCGCCAATGTCGTTACGCGATCGCGCAAGCTGCGGCGCATCAGCAGCCGGCTTTCCTTGGTCACGTCATCGCTGAACGGCAGTTTGGCGAGGTCGTCGCGGTCGAGCGCGATAATAATGCGGCGCAGAAAACTGCCGAGCACGACGCCGCCGTTGCCTTCATATGACGTGAGGCTGTTGCTCGCGCCTTGCGGGTAGTTGAATTCCTTTTGCCGCGTCTTCACGTAGACGTCGGTGTTGGTCATCTCGCCGAAATAAATCTCCGGGCGCGTCACGTTCAGCCCACGCACCGTGCTCTGGACCGGCATGTTGCTCAGCATGAGCGTGGGCAGCCCTTCCGGCGTAAATCCATTGACCGGGTTCATGGTGATGCCGTAGCCGTGCGTATAGATCAGCTTGTCGTTGATCCAGTTGCGGCTGCTCTCCGGGAGTTTGTCGACGTTCAGTTCGCGCGCGGCCAGCATCACCTCGCGAGTCGTGCCGTCAATGTCATATCGATCGATATCGATGTCGGGAAAGTCGTAGTAAGTGCGAATTTCCTGGATCTGGCGCAGCGTGTCCTGGAGAGCGCGCCAGTCCCACAGCCGGATATTCTGCAGCGTAGCCTGATTGTTCGCGGGTTCGGCCGCGTCGACGGTCGTCTCCGCCGGAAACTCGCGCAGCGAGATTCGGTTCAATCCGTAGGCCTGCCGCGTCAGCTCGGTGTTGTAGACAATGTAGGGCTTCTCGCGAACCAGTTCGTTAGGTTTGACGATAAAGCTGCTGACGTACCAGCCGACTGCTTGAACCGCGATATAAAAGACCGCAGCCGGAAGGATCGCCGCGATCAGCCAGCGTCCGCGTGGCACCCGCACGGCGTTGACCACTGCGATCACCGCGCCCAGAATGAGTGCCGCGCAGACGATGAGCATCCCGGTGAGCGTGATGTGCGCGTCCGTGTAAGTCACGCCCCCGAAAATCGTATGATCGTCAAGCAATAATTCGAACCGGCCGATATACACGCGCATCGCGATGATCAGCAACAGGAACGCAAACGTGATGGAGAGCCCGCGCCAGGGTAATGCGACAGAGCGGCTGAGACGCCCGGTGATTGCGCGGCTTCCGCCCGTGATGAGGATGAAGACAACGGCGAGTATGCAGGTAATCACGGCTAGCGTAAGCAGCCATCCGGCGATGAGTTGCCACGCGGGCAGGGTGAAAAGAAAAAAATTCAGCGGCTTGCCAAAAATCGGATCAAAGACGCTGCCGCCGCTCGTGGTGCTGGGTGCATACCAAAAGAGCGCGAGCGTCGGCCACTCCACCATCATGCCGCCGCCGGTGGCAGCCGCAATGACCAGCGACACGCCGAGCGCAATGAGGCGCAGGACCGGCCCAACCGGCAGCTTCAACGGCTGTCCGCCGATAAAAATCGTGTGACCGTCCGGCAAGTCTGGAAGATGCGCCCGCTTCAGAGCCAGGAACGATCCATACAGGATGAGAAATGTGGCCGCTGTAAAAGCCGCGAAAATTCCCCATTGCAGGCTCAGGGTTTTCCAGAACACGTCTCCGTAGCCGAGCGACCCGAACCAGAGCGCGTCCACGTAATACGACAACGCGGTCCGGCCGAAGAAGAAGATACCGGCAAGGGCGGCGAGAATGAGAAGGAAACTGCGGCGGCGGCGACGTCGCGGCGTATGCGGCGGCGGCCAGTCAATGGACTCGGGCATTGCTCTACCCCGTTCTTACCAGTATTTCCGTTATCAGAGTTGAAACCGTATTGTACAGCGCCCGAAGAAGAGTAACTACGTCACGGCTCGCGAGCACTCTGACTTCAATGATAATGATGTCGAAAAGTCAAAGCGTCCGCTCGTGCTGACTTCGTTGCCCATCGCGATTGTTCTGTCTACACGAAGTCGTCGCCTGGCCCAATGTTCCCGCCAACCATGCCTCTGTGCGCCGGGTCACAGCCCCGGGGCTGTCCCAGATTGCAAAATGACGAGGACGGAGGGCAATACTTATGCACGGTAACGAAAAGGTGATCGAGCAATTGAACCTGGCTCTAAGCTCGGAATTGACAGCGAGTGTGCAGTACATGACGCATTCGGAGATGTGCCAGAACTGGGGCTACAAGCGGCTTGGCGAGCTCACCAAGGTCCGCGCCATCGAGGAGATGCGGCACGCCGAAGGACTCATTGAGCGCATCATCTTCCTGGACAGCCTACCCACGGTCGATGTCGGATTGAAGCCTCAGCTGGGCAGCAAGGTGCAGCAGCAAATGGAGATCAATCTAAAAGACGAACTGGATGCGGTGCGCCAGTACAACAACGCCGTGAAGATTTGCGTCGCGGCGAGCGACGACGGCTCCAAGGCTTTATTCGAGCGCATGATTAAGGACGAAGAACGGCATGCGGACTTCCTGGAGGCTCAGCTTCATTCCATCAAGGAAATGGGCATTGCCAACTACCTCGCACAGCAGTTGCATGGTGCGAAATAAATGGTGCGAAATAAGGCGTCGAGAAGTTCCGCGGTAAGTACGGGGCTGACGACGCAAAGCAGTATTACTCGAATTTCACTGAGCGGTTCGGGTTCAACTAACTTGGCTGGAATGTCCGTATAGCCCGGTGGTGTCGCCGCGTGGCACGCAGGAGCTATTCACGAACTTTGGCGCGGGGCCTAAGTTGGAATTGAGCAGTTTTCGGGGGAGGGCTGTTCTGAGAACGCCCCAGACTCTAACCGGAGTCTGGGGCGTTTTCGTTTTTCCCAAAAGCGCGGGCTGGGATGGCCAAATGAAACCGCCGCGTGCCCACATGGTTCCCAGTCCCGCTATTCGTAGCGCAGGCTTTCGACGGGATCGAGTTGGGCGGCGCGGATGGCGGGGAGCGTGCCAAAGACAATGCCAACCAGCGAACAGACGACGATGGCGATGATGGCCGAAAGACCGGAAATAGGAATGCGATAGGCGGTGAGAAAGCGGACGGAGTAGGGGATCGCGAGTCCGATGACGATACCGAGGACGCCGCCGCTAAGGGAGATAAGGATGGCCTCAGAGAGGAACTGCAGGCGAATTTCGCGTTTGGTGGCGCCGACCGCTTTGCGGATGCCGATCTCCCGAATGCGGGCGCTGACCGTGGCCAGCATGATGTTCATGATGCCGATGCCACTGACCAGTAGAACCACCGCCGCAATCAGCGACAGCACCGTCGTCAGAATGTTCGCCGTTTTGCTGGCCAGGTTCACCAGTGGCGTCAGGTTCTCCACGTTGTAGACCGACTCTGGCCGGTGCCGCGCCTGCAGGACCCGCTTGACTTGAGCCGTCGCTGCCGGTACTTCTTCCGGGCTCGCCACCGTGAAATAAATCTGCCGCACCGCATTGGATGGCAGAAAAAATCGGCTCACCGAATACGGGATTGCCATCGTGTTGTCCTCCACTTCGGACTGCCCAAACGTCTCCACCCGCTCCTTGAACACGCCGATCACCGTAAAGGGCAAACCGTTGAGCTTGATCACCTGGCCCACCGCGGCGTCTGGCGTCCCGAACAGCTTCACCGCCAGCTTCTCCGTGACCACGCCGACCTTGTTCCGCCCCTGCGAGTCCTCCGTGTCAAAGAACCGGCCCGCCAGCAGCACCAGGTTCCGCACCTGGCGGTACTCCGGGAACACTCCAAGAACCAGAATGTCCTGCTCTTTGCCGTTGCCCACGCTGATGCGGTCGTTGAGCGACGTAAACGGCGATGCGGCCACCACCGACGGTACCTGCTCCCGCACCGCCGTCAGGTCATCCACCGTCAATTCATCGAGCGCCACCGCCGTGATGCGCTGTCCTCCGCCGGCGTAGCTGGCATAAATCAGATTGGCGCCAATGCCCTGGATCTGGTCCAGGATGTATTGTTTCCCCGTCATTCCAATCGTGACCACCAGAACCAGCGAGGCCGTCCCAATCATCATGCCCAGTGCGGTCAGCAGAAACCGCACCTTGTTGCTGAGGTAGGTGTCGTAGGCGAAGCGCAGACTCTCGCTGATCACCAACTCGGGCTTGCGCGGCCCGTCGTTGCGGCGATCGTTTTTCGAGCGATCGTTGTTCACGCGATCATTGTCGAGCGCCGAGTTGGTCACATCGACATGCTTGGTGTCCAGAAGGTTCGCTCTCCAGAATTGTCTACTACGATGCTATCAGTTCGTGGCGGAAGCGAGATTCGTAAATCGACTTCACCACCAGCTCCTAAGGCGCCGGCCCCAAGGTGGCGTTCGATCTGCCTCCGAATCGCTCGGTCACGAAATACGCCGCCAGTAGCACAATCAGCGGATCCACCGGCCTGAAGTAGTACGTCTCCGGATGCGAGAAATAATAGACCAGCGGAAAAAACACAAACACGATGGCGAATCGCGTCGCGAGCCCCGCATCCTTCCGATACAGCCGGCGCAGCCCGCCGAGCGCCAGTACCGTCATCGTCGTGCTCAGAAAAATATTGGGCACATCCAGCGGCTCTTCCGCCAGGTAGGCGCGATCAAAACTCCAGAAGCCCGTCCAGATGTAAACTACCCGCCGCCCGACCCGATAAACGTACTGCCCCGGATGACTGCGAATGTACTGCTTGGCCTGCTGCGCCTTGTGCGCCATATACGCGAGTTCGCCCTGTTGCTCGTATTCCTCCAGCTCCGCGTCGCTGTGGTTCGGATGCAGGGTGCGGTCCGCCCAGTGCAGCGAGTCGGCGCTGTTGCCAATGTACAGCTCCAACCCGAATCCGCTCCGTATCGGAATGAACTGGTGGAAGGTCTGGTAGTTGCGCACAAACCACGGCGCCATTACAGCCAAAGCCCCGAGCGCCGCCAGCGTCATCGGCAGTGCCCAGCTCTGCCTCTTCCGCATCCGCCGCCAGCATGTCCACAAACCCAACAGCGGAACAACGGAAAGCACTACCGGCTCCGTCAACGCCGCCACGCCGCCCAGCGCGCCAAAGCCCACCCAGTCCCACACTCTCCCCGATTCCTCCAGCCGCAGCGCCCATAAAAAAAGTATGGCCAGCAGCAGCGTCACCAGGCACGTAGACCAAGCCCAATCCGCCCCGTAGTAAATCCCATAAGGCGAAAACGCCCAACCCCACCCTGCCCACTTTGCCGCCCGGAGGTTAAAGCACCGGCGCGCCAGAAGAAACACAGGAATGCAGGTGAGCGCCGAAAACAAGCTGTTGATCGCCAGTGCCGTCACCACGGATGCCGGCGTGTTCGCCCCCAGCAGCCAGAACACTCCTGCCAGCAAGTACGCATACACAGGAGCGAGCACCGCAGTCGGCCCGGTATCCGCAAACACATTTCCGAACCCGTGCCCCGCCGCCAGCGAGCGCGCCACCCGGCCGAATGCCCAGTGCTCCACCACGAAAGGGTCCAGCCACTCGTGATAGAGAAACGGAATCACAGCCAGGCGCACGAGCAGCCCCGCCGCCACCATCGGCCCATACGCGGCCACGCCATCTTTTTTCGCTGCCTGCTTTTCGGAATCTGCGCTCGGTATCAACATGATTTTTCTGTCGGCGTGCCCCTCACTCCACACGGCAAACGGCGACGCGGTCGTTGCGATAGGGACACGTCATCCCTGCCACCCCCGGCTCCGTTAGCACCACCCAGTCCACTCCCATCTGCGCCTTCAGACGCAAGAAGTCCGGCCTTTGAAAATCGCGCCACCCACGTTGAGCCTCCACTTCCCGCTCCCAGCGCGGCCCCAGATGCGGCACCCGCACCACGATGCACGGGTCCTTCACCGCATCGGCCAGCACGCTCCGTTCCGCCAGGGCGCGAAACCCATGGTAGTCCTCGCCCGGCAATTCCATGTAACGCGGGTCCAGCGCGAATTGGCTATCCACCGGCGTGTTTTGGCTGATCCAGCGGAACGCCTGTACCCAGCCATTGCTCGACGCGACGCCCGGCAGTTCCAGATGTGCGGTTGCTGGATACATCTGCCGCTGCGCATAAAACATACCGGCGCTCAGCGGCACAAACAGCAGCAGCCAGCGCACCGCATGCCGCTTGAGTACGTACCGCCCCAGCAATCCTCCCGCGAGCAAGACAAACAAAAGATACACAAGATGCAAAAAGCGCATGGGCTCGAGCGAGCGAAAACGTTCCAGGCGCGGAGGCAGCATAAGAATCAGCGCGACCGCCAACTGGAATACGCCAAAGTACACCAACCGCTCCGCCACTCTTGCCATCACCGCCGAGCGTCGGCCGAGCGCCAGCGCCCGAAACCACCACACGAGCGCCAGCGGGGCCACTACTCCCAACCACTCATACCAATGCCAGTGCAGCAAAAAGTAAAACGACCGCGTGGCCTCCGCCTGCCGCCAGGTATCCGACGCGGGCTCGAAAATCCACCCCAGCGGCAGGACCAGCATCGCAGCCGCCGCGGCACCACGGTGATGCTCTTCCTTTTTATGCGGCGGCCATGCCAGGAAAATACAATAGGACACGCCGAACGGCGTCATGTTGAGGTGCAGGGGGAATGCCGCCAGTAGCAGCGCGCCCGCCAGAACCCGCTTCCCGTCGAGCACGGCGGCGATCGCCGCCAGAATCAGTGCCGTGGCCAGCGCCCGCGGATGCAGATACTGGTCCGTCAAACTCAGCGCCGTGCCCGAAATCGGCAGGGTCAGTAGCACTGCCACCAGTGTTACCGCCGCCCACTGCGCGTACCTCTCCGCGAAACACCGCCAGGCGATTCGCCAGCACCCCCACAAAATCAGAAAAGTTGCAGCGAACTGCCAAAGGAAGAGTCCCCATGCCAGCGGCACATGGCTCCAGCGCAGCGAAAACGCGATCAGCTTGTCAAACACCGTCGCCTGAAACAACACCCGGAAAAAGTCCGCGTCGTGTGGGAACAAGGCCGGGTTCAGGTTGTGCTTGATCGCCGCCAGGTAGTAAGCGTCATCTTCCAGCCCCGGATGGTATCCCTGTACCAGTATGGCAAACGCTGCCAGCAGCAGAAGAACTGGTAAAGAGGAATGCCACGCTCCTGGAACCAATTCCTCGGAGTTTTGTTCCACGGGCGCCATCCCTTCGATGCGGCTTTGTCTACCGCTGTGTCCGCTTATCGCTGCCATAGGACTCGAGCGTCTTCCAGTGGGACCGCAACGCCGTTGCAGTGCGGCATCAGTCGCGCCGTGTAGTCTCTCGCCGGGCGCGTAGCCGGTACGGTTGCTTGATAGATGCAGCGGCGCGATGCGTCGGGAAGCGGTCGCGCGTATTTCATTTCCTCCCGTACCGGATCACCGCTGTTGATTCCGTCGGCATAAAGCTCAACTCGCACCGCATTCGGGTCGAGATCGTTCAGAAAGATTTCGACTTCAAACTCGTGGTGGTCCGCCTTGGTTTCGGCGCGCAAGTCTCCGAAGCGCAACGAGTCCCACTTTTGATCTACCGCATGTTGCCAATCCACCACTTGCTTGCCCACTGCGCCTTTGTTCGCCGCGCGCTCACGGTAGGTGGCCGCAGCGGGAAGGTAGTGTTGCTCGGTGTATTCCTGCACCGCGCGGCTGGCGGAGAAGCGCGGCGTCAACCGCGCCATACTTTCCCGCATCCGCGCAACCCATGCGGTGGGGATGCCGTTCTGATCCCGGGTGTAAAACTCCGGGATCACCTCCCGCTCCAGCCGTTCGTAGAGCGTTACAGCTTCGGCCGCGTCCCAGCCCGGATCGTCGCCATGTTCCTGGCCGTCCCCCAATGCCCACCCCACTTCTGGCGTGTAGGCTTCCGCCCACCAGCCGTCCAATTCCGAGAGATTGATGCCTCCATTGACAAGCACTTTCATCCCGCTGGTTCCGCACGCCTCCCAGGGCCGGCGTGGCGTGTTGATCCAGACATCCACGCCCTGCACCAGGCGCTCGGTCAGAAGCATGTCGTAATCACTGAGGAAGACCGCATGGGGGCGCGTCTCGGGCCGGCGGATGAACTGCAGCCATTGCTGAATCAGGGCCTTTCCCTCCTCGTCCGCCGGGTGCGCCTTGCCCGCGATGATGAGTTGCACCGGGCGCTCGGAGTTCGTCAACAAACGAAGCAATCGATCGGGGTCGTGCAGCAGCAGGTTCGGCCTCTTGTAGGTCGCGAAGCGCCGCGCAAAGCCCAGTGTCAGCGCGTTGGGATCAAATACATGTTTCGCCCCCTCAATCGCCTGGGGCGATGCGCCGGAGACAGCCAGTTGCCGGGACAGTCGTCCGCGAGCGTATTCCACAAGAGACTTGCTGGTGGCAGTGCGGACTTGCCAGAGCGCGGCGTCGGACACTCGCCGAACGTCTTGCTCCAGGTTCTCCGTTGTCCCCAGCCAACGCCCCTTGCCACAGGCTCCCGTCCAAAGATCGTCGGACGGCGCCGAGTCCCAGGTTGGCACATGGACTCCGTTGGTGACGTGTCCGATCGGGACTTCGTCCTCAGGCCAGCGCGGAAACAGAGGCAGAAAAAGGTGCCGGCTCACCTCCCCATGCAAACGGCTCACGCCATTCACCGCCCCGCTTCCCCGGATTGCCAGATAGGCCATGTTGAAACTCTCTGCCGAGTCGTTCGGATTCTGGCGGCCCAAGGCCAGCAAATCGTGGAGTGTGATACCGAGCCTCTGCCCGGCATAATGACCGAGGTATTGTTCGATGAGGGCCGGAGTGAAACGGTCAAAACCCGCGGCCACTGCCGTGTGCGTGGTGAATAGGTTCCCCGCTCGCGTTGCGGCCAGTGCGACGTCGAATGGCTGTCCGGTCTCTTTCATGAAACTTCGGGCGCGTTCCAACACCGCAAAGGCCGCGTGCCCTTCATTCAAATGACAGACCTCCGGCTTGATGCCCAGTGCGTGGAGCAACCGCCAGCCGCCGATCCCGAGCAGCAGTTCTTGCAGGAGGCGCAACTCCGGGCCGCCGCCATACAGCTCGCTCGTAATCCCTCGATGAACCGGGAAGTTCGCCGCGTCATTGCTGTCCAGCAGGTAAAGCGTTACTCGACCGACTTGGACCTGCCAGGCACGCAGCCAGAGCGAGTAACCAGGCAGCGCGATCTGCAACCGCAACCACTCGCCGTTCGCCTGTCGCACCGGCGTGATCGGCAACTGTCCGGGATCGTTATACGGGTAAAGAGCCTGTTGCGCCCCGTTCTTGTCGATCACCTGGCGAAAATAGCCTTGCTGGTAGAGCAGCCCCACTCCGGCCACCGGCACGCCCAAATCGCTGGCCGCTTTAAGCTGATCGCCGGCCACATTGCCAAGTCCTCCCGAATAGATCGGGAGCGCTTCGCTCAACATGAATTCCATGCTGAAATACGCGACGCAGGTCAAGGGAGCTTGGGCATGCTTTTCCTGAAACCATGCGGGCGTCTCCGCCGCCTGACGCTTGGCTCGCAGCAGGTCGTCAATGTTCTTACGGAAGGCTGGATCGGCCAGTACGCGCTCGATCTGGTCGCGCGAGACCGTCTGCAGAACAACCCAGGGATTCTGAGTGAGTTCCCATAATGTGGGATCAAGCGTGCGCCACACTTCGTCAGCGGCATGGTTCCACGACCAGCGCATGTCCAGCGCAAGCTCTGCCAGAGAATCAACCCCTTCGATTCCTGCGGGTAGAAGGTTGTAGATCGGTTGGCTGGCGCGGGTTTGGTCGCTCATGATCTCTCCTCGGATTTGTTCTGGACATTCGACGCGATCCCTCAGCGCCACCAAGTCTCAGCAATTATTTCCGAGTACCGGCAAATGGGCAAGGAAGAGAAGCAACACGGGGTTTATTTATCTTTATCGCCGCCTGCCTTTGGTGGCGCGAACTCGATCCGATCCACCGGAACAAAAGTACCCGGAGTTAGACCGACGATCGTGCTGCCCCCTGACAGGTCGCTGGTCTGATCTTTCTCTTTGAGCGTTTTCGGTTGACCGGAAGCAACGTATTTCCAGACTTTCCCGGTCTGCGTATCCAGCAGGAAAACTGTGTGCTGAACTTTTTCCCCGTTCAGCGAATCCACCTGCGCCGGAACCAACTGATAGCGCGATGATTCCCCTGGCTCAGGCTTTGGCGAAGACTTTTGTCCAGCGGCAACGAGTATCAAGCAGAACACGCACAGAGCCAACAACCACAGTTTGACGTTCATCACATGATTCCTCCCCGAATCGGGGACAGCCTATCACTCTGCTCCAGGACTTGCACTCGCCGCCGTTCAGGAAACGGGGCCGATCAATTACAATCCTTTGCCGAGGGGGAATTCATGGCAAAGCTTACGGGACTGTCGTCCTTTGTGTCGGAATTGAGAGCAGCGAGAACGAATCTGGTAAATCAGCTTAGGCATGTTGATGCGGCTCTTTCCGTTCTGGGCAAGATGAACGGTGGGAGTTCCTACACGAGACCGAGGCACACTCTGTCAGCCTCGGTTCGCAAGCGGATCAGCCTCGCGCAGAAAGCGCGATGGGCAAAGAGAGCCAATAGCCAAGCGGGTAAGATGAAACCCAAGCGCACAATATCGGCAGCCGGCAGAAAGAGAATCGCGGCCGCTCAGCGCGCGCGGTGGGCGAAGGTGAAGGCGCAGCAGAAGACTGCTTAGCAGCCAGTTCCGCCGTTCTCAAGGCGCGGAACGAAACGTGCGATTCATCTCCCCGGCGCTGGCTCTATCATCCCGGCTTCGACAACGAACTCGTCGGCTGCTTTCCTGACCGAGCTGATCTTGCCCGCCGCTTTGCGGGGAGGGCCTTGTTTAACGCATGATGGTTTAGCGCAGAACCGTCCAGCGCATGACGCAGATCGGCAATCAAGTCCTCTGTGTCTTCAATCCCAACCGAGTAACGAATGAGAGCCTCCGGAATGCCGCTCGCCGCGCGTTCCTGCTTGGTGGACTCGACATGGCTCGTGGTGGATGGCGGACCAGCGACCGTCTCGACGGCGCCCAGGTTCGCAGCTAAATGTGCGTAGCGCAGACGCGGCAGAAAAGATTTCACTGAATCGAAACCGCCTCTGATGGCAAAGCTGAGCACGCCTCCAAACCCGCGCATCTGCCGGCGCGCAATTTCGTGCTGCTCATGTGACTCCAACCCGGGATAGAAGACCCTGATTACGCGAGGGTGTGATTCCAGGAAGCGCGCAATCTTAAGCGCGCTCTCGTTCTGCCGTGCGATCCGAAGATGAAGCGTTTTCATTCCTCGAAGCAGCAGGTAAGCGGACATGGGATCGAGGCACGCGCCCGTAATCTCACGAAAGTGATAAATCCGCCCGACAAGATCGGCGCTGCCGCACATCACACCGCCGAGCGCATCCGCGTGCCCGCCGAGAAACTTCGTCGCGCTGTGAATCACGAGATCGGCGCCGAGTTTCACAGGCTGTTGATTGATAGGCGTGGCCAGCGTGTTGTCCACAATCACCACCGCGCCGTGGCGATGGGCCACGGCAGCCAGCCGAGCGAGATCCACAACCTTGACCGTCGGATTCGTCGGACTTTCCAGGTACACCGCCTTGCACCCTTGTTCGATTGCCGCTTCGATCGCTTGGTGATCGCTCGTGTCACAGAGCGATACCTTGATGCCGAATCGAGGCAGGAATTCGACAAACAGCTTGTTCGTGCCGCCGTAGGTGTCCTTAATGGAAACGACGCGATCGCCAGGAGACAGGAGGGCAAAAAGCGTGTTGCTGATCGCGCCCATGCCGCTCGAAAAACTGGTGGCAGCTTCGGCCGTTTCCAGATTCCTTACCTTCTCTTCGAAGGCAGCTACGGTGGGATTGGTGTTCCGGCTATAGATGTGGCCAGGCGTCTTCCCTTGCGCCACCGCGAGCCACTCGTTCACATCGTCGTAGCCGAACGCGACGCTAAGAGCCACCGGAATTTGCGTGGCGCGCTCCCAATATTTACCTTCCTCACCAGCCCACACTCCCCGGGTTCCAAGTCCCGCGTCATCTGCGTTTTCGTTCTCGTTGCGTCGGCGCACAGAAGAGAGCCTCCCTGTCGTTAGTCAGTGTCGTTAGTCAGTGTCGTTAGTCACTGTCGTTAGTCACTGTTGTTAGTCAGTGTCGTTAGTCATCGTCGTCCGTCAGTCTAGCAGGCGATGCCGACGCCGACGCCATGGGTCGTGTGTTTTGTACGGCGCATGCCGCCGCTTGCAGACCGGTCATTTGAACTTCGGGACAGCGCCATGTTTTAATCACAAGATCCATCAGGAGGAATCTATGGTGACAAGTTCAAGGGTGACTAGTTCAAGGATGATTGCACTGTGCGTGATTTTCTTCGCGCTAAAGCCGCTTCTGATCTTCGCAGGTTCAACTCCCTCGGTGGGTAGCGTGGCTCCCGAGTTCACGCTCAACTCGCAGGAAGGCACGCCCGTCAGTCTGAAGGACTATCGCGGCAAGTGGGTGATCTTGTACTTCTATCCCAAGGACTTCACCAGCGGCTGCACCATAGAGGCGCACAACTTCCAGCGCGACCTGTCCCAGTACCAGCAGAAGAATGCCGTCGTGCTTGGCGTCAGCGTGGATAGCGCCGACTCTCACAAACAGTTCTGCGCCAAGGAAGGGCTGAACTTTAAGCTGCTCGCCGACACCGACCACAAAGTGTCGAGTACTTATGATTCGTTGACCAACTTTGGGGTGATGAAAGTTGCCGCCCGGCACACCTTCATCATCAATCCCGAGGGCAAGATTGTGAAGGTATTCACCGAGGTAAATCCAAATCAGCACAGCGCCGAAGTGTTGTCGGCGCTCGCCGAGTCGCAAAAGTAGATTCGGATTTCCATTGTGGAGACGGGGCTTGCCCCGTCTCCGGAGATGCGTCTCTGCGGGGAATCATGCGCACCTATTAGGGGTTGGGCATCGAACGTACGGGCTGGAGCTGCGGGGCCACTCGCCTCGAGCATTCTTGGGGACCCTGCGGAAATTCAAAAGGCCCGGCCGTTCGCCGTCGAGCGGCGGCTAAGTGAGTGCCCTCACTCTTGGTATGGCCGGGCCCAATTTGCGATATTCAGTTTTTAGTCCTCCTAGTCATTACTAGACCCCTCCGACCTCGTTGTCAGTGATTTTTGTCACGAATGCATGGTCAATTTACCGGCAACTTTGGCCACGCGCCTGCAACAAATTGCGATCCGCGCGCCAGTATCGTCAAGTGGACGGCCGAGGAGGTAGTCGCGGTTACGGGCAAGAATCTCCTAAAACCAAGGCCTTAAGAAATCTCACATTGCGTCATTTCTCGGGATCATCTCTCGATGGAAGAGAGAACAGAAAGGCCAACGCCCTAATGCGTCCTTTTGACCGGTCGCGCCCTAGTTGCCGGCTTGGCAACCTTCGGAGCTTTGCCGCCATGGGCCTGGCCGCAACTCGGGCATACAACCTTGGCATTGTGATCGGCCATTTCGTGCAGGAAGGCGGAAAACGTCTGACCACAGTGCGCGCATAAAAGATTGGTCGTCTCATCGCTCATATTTGTTCTCGCCACACCGCCGCGTCTGATTTATTGCTCTTCGGTAGCGTGCTCCTACCCCTTTATTCTAAGCCACTGGTTTCCCGAACTCGAGGTTGCGCGCGACTTGCGGGCGGCGATGAAGCTGCAGTCAGCCAGGGGATTCTATTGCACCAGCGCTCTGGGATAAGGTGTCAATGTTTGCTCGTCGCGGTCTGGTTCGAAGAGCCAAATTTGGCGATCCTTAAAATACGTGAATAGCTTGTCGTTTTGTTGTGGATCAAGTTCACGGGCCCAAACGATCCGAGAGTGGTCAATATCGGCGTGGTTGAAAACCGACTCCGCGTGAGGATTGTGGGCCGCTCCATAGCGCACGACGATCAGGTGCTTGCCCGGTACCTGGTCCAGTTTCTGCTCGATTTCCTCAGCACCTGGGCTCCCGGTCCCTCTATTCCAAGACCAGGAATACCCGTGGTCCGGGGTTCGTATGAAATGGTAGGCGTTGAAGCCGGTCGTGAGAAAAAGCAGAAGAATGCTCGCCCGCGCCAATCCAATTCCGGCTGGCCTTGCGCCAAAGCGAATTGTTCGCAGATGACGGATCCCCTGGACGATCAGGCCGTAGATCACACAAGTGAGGGGAGCAGCGTAGTGCGGCATGGAATATACAACCGAGAATATTCCCGCGAGGCAAAATAGCAATTCGACGAACAGTAAGCGCATATGGCGGTCGCGCAGAGCGAATGGCAAACAAAACAGCGCCGGGAAAGCGCCCGGCCACAGGAACACAGCGGTCAAGAGGCGCACCTTCTCGCGGGATACGCGCGCAATATCTCGTACGCCCCCGTGGTACAGGTCCCGGACCCAACCATTGTAAAAATCCTCAAATTGCCGGTTGTTGTAGTGGATCGGCGCTGCGGCGTGTTGCCAAAGAAAGACCGGCGTCCGGTAATAGGTGCGCAAATTCAGCGAATGGGGCATTAGGAGAGCATTCCCGGTCAGCCGCCAGTTGTAGTAGGCCATGAAGGCCGCAGTGAGAGCCAGCACTCCAGCGATGGGCAATAAAACGGTGGGAATGGTCTCGCGCAGCGGAGGAGAAGATCGTCCCGCCACCCAATACAGCAGCCAGGCAGCTGCCGGAATGCAAAAGAGCAGCCCCTCGTAGGGGCGGCTGTTGGCCAGAATTGCGACTCCGAGCCCGAGCAGTAGGCTGTAGCGTACGCGCTGCGTGCGGAATATTCGAGGCAAAGCGCCAAGCAGCAACGCCCCACCTGTTGCCGCAACTGCGCCTCCCCAGTAGCTGTTTACCCAATAGCTGACTACACCGAGATTGCACAGCGTGATCACTCCCCCCAACAATGCCCACCGCGATGGCATCCATGCCTGCAGCATCCAGACAACGGTTGCACACATCACGGCGACGCTGAGGAGCACGCCGAACCAGGCATGGCCGAGTATCATCCCTAGCGCCAGAACCGCACCTTGCGCAGGCGGGAACATCGACGAGTAGGTCGGAAAGGAATTGACGTGGAAATTCTCGAAGCTCTTCCACAGCGGGTGCGGTGGGTAAGCCAGCCGGCCGTGGGCGAAAGTCTCCGCCATGAGCAGGTAACTGCGTTCGTCCTGGCTCGCGGGGAATGGGACACCGATAGCGGGAAAGAGCATGGCCCGGATCGCAATTGTGGCCAGAAATACCGACCCGATGGCCGTCGTTCTTCTGGCAGCGAGTTTGGAACAGAAGCTCTCAACGGGCCGAAAAAACCGTCCCCCCAGCCTGGGTACAGTCGCGAGCGTCACCAACACACCAACTGCAATGAACACCTGCATCCAGAGAACGAAATATTCAGACCAATAGCGGGTCAATTGCGCTTGCATGGTTGATAATCATAGCGCGGACGCTTGGTCGGCAGGACTCTGTTGTTTGCAGTTGTTTGCAGTGCATCTTGTGTCGTAGGCTGATCTGGCGCCTCTCATCGTCTTTTGCACGGAGATCTGACTTTGGCCACGGTCGCGAACTCTGAGCCCAAACATTGTCCGGTGACCGTCTCCGGTGTGGAACCGGTGTCGATCGAACTATCTATCGTGATGCCCTGCCTGAACGAGGCAGAGACCATAGGTGCGTGTATTGGCAAGGCAAGGGCAGCGCTCGAGCAAGCGAACGTCTCCGGTGAAGTCATCGTCGGCGACAACGGAAGCACCGATGGCTCGGTCGAGATTGCGGAACGACTTGGGGCCAAGGTCGTGCGCGTTAAGGCCAAGGGCTATGGCAGCGCGCTCATGGGCGGCATCGCCGCCGCCGCCGGCAAGTACATTGTGATGGGCGACGCCGATGATAGCTATGAGTTTGGGCATATTCCGCGCTTCCTCGAACCACTGCGCAATGGCGCCGGCCTAGTCGTAGGGAACCGCTTTCGCGGCGGTATCAAGCCTGGGGCCATGCCGGCGCTTCATCGCTACCTGGGCAATCCTGTTCTTTCGGCTTTGGGAAGACTCTTTTTCAAGAGCCCGGTGGGTGATTTCCATTGCGGACTTCGTGGGTTTAGTGCCGAAGCCTATCGGCGAATGGACCTGCGCACCACGGGAATGGAGTTTGCCAGCGAAATGGTTGTCAAGGCCACTCTGCTGGGACTCTCGGTCGCTGAGGTGCCGACGACGTTATCTCCAGATGGCCGCAGCCGGGTGCCACACCTTCGTTCTTGGCGCGATGGGTGGAGGCACCTTCGTTTCCTTCTGCTTTACAGCCCAAGGTGGCTGTTCCTCTATCCAGGCTTTCTGCTCATGTTTGCCGGGGCAGCGATCACGCTGTGGCTGTTGCCGGGGCCAAGGAGCATCGGCGGTGTTACGTTCGATGTTCACACCATGGTTTACACCACTGCCTTTGTCCTTCTTGGATTCCAAGCCATCGCTTTCGCAGTGTTCACGAAGGTCTTTGCCATCTCCGAGGGGCTGCTCCCTCCCGACCCGGCTCTGGATCGATGGTTCCGCTACATCACTCTGGAACTGGGGTTGGCCTTTGGAGTCGCGCTGATGATCTCGGGGCTGGCGGCCTCCGTCTATGCCGTTGGGGCATGGGGCGCGAAAAATTTCGGCCCGCTCGACTATTCCGTTACTATGCGGCTCATTCTCCCTGCCGCCCTGCTCCTGACCCTGGGAGTGCAGACGGTGTTCGCCAGTTTCTTCCTCAGCGTATTGGGAATGCGGCGTCGATGAGAGCAGACCACAGTTCGACTTTTTTGGGGACATACAATGCGCGCTGAGCACGACACCGAGTGTCTAACTGGCGACCTGACCGCCGCCGGCCGCGGCAGGAAGCCCCTCAAGGAACTGGTTCAGCGAGCCCGCGATCCCGAATGGGTGGCGGACACTGCGCTCCGTCTCGTCGTGCGCACCTGGGATCTTGTCTCGCCGTCCGAATTCTCTTCTCTGTACCGCCGCATCCGCACCCGCACCATGTGTAGCAATGCTCGCTTGCGGGGGCTTTATCGGGGAGTGAGAGACGTCCTCGAGAACGAGGTCCCCGGCGATTTCGTGGAGTGCGGAAGCGCGCTAGGAGGGAGCGCCGCGCTGATCGCCTTGACGCTCCGTCAGCTCGGAGTAAGTCGGCCCCTCTGGCTCTTTGACACCTTTGAAGGCTTGCCTGCGCCCACCTTGGACGACCCTGATTTCGAGATCGCGAATCTCTTCACGGGTAGTTGTCTGGGTACGCTCGACGAGGTCCAGCATCTGTTCGAGCAGCTCCAGGTCCGCGAGCAGGTGCAATTTATTAAGGGACTTTTCCAGGAAACCCTGCCCACAGCCGCCGTGTCTCAGATTGCTCTTCTCCACATCGACGGTGACTGGTACGGGAGCGTGAAAGCCTGTCTGGACAACCTCTACGATAAGGTCGCTCCCGGGGGGATAATTCAGTTCGATGACTACAGATACTGGAAGGGAGCTCGCAAGGCTATCGATGAGTTTCTTGGCGCTCGCGGAGTCCGGGCTCCTCTCAAGAGGTTGGACTACTCCGGCAGGTTTCTCGTCAAGCCACTTTCTTCAAACGAGCCATGAAATGAAGTTGCGCTCCAAAAACCCAATTCGCAGGCGGGGTATAAAGTCCTAAACGCGTGATCAATTCTTCCGGCTCCAGCCCAATTTCCTGCCAGGCCCTTTGCCACTGGTTCTCCGTCCAATAGTTGTAAGGAAGGGCGACCCCAAACCGGGCATTGCCCACCCAATCCATGAATCGCAAGCGTTGAGCCGCCGCCAGTCCTTTGCGGTAATGGTCCTTGATCAGCACCCATTGTCCTGCCACGCGCCAAGCCTCGCGTAACAGCACTGTTGGGTTGTCCGTGTGATGCAAAACGTCGGAAAAGAGAACCACATCGAAAGACTGGTCGTCGAAAGGGATCCGCGATCCGTCGAAAAGTTCGACCGGGATGTGGGTGTGAACGCGAGCGAGTACGTCAATTCCCTGCACGAGGACGTCGGGCCGCTTCGACTGGAGAACTGCGGAGATCAGGCCGTCGCCGCAACCAACGTCGAGAACGCGTGCGCCCTTCGGAACAAGTTTGGCAAACCAATCCGCCAACACCCCGACCCTTCGACTGAAAACGAGCTTCTCATGGAATGCCCCAGCCGCGTTGGAAGCAAAAGTGGTCACGAGAAGACCAAGTGTACTTCAGGCATGCCAAGAGAACCAATCAAGCTACTGGGTGTACAATCCCGTCTGCCTGGGGGAGTCCAAAAAGGGAATGCCAGCATAGAAGAACTCAGGCCGTGGAATCATCTGAGGTTTTTCCTTGGCGATTCTGGTGACGGGCGGAGCAGGCTACATCGGCAGTCATGCGGCCCGCGCTCTGCGGCGTTCCGGCTACGAGGTCGTGCTTTATGACAATCTCTCCACCGGGTTTCGCCGCCTGGCGCAAGGCTTCGAACTGGTGGAGGGCGACATCGCCGACGAAGCCACGCTCCGGCCCGTCCTCGCGCGCGTCGACGCGGTCATGCACTTTGCCGCCCACGCTTACGTTGGAGAGTCGGTCGAAAACCCGCGCAAGTATTTCCGGAACAACGTCCTCGCGGCGCTCAGCCTGCTGAACTCCGCGCTGGACGCCGGTATCCGCCGCTTCGTGTTTTCCTCGAGCTGCGCCGTGTACGGCATCCCCGGACACATTCCGATCGGCGAGCAGTCGCCGCGCGAGCCGGTGAATCCCTATGGCGCATCCAAGCTCTTTTTCGAGAACGCGCTCCAGGCCTACAGCCGCGCCTATGGACTGCGCTCGGTGAGTCTGCGCTATTTCAATGCTGCGGGTGCGGAATACAGTGAAAACCAGAGCGGCGAGATTGGCGAACTCCACGATCCGGAAACGCACCTTGTTCCTCTGGCGCTTGCCGCCTCCACCGCGAACGGACCCGAGTTGCAAATCTACGGCTCCGACTACCCGACTCCGGACGGCACCTGCGTTCGCGACTACATTCACGTTAGCGATCTCGCCGATGCGCACGTGCGAGCGTTGCAATACCTCGAAGAAAGCGGCGACGAAAAGGGCGGCGACTCGCTGGCCATCAATCTGGGAACAGGCCGTGGACATTCCGTTCTCGAAGTCATCCAGGCAGCGGAAAACGCCACTGGGCGGCCGGTTCGGCGAACCATCGGACCGCGGCGTCCGGGCGATCCTCCGATTCTGGTGGCCAATCCGTCGAAGGCGCAAGCAGTGCTGGGATGGACCGCCAAGCGTAATCTCGCCGACATCGTCGCCAGTGCGTGGACCTGGATGCAGAAAAACTCACGCGGCTCCTGAGTGGTGCGCGCGGTTTCTCCATGTGGTCGATCCCGCTGCGGCGCGGGTGTTCGTGCCGTCCCATAGAATAAGGCAACAGCATGCCCCTCGGCCTCTACATCTCCGTCCCCTTCTGCCCGACCAAGTGCAGCTATTGCAACTTCGCCTCCGACGTGTTCTCGAAGTCCGCTTACGAAAATTACGTTGCCCGCCTGCTCGAAGATATCGCCAACTCGCGGAAGCTTGCGTCGGAACTGGGATGTGCGCTCGGATCTGCGCGCGGATCTTCGTTCCGATCTGCGTGTGATGACACCGCCGACTCCATCTACCTCGGCGGCGGAACTCCCTCCATCCTCGATGCCCCGCAGTTGCTCCGCATCTCCGCCGCCCTGCGCGCTCAATTTGCGCTTACGCCCGATGCCGAGATCACCGTCGAATGCGCTCCGGGCACGCTTACTCCTCCGCTCATCGAAACCTTGCTGCAATGTGGAGTGAACCGGGTGAGCCTCGGCGTGCAGTCCTTCGTCGATCGCGAAGCGCAGTCCGTGGGACGGTTGCACAAACGCACCACTGTGCTGGAAGAGATTGGTCGACTCCGGGAGGCTGGCCTCGGCAACATTAACATCGATCTGATCGCCGGGTTGCCGCACCAGACGGCGGAAAGCTGGGCCTTCTCGGTGTCGGAGACGATTGCGACGGGTGTTCCGCACGTGAGCGTCTACATGCTCGAAGTCGACGAAGATTCTCGCCTGGGCAGGGAACTGATCGCCGGAGGCGCCCGTTACCACGCCCACTTTGTGCCAGACGATGACGCGACTGCGGATTTCTACCAGCAGGCATGTCAGATGCTAGCCGCCGCCGACATAGCGCAGTACGAAATTTCAAACTTTGCCCACACCATCCCGGACTTACAAAATATCAAGTTACAAAGTAACGAGTCGCGCCATAACTTGAAATATTGGACGCGCCAGCCCTACCTGGGCTTCGGCGTCGACGCGCACTCCATGCTGGAGCCCGTGGAGGGACGGGCCTCCTCGCCCGTCCGCTTCGCAACCCCCGACTCGCTTGACGCCTACATGAATCGCGCGCCGCACACGGTAACCCCGGTTTCCGCGCAGGCAGCAATCGAAGAAAGTTTCTTCCTCGGTCTGCGCCTCAACCGCGGTATCGATCTCGAACGCCTGAGCACGGAATTCAGCCCAGAGGCTATCGCCATTTGGGAATCCGCCATCCAGCAATCCCTGCGCGAAGGCCTGCTCGAACGGCAAGCCACAACCCTGCGCCTGACCGCCCGTGGCCGTCTCTTATCCAATGAAGTGTTTGCCAGATTTCTTATCGAAGAAACAAAAGTGGGAACCGGCCACGTGAATCCACGTTAGTTGGCCGATCGGTGCCGTTCGGCGTTGGCCTATCCGGTCCCCACCATTTCAAAAACTTTGGGGAGGCCGATGCCGACGCCCATGCCAAAGATGGGAGGCTCCATTTCCAGAGCCTGTATGCCGGCCTCTCCCGAAGAACTCATCCACACAATGCGAAACTGCACCCGCGCCGCGCCGTGTTGCACGTCCAGCACTTCTCCGGTCTGCACCTTCGAGCGCACGCCAACCAGAACTGCCCCGTGGTTGCTGACGTTCCGCACCCGAACCAACTCCGCGAAAGGCTGCGCCATCCGGTCCACTCCCCAGATCCGTACCGGCAAATCCAACTCCAGTCTGCGCTCTTTTCGCCGATCCATTTCCGCTCCGAATCTCGTTCCAACGATTCAAGCGGATGATAACCACAAACCCCTCAAAGCGAAACGTCACATCAGTTACACGCCAACCAGTTCCCGAAGTTACGTTGCATCAGTGAAGAAATAGTTGAGCGAATCCTTGTCGAAAGCCTATATCTTGTAGCTACTAAAAAACGCACTAATGTTCCACGTGAAACACTTTTGAACGCAAACAAAGGACTTAGTCGAAGTCTTTCATCGGGCAGCCCCCGGGTCCGGGAGCGCCGCCGCACGACCCACAGGGTCCCGCCGATCCCGACGGGAAAGACGGCTGCGTCGTCGTTCCGCTCTTCGCGGCCACGGCAAACACGGAGAGCTGCGGCTCCAGTTTCTTACTCTGGCACTTCGGGCACGCTGCTTTCTGTTTGCCGAAGACCAGAGCCTCGAACTCGTGATGGCATTCCTTGCAGACGTACTCAAAGATGGGCATGAAGAAAACTCCGCGAAGAAAATTGCTGTCTTCTATTTAAAATCAAAGTGTGGGTACTTCGCAAACACACGAGGAGACGCGTCCTTTCACGCCACGCCGCTGGTTGCGCGGCGGACACGTGCAAACCGTTGCCAGCTTTTTAATCCCGCGACGTTTTCATCTGCCCGCGCCCGAGGAGCGCTTGATCGAAGTTGCCCCCGGCGTCCAGGTGCTTTGCCACTGCCACTGGCAAACCGATCGCGCGCGCGCACTGACTATCATTCTTGTGCACGGCCTCGAAGGGTCGAGCGAATCGCAGTACATGATGGGCATCACCGACAAGGCGCTGGCTTTGGGGATGAACGTCATCCGCTACAACCAGCGCAACTGCGGCGGCACGGACGCCCTCGCTCCCGTGCTCTATCACTCCGGACTGTCGAACGACGTCGCGGCGGTGGCGCGCGAGATTATGGCGCGCGACGGCGTTTCGCGCCTGGCTCTGGTCGGCTTCTCGATGGGCGGCAACATCGTGCTGAAGTTGGCGGGGGAGTGGGGATCGCAGGCGCCGCCGCAGTTCCGCGCGGTCGCCGCGTGTTGCCCGGCGATTGATCTGGCGACGTCGGCGGACACGCTGCACGAACCGTCGAACCGGATTTACGAAAAATATTTTTTGTGGGCGCTTCGCCGGCGAATGCTGCAGAAGGCGCGGCTTTTTCCTGATCACTTCGATGTGAGCCGCCTGCGTGGCATCCGCAGCCTGCGCGAGTTCGACGACAAGGTGACGGCTTACTATTGCGGCTTCACGGGCGTCGCCGATTACTATGACCGTGCTTCGGCGGCACACGTGATCGATCGCATCGCGGTGCCGGCGCTGATCTTGTACGCGGCGAATGATCCGTTCATTCGCATCACGCCGGAGACGCGGCGGAAAATTTCGTCGAACCCGAACATCACCTTCGTCGAGACGGCCGATGGCGGACACTGCGCGTTTATCGGAGTACCTGTGAGATCGCCTGCAGGAGTGGCGAATGTGAGCGATGGTCGTTATCACGACGGTCAGCATCACGATGATCACTATGACGACGGCTATTGGGCGGAGCATGAGATCGTGAACTTCCTGCGCAGATTCTGACGGATACATGCTGAATATCGATGCGTGCTGATGGATGAGATCCCGATGGATGCTGACTTCTCGATCGAGTTGGGGCGGGAAGATCCGGTGTTGGACTTTCCCTGGAAGGATCCGGCGGGCAAGCTTGCTTATGTTGACTTGAAGCGGCGTCCGGAGTTGATGGCATGGATCGAGGAAGCGAAAACATTTCCCGAGCTGGGGGAATTTCTTCGGGCTCTGAACTCGGTGCGGAGCACGGTGGAGACGGCGAAATGCGATGCCTGGGCGACGAGCGAACTGAGTGCGGAAGAAGAAATTTACGATGCGTCGAATAAGTTCGCGAGTTATGTGGACGTGGTGTTCTCTAACCTTGATGTGCGTCTATCTTTACCCGCTCACGAACAGTTTGCCAGGAAGCTGGTTGAGTTACTGCGGCGGGCGCCGGAGACTCCGTCGGCGGCGGAGGTGTGCGTGCGGCGGTGTTATTTCGCGGAGGAGGACGGAGCCCGGGAAGGTTTTTACTGCACCTTGTACGTGAGCGGCTACGGAGACGACGGTGCCAGCGCGCGCCAGAACTGGGCAGTTGGGTTGAAGCTGATGGGGAACGCGATCTTGCAGTTGTCGGCGTTTCCCGAGACTCCTGACCCCCCAGACGGGCCCCAACGGCCAACACGTCGGTAACTTGG
>Ga0116134_1000174_pt1 | contig 34261 bp, 25 predicted proteins | sample June2015DPH_19_5_FD_89737 | JGI IMG/M metagenome (GOLD analysis project Ga0116134, IMG submission 89737) | Peatland microbial communities from SPRUCE experiment site at the Marcell Experimental Forest, Minnesota, USA - June2015DPH_19_40 | ecosystem: Environmental > Terrestrial > Soil > Wetlands... | reverse complement strand
GCGGCTTCGAGCGCGCGCGCAATCGGGAGGCTGGTGAAATCGGCAATGGACATGCCGTTCACCTTGACTGCCAGGCTTTCCGGCCGCAGACGCTTGCCGTGGCATACCGAACATTCGGTGGCCGACATGAAGTCGAGCAGATATTCGCGATAGGTATCGGACGTGGAGGCTTCGAGATTCTGCTTGAGGTGGCCGAGAATCCCGAGAAAACCTGTTTTGCCGCCGCGCTGCGGCTCGCCGTAGAGCAGGAGGTTTTGAATCTTGTCGGGAAATTTCTCGAAGGGCGTCGTCAAGTCGAAACCATAGGCCAGGACAACCAGCTGCAGGCTGCGAATCAGGTTCTGCGATGACGAACCGGGTCCCAGGCCGCCGTCGAGCAGCGGCTTCGACCAATCGACAATTACCTTGGCCGGATCTAAGTCGTAGCGGCTTCCAAGGCCGTGGCACTCGGGACAGGCGCCATAGGAACTGTTGAAGGAGAACGATCGCGGCTCCAGTTGAGGAACGCTGATGCCGCAGTCGGGACAGGCGAGGCGCGAGGAGTACAGGGTTTCGTCTCCGTTGACGACGGCCACGAGGACGAGACCGCCTCCGAGCTTCATGGCCAGTCCGACCGAGAGTTCGAGGCGGTGTTCGATTCCGGGCTTCACCAGCAGGCGATCCACGACCACTTCGATGGTGTGGTTCTTGCGCTTGTCGAGGGCGAGGTCGTCTTCGAGGTTCACCAGTTCGCTGTCGACGCGGGCGCGGGAGAAACCGTGCTGGACAAGCTTCTCCATCTCTTTTTTGAATTCGCCTTTGCGGCCGCGCACGATCGGCGCCATGATCATGACGCGGTCGTCGGGCGTGAGCGACATGACGCGCTGCACGATCTGCTCGGCAGACTGGCGGGTGATGGGCTTGCCGCAATTCGGGCAATGGGGCACCCCGATCGAAGAGTAGAGCAGGCGCAGGTAATCGTAGATCTCGGTGATGGTGCCGACGGTAGAGCGCGGACTGCGGCTGGTGGTTTTCTGCTCGATGGAAATCGCTGGGCTGAGGCCGTCGATGGAGTCGACGTCGGGGCGCTCCATCTGGTCGAGAAACTGGCGGGCGTAAGCCGAGAGGGTTTCGACGTAGCGGCGCTGGCCTTCGGCGTAAATCGTATCGAAAGCGAGCGAGGATTTGCCGGAGCCGCTCAGGCCCGTTATGACCGTCAGAGTATTGCGCGGAATCTCGACGTCAATATTCTTCAGGTTGTGCTGGCGCGCGCCGCGCACCGAGATTCTGGTGATGGCCATTTAGCGCAACACGTTATGCACTTCCGTAACGTGGACGGGTCCCAAGAAATGTTGGAGAGTGGAGATACGCAGTTCGATTCCCGTATCTTAGTTGTTAACAACGGCAGGGGTCAAATGCGGATAGAGTAAAATTTTTGCAGCCGCGCGCTTCACCGGGTGGCTGCCAGCAAGGGCCACTTCCGTGAGCGCACTTTTCGTAGCTTTCTTAATCATCAGTACCGCAATGTTGAGTGTAATTCTAGGTGTACTCGGGGCATATTGGGCAATTTGTGGTGTATTGGCCGCCGTCAACACTGCTCGACCGTCTAACGTCCTTTCGGCATTGGTAGCCCATCAAAGCCACGCCAGCGGCGACTAAGCACGCTCCCGCAATCTTTCCGTTGAATCTCGAGGAATAGTGTTTCCCTTGGACGCCCAGAGATTGGACGCGCATGGACGCGCAAAGGCCGGGGTTACTGCTCAGGCGGCTGCGCGGGAGGAGTCATGACGGGCACCCCGGGCTGCGGTGGTCTGCGGAGCATTTCCAGAATCTGCTCGGGGGTCTTCGGCCCTGCGTTGGGTTGGTTCGGGTCCGGCTGTGCCGGCTGGCTCTGGGCATTTGCGCCAGCGGCGGCGGGCTGTCCCGGTTGTCCGGTTGGGGGCTGGGCTTGATCGTCAGCGTCCTCGGCTTCATCGTCCTCATCTGCACTTTTATCATCTTTGCCATCGTCGGCTTCGGCATTCGCCGGCTGTGCGGTCCCCGGCCGTCCCGCTTGCGGCTGCGGCCTGAACGGCAGAGGAGGAGATGGGGCGTTTTGAGGCATCGGTACCGGATTGCTCTGAGACACGTTCGCGGCGGTCTGGACGTCTCCCGGCGACGAGGGCTTGGACATAAGGATCACGCTCGAGACCGCCGTGGGATCCGAGCTTGAACCCAGCATCACGTAGTTGAACCCGGAACCATTGAGCAATGCCGCCAGAACATCCCGTGGCGCCCCCGGGCCGAGGTGGGTAACCACTCGTTCGTTTGCGTTCTGAGGAATTTCAATCGAAGCACCGGTGAGCTTGCGCACATCGCGCAGGATCTCGCCCAAAGTCGAATTCTGCGCCGAGATCGTCAACAACCCGCCTTGATAGCTGACCTTCGCCGGGGTTGGCGGAAGCTGGTCCATCGGCAATTGACTCAGCGGACCCCTAGGCAGGGGCGGGAGCACGACGGGCTTCTCGGTCTTATGGATCTTATGGGACTTGTGGTGCGGGGTAGTCGGCGCGGTGGCCTGGACGGCAGTTTGAGCGAGAGCAGTCTGAGCGAGAAGGACCTGAGCCGCAAGTAAGAGCCCCAAAGCCATCCGTCGGCGTGCGTACAACATCAGAAAACCCCATTCCCGCGAGCGGCTGTCGCTTCCACGGCCACTACGCCCTGGCTTGATTTTACCACCGCCTATAGAACGCCCGACGGCCTTATTTCTTGCGCTTAGATAACCTAAGTCCCGGGTTAAACGTATGGGCGTGGCGAGTATTTAGACTACCTTTGGACTTAGCAGCGCGTAAAATGCCAGCGGAGGCCTTCGCTTTGGGTACTCCCGAACCCACGCTCCGAAATCGACGACACTGGCAACCATGGCTGTGGCTGCTGGCGCTGGTAGCATCCGTTCACGCCCAGACCTGCCAGAGCGCTCCGGACATGGACGCCTCCATTCGAGCCGCGCTCGAAAGCGCGGCGAAGCGCTACTTCGAAATGTCGGTGCGCGGCGATGTGACTGCCCTGAAGCAGAACTCCATCACCGCCGTGGCAGCCAGTTTTGGGGGCATCGAAACCGCAGTTAAAGAGAACCAGGCCGCGTTCACCGGCGCAAGCGCCACGGTTCGGCCGCCTTTCCTGCTGACGGCCGATGGCCCGGAACCGCTCGCGCGCGCGGAATTCCTGTGCGGAGTATTTGGGCCGTCGGGGCAGACGAAGGACAGTGCCGTATTTGTCCTGAATCATCTGCCGCCCGGCAAGTACGGAGTAACCATTCTCGACGTTATCGAGGATCAAGCCGCCGTGACGCTGACTTTGGTCCTGCAGCAGGCGGGCGCCGACTGGAAACTGGCAGACTTTTACGCCAAGTCCTCGCAAGCGTGCGGGCACGATGCCGCATGGTTCGCCCAGCGCGCCCGCGATTTCAAGACGAAAGCGCAGAATCACAACGCCTGGTTGTATTACCGCGAGGCCATCGCCCTGTCTGCCCCAGTGGACTTCATGAGCACGCTCGCCACCGACAAACTCTATGACGAAGCTCAGACTACGCAGCCCTCTGATGTGCCCGCGAATGGAAACACGGTGGACATAAGCGCCGGCGGCAAGATCTATCATTTGACCGAAATCTTTCCGCTGGCCGTGGGCAACGACTTTGATCTGGTCGTAAAATACCAGTCTGCCGATGTATCGAATACCGCGCGCGCGTTTCAGGAAAATACGGCTGTGATCAAGGCACTGGTGGCGAAATTTCCCGAATTTCGCGAAGCTTTTGCCGGCGTGGTGGCGCGAGCCGTCGAACCCTCCGGCCACGACTACGGTTCGCTCATGGCGGTGAAGGACATTAAGTAGATCGTCCGCAGTTGCATAGCAGTTCGGTGGCCCCAAAGGATTGTCGAGCGGTTGCGCGAAGGGCTGCCCCTATCGCTCACATCTTGCCCAGAGCCCGGTACCTCCGTAATTTGAGGATGGACTTGCTCGGCGGCTACAGTGGGAACATGCGGATTCTCTTTGGCTTGCGCAGCCCCCATTATTGGGGCCGCGCGTTCTTGCTGGAAGCAGTAGTTCTCGGCGTGCTGCTCGCCTCTGGTTCGACGTGGGCGCTCGGACAGACTTCCCCTTCAGCGCAAAGCTCCACGGCCAACCCCGATCGGCTTCCAATTACTACAAGCTCGCCCGAAGCCGCCAGATTGTTCGATGAAGGACTGCACTTTAGATACGACTATCACACTGAACCGGCTTTGGTGAAGTGGCGGGAAGCCACCATCAAGGACCCGAATTTTGCTCAGGCGTGGGCTTACATCGTGTGGTTGGGACTTGATCCCGGAGAAGTTAAGCAGGCGACGGAGAAGGCGCAACTTGCGTCCCGGAGCGTGACGCCCGGGGAAAAGCTTCTGGTGAAGTGGATGGTATCGACAAACGAGGGACGTTTCCTCGATGCCATTGCAGCAATGAATGACTTGCTGGCGATGTATCCACGCGATTCCCAACTGAACTATGAGGCTGGGCTTTGGCTGCAATCTCAGGGTGACTACGAAGGAGCTGCCAAGTTCACGAGGCGCGCGCTGGAGATTGACCCCAATTTCGCCGGCGCTTTGAATACGCTAGCGTATGACCTCGCTTTCATGCATGAGTACGACCAAGCGATCCTGTACTTGAAGCGATACGTCGAGGCAGAACCCAACGATCCCAACCCCCGCGATTCCCTGGCCGAAATTCTGCAGCAGGCCGGGCGGCTGGAAGAGTCGCTAGCGGAATATCGGGAAGCCCTGAAGCTGGATCCCAAGTTTTACACTTCGCAGCTGGGTCTCGGCAACGATTACGCCTTGCTCGGAAAAAAGGACCGCGCCCGCGAGGAATACGCCAAAGCGCTTCCGATGGCGTTGACGCCGCAGGACAAGCTCGACTGTCAGATTCAATCCGCGATCACATACGTCCGTGAAGACAACGTGCCGCAAGCCCGCGTGGAGCTGACGGCAGTGCTGGCGGAAGCGACCAAGCTGCACCTGAACGACTACCGAAGTTCCATCCATCGGTACCTGGCTCTGCTGGCAGAATCTCCTGCCGCCGCCTTTCAACATCTGGACCAAGCGGAAGCGGTCTTGCACGCGCCCGGACCTCTGTCAGGGAAAGACCGCAGTGGGCTATTGGCGCGTACCTTGCGCATGCGAGCCCGGTTAGCGGCGGAAGACGGAAAACTCGAAATGGCCTGTGCCGCTGTCTTGCGTTTGCAGAAAATGGTCCAGACCAACCGCAGTAACGCGGTCGAGCGCGTCTACCACGGGGCCAATGGGGCGCTGCTGGCTGCTGAGTCGAAAACAGGCGCGGCCATCGAAGAACTGCGGGAGGACCCCGAGTATCCCTTTTCCATGGCAAAGCTGGCGGAATTGCAAGCGGCGGCGGGGAATACTCAAGATGCGGCGGAAACCAGAGCGCGCTTGAAGGCTGATTACGGCACCACGCTGGAGGACTGGTTCGTCGTCCGAGGGTTCAGGCAATGATGGGATTGAAGCACAGAGCACTCCGAAACCTGCCAGGAGCTGTCCTGGCGTTCGTCTGTATTTTTGTGTGCAGCGAGATCGCGTCGGCACGCGATGTTGCCCTCGTGACCAGCAAAAACAGCCGGGTCCAAGTGATGAAAGCCGCCGACCTGACAAAAATGATCAAGACCACGCACAAATGGCTCGACGGATATGATCTGACGGTAGTACTCACCAACCCATCTTCGCCAGAGATGCGCGTCGTTGCCGAGAAACTCCTGTCGCTGACCACCGACGAGTTTAAGAAATTGATCGACGCAGCAAACAGGACCAGGGTGACGTTCCTGGTGGTTTCGTCCGATGACGAGGCGCTAAAGGCACTGCAAGCGAATCCATCTGCAATCGGCCTGGTGAATGTTTACTCCATCAACAGCAACGTCGAGGTGTTGAAGATCGACGGCAAGCTTCCCCTGGAGCCCGGATACATTCTGCACAGCCAGTAGTCGCGCGAAAATCACTCGCATACCCGGTAGCAGGACCCGCAGTTGCCTTCCCCATCCCACGGGATTAGTATTTTTCCAATTCATTTCACCTCGACGGTCTTCTCTCACTCGATCTTGCTTTAAGGAGGATGTATGGGAATTGCAGTTTCGCCAATCCAGATTGATTCGCGCGTCAGCGACTTCATCGCGAAGCCGCGCAAAATGCTAATCGACGGCAAGTGGGTGAATGCCGCGTCGGGCAAAACGTTTCCAACCTACAACCCAGCGACTGGAGAAGTGCTGGCCCAAGTAGCAGAAGGCGATCGTGCGGATATCGACGCAGCGGTGCAGGCCGCGCGCAAGGCGTTTGACAGCGGTCCCTGGCCGCGCCTGACCGCTTCCGAGCGCGGCAAGCTGGTGTGGAAACTGGCCGACCTGCTGGAAGCGCACATCGAGGAATTCGCAACATTAGAGACGCTTGATAACGGCAAGCCGCTCACCGTGGCGCGGGCCGCCGATGTTCCGCTCGCCGCCGATATGTTCCGCTACATGGCGGGATGGGCGACCAAGCTCGAAGGCTCAACGATTCCCCTCTCCGTTCCCTACACGCCCGGCGCAGACTACCACGCCTACACGCTGCGCGAGCCCGTCGGCGTCGTGGGCCAGATTATCCCGTGGAATTTCCCGCTGCTGATGGCGGCGTGGAAGCTCGGGCCGGCGCTGGCCTCGGGGTGCACGGTGGTGTTGAAGCCGGCCGAGCAGACGCCCCTCTCCGCGCTGCGTTTGGGCGAGTTGATTATGGAAGCCGGATTTCCGGATGGTGTCGTCAACATCGTCCCGGGATATGGCGAGACGGCGGGCGCGGCCCTGGCGGCGCACGATCTGGTCGACAAGATTGCGTTCACCGGATCGACGGAAGTGGGCAAGCTGATTGTGCATGCAGCCACTGGGAACCTGAAAAAGGTTTCGCTCGAACTCGGGGGCAAGTCGCCGAATGTCGTTTTCAAAGACGCCGACTTGGACACCGCAATTGCCGGTGCGGCTAGCGCGATCTTCTTCAATCACGGCCAGTGTTGCTGCGCCGGTTCTCGCCTGTACGTCGAGCGCCCGGTCTTCGATCAAGTGGTCGAAGGCGTGGCGGCAAAAGCGAAGAAAATCCAGGTAGGCTCGGGACTGGATCCGGCGACGCACATGGGACCGCTGGTCTCCGAAGAACAGTTGCAACGCGTCTGCAACTACCTCGAGATTGGAATGGCCGAAGGCGCCAAGGCCGCGTCGGGCGGACGCAAAATTGGCGGCAAGGGATACTTCGTCGAGCCCACCGTTTTGGTCGACACCAAAGACTACATGAAGGTCGTGCAAGAGGAGATCTTCGGGCCGGTGGTAGCGGCGATTCCGTTCGACAATCCGGAAGAACTGCTGTCCCGGGCCAACGATTCGATCTACGGGCTGGCGGCGGGAATCTGGACCCACGACATATCGAAAGCGCACCGGACGGCAGCGTTGCTGCGCGCCGGAACGGTCTGGATTAATTGCTACAACATTTTCGACGCGGCCCTGCCCTTCGGCGGCTACAAACAGTCCGGCTGGGGGCGCGAGATGGGCAAAGATGTTCTTCAGCTTTACACGCAGACCAAGGCAGTGTGCGCGCGACTGTAGTACGCAGACCGCGTCATGAATAACGGTGGAGGCACTGGCTTCTCGGCCGTCCAGCCGGGCGGGACGCCCGGCGCTCCACCGTCATTTTTTCTGCGGAAGATTTGTGCGGGATGATATTGGAGGCGCGGGTGAGAATCGAACTCACGATAGAGGTTTTGCAGACCTCGGCCTTACCACTTGGCTACCGCGCCGGATCGTTCGCTGAAACGATACTTTAGAAACGTCACTCTAAAACGAAAAGCCCTCGCCAGAGCAGGGCTTTCAAAAACTGGAGCGGGAGACGGGATTTGAACCCGCGACTTCGACCTTGGCAAGGTCGCACTCTACCACTGAGTTACTCCCGCCCAACTGTATGAGTATAAACGACCCCGTCCTAGCGGAGCAAACATGGCTATCACGACTGCAAGTGTTCGGCCGGATGATGCGGCGACCACTGCGGATCTTCGTCCGGCGCCACGATCTGGCCATCGCGCATGTGGACGATGCGGTCGCCATAGTCGGCGGCTTCGGGATTGTGCGTAATCATAAGCACAGTCTGGCCCAAATCTTTGTTCGACTGGCGCAGCATGTCGAGGACGATGCCCGAGCTTTTCGAATCCAGGTTGCCAGTGGGCTCGTCGGCGAGCACGATGGCAGGGCGGTTGATGAGAGCCCGAGCGAGTGCGACTCTCTGCTGCTCGCCGCCGGAAAGCTCGTTGGGCCGGTGCTCCAGACGTTGCGCGATGCCGAGCATCTCGGTGATCTTCTTCAGGAATGCGGGATCGGGCGTGCCCAGGCCCGCGATGTCGACGGCGATCTCGATATTCCCTCGCGCGCTAAGAGTGGGCAGAAGATTGAATTTCTGGAATACGAATCCGATCTTGCTTTTGCGCAACCGGGTGCGCTCGCCGTCGGAAAGTGTGGCGAAATCCACGCCGTCAATGGTGACGCTTCCCGAGTCGGCCTGGGTCAATCCGCCGAGCAGATAAAAGAGCGTGGACTTGCCGCTGCCCGAAGGGCCCACGACCGTGACAAACTCGCCCTTCTGCACGCTGAAAGAGACACCGCGCAGGGCGGGCACATCCACTTTGCCAACCCGGTAGGTTTTGCGCAGTTCCCTGGCTTCAATGAAGGCGGACATCCAGTGAAAACGATATCACAAGCGTGATTTAGTCATTGAGGCATTGATACATTGAATCATTGAGACATTGAGTAATCGACCCATTGCTTCAGTGTTTCAATGACTCAATGATTCAATGACTAAATGCCTCAATGATTCTGCTCACGCCACGGTCGCGTGTTCTACGTCCACCGCACGGGGCCGAAGCCCAACCTGGCGCTTAGGGCCGCGCTTGCGCACCAGCAACAGGCGAATGCGTTCCAGCAGATCCGCGGGTTCGTACATTCCCTTGGAGAGAAAAACATCGGCGACGGTTTCGCGCTCGTAGATTTTGGTTCGGCCCGAGATCAGCACGGCCGGAGTCTGCGGCGAAAGACTCTTGATTTCCCCGACCAGCCGCGAACCATCCACACCGGGCATAATCAGGTCGGTGAGCACCAGGTCAACGCCGCCGCGACGGAAGGCCTCGAGGGCCATTTCGCCGCTGTTGCATGCCAGCACGCGGTAGCCCCGCGTTTCCAGCAGGATTTTGCGAATGGAGAGAGACTGTTCGTTATCGTCTACGCAAAGGATCGTTTTCTTGGGCTTCATTGGCCTGACCGGGAGACTGCTGTCACAAGTGTTTTCTGAATTTGATACCTGATTTCTTTTTTTGAGAACCGGGAGCGAGGTGAATGCTAAACAGATTTGGAGCGCGGGTAAAGTAGCGCGCTCGCCAATGGCACTCCAGTGTTTGGCAAGATCGTGCCATCGGGCTGAAAGCCGCGACAGTCGCAGTGTTTCGATGCGCTAGATGGCGAGCGTGACTTCACCGCGGAGAACTTCTACACAATTTCCACCGACACGCACATTGGCGACATGGTTATCCTGCCCATTCTTCTGCTCGGTGGCGCGAACAAATATGCTGCTGGGACGGTGCACTTCGAGGCCTTGCTCGATCAAAACCTGCTCATCGCTCGGAGCGACGGCGTGCGCGACCATCCAGGCAGAGCAGCATCCGGCGGCGGACCCGGTCGCCGGATCGTCTCCGTTGTAGAAAATCATGCGGGCGTGGAGGCGGGCTTTGGGATCGACAGTTTCGCGGCAAACGAAGTAAAAGAACTTTCCGCCACTGCGCGCGAGATATTCGGCGGCGCCGGCGAGATCGAGGCGGAGGTTCTGCAGCGTCTTCAGCGACCGCAACGCGGCGATGGTGAAAGGAACGCCGGTGGAGACGGTTTGGATGGGCACGGAGTCGTCGAAGTCAGCCGCGCTCAGGCCGGTGAGACGCGCAACGTCCACCGGGTTGTGGATGGCGCCGAACTCGGGATCCTTCTGCGTCATTTCTCCGAAGGCGAGCTGCGTTGGTTCCTGGGTGAAGCGCACGGGCACGGTGCCGATGTTCAGATCGAGCCGGACTTCGGATGCGCCGGTCTGGCCACGCAGAACGAAAGCGGTGCCGAGCGTAGGATGTCCGGCGAAAGGCAGTTCTTCCTGCACGGTGAAGATGCGCACGCGCACGCCGCGACTCTTTTCCGCCGCCGCGTCCCCGGGAAGAATGAAAGTGGTTTCGGAGAGATTCATCTCGCGCGCCAAGGCCTGCATTTGCTCGGTGCTGAGGCCGCGACCGTCGAAAAAAACAGCCAGAGAGTTCCCGGTAAGGGCGCGGTCGGTAAACACATCGACCTGCACCATGGACAACTGGATCATGGAGAGCTTTCGCGCCGAAACAGCCATGCCTGAGATTTTATCGGGCCGCGTCCATTCCGCCAAGGCGTAATCGCGGCCTGATGCGATACCATAATTCCCACCGGAGACAGCCTGCCCCCGGTTGACGGGCTGCTGGCAGCTGGATATTCTATCTCTACTAATGTAGTGGGGTTTAAACGCACCAGCCATCTATCAGTTTCAAAAAGACTACGCGAGGAACCAACATGTCTCTACGCATCAATTCCGAAGCTCCCAACTTCACCGCCGAAACCACGCAAGGCACCATCAACTTCCACGAATGGATCGGCAACGGCTGGGCCATTCTGTTTTCGCACCCCAAGGATTTCACGCCGGTGTGCACAACCGAACTGGGCTACATGGCGGGTCTCGCACCGGAGTTTGCCAAGCGCAATGCGAAAATTATCGGGCTGAGTGTGGATCCGGTAACCAGTCACGGCAAGTGGGCCGCCGACATTGAAGAAACGCAGGGTCACAAGGTGACCTATCCGATGATTGGCGATCCCGAACTCAAGGTGGCGAAGCTCTATGACATGCTGCCCGCCGAGGCTGGAACTACCAGCGAGGGCCGTACGGCGGCCGACAATGCCACGGTGCGCACCGTGTTCGTGATTGGTCCGGACAAGAAGATCAAGCTGATGCTGATCTACCCCATGAGCAGCGGACGCAATTTCGATGAAGTGCTGCGCGTGCTGGATTCGATCCAGCTCTCCGCAAAGTACAATGTTGCGACGCCCGTTAACTGGAAGCCGGGGCAGGACGTGATCATTCCCACATCGGTTTCAGAAGATCAGGCCAAGCAGAAATATCCCGGCGGCTGGAAGACTCTGAAGCCCTATCTGCGAGTGGTGGCGCAGCCGAAGTAGTTCGTGTTACGTTCCCAACGAACCTCCTCACGAGCTTGCTTGCCAGACTAGACTCGAAAAGCAGTGGACGGTCACACTCAGAGAGATAAGCGCAAGACCGGCGGTTAGGCATACGGTCGGAGAACGAGGCACCGTGGAGCAAAGCCGCCACCAGAAAAATAAAGCCCAACAACAACGGAACTTTCGATAGCGTTCCCATCTCTTAAAATGAGGACAGCGGATTTACCCACCTCCCATCGGCTATGATTGCAAAGTATGCGCCTTAGCGAACACAAGACGAACATGGTATTGTGCAGCAATGGACGAAGATCGCAAAGGATTGAAGGTGGTTGCCCGGTGTTCTCGTTCTATGAGTAGGGGGTACCATGCAATACGACTTGAAAAAGTACGAGCGGGCTTTCGCACTGCTAGGGCAGGGCGATAGCTACAAGACACAGGTTCCTGACTTCATTCGTCAGGCAATGATCTTCGTGGCTCTCAATCTGGATTTCAAAGCCAACGCCAACAAAGAGGCAGTGCATACCCTCTTTGGCAGCACCAACGGGTTGCAGTGGGGTGATTTTGCGATAGCGACTTGTCTTGATGAAATCAAAAAGATTGGGGCTTAATTATGGCGTGACTGTCAGTTGAATCGTCGCTTCCAGGAAATTGCTAATCTGACTTTGTGCATTACCCCACGATGCATTGACCTTTGCGACCGGCCATCGCACGTAAACCGATGCGAAGCGAAACTCTACCCCGCGCCCATCGTAATACGGCTAAGCATCGTACTTCGAATTGGTGCATCGGGTTTTCGCGGCGTGATCGGCTCTATACTCGGTCGGAAAATAGAAGCCCTGTTTCCTTTGCTGCACATATCTCTTTTATGATTGAAAGGGACAATGGCACGAGGTAACGTCCAACTAATTGTAAATAAAAGTGGAAGCGTATGGTTGCGGGTGTAACTCCCGGTCTTCAAAACCGGCGGGCGGCATCTCCGATGTTGCCGGTGTGTTCGACTCACACACGCTTCCGCCAGTTTTCAATAACTTGCAGACTACGAAATCACTCGGAAATCAGTTCACTGGCGTGCCATACGAACGACCTTCGAGTGAGCTTGCTCCATCTCATCCGTCACCACGTCGCCGTAGACGTTCATCGTGGTACGGATGTCCACGTGCCGCATCAGCTTTTGCTGGACAGCAATTGACGTTCCCACGGCATCGAGCCACGATCGATAGGTATGCCGCATAGTATGCGTACTGACGTGGCCGATTCCGGCGGTCGATGCTGCCTTCTGGTAAGCATCGTTGACGCCATCGGCTGACCACGGTAATCTGCCGTGCTGCGCCGGCGAAGCAAACACCCAATCCTTGTCACACGAGAACTGCGTCCGCGCGCGCCAGCTTTCCAGCACATGCAGCATCTCGGAATCAATGGGCATCGTCTTCTTCGAGTATGCGGTTTTCACGTCGCCGACGCGTTGGCGCACGATGCTCCGCCGGATCGAGAGCTTCCCTTCCAGCCAGTTGATGTCGCTCCATCTCAGTGCCAGACACTCGCTGATGCGGAGCCCGAAGCAGACACATACACAGGCTATCGTGCGGAACGGCTCGTCCAGGTGCCCGACGAAGCTCTGAAACGCGGACATCGTGAGCGGATGAGGTTGCCGCTGTCGTTTGGATACATCCGCGACCTCGACTAGCCTGGCCGGGTTGGCTTGAGTTGGCACCGCGTCGCTCCACATCGCGTAGTCCCAGACAGCATGCACTAATGATCGGATAAACCTTTGCTTCGAGGAGATAGTTTGAGCGCAGCTAGCCATTGCTCCACGGGCCGGGGTTTTAAATCCGTTATCGGATTCGCGCCCCATCGCGGGAGAACGTAGTTGTCCAACCAACACTCGTAGCTGCGGCCCGTACTGTATCGCTTATACTCCGCCCGCGATGATGTCTGTGCTCTTTCGTGTTTTTAGCCTTTTTGAAATCAACGAGGAAATCCTCGAAGAGACGTACGCAAATTGCAATTCATGCATTTTCACAGGAAAGCCGCGGATCTTGGTAACCGGATCTCCGCTTTACGTCGCTCTTCCAGAATGAACGGGAGGTGTCTCCAATGGAAGCAGAGGATTTTTACTATGGCATTGTGTTTGTAGATCGGAGGTGTTTGCTTCGGGAGGTCTTGCGCGGTAAAGCCGGAATCATATCCTTCTTGAAGGCTCACTTGTTCGATATTGGAGAGGTCAGAATTGTCGGTCCTCACGCGGAACGCATGGTATTCAGGGCGATTGACGGCGTCGATCTACATTCTGAGCTCCGCAATCATGGTATCGATCTACGACAGATCTATGAAGAAGTAAAGCAGGAGGCCCTCGCCCTCATCCAGTCGGGCGAAGCAAGAGAGCCGTGGGAAAGCGACTACGACTCTTTAGGCGTTAGCCCGACGGAGATCGCCATGCGTCAGCGTGTCAAGGGCGCAGCAAAGGCTGCTCGAACTGTGGCAGATGTGGCTAGCCTCCTTGAGGGAACCTACTTTGATGCTCTTTTCGAAACAGAAGACGGAGAGCGGGCTTGGAGTTCTTTTGATCCCGCAACAATGTCGGCATCTTGCCTTGCGAGGGAGGATCTCCCATGGGAGGGTGCCACCGAGCACGCATGGCGCAATTCTAGTGAAACTGTAACGCTGTCACCCACGGCCAGGGTCAGACACAGAGGATCCGGCGAGGACGTTCACGTCTATGTCATCTTGGATCCTCCGGAGTAGCGGACGATTGAAGCTCGCATGGCTCATGCCGCAAAATCGATAATCTCGTCTCTGGCAGATTCGCCACGCATAGAGGCCGTTGATGTAAGGGCACGCCGGAAGTTATTCCGGGCCAGAAGTCGGCTTCTGGGAGATCGCCATTGATGTCCCCGAAACCCGTTTCTGGATAACTTGCGGATGGCCGACCATTTGCCCGCGGGGAAACCGGGCGACAAGTCCTAAATGCACATGGACTTCGCCTTGACCACAGCGATCAATTTCCTGATCGCAACCCTGAGAGCAACTTTGAGAAAGCCGCAAGATGAAGGGCACCCCGCATTCAGGTGAAAGCGTGCGTGCAACTCAGCCGTTCAATCCTGCTCGGTGGTACAGCGCGGCCATTGGTTCGGCAGGCCCATAACCCTTCCCAATCGCGAGGCCAGCACGGATGGCCGCTGTAATGAAGTTCTTGGCAGCGGATACGCTCTCCCGAACTGTATTCCTTTTGGCCAGGTTGGCCGCAATGGCCGATGCGAAAATGCAACCGGTGCCGTGCGTGTTCTTGGTGTCGATAGGCTCAGCACGAAACTCGGTGAATTCATGGCCATCGTAGAGGATGTCGGCGGCTATGTTTTCCAGGTGACCACCCTTGACGACGACATTTTCTGGTCCAAGGTCGCGGATCGCCCGGGCGGCCTCTTTCATTTGTGCAAGAGTTTTAATGTCGTGTCCGGTGAGCGCTGCGGCTTCATGCAGGTTCGGTGTGACCACGGCGGCGAGCGGCAGCAGTTTGGCCCTGAGAGCCGCGATTGCATCCGGTCTCAGCAGCGGGGCGCCACTCTTGGCGATCATCACCGGGTCCGCGACCAGCGGCGCCAACTTGTGTCTGGAAATTGCGTCTGCAACCGCGTCGATGATTGTGGTGCTCGCGAGCATTCCCGTCTTGACCGCATCGCACCCGATGTCGCTTACGCAGGCTTCGATCTGCTTCACGACAAATTTCGGCTCGATCTCCAGGACTCCGTAGACTCCGGTCGTGTTCTGTGCTGTGAGAGCGGTAATCGCAGTCATGCCAAAGACGCCGAGGGCCGAGACCGTTTTCAGGTCGGCTTGGATTCCAGCCCCACCTCCGGAATCAGATCCAGCAATGATTAGAACGCGAGGAATGTTCATCAGTCACCAGCCTTCCGGTTGCGAGGTCGCGCCGGTCATGTCGGCCACCGTTCCATCTTCCAAGCCATCTCCCAAAACTGTAACTCATAGCGGCTGCTGGTGACGAACGCGGCCTCCAGCTTCTGTAATTCGCGGTCAGGCAGTCCTGTTGCAAGACTATCGAGCAGATCGCAACACCACTGGGCCAGTTCTGCAAATTCTCTGGAACTGTACATCGCGATCCATTTGGCATAACGCTTGTCGCCGCTGGGGGCAGCCTGCGCGGCCAAGCGCCGGCCAATTTCGCTGAAAGCCCACATGCACGGTAATAACGCTGCAGCCAACTCGGCGAAATCTCCAGTTGCCCCAACGCGCAACAAGAAATCGGTGTAGCCCCGAGTGGTGGGTGCCGGGAGTTCTCGCTCGAGTTCCTCGCGGCTGATCCCGAACTCGGTGGCGTAGACTCGGTGAAGGTTCATCTCGGTTTCCACGGTTTCCTTGAGCAGCGTTGCGAAGCGGTTCATCGTGTCCAAGTCCGGGCTACGCGCGGCGGCCAGAGCCAAAAGGCGCGCGTACTCAATGAGGAACACATAGTCCTGGCGCAGCCAGAACTTGAATCTCTCCAGACTTAGCGTTTCATCGCCAATGCCTTGCACAAACGGATGTTGGTGTTGTGCCTCCCAGATTCCAGACGCTTTTTGACGCAGGCGTTCAGTGAATCGTTCTGGCATAAGTTCTCGCGCCTTTCATTTTACGCGGGTGCTCCAGGCGCCTGGGAGATTTCGGCTCGTCTTGGCTCCATCACAGGTTTCCGTGTGCATTGTCACTGTGCCCCGTAGCAACAGCGCGTATCGTTAAAGCAGGGAGTTTTATGTTCTCTGATCGCTTTGAAGTCGTTTGCGAGGAGGCCTCGGCATTTTCTCACACGCGGCCACAACCTCTCGACTTGCTCCGGCCCATGGTGGCATCCGACCACGCACCTATCTTTTGGAGCGAAGGATTCGGCCTGGGGGGCGAGCTGGATCAAGCCATCGTCGCCCGTTCCGCGGAGGTCAAGGCGGCTCTTTACGGTGGGCGAGTCTTTGTGATCGTTCCGGTCTACGTGACAAGTATCTGCGAAGAGCAGTGTCTCTATTGCAATTTCCGGGGAGGAACTAAAGGGATCGGGGTCGAGCGCAGGCGATTGACCGATGACGAACTCGAACAAGAGGCGCTCTATCTCGTCGCGGAGAAGGGGCTAAGAGTTCTTGAGCTGGTCTACTCCACCGATCCGCGGATACGCGTTGATGCGATGTGTCGTCATGTTGAGCTGCTGCGACGTGTGTTAGACCGCCATGGTGGCGGTCTCGTCGGAATCAGTGCTGAGCCATTGGAAGAAAACGATTACCGTCGCCTGATCGACGCGGGGCTGTGCTGGTCTGTGCTCTGGCAGGAAACCTACGACGAGTCTCGATATGCCGTGCTGCACGCCGGCAAAACAAAGAAGGCGAACTTTGAATACCGCCTGGACGCCTATGAACGCATGCTCGCGGCCGGGGTTGAGCACGTCGGCATCGGAGTGCTTTCCGGTCTGTCGGAATGGAAGCAGGACTGGGCGATGCTGATGCTGCATGAGAAATACCTACAGCAACACTACGGGCGTGGCGCAACCATTCTCGGTACTCCCCGTCTGAAGCGGGCTCCCGGAGCCCTTCTTCAAGAGTCGCCTTACACGCCCACTCGCCACGAGTTTCTGGCAGCCGTTGCTCTTCATAACATGTTCTCGCCGACGACAGTCGCGTTCGTGAGCACAAGAGAAGACTGGGATGTATGCGTTGAGCTGGCGCGGGGAGGTGGCTGCCTCTTTACGCTCAACTGTTCCACCGCGCCGGGTGGTTATTCTCTTCATCACGAGGGGTGCCAGTTCACCGCTCATTCGTACGATGCACCGATCTATTCCACGAAGCTCAAGTCCGAAGGGCTTGACCCTGTTTTCAATTGGAAAGCCGGAGACTTATCCGGCGAATACCGGCTTGATACGGCGGTCTGTGGAGGCGTTCCGAAGCGATAAGCAGCAACTAGATTCCAAGCAGAGGACGCGGCGCTTTCGATCACAACACGGGCTGAGGCTAGTTGCGCGGCCTGGCTAGGACGAACAAAATGCCAATCACCGGGAGTTGGGACCAACTGACGTCCAAGGCGAAAGAGGCGGTGCAAGCCGCCAGCTATCTGGCCTCCAAGCGTGGGAACCCCGAGCTAACGCCCCTCCATCTGCTCGCCAGCCTCCTGGCGGACCGCGAAGGCACGGTGGTACCGGTACTGAGTAAGATTGGCGTCGACATCCAGGCTGCACTGGCCGAGGCGCGGCACCAAATCGACCGCTTGCCAGCGCTATGGGCGGGTGGTGCCTTGAAGGCCCAGCCCTCCTCGGCCGCCAGCGCAGCACTCAAGCAAGCTTTTCAAGAGGCCGCAGATCTCGATGACGAGCACGTCTCCACTGAACACCTGCTCTTGGCCATCATGGGCCTTGAGAGCGATACCGCCCAAGCTCTGCTGGCGCGACATGGCGTTCACCACGATGCCATCGTAATAGCGCTGACTGCGGTACGCAGTCCGCAGCAGGTCGCCGGTTTAACCTCGGAGACCAAAGAAGGGGTGCTTGCGCTCTATGCCCGCGATCTTACCGACTTGGCGCGCCGGGGCAGGCTCGACCCAGTGATCGGCCGGGATGACGAAATCCGGCGCGTGATCCAAGTGCTGTTGCGCCGCACCAAGAACAATCCCGTGCTGATTGGCGAGCCAGGAGTGGGCAAGACTGCCATCGTCGAAGGTCTGACGCAGCGCATCGTACGCGCGGATGTCCCCGAGTCGCTCAAGACCAAGCGTCTGGTAGCCCTGGATCTGGGGGCGCTGGTGGCCGGCACCAAGTATCGCGGCGAATTTGAAGATCGCCTGAAGGCGCTGTTGCGCGAGATCGAGGACTCGCAGGGGCAAATCATAACCTTTATTGACGAACTGCACACGCTGGTCGGGGCAGGAGCGGCGGAAGGCGCAATCGACGCGTCCAACATGTTGAAGCCATCGCTGGCGCGCGGGGAGTTACGAACCATCGGCGCCACCACCCCTGAGCGAGTACCGAAAGCACATCGAGAAGGACCCGGCGCTCGAACGTCGCTTCCAGACTGTCTTCGTGGCCGAGCCCAGCGTGGAGGCCATCGACTTGGTGGACGAGGCCGCGGCTGCCTTGCGCATGCAGATCGATTCCGTGCCGGTCGACATCGACCAACTCGAGCGCCGCGCAGCACAGTTGGTCATCGAAAAGCATGCCATCGAGCGGGAAGACGACTCCAGCTCGCGGAAAAGGCTGCGTTTTCTGGAAGGTGAGCTGGCCGGAGTCCAGAAGCAAGTCAATGCCCTGAAGGCGCGCTGGAAAAAGGAGAAGGAAGCGGTCAGCCGGATGCACGATCTTCAGCAAATGATCCAGCAACTGAAGTTGCTGGAGCGGGTAGAGTCCCCCGATGCAGGCATGCCGAAGGCGGGCGGTAACGACCAGGGCACGATTTGTCAGGCTGAGCAGGAACTGCACAAGCTTCAATCCAAACTCGACAGGCCGCGCAGTTCGCGCATGCTTAAGGAAGAAGTGGATGAAGACGAGATCGCACACATCGTGTCTAAGTGGACCGGCATTCCCGTGTCCAGGATGCTGGAAGGCGAGGTGAAGAAGCTGGTCGAAATGGAAGACCGGCTGCGCCACCGCGTGATCGGCCAGGATCCGGCCTTGGAGCGGATTGCCGACGCCATCCGTCGTGCCCGTACCGGGCTTTCCGATCCTAAGCGTCCGATCGGCTCTTTCGTCTTCCTCGGGCCGACGGGAGTGGGTAAGACCGAACTTGCGCGCGCCCTGGCCGAGTTCCTCTTTAATGATGAGCGGGCCCTGGTGCGCATCGACATGTCTGAATACATGGAGAAATATGCGGTGTCGCGGCTGATCGGTGCGCCGCCGGGGTACGTCGGCTATGAGGAAGGCGGCCAACTCACCGAGGCGGTGCGCCGCCGTCCTTACTCGGTTGTGCTTTTCGACGAGATCGAGAAAGCCCACCAGGATGTATTCAACATCCTCCTGCAGATCATGGATGACGGTCGCCTCACCGACGGGAAGGGCCGTACCGTGGACTTCCGCAATACCGTTCTCCTCATGACCTCCAACATAAATTCGGAACAGCTCACCGCCGACTGGTTGCGAACACAAGAGGATTCTGAGCAAGCACGCCGGCAAGTCATGAAGGCGCTGCGGGCACACTTCAAGCCAGAGTTCCTCAATCGCGTGGACGATTTCATCCTCTTCAACCCGCTGGGCACAGGGGATCTGACCCGGATTATTGACCTGCGGCTGGAGGAGGTGCGGCAACTGTTGGCCGACCGCCAAATCACCCTGGAGCTGACCGATTCTGCCAAGGAATTACTGCTACGTGAGGGCTATGATCCCAACTTTGGCGCACGGCCTCTCAAGCGCTCCATCCAACGACTGCTACAGGGCCCTTTGGCTGTGAAGATCCTGCACGACGAGGTGCACTACGGCGACCGGGTAGTGGCAGACGCCGAACAGGGGAAGATGACGTTTGTGGCCAGCCCCCGGATTTCACATCGGAGATGCGTTGACGATTCACGGAACAGCCCCGCGCCCACCCCGAACCGAGCAAGAAAACCAAGCCTTGGGTCTTTACATTGATCATTGATCCCCCCAGGTAGTTCAAGCAACTCGATCCCTAGTGTGGGTCATGCAGGAAGAGGAACCCGAACTCCAGGACGGGGCTAACCGCGCCCTTGCGCCCCCCAAAGCGCCATCGCTGCAAAAATTCGAAGCGCGCCTCGTAGAAAAGCGGCTTCTTGGCAGCCTGTTCGGCGATCTGCCTTGCACAACGTCAGCATTTTTCTTCCCAAGTGATTATAGACCCGCGTTGCCAGATGCTCTAGAAATTGCTCGCAAGGCGCAGGGCGAAACTTCGCGACGGTCCGATGGCGTTGCCGGAGAAGAGACCACCGAAGTCGATGACGTCAAGGACGTTGTTAAGGTTTTGTCCGTCGATCTGAAACCGCATCGTCATTCGGTCGGATTTGTGAATATCCGCACCTGCCGAGGCGCTGACCTGGAAGGAAGGATAGAGACGGCCTCGGATGAAGTTGATTCGCTCAATCACCTGCTGACCGTATTCGGCGAGCGCCTGTTGTTGGGTACCATCGAAGTCGAATGGCAGCCCGGTGTCGTATTGAATTCCGCCCGCGATCCAGAAGCGCGGTTTGATCTGGTAACGAAGGCGGCCGCGAACGGTGTTGCGTTGATCCTGCGAATCGGGGAAATGGCCGGTGAGCTGCGTGGCCGCAGCCGTCGCGTCGAAGCCTAAAAAAAGGCCGCCCGTAACCGGCAACCACGCATTACCAACCGCATAGGAATAGCTCAAGAACCCCGAAAAATGGCGCCAATCGGGAAGATCGAGTTTTGCTTCCGCCCCATAGATGATGGATTTGCGGAATGCAATCGGAAAGCTGATGGTTGTGTTCTCGATCTGACTGTCATCCGCATAGTTGGATACGAGCCGCCGGAAATAGTTGGCCTCCAGCCTAATCTTCGCGCGAAATACCTTCGTCAAGCCCGCTTCGTAGTAGTTTCCTTCGGAGGGTTCGACCGGCAGCCGGAGGAAATTCGTTGGGTCGATGGATTCAACTGCGGCTGAACTCGCAAGCAAAAGATTCTCAAAAGACGGGGTCTGAAAAACCCGGTCATAGGAAAAATGCACGACGAGGTCAGCGGACGGGAAGTAGCGTGATATCGCAAAGCGCGGGTCCACCCCATGCCGATTTAACAAAAGCTGATAGTGGTCCCAGCGCAGCCCCGCGTTGATGGTCCAGTTTTTCAGGCGAATCTGGTCCTGCACGAATGCGGACTGCTCGAGGTCCGGCCGATTTCCCAGGAAACCAAAGGTCAGTGGCGTGCCGGCATCAAATTGCGTCGAATCGGTAATGATGTAGCGGAAATTTTCGTTCAGGAATAGGCTGTCCGACTCGACTCCAAACTTCCATTCATTGCGGCCGTGATCGATGGTTGCAGTCCCCTTGAAGTACTCTTCGCGGAAGAAATTGTGCTGGAAGACCTCGATCGGAGTCGAACTCTCGTCGGAATTGAAGTCGTTCGCGTTGTCGCGGACCATGCCGCGAAAATCGGCCGCCGCATGGGACGAAAAAGTGTGCTGATAGGAGGCGATTCCCATCGTCTCGATGTTATCAGCCGTCTGGCGCTGACCCGCGGCTTGCTGCACCTGTTCGTTCGGAATGTCGTAGCGCGAGAGCTCATGGCGAACGATGAAGCGCAAGCGATCTTTTGACGTCAGGTCACGCTCGTAGTTGGCCGAAAAATCGCCCAGCGTACCCGTATTCGGAAAGTTTTGCGGAACCACGGGATTCAGATAATGGTCCGTCCTGCTGCCACTGGCGCTGGCGCCGAACGTATTCTTGCCCCAGACATACTGCCCCTGCGCGGAAGCGCCAGCCGTATCAAAGCTGCCACCGGAAAGCACCACCTGACCGTGGAACCCTGGCTGCGAATCCTGCAGCGTGTTCACCTCGACCACGCCTCCCATTTTTCGGCCATATTCCGCGGGAATGCCCGCGGTATAAATGCTCATCGATTGCACGTCGTCCGCGTCAATCGCTGGTCCAAAGCTGGGCGAACGATTGTCGGTCAGCGGGATGCCATCGACCACAAACTGCGTCTGATACTCCGAACCACGCGGATGCAGGACGGCATTGCCTTCGTAGAGCCAGCCGGGCTGCGAATTCACCAAATCCTGCAAGGAACGGCCCGGAATCGAGCCGAGCCGGCTTTGGATGACGTCGGATCCGATCTGACTGATCGAACCAGCTTGATCGGGGACGATCAATGTGTCAGCCGCAGTGACAGTCACGGATTGATTCACCGAAGGCAGCTTGAGTTGGATTGTGTATTCGGTAAAAATCGAGGAATGAATCTCGACGGTTTCGGCTGTGCGAGCGAAACCAGGGTGCATGATTTCGAGCTGATAGATGCCGTAAGGCAGGCGCTGCACGTTCACCATGCCCTGGTCGCTCGTCTCCAGAGTATTTCGATACTGATTCGCGAGGCTGGTGATGAGGACGGTCGTTCTCACGCCGAAACCGTCCGGGTCGATTACCTTCAGACGTAACTCGCCGTCCTTGCTCTGCGCAAGCAGGGGGAGAACCCACAGGAGTGCAGCAGTAATCAGCTTCTTCTTCATTGCTGTTCCCAGCCAACTCTTGTGAGCGCACCCGAGTGCCTTTGCGCCGCCTCCCTCGGCTCCATCGCCGGCGGGTCCGCCCACCATCAGTAAATCAACTTCAAGCCGAATTGAATCTCTCGCGAGAACGTTGCTGTGTCGGTGATTAAACCCGCCGAGGGGCTAATTGCGCCGCTCGAAAATACAAGTGGGTTGGGTGGGCCGAAATTGGTGTGGTTCAGCACGTTGAAGAATTCCGCTCTAAACTGCAACGCCATCTTCTCGGTAATGTTCGTGTTCTTGAACAGGGAGGCATCCACTTCCACCAGCCGCGGACCAATAAGAGTTCCTCTGCCCAGGTTTCCATAGGTACCAAGTTGTGCCGAAGGCAAGACAAACGCATTCGGATTGAACCACTGATTGGGACTACCGAGCACAATGGGTCCGCTCCAGCCGGACTTGATCGAGGGACGGTCCGGATTTCTCGTATCTCCGTCGCCCGAAACGTTCGAGCCGTCCTCAGGTGTGAAAGGAAAACCGCTTGCCACCGTAGTGATCGTATTGAATACCCAGCCGCTGACGATGTTACGGGCCACGTCGCCGGTTTGTGCCAGCCAACGCTGTCCACGCCCAAAGGGCAGTTCATAACTCGCCGTGAAGTGTGCCTGGTGCGCTACGTTCAGTGCGGATGGTCCCCAATCTTTTCGCAAGTCAAATCGATCCAGCACCATCTGCGGCTGATTGATGGCTTGAGCCCCGGTCAGGGCGGAATTATTATCCAGACTTCTTGACCACGTGTAATTCGCTCGAAATTGCAGCTTCCGCGTGAAACACCGGATCACGTCCACTTGCAGGGCGTTATAGCTGCTATTCCCCTCCGAATACCAAAAAAATCCGCCCGATAAATACTGATTGGGACGGGAACTCACCACCGGAATGTATTGAGCCCCTGGAGGTACGGTACGCGTCGTCTTGCCAATGCCGCCGGCAGTGCAGCCGCTCGGGTCGCTGCAAATCTGCGGCGGGACGCTGTTGGGATCTATGCTTACCAACTGGTGGAAACCAAACGATCCTATGTAGCCGATGCGAAGCAAGGTGCTGCGGTCCAGTTGTTGCTCGACAGTTAAGTTCCATTCCTCAAGCGTGGGAACTTTCGCGTTCGCCTGCACCCCCTGGGGAGCATAGATGGTGCAAGGTTTGGGAACTCCAGGGCCGCACTGGGGTGCAGGCGGCAACAACAGGGATGAGATGATCGTAGATAAGGATTCGTTGGCGAACGAAAGTTGTCCATTGTAGGGAGGGACCGAGTTGAGTTGAAAGGCGAGGGCGTCCAACAATGAATAATGGATTCCAAATCCCGCATGGACTGCGGTCGTCCCGTGTCCTGAAGGATCCCACGCCAGCGCCACTCTGGGACCGAACAGTAATTTTGCATTGTTTTGAGTGAACGCCGAATCGCCTACATGCGGAGTGGTCACAAGCACGCCATTCGCACCGGTAAAAAAATTAGCAGCCCTTCCAGCCTCCTCGTTCCACCCGGTGTCGAATTCGTGCCGCAGGCCGACTTGAAGAGTGAGGTTCGGCCGCAGCTTGATTGCGTCCTGTACGTACCACGCCCCCATGAGGCTACGCCAACCCAACTCCGTAGCCGTGGGCACGACTTGAAAAGTGCTTGCTGTCCCTTGCAGAAACGTGGTCAAGCTGCTGAAAGTGGCTTGGCCGAACTGGCGCGAAGCGGTGTCTTCATTGTCCTGCAGCCGCTGCAACCAGACTCCCAGGCTAATCTGATGAACCCCTTTGCTGATTTGTAGATTATCTGTGTAGGTAAATAGATTTCTGTGGTTCCAGACGCTGGAGGCATTGTTAGGACCGGCCGACGTGATCGTGCCATTGGCCGTAGTCGTAACCCCGCCGCCGATCACGATTCCGCCCGGGCCGCGTCCCTGAACGAACGGCCCGGCGCCTGGGGCGAATGAGGCCTGGGGCGCGGAATCGTTAGCGAAACTAGCGCGCGAGAAGCCGGCGATAAACACGTTGAGGACGCGCGGCGACAGGATATGCGTGTCCTGCAAGCTGATTACCTGGCTGCGGAGCGCGAGCGCCGACGCTAACAGCGGGTCTGCTAATGGGATCAGACCAGTGCCGTCATCGATGGTGTAAGCACCCGAGAAAGTATCCCGATCACTCAGAATGTAGTCTGCGCGAAGAGTAGCGAAATCTTCGCGGATCGACTGATGGGGATGATTAAATGACAACGCTTCTCCACCGCTCGTCGCTTCACTACCACCCAACTCTCCGCCATTGGGCTGCGGCCAAAACGACATATAAGGCAAAATCGCCGGACTCAGGTTCGGGACTTGGGTTTCCACTCCCATGGCATTGGGCAAGTACCCCATGCGAGCCTCGGCGTCGGGCACGACGCTTTCGTTGCTGACGGCCAGACGCTGCCGAAAGCCTTCGTAGTTGCCGAACAAGAAGAATTGACTTTTCTTGATCGACCCTCCCGTGGAGCCTCCAAACTGGTTTTGCCGGAATGGCGGGATTGAACCCTGATCAAAATAGTTGCGCCCATCGAGAGCGCTGTTACGGAGAAATTCGTATAGAGTTCCATGTAGCGTGTTGTTTCCCGATTCGGTGACGACCGTAACTTGGGCTCCTTCACGCTTTCCATATTCGGCCCCGTAATCGCCCGCCAGCACGTTGAACTCGCGGACCGCATCAATTCCAAGCAGGTATCCGCTAACTCCGCCCGGGGTCACCGCGAGCTGGCTCGATCCCGCATATTCCACTCCATTAAGCAACAACAGGTTGTCACCGGGTCTTTGCCCATCAACCGCGTAGGCGCTGCCATTGCTGGTCGTAGTATTCGCGCTTCTCAGCGCGGAATAGTTGATGGCGCCGGGATTGAGTGTGATCAGGTTATCAAAGCTGCGGCCATCGAGCGGCAAGTCTTTGATCTCGCCCTCGGCGACCAGTCCATCGACTGGAAATACGGTGGTGTTGACTACTGGAACTTCCTCCGAAACTACGACCTGTTGGACGACCTGGCCCACTTCAAGCCGCAAGTTCACTACCGCTTCCTGGCCTACGTCTAACTTTATCCCGGTTCGGACCGCTGCTTTGAAGCCTTCCTTCTCTATGCGTATTTCGCACCGACCCGGAGGCAGTGACAGAACTCTGTAGCTCCCGTTTGCGTCAGTATTTATAGCCCGTGTCGCTCCGGTTTCCAGATCCCTTACGGTGACTGTTGCGCCGCTCACTGCGGCTCCGGAAGCGTCTTCTACTCTCCCGGAAATGGCGGCGGACACCTGAGCCCACCCCGCATTCGGACATGCCAGCCCCACTACCCCCCCCAGAAACAAGGGCAGCAACCACGACCACCGACCCCGGAACTCTCTCATGCCTTGTCTCCTATCCGTACCCGTCCCGCCGCCGCAGGGCCTCGCGGCTGCTCCAACGGCCGCAGCCATCGTACCTAGGACCAACGCAGTGGTCAGAGATTGGAGGAAGGATGCCGAACTGTACCCCAAAATGCTCTTGGAATGCCCGTAAGGTGGTTCAGTGTTTCTTCGTTTTCGCGTTTCCGCCCAGCAATCCGAAGATTTTGAGCGTCTTGTTGCTGGCAACAAATACTTCGCCGTTCGCGACCACGGGCACTAGATTGGAATTGCCACCAGTATTGGGCCAATAACCTGCCGTGGCTGAGAAAATCTTCTTCATTTTGGTTTTGCCGAGGGCGGGGTTGAATGCAAAGAGGCTGATCGGGTTCTTACCAACACCCGTCGGATGAGAGAGAGCCCAGATGATGGCGTTGCTTGTGCCATTCGAAGAAACGGTCGTGAAGAACCCCGGATTTTGGGAGCCGGGAATGGACGCGGACCCTTTTAAGAAACTGAGTGCGGCGGTCGGCGACGTTTGAACCTGGTAAAGTCCGATGGAATTGCCTCCACTCGTCACAATGCGTCCGGTTCCATCCGCGCCGATGAAATAAGACTGACCGCACCAGCATCCTCCAATCTGATAGGTACCTAAGACATTGTTCTTCTTGGCAGAGTAGCCGCCCAGATTGTCTTCGTTCATGAAATACATGTTTCCATCCTTGCCGGCGGCCACGCCCAGATGCGGGGTTGAGCCGGGTTGATCTGGAAGCAGGAGCACACCTCCGGAACCGAAATCAACATCGCCTTGGTCGAGCGCAACTTGATTGTTCGGCGTGAACAGGTCAAGCACTGTAGTCAGCGTGGGCGAGATCTTTATCACGCTCTCCTGAATATTTGTGACACCATCGTAGGTGTGGGCATCCGAGTTTCCCGTCACGAACAAGATGTTCCCTTCGTCGTCGGTGGCCAGGCCGTATCCCGACATCCAGATGGAGGAAAGAAAGAAACTGTCCTTATCTGTCGCCTGTTGATCAATCAGTTGGTTTGAGGGGAAGGGAGCAAGTGTGTTGGCTGTCCAGCCAAGCAGCCAGCCACGAGAGAGATTGGCTGAAAAATCGCAGAAACTGCCAAAGCCCGCATAAATACTGCCATTTGCCAGCAACAGCGCCGGCCGTTGCCGCTGATAGGTCGCATTGAAATTGAAGGTTGTGCCGTCTGTAAGCGTGTACGACGCAACTACGGGTTGCGGTGCCACTTTGTCGGTCAGGCTTCCAAGATCGAGGGCGTGCAGTGTGTAGTTCTGGGTGGATCCGTTTTGTGTCTGTGTGTAGACGATCACATACAAAGTGTTGCTGTCGGGATCGATTACGGGTGTTGAGTTAATCCCCACGTTCGGGCCGTTGTTGTTGCATCCCAGCGGAAGCGGCACGGGCGTTCCGAAATTCGGACTCAAGAGGATAGTCCCGCTGTGTGCGTCGATCGCATACACCGTGTTTCCCTCGGTGGCAACGTACACGACGTCGTGAGTTGTCCCCTTGAATTGGCCGGCCGTGATTACGACTCCTGGCACCACCAAAGGTTGTCCGTCCACCTGGTCGTCAAGGGCTACGGTTTGGACCACGCCGAACGAACCTTTGACGACATTGGTGGGAGTTAGGTTCAATTCGTTGGGATTCCATCCCGTACGGTTGTTGTCGTAATGATAGGTGGTGACGGCAATCTGACCTGCAACAGGCAGCGCGCACACAGCGAGAACAAACGCGAGTGCAAAAAACGAGATTCGAGTTGGAATTGATTCTCTCTCTTGGAGCACAGGCATAGTAAGGTTCTCAAGGGTTCTCAAGGGTTCTCGTTAGAGGTACCTCTACTGGGATATCTTTCTACCACAACAGAAGGCGATCATTATCCCAAACAATCTCTGTTGGCGTCAACGTGAAACACTTCACCGGGATCGCCCCCCCTTGGTGCGATCACGACTGGCAGGCCCTGCACCGGGTGCGGGATCGACTGGTTCAGCGTCGCACGGCGCTGATCAACGAGATTCGCGGATTCCTGCTGGAACGTGGCATCACGTTTGCCGCCCAGCCCATCCACCTGCGCAAGAACCTGCCCGCCGTCATCGAAGATGCCGAGCAGAACCTGAGCCCGTGTCTGCGCTGGCTGCTGGATCGCATGTGGCAGGAGTGGAAGCAGATCGAGACCGACATCGAGGCGATCACCGAGGAGATTAAACGCATCAGTAATGAGGATGCGCGCTGCCGGCAACTTCGCCAGATCCCAGGGTTCGGCCCGCTGGTCTCCACCGCCACCGTGGCTGCGATCGGCAATGGCTCTGCCTTTCGTCGCGGGCGCGACTTCGCCGCCTGGGTTGGGGTGGTGCCACGGCAGTACTCTACCGGCGGCAAGCAGAAACTGTACGGCGTCAGGAAGCGCGGCAACATCTATCTGCGTCGTATGCTGATCCACGGTGCCCGGTCGGTGCTGTTTCGCGTGAAATACGACACCGGAGGATTCGGGCAATGGGTGCACCGGCTGGCCCAGCGTGCTCCGCGCAATAAGGTGGTGGTGGCGATTGCGAATAAGCTGGCGCGCATCGCTTGGGCCGTGCTATCCAGTGGCCAAGACTATCGCCATCAGCCTCTGCTGCAGCCGGCAGCGGCTTGATGGCCGTGGAAAAGACGCTACGCTTGGAAAACACAAAACGCTTTCCACTTTTCCACCGCCACGACGACGGGAGTTAGATTCAATTCCACCAAGGTCTGCTGAGGAGAGAAGAAGACGAAACAAACAGCCCAATGGCGTGCCGGAAAACCTGCTGGCGAAAATGCGTCCCTGGTGACCGAGGGATTTATAAGGACCGACACGTGCGTATCATCATCGAGTGCCCGGAGAACATTCTCCACTTAGAGGCCGAATACATTTGCGCGGACTGTCCCTTCGCCCAACTTCAAACCTCTTGCAGTCCGGCGACGGACCATACATTTTCGCCAGTTATCGTCCCCCGCTGTCCTGTCGTAGTATTGGACGTGCTGATCCGCCCCGAAACGTCGGACGACTATGGAGCCATCAGGGGGTGAACCTCGCTGCATTCGGTTCGCCGGTCGAAGCCACACTGGTGGAACAGCTGCGAGCCGAAGGACTGGTCCTTGCCTCATTGGTTGCGGTGGATGACGCAGGTCAGATTGTTGGGCACATCCTGTTCAGTCCTGTGACGATTGTGGTCACCAAGGGCGACCAGATGCAGGTTGCCTCACTTGCACCAATGTCCGTTCTGCCTTTGCATCAGCGCAGGGGAATCGGATCGATGCTGGTCGAGCGCGGAATCGAGGTGTGCCGATCGGCTCACCACCGTGCCATCGTCTTGGTTGGCCATCCTAGCTACTATCCCCGTTTCGGTTTCTCCCATGCGCTCGTGGCCAGGCTGAAAAACCCGTTTGCCGCCGATGAAGCCTTCATGGGGTTGGAATTGGTTCGAGGCGCTCTGTCAGGCATCGAAGGGCGTGTTGTCTACCCTGAGGTTTTCAGCCAGTTCACGTTACCTGACTGCCCACGAACGGCGGCTGGCCGACAGGCAATGACAACCTGACGATGATAGCCCTGTTTCATCAACAGACGGTATGCGACAAAGAAGCGCGCTTGCGTGCTTCACTGTAGCTTGGCGTACTCCCCCTTGGCTTGCTTCAGGATGGGGATGTCGGGGTCGGCGTCTTTCCAGAGGGTGAGGAAATCTTGGTATGCCGCCTTTGCTTTAGCGGTGTCGCCCTGCATGGCATAGGCTCTGCCGAGTTGGAGATGCGCCAGTGCCCCAACTGGATCGTTTAGGACAATTCCGCGAAGGTCGAGAATTTTCTGGAATTCAACGGCGGCTTCGCGTCCCTGATGCGCGGCCAGATACGCTTCGCCACGCACATACGCGGGATAGAGAGATGCTGCCAAACCTAGTTCATAGGGTATGGCAGCCTGAAGAACCCCAATGGCGTTCGCTGAATCCCCACGGTTGAGCGCAATCTGCGCGTGCAGTGTTGGGAGGTAAACGACTCGGACAAGAGTATCTTCTGGAAAGCGCGTACCCAAATCATCGGCCAGCGCCTGCGCCCGAACTGCATCCCCTGCCATAGTCAGCGCCAATGCCGCCGGATACCTGACCTCTCGTCCAGTCGACAGTCTGAGTGCGGACTCTACCTGCTGCCGCGCCTCCGCCGCGTTGCCGAACAAGGCTTCCCTCAGGCCAGATTGGGCAGAGTACGTTGCGGCCGTTTCCTTTTCCTCTGCTCGTTTAGCGGAATCCATCGCCCGGTGGGAAAATTCTCGGGCCGCCCTGAGCCACCCGAAATAGGCCGCTGTATCAGCCTCAAAGGACAGCAGTTGATCTTCCACTCCCGGCTTGCCCGTAGCCCACGCCACCTGCTGCGCCATCCCTGCCGGGTCGTTTTGCACGAAGGCAAGTAGATACACTAGGCCGTGCAGGTCAGGAGAATCGATCTTCTTCGCCTGCGCCTCTTTGGCTGTGGCCTGGGCATCCTCCAGCCGATTCAGAGAGAAATAGGTCAGGACAAGGTTGGTATAAGTTACACCGTTCACATCCAAGCGGAGGGCCTCGCGGTATTCCGCAAGGGCTTTGTCATGTTGTCCGAGAAGCGTGTAGGTCCATCCCAGGTCATTTCGCGGTGCCCAGTATCTTGGATAGATTTGTACAACAACTCCGTAGGCCCGTTCCGCCTTCTCCAAATCACGGGTGGCAAATCCATGGTAGGTAGCCTCGATGTACAGTTTCTCTCTCTCGCTCGCGCGCTCGCGCAGTTCGTATGCCTTCCGAAAATTATCCGAAGCTAGTGTGGATTCGCTCAGATTGTGATAACTCATCCCGAGAAAGTTGTAAGCTATCGCGAACTTCGGGTCGAGTCTGATGGCCTGTTGGAACATAGGTATTGCAGAGGCGGGATCGTCGTCTCCGGCTAGCTTTTTCCAGCCTAAACTGTAGGCTTGAAGGGCTTCTAGAGAGGGTGTAGTCGCTTGTTCCAGCGGCGTATCGAACTTCTGCACAGTGCTCAGCGATTCGCCCAGTTTGTTGCGAATTTCCGAAGCTGTTTTTCCCAGAGCATCGAGCACATGGTTCTTGTCGTTCGCCTGAGCTTCCGCGCTCGCCAGCGATTCTCCACTGAAGCAGTTGACCGCCTCGAGGGTCAGGAGGTATTGCGTGCCAATCTGTGCAATCGAGCCGTCAATGACAGCCTTGCTCCCTCTCCGTTGGCAAACTTCACGCGAAATCTCAAGGGTGAGCTTCGTGTCGGCTGGCTGCCCCATCAGTCGCAACGCTTCCTTGACGCGTTGCTCAGGGACAAGGCTAAGGAAGGGGGATTGTTCGAGCTGTACGGTCAACCCTTGCCGAAGCGTGCCGTCAAATACTGGGTCTCCCGTCGTGTTCGTGAAATCGGAAAGAACAATGGTGTCCTTGTCGGTCAGGCGATTACCTTGCTGGTGCGACCGATAGTAAAGCCAGCCCGCCACGAGCAAGGCGACCAGCAGGACGGGAACCGCAATTTTCCAGAGCTTCGCAACCCGAGCCGCAGGAGCTTCCGCCGCCGCCACCGTGCCCGAGCTCGCTGCCGCACTGCGCCCACTCTCCGTGTCCCGTTTCAGCCGTTGCAAATCCGTTCGCATGTCGGCTGCGTGCTGGTAGCGCAGGTTGCGATCTTTTTCCAGCGCCTTGTTGATGATCCGCTCCAGTTCCAAGGACACGCTTGGATTCAGCCGTACAGGAGCGACCGGATCGCGTTCCAGAATAGCGTTGAAGATCAGCGCCGAAGTGTCGCCTCGGAATGGCAGGGTGCCCGTACACATCTCGTACAGCACCGCACCGAAGGAGAACAGGTCGGTACGGGCGTCGAGTTCCTTCCCTCGCACCTGCTCCGGGGACATGTAGGCGACGGTGCCCAGCGCGCTGCCGGGACTCGTCAGATGTTCCTCTGATTCGACGGTCGGGGCACTCATGGCAATGCTCTTCGGCTTGAGAGTGACCTTCGCCAGCCCAAAATCGAGAACCTTCGCTTGACCTCCATTCGTGACAAAGATGTTGGCAGACTTGACGTCGCGGTGGACTATGCCTTTGGCGTGCGCAGCGTCCAACGCATTGGCAATCTCGATGCCCAGATCGAGCACCGTCTCGATCTTGAGCGGCTTGCCATTGATCTGGTGCCGGAGCGTCTGCCCTTCCAGCAACTCCATGGCGATGAAGGTCCGCCCGTCGGACTCGTTGATTTCGTAGATCGTGCAGATGTTCGAATGGTTTAGCGCAGAGGCAGCGCGGGCCTCGCGGCGAAACCTCTGCAGCGACTGGGGATCCTCGGCGAGTTCTGGCGGAAGGAACTTGAGCGCCACATGGCGGCCGAGCTTGAGGTCTTCCGCTTCGTACACTACCCCCATGCCCCCGCCGCCGATTTTGCTCAGAATGTGGTAGTGGTCAATGACGGTTTCCGCCAGGCCCAATTGTGAATTCGCCGTTCCCTGGTTAACGCGGCCGCGTTGGGGCGCACCCGCCTTAGCCGCAAATGCAGGCGTCTCGATGAAGTCTCTGGCTTTATCGTCATGCGCGAGCAGCGATTCCACTTCGTGGAGAAGTTCTTCATCTCCCGCACACGCCTGCCTGACGAAATCGGTCCGGCCGCTTTCCTTCACTTGCAGCGCGGCGTGAAAAAGTTCTTCGACTTTTCGCCAGCGCTCACCATTCATCGCGTCTCTCCGCTAAGTTCGCGCAGTAACCAGGCCTTCGCCAACCTCCAATCGCGCATCACCGTTTCCGGCGAAACCCGCAACACCTCCGCGCTTTCCTCCACGCTCAGGCCGCCGAAGAACCGCATCTCGACGACGCGGCTCTTGCGATCATCCACCTGCGCCAGGCGATTGAGAGCGTCATCCACGGCAACCAAGTCTGCACTGGCGTCGGGAGCGACTAAGGGGACGAGATCCAGCGAAACCCGCGGCGCTCCTCCACCGCGCTTATTCGCCAGCCGGGCTTTGGCCTGGTCGGTGAGAATGCGCCGCATCTGCCGAGCGCACAGGGCAAAGAAATGTGCGCGGCTCTGCCAATCAATCAGCTTCAGATCCGAGAGGCGCAAGTAGAGCTCGTTAATCAGCTCCGTAGTTTGGAGTGTGTGTCCCTCACGTTCTCCCGCCATACAGCGCTGAGCGGCGCGATGGAGCTCGCGGTAAACCTGAGGTGTCAGCTTTTCCAGAGCCTGCTCATCGCCCTGGCGCCATGCCTGAAGCAGTTGCGTGATCTCGTGTCCGAGGCCCTCGGTCATTCCAAGCCTATGCACTGCGAAAGGAGAACGAGCGGTTACGCGAAGCTGGCCGGGATTGTATTTTCGTCCGGCGCTCACGCGGTGCTTGGCATCTTCTAGTCCTCAGGTCAACACGGAAACGAAGAATTGCCAGTGATCCTGAACACCAGGCCATGTGATGCTGGGCACCTCTCTCCGGTTCCCCCCGATTCTGGCGGCTCACGGCCCTTAGGTGTCGACTGTGACCTACCGAGAAGCCAGGAGGGGATCGCACTTCCGAAATTCTTCTTCCACTGTTGCAGGTTTTGACCGCCGTTTTCGCTATAGGAGGTGAAGGACAAGAAAGGAGATTCCGAAAATGAACTCCAGAATTTTGACGTTGCTTACCGCGATCACTTTATTTGCGCCGCTGGCAGTCCCGATTCGGCTCGCCGCGCAGGGGCAGGAGCGAGCCCTGACTCGCTACACCGTCACCGACCTCGGCACGTTGGGAGGCACGTATAGTCTGGCCGGGGGCCTCAGCAACAGCGAATGGGTGGAGGGCTATTCGCTCCTGCCCGGCGACACGGCCAGACACCCCTTTCTTTGGCGCAACGGCGTGATGACTGACCTCGGCACGCTGGGCGGTCCGAACGCCGATGCGGGATACCGACCGAACGACTGGGGCGATCTTGGCGGTGCCTCAGAGACCGGTGTTCCAGACCCGTTCGCGGAAGATTTTTGCGGTTATGGTACCAACCTCATATGTCTTCCGATTGTTTGGCGGAACGACATAAAGAAAATGACTCCGCTGCCCACGCTTGGCGGCAATAACGGCTGGGCCGCGGGAATCAACGACCAAAACGAGGTGGCCGGGGTGGCCGAGAATACCACCCAAGAGCCAACCTGCGCCGGCACCAGCCAAGTCTTTCAGTTTAAGCCTGTCGTCTGGGCAGAGGGCCGGGTCCACAAACTCCGTACGTTTCCTGGCGACCCGGTCGGGATGGCTTGGGGAATTAACTACTGGGGCCAAGCCACGGGGTACTCGGGTAATTGCACAACAGTTCTTCACGCCTTACTCTGGCAAAACGGGAAGGCGACCGACTTAGGTAATCTCGGGGGCGCGATGAACAACGAGGGTGTAGACATCAATAACCTGGGTCAGGTGGCCGGAAGCTCCGACCTGCCTGGCGATAACACCGGGCACGCTTT
>Ga0116134_1000173_pt1 | contig 34460 bp, 33 predicted proteins | sample June2015DPH_19_5_FD_89737 | JGI IMG/M metagenome (GOLD analysis project Ga0116134, IMG submission 89737) | Peatland microbial communities from SPRUCE experiment site at the Marcell Experimental Forest, Minnesota, USA - June2015DPH_19_40 | ecosystem: Environmental > Terrestrial > Soil > Wetlands... | reverse complement strand
GCAATGCTCAGCGCGATCCCGCCCGCGATCAGCACAATACTGATCATTGGCGAAACCAGCTCACGGTGACTGGTCTGAACGCCGAAGTTCGCGCCCCCAACCTTGATGCCCTCCCTCTGGGTGTGGGGGATGGGCACGAGCAAAGAGGCGATGCCGAGCACCACCAACAGCAGGCCTGCAAACAGCAACATTTTCATAACCGGGCCCCTTCGCCGTTATGCGTCATACGAAGGCGGAGGGATCCATCCGCATCCGTGTAATTGTGCGATCGCGGGCAACAACTCGCTGGCCAGACAATCCTTAGCTATGAGGGCGTCTACCATGTTCAGCATATGCTCCGGAACATCCACTGCTTCGGCGAGCAGGATGATTGACGCTTGCGGCCTGAGCCGCCTCATTTTGATGGCAAACTCGTGCCCGTTCATTTTGGGCATGAGGTAGTCAACGATCACAACGTCAACCGAGAACAGGGAGGCTAGTTCCAATCCCTGGCCGCCGCTGGGAGCGGTCAGAACGGTATACCCGAAGCTCTCGAGGAACAATTTCTCGCATTCCAGCACGTCCTTGTTATCGTCGATGCAAAGAAGGACTGCGGCTTGGAGTGCCGGATACGGCGGTAGGGCCATAATTCACCTTCAAGCATTCATATTCAAACACTCGGAGTTGGAAAACTGCTCAAGATTGCTCAAACTATGCTTTTTTTGCGACGCCTGTTCCCGGCCGGCCCACCGCTTAATTTGCAGTGAACCGCGAGCTCGATTTAAGACGAGCCAAGGCTGCCTGATTTTCTGGGAAATTGTGCGGGAGAACAGCTAGTCGTGCAGAACTACACTCAGCAGCGAGCTGTGGACCTGCAACCCGCCTTCCGGGCCGCCGGAGTAATCGACAAACCCCAGCTTCCTGAACCGGTTCATGAAAAAGCTCACACGCGAACGAGTGGTCCCGACCATTTCGGCCAAAGTCTCCTGACTGATCTTGGGGACCACAGCCTCGGGCACATCTTCCTTGCCGAAATGAGCGAGCAGAAGAAGGACTCGAGCCAGCCGCTTTTCGCTGGAGTTAAATAACTGGTCCACCAGATCCTCTTCATAACGGATATTCCGCGCCAGCAAATACGCCACAAACAAATCGGAAAACGCGTGTTCGCGGTGCAGCGCATGCATCATCGCTTTTCTGTCGATCTGCAGAATTTCACAATCCGTCATGGCCGCCGCAGAGCCCATGCGCAGAGCCTGACCCGCCAGCGCGCCTTCGCCAAAGAAGTTTCCTACCGTTAACATGCCGAGGGTCGCTTCTCGGCCGCTCTTGGAGACGACGGTGAGCCTCACTTTGCCTTTTTGGATGTAGAAGACGGCGTCCGCCTTATCCCCCTGCGCGAAGATTCCCTGCTTCTTGACGAAGGCCAGGGTCTTCCTGCCCTCGCCAATGGTTGCGAGGAAGGTGTCGGGATTGAACTTGCGGGCCTTCTCTTTCGCCAGCGCGCGGAAACTCATCATTTGCAATTCTAACCCGAGAAAGTGGTATGTCTCATAGGTTTGCGGTGGCGGATCGCCAGGCTGCTTCTGATTGGGATTCTGAAAGTGATCCATTCTGCACAGTACTTCGGCAGAAAATGAACGAGACTTGAGCTAGCGAGGAGCAATGGTCACGTCCAACCGGCGGCTTGCGCCTCCTCCGAAGCCGAGGGCTTGCCACGATTAGGCGCGCTCGCGGGAGGAGTCTTCCATGCCACAAGAAGTTCAAGTCGGGACGATCCTGATGTCGGAATGGCCGCAGCCTCTTGCGCTGGAAAGTGACCCCTACTCGGGGAACTGGAGCGTGGTCAAGACGCTCGACGGCCTTGCTCTTGATCGCAAGATTCGGGCCGCGGGATGGAATTTCTTTTTCATCGCATCGGAAGTGAAGGTGATGTTTTTTGGCGCGCTTGGAGCGAAGAAGATCCAGCACGCATTGACTAGGATACTGGGCAAAGTAAGTCAGCAACACTTTAATGGCCTCGAAGTCACCGGAATCATTGCGAAGCGTTTTCTGGGCCTGCCCTATGCCGTCATTTCGGCACACTCGCGTCATCTCCAGCAAGGCTGCTACCTGGATGACGCCGAAGCCCGGCGCTCGTCCCAGCGAGATGCAGTATGACTGTTCGCGCCATTGTCGGCGCCAGGCAAGAATCGCGGATATGAAATTGGGCATCCAACCACTGCATGGAAAAAGGGATTTCAATGGAAGAGAGGACGTCAATCTTCGACGAGAAATACCGAGTTGTCGCCATCGAAGGTGACCGCCTGCTCATCCGGGGAACGCTCAGCGGCGCTGTGTTGACGATCCTCAACCCTGAGCCTGAGACTCCTCTTACACAAGAAGACTATCCGGTTGGAAAATTGATCGCTCTCACCGACCCATCCGCTGCGCCTCTGAATTAGTCGCCTCTGAATTAATGAGGCTAGCCCCTTCCACCTTGTGAGTGCTTCGGAGGATTCCGCCGGCACCCGCAGCATGTCTGGTCAATTTTGACCAGCCCGCAAGCTCACTTTCGTTGAATACTGGCATGAGGCAAATTCTAACGGTGGCGAAACTCCAGGCTGGAACCGAAAGTAACTAGACCAGCCATCCTGTTCCCAAACCAGACGCCGGTAATGGCTTGGGGCCCATCTGAAAAGCAGCCTCCTTCAGCACCTGTTCTCACCAAATGAGGAACATATGTCGCTGCCCAACACGGTGATTCCCAAAGGAGGCCTGGAAGTCGTGCCCCCGCGCCCCCTGATACGGGACGCGGCGTCAGCAGCTCCCGTTCGATGGCAATCGAAACCGTCGCTACCCAGTCGGATCGCGGTGGTTGGGAATTATCTTCCGCGACAATGTGGAATTGCCACCTTCACCACCGATCTGTGCGCAGCCATATCCGCGGAGTACGGAACGGCTCGATTGTTGGCGCTGCCGGTGAACGATACGGAACAAGGATATGACTATCCCGCGCGGGTGCGATGGTCGCTCGCTCAGGACGACGTGAGAACGTATCAGGAAGCCGCTGAATTCCTGAACTTCAACAACATCGACATGGTGTGCCTGCAGCACGAGTATGGAATCTTCGGCGGCGAGGCCGGAGGCCATATTTTGGATCTGCTACGCAGTCTGAAGATGCCGGTGGTGACCACGCTGCACACGGTTCTGCGCGAGCCCAACCCAGCCCAACTGATGGTCATGGAAGAGGTCGCGGAGCTTTCCGATCGCCTCATCGTCATGAGCCAGCTCTCGTCCCAGTTCCTGCAGGAAATCTTCAAAGTGCCCGGCAGCAAGATCGACATGGTTCCGCACGGAGTTCCGGACCTGCCCTTTCTCGATCCCAATTTTTATAAGGATCGCTTTGGCGTGGAAGGGAAAGCGGTGCTGCTCACCTTTGGCCTGCTCTCGCCGAACAAGGGAATCGAAAACGTCATTCTCGCGATGCCGCAGATTTTGTCCAAACACAAGAATGTTGTCTACATTGTCGCGGGCGCCACTCACCCTCACATCCTCCGTCGCGAAGGCGACACCTATCGAGCCAGCTTGCAGGCTCTAGCGAAGGAAGTGGGAGTGGAATCGCAAGTGATCTTCCATGACCGTTTCGTCAGCCCCGAGGAAATGGCCGAGTTCATTGGCGCAGCTGATATCTACATCACTCCTTATCGCTATGAGGAGCAGGTGGTTTCCGGAACGCTAGCCTATGCACTCGGGGCGGGCAAGGCGATTATCTCGACTCCCTATTGGCACGCAATTGAGTTGTTGGACGACCGCCGGGGCGCGCTCGTCCCCTTTCAGAATCCCGGCGCCATCGCCAACAAGACAATCGAACTCCTGGATACGCCAGCGCTACGCCATGCCATGCGCAAGCGCGCCTACGTCTTCGCGCGGGATATGGTCTGGAAAAGAGTCGCGCAGGGTTACATGGGGAGTTTTGCCCGGGTTCGCAGCGACCGCATGGAGAGTCCACGGGTCCAGTTCTCGGCGCGCATCACCCCGAAATTATTGAATCAGCTGCCCGAATTAAAACTCACTCATGTGAACGCGCTGACCGATGACACGGGAATGCTGCAGCACGCGATCTTTACCATCCCCAATCGAGCCGAGGGCCATACCACGGACGACAACGCGCGCGCACTTATTTTCACCGTTCTGCTGGCGCAACTGGGCAAAGATCAGTTGGAGAAGCATTCCGTTACTCCGGATTTCCCTTCCCGGTATTTGTCGTTTCTGGAACATGCATTCGAGCCGGCGAAGGGCAGATTCAGAAACTTTCTCGGTTACGATCGCCAGTGGAACGAACCGGTTGGCTCTGAGGACTGTCATGGGCGCGCGTTGTGGAGCCTGGGAACGGTTCTAGGCCGGTCCGAAGATCAGGGATTGCGGTGCGCTGCCGGGCGTCTCTTCGAGTTTTCCCTCCCCGCGGCTTTGGAATTCACCAGTCCTCGCGCCTGGGCTTATACCCTGCTCGGAATTCAGGAATACCTTAATTCGTATCCTGGAGATCGCGACGCACAGAAAATAAGATCCGTACTCAGCCGGAGATTGCTTGAAATGTACGAGGCGATTCGCAGCCCGGATTGGAAGTGGTTCGAGAACGTTCTGGCCTACGGCAACGCGAGATTACCCCAAGCCATGCTGCTCGTGGGCTCAGCTTGCGCGGATGATCGTATGATCTCCGCCAGTCTCGAAGCACTGGATTGGCTGTCAACCACCCAGCGTTCGGAAACGAACGGCCACTTTGTGCCCATCGGGTCGCAAGGCTTTTATCACCAGGGCGGTGCCAGAGCGCGCTTCGATCAACAACCGATTGAGGCTGCTGGTGCGGTGTCTGCTTGTCTGGAAGCGTACCGCATAACTGGCGACAGCCGCTGGCGCACGGAAGCATGGTCGGCGTTCAACTGGTTCCTGGGCGACAACGATCTGCAGCTTCCTCTTTATGATTCCGTTTCAGGCGGCTGCCGGGACGGCTTGCATCCCGACCGCGCCAACGAGAACCAGGGAGCAGAGTCGACGCTGTCGTTCTTGATGGCACTCCTGGAAATGCGCTCGCTGCAAGATTTCGAAAGGCCGGAAAACCCCTCATGACTTCTCCTTCAACCACAGTTCTGAACGTCGAAAGCACGCACTACCCGCCCCTGCTTCTGCGCCACCCTGGCAATCCCATCCTGACGGGCAAGGATTGGCCCTACTCCATCAACAGCGTGTTCAATGCCGGCGCAACCCTGCTGCCCGATGGAACCACTCTGCTCCTGTGCCGCGTTGAAGACCGGCGCGGCTTGTCGCATCTGTGCGCCGCGCGCTCTCAAAATGGTGTCGATGGGTGGCAGATTGATAGTGAACCGACGTTGATGCCCAAACCGCAGGAGTATCCGGAGGAGATTTGGGGTATTGAAGATCCTCGCATCACTTTTGTGCCCGAACTGGAGCAATACGTAGTCACTTACACCTCCTATTCGCGCGGCGGCCCCGGAGTGTCTCTGGCTCTGACTAAAGATTTTCGCAACTTCGAGCGCTACGGCGTCATCATGCCACCGGACGACAAAGATTCCGCGCTTCTGCCTCGGAGAATCGGCGGATACTGGGCGCTGATTCATCGGCCGATGACGACGCTCGGAGCGCACATGTGGATTTCCTACTCTCCCGACCTGCGCTATTGGGGCAGGCACCGGCTCATGCTGGAAGCGCGTCGCGGCGCCTGGTGGGACGCAAACAAAATCGGCCTGTCGCCGCCGCCCATCGAGACTCCCAGGGGATGGCTCGTCCTCTACCACGGAGTCCGGCACACGCCTTCGGGCTGTCTCTACCGGCTCGGTTTGGCCCTCTTCGATCTGGAGACTCCGGAACGATGCCTGCTGCGAGGGGATTCGTGGATCTTTGGACCCGAGGCCGAGTACGAACGCCGTGGCGACGTCGACGATGTCGTGTTCCCGTGCGGCTATACGATGAACCCCGATGGCGACACGCTCAATATCTACTACGGCGCTGCTGATTGCTCAATTGCCCTGGCGCGGGCCAGCGTGCGCTCTCTACTGGATTGGCTGGATGCTCATGGAAGTTGTGTGCGCCGGCAGCGAACCGAGGATTTATGAAACCACTGCTTCGGATTTTCCAGTTCTCCTTCGGGTGCCGTCACTGCCAACGGAGCGGGGTATTCACCATCAAGAAACGGACCTACCAGGTCTGCTTGCAGTGTGGACAGGAATTTGACTATTCCTGGGCGCTGATGCACGCCGTACGGTCGAGTCCCGTCCATAGTCCCGCTGCGCTGCCGAACAGCACTAGACGCGCTGGCGTACCGGTAATCTGATCCGGTCGCGGCACAGGCATCGCAATCTCAGTTAGCTCGTGATCGCATACTTCTCGGAGCAACATGCCCGGCATGGCTTCGACCTTCATAGCCCGGTACTGGGTGATGAATGGCGTTGACTTTGATACGTGTCTTTTGTTGTACTAAGTGCGTCGCAAGGGTGAAGGAGTTCACCGTCAACCGCTGTCCCAAATCTTAGGCCGGAACAGCTGATGACTCCTGACAAGCGGATTTTTTTGTCGCGGAGTCATGGTACCGGCAATGATCCGCAGAATTGGTAGAGGTGGCGCTTCATGGAGAATGTGTGGGTTCTTGCCTCAGTGTGGGTCGGCCTGGCTCTGATCGCGACGCTGGTTGCTATTTGGTTCAGGATCTCGACCGCGCTCAGCGAGATTGTTGTCGGCACTGTGGCCCAGTTGGTGATCGGCGCACTTTTCGTGCACGCGGACCTGGGCGGGAAGACAGGCTGGATCAGCTTTCTCGCCGGCACGGGCGCCATTGTGCTTACGTTTCTGGCTGGTGCTGAACTCGATCCGCAGATCTTTCGCACGAAATGGAAAGAAGCGACGGTGGTTGGACTCGTGGGTTTCTTCGGGCCGTTTTTTGGGTGCACGGCAGTTGCCCACTACATCTTGCATTGGACGGTACGCTCAAGTTGGCTGGCCGGGGTCGCCCTCTCGACCACTTCCGTGGCGGTCGTATATGCGGTGATGTTGGAACTCGGTTTCAACGTTACGGATTTTGGGAAGGCGGTGCTGGCCGCCTGCTTCATCAACGATCTCGGAACCGTAATTGCTCTGGGAATGATCTTTTCTCCGTTTACGATCAAGACCCTGATCTTCGTGGTGGTGAGCGTGGTTGTCTTCGCTATCCTTCCTTTTCTCACGCCCCGGTTCTTCAAGAAATATGGAGGGCGCGTTTCCGAACTGGAAGCCAAATACATACTCTTCCTGCTGTTCGCAATGGGGGGATTGGCAGTGTGGTCGGGCAGCGAAGCAGTCCTGCCGGCCTACATCATCGGAATGGTGCTGGCGGGAACCGTGGGAAAGGACCACACTCTCATACGGCGTCTGCGCACCCTGACGTTCGGATTGCTCACGCCGTTTTACTTCATTCGGGCCGGATCGTTTGTCTCCGTGCCTGCTTTGATTGCGGCGCCGCTCGTGTTCGCTGCGTTGTTTTTCGCCAAGATGCTGTCGAAGATAATTCCCCTGTACCCCACGGTGAAGGCATTTGACTATAAGAAGGAAGAAGGACTGTACTTCACGCTGATGATGTCTACCGGCCTGACGTTTGGAACTATTTCCGCGCTGTTCGGTCTGAATCACGGTGTCATTACCCAGGCGCAGTATTCTTACCTGGTCGCCACGGTGATCGGCAGCGCTGTGATACCCACTGTGATTGCCAATGCCTGGTTCATGCCGAGACACTTGCTGGCCCCTAAGAAAGAGGAGAAGGTGACGTTAGCTCAAACTGTGAGCGAGAACACAAACTGAGGAGGGGTATGACGGGAAAGCGACAGAACACGCAGTTTCGGAAGTTGCTGGTTGGTTACGACGGGTCTCCACAATCGGAGAAAGCAGTGGACATAGCCTTTTCGCTGGCAGAGTGTCTGGATGCGACAGTGCTGATCTTCGCCGTCGCGCGTCCCCCTGAACCGTCGACTTCGGTCGAATTGGAAGCGATGCTGGACGATGCGAAGGAACATTTCGAAGAGGGATTCAAGAAGATCATGGAAAAGGCGCGCGGGCGCGACCTCGATGTGAAGACCGACATGGCAGTTGGACATCCGGCAGAACAAATCATCCGCCGAGCAGAACTGGAGGGGATTGACCTCATCATTTTGGGCCGGCGGGGGCGATCCATGATCTCGAGGATGATGTTAGGTTCGGTCTCTGAGCGAGCATTGAGATATGCGCACTGTCCAGTGATGGTAGTTCACTAGGTTTGGTGAGGGATATGTAGCCGCCCGTCAATGAGGCGCATTGACGAGACATAACATGATGCCGGAATCTATCTTTGACCGTGAAGAGGAAAGATACGGCATCAGGCAGCGCCTCGCGAAGCAGCGCCCCTTCCTTATTCATGGACCCGCAGGTGTTGGCAAAACTCTCCTGCTGCGTAGCTTGCTGCCGGAATTTCCGTCCGTCCTTTACTGTGAAGATTCCGCATCAACCCACATCGTGTTCCGAAGTCTCGCCCATAGCTTGCTGCGCCTGCGTAGCCCCCGTGCGAAGGCCGCTTTTCGGAACGAGGAGGCCATCAAGACGAAGTCGGCGGTCTCCTTGAAGGGAATTGTGATGGATGCGTTGCATGAGGGGCAGTACTCGATTGTCCTGGACCATCTGAAGCGTCCTTCAAACTCCTTTGCGGCGGCTGTCCGCGAAATGATGGGGTGGGGCTCGACGCCGGTAAGTGCAGTAGCCCGATCGAGTCACATGGAAGATACCGGCTTTCTTCGGCCCTTTTACTCAGACCGTTCCGAGAAGTACGAAATCCGGAACTTTGAGAGCTTGGTGGCCGGGCAGTTCGCTCGCAAGGTGGTCGAGCGGACGAAGCTTACAGCGTCGAACATGAACGAGTTCCTCGACAAGATACTGGAGTTCAGTGCAGGGAACCCCGGGGCAATTGTGGCGCTGGTGGAGACGGCGAAGAACCCTAAGTATCGTTCGGACGAACACATCAAGATCACGCCACTCTACATCGACTTTCGCATGAATTGGTCGCCCGCAGTTCGAAGCCGCTGAACTTGCGACCCACCCGGAGACAATCCGTTTTGTCGGCGTAAGGCATTCTCGGAGATTGGCGCGACAGGAGATTGGCGCGACGATTGACTTCACCCCTCCAGGTTGGCATAATTTGCCTGGGTGTTGGAGTTCACCTTTAACCGCCCGCATCTGGCAGATGACTCCTACGAAGAAGGCGGAATTCTCTTGGTGGGTTTCGATTTTCCGGTTTCCCTTCCGCTGCCGATTCCAAGAGATTCGTGAATAGATGAGAAAAGCTAAGCAGGACGTGCCTGCGACGGCTGGAGCTTTATGCCAGAGGAGTCTCTCAACTCGAACCACGCTCGCCGCTTGTCGGTCACATGCCGGCACATCGACAAACTGCTGGCCGATATGGAAAGTGCGCTCGCTGTCGCCGACTCCAAGCAGGTTTTTCCTGAGTACGTGTCGGACGTCACGCCAGCGCAACGGCGGGTGATCGAAGACTACATCGCCCGCATACGGCTTCAATTGGCCCGTGTTCTGGACGCTCAGAGCATTGAGCGTCCTGAACCTTTCATTCCGGTTAGCCGGTGTCTGCACAGTGCTCTGACATTTATTAACATTGCCGCCGAGGAATTGCAGCCGAAATACATGCGCGGCTACGGCGACATTTCCACCGCGGCGGCTGATCTTAATCGAATTGCCGCGGAAGTGGTGAGCCTGACGACGGAGTTTGATCGCTACGTCACTGGCGAAATTCATGGGCCGATGCAGTCTCCGGAAGAAGAACTCGGTAAGCCAGAAAGGGACAATACGACTTGCTCAAATACGTGATGGTTGGCATTGGAGGCTGTCTGGGGTCGATTCTGCGCTTCTGGCTGTGCAGTTACATCGGCGGGAAAACGGGAATTCGGTTCCCGTACGGAACGCTCGTCATTAACATCACGGGTTCGTTCCTGATCGGCTTGGTCTTTGCTGGTGCACATAGCGGATCACTTCCACCTCAATGAGCTATGGGGACAGACTCGAAAGAGAACTCGTTGCTGGAGGAGCCCGATTCCTCGCCGTTGTCATCCGGAGCATCCGAGGATCGGCGCGTGTCCCCTGAGAATTCGCACGGAGAGTCGGCCCTCTGGCGCCTGGCCGAGCTGGCTGAGGAGTTTGACGCCGAACAAGTCGCCGCCGACGCGCGGTCTGTGGCAGAACGGGCATCCGAGGGACGCTTCTACGTTGCTTGTATTGGCCAGTTCAAGCGCGGCAAATCCTCTGTCCTGAATGCGCTGGTGGGCGACAGCTTACTACCCACTGGAGTCGTGCCGGTTACTGCCGTCCCAACCATCGTCCGCTACGGCAGCCGTGCAGCCGCTCGCGTGCGCTTTGAAGCCGGCGCCGGCGGGTGGAGAGATATTCCGGTCAAGACCGTCGATGAATATGTCTCAGAAGAGAAGAACCCTGAGAACGCAAAGCGTGTCGCCGCATTGGAAATCTTTGTGCCCAGTCCGCTACTTGCGACCGGCATGTGTTTCGTGGACACACCAGGGTTGGGATCGGTGTTCACCGGCAATACGGCGGCAACCCAGGCCTTCATTCCTCATATTGATGCAGCGCTGGTAGTGATCGGGGCCGATCCTCCGCTAGCGGGGGAAGAACTGATATTGGTTGGGGCGGTCGCCCGGCACGTTCAGGATCTCATCATTGCGTTGAACAAAGCGGATCGGACCACGGACGCAGAACGAGCCGCCGCGGTGGCTTTCTCGCGACGGCAGCTCGAAAAGCGACTTCAACACCCCGTGCAACCGTTCTTCGAGGTCAGTGCAGCGGAACAGCTTGAACACCGCGGAACGGGCCGGGACTGGGACAAGCTGGTCGCCGCGCTCAGACATTTGGTCGAAGGCTCAGGCCGGCGTCTAATCCGGGCAGCTTGCGACCGCGGCCTGGAGCGGATCAGCGAGCAGCTTCTCGTGATCATCACGGAAGAGCGCGAGGCTCTGCAACGGCCAATCGAAGATTCGGAGCGACGTATCGCGGTTATGAAGCAAACCATCGCCGATGCCGAGCGTTCGATGCGAGAGCTCGCGTATCTCTTCATGGCCGAGCAACAGCATCTTTCAGACATGTTTGTCGGCCGCCACAAGGCGTTTCTTGCACGCGTAATGCCACAGGCGAGCGAGGAGTTCGACGTTGCGCTGCGGTCCATATCTCGCGGGCTAGGTCCGTCGTATCGCCGGCGCATCTTCCGCAAGGCGCAAGAAGTCGCACAACGTCACATCGTGCCGTGGTTGAAACCCGAGCAGGAAGAAGCAGAGAAAGAATACCGGCAGGTTGCGTTGCGGTTCGTGGAGATGGCAAACGAGTTTCTGAAGAAACTTGCGAATGCCGGTATTCCCGAGCTGGCGCGGATGCCCCATGCTCTCGACCCGGAACGCGGATTTCGCGTTCGCTCGGAATTCACTTTCCTGGACTTCCTTGAAGTCGCGCGGCCTGCCTCACCACTGCGCTGGCTGGCTGACCTGGCTCTGGGTCTATTGGGTCTGGGAAAAATAATCGAAAACGATGCCCGGAGGTTTCTCGGCAGGCTGCTCGAATTCAACAGCACCCGTGTGCAGAGCGATATTCTCAACCGGGTTCAGGAGAGCCGAGGGAAGTTAGAAACCGAGATTCACAAACTATTGCACGAAGTCAGCCGCATCGCCGAACAGGCGCTGACCCGTGCGAAAAGAGTGCGCGAAGAGGGCGCCCCGGCAGTGGAAGCGGAATTGCAGCGGCTCGACTCGCTGGAACAGCAAGTGTGCGCGCTCGGTGTGCCTGAAATCTCGGAAAATTGAACGACAGAAAACAACAGAAGCAGTGGCTCTCAAGACCGTCGTGTTAACGGAATAGCAGGTGCGTGGCTCGAAAGCGACACCAGGAGTGTTCGGATTACACTTGTAGCAGGACGCGCGCCAAGTCGCGTTCGCGCTGTACGATAGCTGGAAGCCTTCAATCCTATGGAGCGTGTCATGATACCTGCACTCGCGAACTTGCAACCTGAACCGATATGGAAGCACTTTGACAGACTGGCGGCCATTCCTCGCGCCTCGACGAAGGAGGCCGCAACTCGGGACTACATCCGCACGCTGGCCACAAAGCTGGGTCTGGAATGCATGCAGGACGATGCCGGCAATCTTGTGATCCGGAAACCTGCGCGGCCGGGACGCGAGGGAGCGCCTATGGCCCTCTTACAGGGCCACCTCGACATGGTGTGCGAGAAGAACGAGGGAACTGTTCATAACTTCGATGTGGACCCAATCAAGGTGATCAGAGACGGTGACTGGCTGAAGGCAGATGGCACGACCCTGGGCTCCGATAACGGAGTCGGCGTGGCCGCGGCCCTGGCCGTGATGGAGAGCGATGACATTGCGCATGGTCCACTGGAGTTCGCTTTCACCATTGACGAGGAGACCGGGCTTACGGGCGCTTCGGAGTTCCCTGGTGGTGTGCTGAAGTCCAAGTATTTTCTCAATCTTGACAACGAAGAGATCGGAACGCTCTGTATCGGTTGTTCGGGTGGCATCAAGACAACGGCTCGGCGTAAAGTCGGACTTCGTCCTGCAGGCGCGGGACCGGCTTGGCGGATCAAAGTGTCTGGCCTGAAAGGTGGCCACTCCGGTGTCGATATCCATCAAGGCCGTGGCAATGCGCTACGGATTATGGGCGGAGTCCTTCAGGTCCTGCTGGATCGTCTTCCGATCGAAATCGCCGAGGTCAACGGCGGAAGCGCGCAAAATGCGATTCCGCGCGAAGCCGCGGCCTTGGTGCTAGCTGACCCCTCACGCGAGAGTGAACTGAAATCGCTTGTAGCTACAGCCGAAGCTGCATACAAAGCCGACTTGGGAGGATTCGATTCCGGACTGCAAATCACGGTCGAGAAAGCCGAACGCCCGGGAAAGGTGCTGGATCCGGCAGACGCGAAGCAGACGGTGGCGCTGCTCGCGAGCTTGCATCATGGCGTTCTGGCTATGAGCCCCGACGTGCCCGGCTTGACCCAGACGTCCACGAACCTGGCGACCGTCAGCACCAAGGGCGACGTGGTGGAGATTGTTACTAGCCAGCGGAGTGCGATCGAGAGCAGCATGCTGGCTGCCGCCCGCATGGTCGCGACGGTATGCGCGCTGGCGGGATTCGAGGTGGAGCACGCAGGCAAATATCCTGGCTGGAAACCGGAGCCCAACAGCGAAATCGTGCGCAAGCTCCAGGAGGTGCACAAGAAACTCTTCGGCGAACCGGCAAAGGTGATCGCCATGCACGCTGGCTTGGAGTGTGGCGTCATTGGCGAGAAATATCCCGGCATGCAGATGGTGTCTTTCGGTCCGACGATCGTAGATCCTCACAGTCCGAACGAGCGAGTGCAGATATCGTCGGTGGAAAGTTTCTGGAACTACCTTAAGCTGGTGCTTGAGAACCTGTGAGCATCTACTTCCCTATAGAACGCCGGTGATCCGGGGGCCATCCGCCCCCGGAGACATGACACTTCTTGGGAGCCTATATAATCGGCCCTATCCATGGCCCTGACCTCTGGCACGAAGCTCGGTCCCTACGAAATTATCGCGCCGGTCGGCGCGGGCGGAATGGGCGAGGTTTATCGGGCGCTGGATACGCGCCTGGACCGTACTGTCGCCATCAAGATTCTTCCATCGCATCTCCCGGACGATGCGATGCGCCGTCAGCGTTTCGAGCGCGAGGCCAAAGCCGTCTCCAGCTTGAATCATCCCCACATCTGCACGCTGTACGACATCGGCCGGCAAGACGGCATCGACTTCATTGTTATGGAATACGTGGAGGGAGTGACGCTCTCGGCGCGGCTGGAAAAAGGGCCGCTGCCAAGGGCGGAAGTGCTGGAGTACGGGATCCAGCTTGCCAGCGCCCTCGACAAGGCGCACCGCAACGGCGTGACGCATCGGGACCTCAAGCCCGGCAACATCATGCTGACGAAATCCGGCGCCAAGTTGCTCGATTTCGGCCTGGCGAAAGCTGCGCCACCGCTGGCTGCGCGAGCGACGCTGACAAATGCGGCGCACGCCAATCCGGTCACGCGAGAGGGCGCGGTTGTCGGGACCGTTCCATACATGTCGCCCGAGCAGGTGGAAGGGAAAGAAGTGGACGTGCGCAGCGACATCTTCTCGTTGGGCGCCGTGTTGTATGAAATGGTGACCGGGGGGCGGGCGTTTCAGGGCCAGAGCGATTTCAGCGTTGCCTCGGCCATACTGGTGAAAGAGCCGGAGCCGATCAGCACACTGCAACCTCTCACGCCGCCGGCGTTGGAACGTACGATCCGAGTTTGTCTAGCAAAGGACCCGGACGCACGCTGGCAGTCGGCGGGCGATCTCTGCAAGGAACTGCGGTGGATCGCGGAGGGCGGCTCGCACATCGAAATGCCGATTGCGGCCGCCGCGCGGCGGGCCATCGGTCCGCGGATGGCCCGGTTGGCTTGGATGGTCGCAATTGCCGCGGTGTTCGCCCTGGTTGCAGCGGCTGCTTTGCTCTTCGCAGCGCGCTCCGGGCGTGGTCCCGAGCCGATGGCCTTCCGGCAGCTGAACTTCCGGCGCGAGGCTATTTTCCAGGCCGCGTTCGCCGACAAAGAGACTGTCGTGTACAGTGCCGCGACCTCGGGCAACACGCCCCAGATCTTCATGGTGCGCCCCGACTATCCCGAGCCGAAACCGCTCGGCCCGCCTGGCATGCAGCTGCTCGCGGTCTCATCCATGGGTGACCTCGCCGTTCTCATTGGTGCTAAGTACGTGTGGTATCGGCTCTTCACCGGCACGCTGGCGCGCATGCTCCTCGACGGCGGCGCGCCGAGGGAGATACAGGAGGGCGTGCGGCAGGCGGACTGGTCACCGGACGGATCGCAGCTCGCCATCATCCGCGAAGTTGGGGGCAAGGATCGACTCGAATACCCAATCGGTAAAGTGCTCCGCGAGGTCAGCGGCTACATGAGCGATGTGCGTGTCTCCCCGCAGGGGGATCGGATCGCGTACTTCGAGCATCCCCGGAAGTGGGATGACCGAGGCTCCGTGAACATCGTTGATCTCGAGGGAAACAACACCGTGGTTTCGGAAGGCTACTGGAGCGAACGAGGGCTCGCCTGGTCGCCGAAGGGCGTGGAGGTTCTGTTTTCCGCGAGCCTCAGCGGCGGCAGCTTCACCGTCTACGCCGTGACGCTGGCCGGCAGGAGGCGCATCGCCTACCAGGCGCCCGGCGGGCTCACGATCCAGGACGCGGCTCGCGACGGACGGTGGCTCGCGACCCGTTTGGACTACCGCTATGCAGCGATGGTCCATACTCTCGGCGACGCCGAAGATCGAGACCTCTCGTGGCTCAATACATCCCATGCGCGCGCGCTTTCCCAGGACGGGCACACGCTTCTCTTCGCCGAGACCGCTCTCGGAACCAACTACGCCGTGTGCCTGCGGAAGACCGATGGCTCGCCCGTGGTGCGCCTCGGGGAAGGATGGCCCGCAGACCTGTGCGCCGACGGCAAGTTGGCGCTCGCCGTGGTCCAATCCCGTCCGCCGCAGCTCGTGATCTATCCCACCGGGGCCGGCGAGACCCGGCAACTCAAACGGGGCGAGATCGAGAACTACGTGACCGCCCAGTGGTTCCGGGACGGTAAGAGCGTGCTCATCAACGGCAACGAGCCCGGAAAAGGTACGCGTTTCTATGTACAGGAGATCGGTGTGCAGCAGACCGGCGGGGGCGCTGCGCGGCCGGTGACTCCGGAAGGCACTCGCGACGGGTGGCTCTCCTCGGACGGGAAGCTTGTTCTGGCGCGGGGCCCCGAAGGGAAATACTTCGTTTACCCGATCGCAGGTGGAGAACCACGGCCCGTGCCTGGACTCACGGAGGAGGATGTCCTTGCCCAGTGGAGCGCCGACAGTCGGTCAGTGCTGGTCTATCGCCGTGCGGAGATTCCGTGCCGCATCGAGCGCGTCGACCTCGCTACCGGACACCGGATGCCCTTCAAAGAGTTCACGCCGGCCGACCGCACGGGACTCCTGTCCATGCGAGAGATCTTCGTCACCGACGACCTGCGGTCGTATGCGTACACCGCCTACTACCAGGTGTCGAGCCTGTTCCTATCGGAGGGCAGGCAATGATATGAGCACTCAGCATCCGACACCAACTAGCGCCGCCGAGGGAGAGGAAGTTTTTCTTCATGACTTTATTTTGTGCTCAGCCCTGAACTTTTTGTAGTCACTCCACGACACGTTGGCGTACCACAACTCTTTCTGTCCCACCACTTTGGCAGTAACTCTTTCCATAACCGGCAGCAGGATAGGCGACTCTAGTCCTTCCAACTTAATCCAGTCATAGTAGATTGCAGTCTGGACTAACTGTGTTAGGCAGCCGTCAGGGGGGCGCATTTCAGTGAACACAGACAACACGTTGAAGTCCTTGTCTGTTAGAACCTGCTCAAAGCAGACGACCGAACCTTTCCAGGCTTGGTGCCCTCCGCCGAAAAGCGGAGTTCCTTGTGAATATTCTTCCCAATAGCAACGGCCGTCTTCAGCAGCGGACTTAGAAGTGAACAGGTAATGGCCGTCCACGGAGCCTTGGAATACCCAAGGATTATCCGCTATTTCGCCTAGCGTGTCCGTCCAGTCGGACTGCGTCCAGACACCATGCTTCTGTATAGGAAAATTGCCCGTTGGCTTACCAAGCTTGCCATCTTTATGTATCCCTCGAAAGGTCTGCTGACCGTCGACGATTGACAACTCATGGCACAATGACTTCTGAGTTCCTTGCACCAGGCACTGCTTCGCAATAAAGTCGACCATTAGTTTGGAAGCAGCCTCAGATTTGGCTCGCAACTGACTTACCGAGTTTGGTACCTCGCTCGGAACCGCCGATAGTTCTGGTATTACCGGCGAAGTATCTTCAGGCAAGTCGCTTTCCTGGTACAGCACTGAAGCGATTTGTACTGGCTTCGGTTCTTCTTCCGGTATGTCATTGAAGATAGCGGAACCGAGAACTGGATCTAATTTCACCAACGCTTTCGCAATGGTCCTAACGGGAAGGGCTACGGACGCTGTTAAGTCGCCGCTGCTGAATCTTAGTACGCCCGACAGTATAATCATTCCCAGCAGATTGCCCCGCTCGTCCAGCACAGCGCTACCGCTGGTTCCCGGGTCCAGATGAATGTCCAGAACCAAGTTCTCTTTTAGTTGGGCCTGTCCCATTAATATAGGTACGTTCGAGCCGACTATACGCGCGTCTCTTGTCTCGAATTCGTGGTTGTGATAGCCAGCAACTATTACTTTCTGTCCCACGTAGAACTTGTATGAATACGGGACGCCCGACTTGTGAGAGGCTGGTTTCTTTGTATAGACGAATGACACGTCATGCGCTGTGTTGTAAGACAAGGTTCTGTTTCCCACAGGCACGTCAGACTTGTTCGTGTCGCTTTCGCTAGCAAGCGATAATACCTTTACGGTGTGTCCGCTGGCGACTCTCAAGTTGGCCCGGCCCGCTGACATTTGGACGTGATAAGCGGTAGCAACAACGGAGCAGCCTGGGTCGATGCAAATGCCGCTACCATATACATCCTGACCTTTTATCATCGGGAACGAAAATTGAACGGCTGAACGATGAACGTTAATAAGATGGTCCCTAACGTTCGCGGCAGAGCACAAACTAGTTAACAACAGCGCCGTGGATAATGGCCTGAATAGACTTTTCAAGTTGTATACTCCGTTTTACTTTGTCAGAGTTGAAGGTAATGGCCTGCCATTTGCTGCCGCCCTTCCAAGGCTCGCTGCTTATCAAGCTAAGGCAGCCGGTCAGCACGCTCTGACTTATTGGGTTAACTACCAAGGTGGTGTTTGTATGCACAGCAGACTCTAGCCTTCCGCCTTGATCTCCACACAGGCGCACTTGCAAGAAGTCGGGTTCTTTTAAAAGCGCGTCTGCGCTGAACTCCAGAATATGAATGACGGTTATCGGCTTACCGTTTTCGTATCTGGCAGAGATATCAGCGACGGAGCCAATGACAACTCGTTCCGTCTGGACCTGCGTCAGGTCTCGCACCTGCGGATTAGGGGCAACCGGCTCAGCGGAGGAGCTAATTGACAAGGCTAGCGCTAGGATAGGAAGCCAACGCGAACGCATTGTGTTGCTCCTATCTGGGGATTTGTGGATTGAACTGCGGTTCGAGATTGGACAAGGCCGGCTACGGCGACGGCCATAGAAGGTGCAATCGGTTTCGTGAATGTGAAGTTGAGGTTGTGGGTCTGCAAAAGGCGGTGGGCCCGAGGAGGTGTTCGCGTCGCCCGCAGTCGCTTTGGCAGGCCCGTCGGCAGCCGAAGCGTACGTCGAAACCAAGAGAGCCGGCAGTACCGAACGAATTTGCCTATGCGTCAACATCACTGTTGATTTATCGGCGAACCCTTGGGTACTCCTCAGTTACCGTAGTAATTTAGGAGGTAGTGTCCTAAGTCAACTGCGAGTCCAGATCTGCGAGCAGAACTCACCACAGAGCTGCCGAGAAAGGCGCTCTTATTTGAGTCTCGCGTAATATAGCGATACATCTTGGGTTAGCCGGAGTAGGACGCGATTCTTGGTATTCTGGAGAAGCATCGCTTTTCAGTCATTCGCGTATAGGAACCAGGTGAGAACCAATCCGATATTGCCCGCCAGGTGGAGGTGGTTTGTCAAAGCATAGCCTGCTGGGTGCAACAGTATCGGACGGTGGACAAGTGGGGGGGCTCGCGGGTTGCAGCGCGATCGGCATCACCACATTGAGAAAGGCACTGGCCAGCACGGTCTTGCCGTTATAGGTGTCGAAGCGAATCGACGACTGATCCGCGAGTTGCTTCTATGCCTGGTCGAGGTCGAGTCTGCAGCTGAGGTAGAAGGGATAGTCAAACTGGGTTGCCAGAATGTCCTCGCCAGCCCGGCTCAAGTCGTCCATGTATCGCTGCTACAGGGCGCGCAACGCGGGGTCTTTGATTTCCACCGGCGACACAACTTGAGCAAGGGAGGCGCTGGTGACAAAAAGGACAAGGCCGAGCCAACCGGCGCTACCTTTGTGCATAGACCATTCCGGAAGCATGATATGGAGGATCGGAGATCAGGCGGATGTAAGCAATCAACGCCTCGATCTCCGTCTTGCCGAGAGTATAGCCGTACGGGGGCATCAACGCGGACTTGTTGAGTGCGGGTCCGCCGTGGCTGATGATGGCCGTCAGTTCGACGTCGCTCATTTTATTGAGGGTGTCGCCCTCGGTGAAAGGGTGCGGCTTGACCTCAAGATTGTCGTAATTGGAAACACGCTCTGGCGTGGATTCCGGGTCGTGGCAGCGAGCGCAATACTTGTTGTCGAGCTGGAATCCCACCTCCTGCTGATATCCCAGCGCAATTTCTTCAATCTTCAGCTCGACTGATTTCTGAGCTTTTGTGAATGTGTGCGCGATAAGTTGATAGCGGCCAGCCATGCTACCCAGAGCGACGTTCGCGCTGAACTGTCCGCTGGAATCGGTCAGGCCGCTCGGAGGGTCAAAGCTGACGCCCGCGGGCCCGCTGAATTCGACCAGCGCTCCGGCGACGGCCGTCCCTTGATCGTCATTGACCTGCACGACCAGGGGCTGAGTGAGAACCATGCCGGTTGCGCCGATCTGCTTGCCTCCACTCGACTCTATTAATGCGGAGCCAAACCCCGTGGGCTTCAAGGCAGAGGCGATTCCCGGCTTGTGAGTGCACCCTGCACTTACGAGAATGATGGAGGCTACGAAGAGTGTCCGCCAGCGTCTGTTCATCATCATTTCTTCGCCTCCTGCTTGCTGGAGCCCTTTTGCGTCATCAGGAATGCGGTCAGCGCGCGGGCATCTTCGTCGTTCATGTTGCGGTTTGGTTCGATGGCGCCGGGCCGCATGGACTGCGGGTTCTTCAGCCAGTGGTAAATCCACGCCGCATTCAGGCGCGAGCCGACTTGCGTAAGCGTTGGTCCGACGTAGCCTTTGTCGACCTTGGTATCGACGATGTGGCAAGACTGGCAGGCATACTTGGAATAGAAAAGCTGCTTTCCCTGCTCCACTTGAGCCGGCGGATACCCGCTCGACGGCATCGAGTCGCGGTCGAATGCTGGAGTCTGATAAACGGTCATGATGTAGTCGGTCAGTTCCTTTGCGTCTTCATCGGAAAGGTTGAACTTCGGCATGCGGCGGATCAGCGCCGGTCGCAGTGTGCCGGGGTTCTTCAAGAATGCTTGCAGCCACTGCCGCTGCACCGAACTGCCTTCCCAAGTCAGATCGGGAGCCAGGTCGCTACCGCGACCGTTGATGGCGTGGCAGCTAAAGCATGCCAGGTCCGCCATGAGTTGTCCGGCCTTCCCGGCGGGCTGGTAATTCGAAGGCGGCTTCGCCGGCACGGTCAATGCCAGCGGCAAGTCATGTGCCCGGTCTGTGAGCGAGAGCAGTGCAGTTGTCAGAGCATCAATCTGCGCGGGTGCGAGGCTGAACTGCGGCATCTTCAATGCTGCTCCAAACGAACGCGGTTGCCGGATTTTGGCCGCAATGTAATCCGGTATAGCGTGCGTCATCCCGGGCAGAAAAATAATCTGCGTGAGCGGCTTGCTTCCGATGCGGGTCAACTCGGGAGCGAAGTTATCCGGCTTCTTGATGCCGTTGATCTCGTGGCAAGACGCGCAGCCGTATTCGGTGACCAGAAGTTTGCCGTGCGCAATCTGCTCCGGTGTGGCGGCGTCGAGATGCACATTGGCGAGCAAATCGGAATCTGTCTTGTTTCCGAGGTAAGCGGTAAGCAGGGAAACTTGCGGATCGGTGAGACGGTAGTGCGGCATGGCTGTTCCCGCATCGTAGACACGCGGGTTGCGCAACCATGCTCGCAACCATTCCGGCTTCACTTTATTGCCGACCCGAGTCAGTTCCGGTCCGACATCGCCGCCAACCACGTTCCCGGCGGCGTTCTGCACGGCATGGCAGGAGGCGCAGAATGACTCTCCGTACAAGCTGGCGCCAGCGGCCGGATCAGGCGTCTTCTGATCTTTGCCACTGTCATTGCTAGCGGGCGCCGTGTCTCCTGCGAGTGGCGTGCTGTTGGCGATCAGGAAGGCCGAAACATCGCGCGCGTCCGGATCGCTGAATTTGAAATTCGGCATGGTCGCGGTGACAGCATAGGCCTGAGGATCCTTCAGCCAGGCATAAATCCATTCTCGTGTGGTCTTGTCGGCAACGTGTTCCAGCGAAGGCGGATCGTCGGTCGGCTTGATCGCGCTGCCGTCGGGCAGTTTGATGGTGTGACAATGCACGCAGCCATATCGGCCCAGCAGATTGCGTCCCAAGTTCAGTTGCGGTGTACCGGTTAGAGGAGCGCGATGGCATTGCCCGCAGGAAGATTGGACATAGCGTGCCGGCAGGATCGGCTGCTCCCAGGCCAGCGTACTGCTGTGGGCTTCCTCGACGGTAGTCGCAGGGCCTTGCCCACGGTGACACATGACGCAGCCGAACTGGTCGAGCGTGTGCGGAATAACCGGATGCTGGCGAAACAGCAGGGTGCTGACATCGGCAAGACTCGCTTCCTTCAGTCCAACGTGGCAGGTGGTGCAGCGATCGACGACTCCGAGTTGCGGAAGCCAGATCTGCTGGATTCCGTCGTGGTCGTGGAAGTGGCGCTGCAGTGTGACCGCGTCTCCCCGGCTCGCAATCAGCGATAGATACTGTTTCTGATAGTGGCGCCATTCGCTGAAGTGGTTCTTAGCCGGAGCTATGGCGAGAAAAATCAACAACAACAGGCTGACCACGCCAAAAGCGCGAACCGGATGGCCGAATAACTTCTGCCACAGGGAAGACAACGCGCTCTTCATCGATTGCAATAATGATGATCGCATTTAGCTCCCCCAGGGCAACACCCAGGACCAGCCTGGGCCGCGAAAGAAAGTGCCTACCGCCGTGAGCACGGTGAGTTCGAACAGAAACCAGGTCATGATCCAGAAGGAAAGCGGCTTCGCAGCCAGACCACGGCGGAAGGCCGAAGTCGACTGCGGAGAACTTTGCGCCGCCAGCACCATGAACCCGGCGACGATCAGGGTCGGCACCAGCGCCACGTACACATCAAACAACAATAGGAACAATGACAGCCCAGCTGCGGCCAGATAAAAAATCAGCAGACGACGCTTGCGGTCCTTCAGGAACAAGCCCTCGGCCTCGATGTTGATGTTGAAATACGGAATCACAATCAACGCGATTACGACCAGAGTCGGAACCAGCACACCCGCGACCACCGGCGGAAAGTAGTGCAACATTTCCTGCAATCCCAGGAAGTACCAGGGCGCCTTGGCGGGGTTGGGCGTGTGCGAGGGATCGGCAATGCCCTCAAGCGGCGCATTGAACAGAAGAGCCACGCCCACCAACGTGATCGTAAGCACCTCGATGGCGACGATGGCGCGAAAGAGGACTTCCGGATATGTCTGCACCTGATCTTCGTCGGTAACCTTGACCTGCGCCGAGGTTCGCCGGGTGACGAAGACAACCCGCGTCGGCGACTTGCGGGCATTCGAGTCCATGCCGGCGACGAAATCTTTTGGATCGGCCATTATTATTGCACCCCCTTCGCGGCGGCGGGCACCGGTTCTGCCGCAACTGTTCTCGGCTCACTTTGGTGGGCGTAGAGGCCGCCATCTTTGCGAATGCGCCAGAAATGTACGGCGACAAAAAGTATCGCAACCAGAGGCAGAATCATGCAGTGCAGGACGTAAAAACGCAACAGAGCGTTGGCGTTCACGACATTACCGCCGAGCATCAGGAAGTGAACCTTGTTTCCCATTCCCGGCACAGCGGATGCAATGTTAGAACCAACTGTGATCGCCCAAAAGGCCAACTGATCCCAAGGCAGTAAGTAGCCCGTATAACTGAGCAACAGAGTAATCAGCAGCAGGATAACTCCAATGACCCAATTGAATTCGCGCGGCGGTCGATAGGCGCCGCGGTAAAACACTTTGAACATGTGTGCGAACACCAGGAAAACCATGGCATGCGCGGACCAGCGGTGCAGGTTGCGCAGAAATAAACCGGAAGAGACTACGAACTGCAGATCCTTAGTGTCGGCATAGGCCTGCGGCACCGAGGGATGGTAATAGAACATCAGGGGAATGCCAGTGGCTACTAAGATGAGAAATGTTCCGAAGGTCAGGGTGCCTAGATACCAGGTCGTGCTGAAGCTGAGCATGCGGGTCCGCACCTTGGTGGAGAAAAGGTGCAGGAATACGTTCTGCTGCACCGCGAGCGCCCGGTGCAGAGTGCTGGATCCGGTCCCGCTGCGGAACACCGAACGCCAGACTCTCGTGCCGCGTAACTCATCGAAGTAGTTCGTGATTGTCTTCGCCACGCTCACACCCTCAAGAACTTCATGGGATCAATTTGCTTGGAACGGTCCACCATCAGATCTCCCTCATCGCTTAGTGAAGTTTGCAGCCAGGGCAGCGGCCTGGGGGCGGGGCCGGCAATCTTGACCCCGTCGCGATTGAACTTGCTGCCGTGGCAAGGGCAAGCGATGATGTCCAATTCAGGTTTCCATGCGGTCAGGCAGCCGAGGTGAGTACAGACGGCACTCAGCGCATAAAAACCTTTTTGGTCATGGATGAGATAAATGCCTGTGTTGGCGTCGAGCGTCACGGAATCGACCGCATAATTTTCCGGCTTACCGGCGTTGACGATGGGAGACGGCTCGTACAAAACATTTGGTGAAAGAAACTGGTATGAAAATGCCGCCGTGCCGGCAGCGGCGATACCGAGCGATCCCAAACCCAGTTTCACGAAAAAGGCGCGGCGGTTGACATCGTTGCCTGGTTCCGCTGGCGTGATTTTTTTCTCTTCGGACATTATCTACCTCAAATGTTTACCTCGAACGTTTACTTCGCGCCTCCAGCCGTGACTGGCGATCTTGGTCGGAGTGGTCCATCAATGCCTTCAATCGAAATCAATCCGGTGCGCTCGGCGGAAACCAGGTTATATGACTCCATCGTGATGGTGCCGACGGGACAGCGCGCGGCGCAGAGCCCGCAGCGAATACAGCGAGTCTCGTCTTTCAGCATGGCTGAACCAGTGACGATGCCGAGTTCGTCGGCCGCCACTTCATCGAGCTCCACGCCAAACAATTCCTGGTGCTCTAAGATCTGCTGCACGGTTTCGGGCTCGAACTGGATGCGATCCAGCGAAACAAGTGACAGGCAGTTTTCCGGGCACACATCCACGCACCCGCCACACAAAATGCACATGCTTCCATCTTCGGGGACACCCTCGAAGACCGTATTCACCCAGCAGTGCAAGCAACGCTGGGCTTCCTCCATCGCAGAATCAGCGTCGTAGCCGACCTCGACTTCGGTCACTCCAGTACGGCGCTCCAGCGGCAGCATTGGTATGGGCGGGCGAACCAGGTCCAACAACTCTAGCGGCATGCTGTGGCGCTTGAAGACCTCGACTTCGACAATCGGTTCGGGATGCTTCTCGCCGCGCAGGAATTCATCGATGCCAACTGCGGCGCGCTTGCCGTCGGCGACGCTATCGATGATTAGACGCGGACCGAAAACGCAGTCGCCACCGGCAAAGATTCCGTTCGCCGAGGTCATCAAAGTTTGCGGGTTTACGGCGATCAGCCTGCGGGGAGACAACTCCACACCATCTTCGGGTTTGAGAAAGTCGAGATTCGGCGCCTGGCCGACGGCCATGATGATGGTGTCGCACTCCAGTTCCGTTTCACTGCCCTCGTAGAACGCAGGATTAAAGCGCTTGTTCTCGTCGAAGACCCATTTCGTCTTCAGCGTCTCGAGCGCCACAACTTTGCCATCCCTGCCGATCATGCGCTTGGGGCCCAGGCCGGGATGCATGACAATGCCTTCGGTTTCGGCCTCTTCAATCTCTTCCAGCGCCGCCGGCATTTCTTCTCGTTTTTCCAGGCAGACAAGATGCACTTCCTGCGCGCCCAAGCGCAGGGCAGACAGTGACACGTCCACCATTTCTTTCGTGGCCACGGCGCTTACACTTTCCAGCGAAGGCTCGAGGTCTTCGACTCCCGCAACGTGCTGCCGGACCACTTCGCGAGCCGCCGAACGCGCCACGTCCATGGCCACGTTGCCACCGCCGATCACAATGACCTTTTTGCCGATGGTGAACTTGTAGCCGAGATTCACGTTGAGCAGGAAATCGATGCCCTTGTAAACGCCGTCCAGATCAACGCCCGGAATGGTGAGATCGCGGCTGCGATGCGCGCCCACGGCGATCAGCACGGCATCGAAGCCCTGATGGCGCAGGTCGGAAACCGTGAAGTCGCGCCCGGCCGCTTGATTGAGTTTTAGCGTGATGTCGCCGGTCGCAAGAATTTCTCGCACTTGCGCTTCCACCACGTCACGAGGCAAGCGGTATTCTGGAATGCCGAGATAAAGCATTCCGCCCGCGACTGGAGCGGCCTCAAAAATTGTGACCGAGTAGCCCATGAGAGCCAGGTCATGCGCCGCGGATAGTCCTACCGGGCCGCCGCCAACCACGGCCACCTTGAACGGCAGTTTGTTCTGACCTCGTCCCGCATTGATGTCGACAGGACGCTTCGATTCAGGGCCGTGCCGCTCCGTCAGAAAGCGCTTGAGCGCCCGTATTGCGATGGGGCGATCGATATCTCCACGGCGGCAGGCAGTTTCACAGGGATGAGCACAAACCCGGCCGCAGATGCTCGCGAGCGGGTTGGGATCGCGGGCAAACTTGTAAGCTTCCTCAAATCGACCTTCCGCAATAAGCGCGACGTAACGGCCAGCGTTAGTGTGCGCCGGACAAGCCATCATGCAGGGGAAGTTGGTGTTCAACCAATCCCTGTCGACTTTTTTTCCTTTGAACCGTTTCAGCACGATGGCAATCCCCAGTGCGTTGGTTTGATGGAAAGCATTCTACTCGAAGAAGGCGAGGCGCGGACGTGGCCGCCCGCTCCTTTGTTCCTTAATTGGTTTCCCTATTTGCTCAGTGTGAAGTCCGCTTTGCTGTCGCCAGCCACAGCGACCGGCTTGGATTGATTCTTGGCGCCTTCATGCCACGCGGTTACGGTGTAGCTGCCGTCCGGGACGTTTTCGATCTTGTATTCGCCCGACTTATCGCTCACCGCGAAATATGGAGTTGGCGACACTACAACATAGCCGGACATCTCCGGGTGGACATTGCACAGCAGTGGCACTGCTCCAGGATTGTCAAACTTGAACGGACGTTTCTCGCCCTTCGGCCAAGTGCCGAGGTTGTGGGTGAGTTTCTTGTTGCCGCCGACGGAAGGCCAGAACACGTTGTGGGCGACATTGTCGCTGTTGAGGAATTGTACGGTTGTGCCTGCCTGCACCGCTACGATATGCGGCTGAAACATCAAACCCTTTTGGTCAATCACAGGCTGTTGGGTGGGAGCGGGGAAAGTTTTACCCGCGGGTGCTTCCACATAAACCACCGACTCGCCGGCAACGCCTGAAACTCTTCCGCTAATCGTGCCTGCGCTGGCGGTCAAGCTGATCACTGCTACCACGGCCATCAACATCAATAAACTGCGTGTCATTTTTCTCTCCTCGTTACTTTCTGCTTTTGATTCCATCCTGCTGGTGGAGAGCCATGCCCGCGCTGCGATGCACAAGCCGGCTGTCAGCACCGCCAATATGAATCCCTTGCATCTTACTGCGATTATCTGTTTGGCATTTGTAATTGTAATCGCCAACGTGCGTGTCAGAAGATGAATTTCGCATCCAGATAAACTGTATTGTTGGCGCTCGCGTTGCGGCCATTGGGGGTGACATCGTAGCTGCTAGAGCCGCCGTTGAAGCGTGTGTACCCGGTATATTGAGCCGAAAGGTCTAAATTCTGCCACGGCCAATAGCTAAAGTTTGCGATGTAACCGGCGCTTCTCGGGTCGCCGTTGGCACTGCCGCTCACTGAGCCCGGCGGATACAGATTGATATCGGCGGTACCCGAGGTAATAAACCAACCCAAAGTGCCCGTATAACGATTGCCGAAATGGTATTCGACGTTGGGCATAAAAGTGTTTAGATGGTGCCCGCATGGTCCCTGCCCGGCAGTGCCGCATCCAGGGAGGGTGGACGGCAACTGGGAATTTTCGCGGATATACGTGCCTCGCAGCGTTAGCACGTTCGTCCTGGATAGTGTCCGATCATACTGGGTGTCGAAGGCCCAATCCGTGTACCCATCATAGACGTCACTTACCCCATTATTTATCGCGCCGTTGGTGCTCTTCACGTGCATTCCATAGGTGCCGATCTCAAACTGCGTCGTTCCGGTCGATTCCTGCCAAGCGACGCGCCAGTAGGGCGCAACTCCAACGATGTTGTGTTGATAATTAGTCCCCGGATTCGGCTCAAGACCGGCCACGTGTTGCGAGCGATAAAGCTCCATGTTCACATACAGGTGATCGTTCCACATCGCATAGCCACCAAATCCTGCGACATCCTGCGCCAAAGCACCATTAATGATGGGAGTCGCGGTGGGAGTCGGTGCAACATTGCTGGCGATCCACGGGTAACCCCATGCAGGCGTACTATTCCAAAGATCTTCTACGGTCGGATTGTTGTTGAGGTCCAAGCCGTAAACCAGTTCCTTACCACTCATTTTCGTCTTATTCGCATAGCGGATATCTGTATTGTCGCTGGTGAAATGGTCGGCTTGGGTTTCGTAAGTCACTTGCAAAAAACTGCCGATGTGACTTGTCCATGCCCCAGAAAGGAAGAGCGACATATCTTGAGGGATTTGAAGATTACCATTCTGGGTCGCCGGCACCGGTGACTTGGTTGCGGTAAATGAGGTCTCAAACATTACGGAAAGGGGCAACGAAGCGAGAAGATTAAGCGCTGCATGCGATTTGCTTCCATCCGATGTTACGACCTTAGTCTCATCTCCTCTATCCACGTAACCGAGCAGCTTGAATCTTCGTCCTGCAGGGTTGAGTTCCGGAGGCGCGTAGTGGCAGCCACTGCACGCCAAACCCGTTTGCCGCGCATAGCTTGGAACCGCCAACGCGCTAGGTGGATTCACTGCAAAAAAAAACAGCAAAACCATAATCGGAACTGCCACATGCAAAGAGGTCGCTACTTTTCTTATCTCGAATCCCATTCCACGTGTACCCATCTCATCGTCTCCTTCGTTTGTCGAAGTTACGCGGTCAGCGTTTCACCTTAGGTCATGATCCTACCCACATTTTGGCCGGCGCTCCCAGTATTACCGGCGGTACCTTGATGAAGGTTTCATCGTCTTTGGCAAACTTGAATCCGGCATGTTTGAAGACCTTGCCAAAATCGTTGGGCTTGGGAAAATCACATTTTGCGGAAATGGCGCAAGTAGTTCTCCGATGGCGTCGTCAAGACCGACCGATGCGCAGCCACGGGGAGGGATAGGAAGGCACCCTTTGCCCAGGAAGCGGAGACGGGAGGTGAAGGCGCGGCGATGGACGCCGGTGGAAATCAGGAAACTGTGGAGAGTTGACCATCAGCGTTGACGCTCAAATCTCTTGCCTGCCACGGCGTCGGAAAGCTGGCGTTCGCGCTAACAACCGGTTCGTTTGAGTTTACGAATACTGGGCGACCCGGGCTGCGGGAGTAAGGTCTGGTATGCACTGGATCGGGAGATCGGCGAGTCCAGGAAGAACCGCGGCCGCACTCGCGGAACTTGAATGGCTCTGTCAATTTGCACGTGCCGCTATCTAAATCGTTCGCTCCGGGAACGGCCGAGTACCATCAGCGTGTCAGTGCGGCTTCGGCCGTCGTGGGGTCGATCACCGATTTGACTTCCGCGATGCGATTCGCGGGGAATTGACCGCGCCGGGCATGCTCGCGGATAATTTCAGCGTTCGGGGCAATGTAGACGCAGTAAATCTTGTCGTCAGAAACATAACTTTGCACCCACTGAATCTGCGGCCCGAGCGTTTGCACAATGCCGCAGGAAGCCTGCGAAATTACTCTAAGTTGCTGCGAAGTCAACTTGCCCGCTCCGGGAATCTCACGTTCAATCACGTATTTCGGCACTTGTACCCTCCTTGGAATGTCTTCTCTCGAAACTTGTCGAAGATGTTCAGGCGGCTTTCCCGACAGAGCTCGCGCCTTCCACTTCAATCAGCTTTCCGGAACCAACGTCATAGACAAACCCGTAAATCGGGATCGACTTCGGCACCAGCGGATGGTTGCGAATCCGCTCCACGTCGTCAATCATCGCCTGGGCTTGATCCCGGATGGTCAGCCACTCGATGTACTCTCCGGCATGGGAACCGGGACCCCGTCCGACGTCACGGAACCCCTTCGGCGTCAACTCAGCGGTCTCCAGACTCGACGCCAGTAGTTCGCGCATAACGTCATTGGAAAAAAATGCCATGCCGCAATTGGTGTGGTGGATGACAAAGAACTCGCGCGTCCCCAGAAGTTTGTAGCTGATGACGAGGGAGCGGATGGCATCGTCGCTGGCACGACCTCCCGCGTTGCGGATCACGTGCGCATCGCCCTCGGCGAGGCCGGCGTACTTGGCGGGATCAAGCCGCGCGTCCATGCAGGTAAGAATCGCAAAGCGGCGGGCCGGCGGCAGGGCCAGCTTTCCTTTCTCCCCGAAGTTGGAGGCGTACTTTCGATTGGACTCGAGTACTTCCGTCAGAATCTGTGTCATGGAATTCTCCTTAAATGCTTGGTTGAAAGGCCGGGCGGCAAGCCGGTCCGCCGAGCATCATTCTGTCTTCAAGAACGCGTTCGTTCTCGAATCGTCTTCGCCATGGGTGGAATGGGTCGAGGCTCTTCAGCCGGAAATCCCCGGAAAACATGTGCGACCGGCGGACCATGACCACGACCGCAAGCCTCCACCATAGGAACCAGCCTCTTTCGAAGAACGCGATCATGCTGCGTCTTCCCACGAGGCCACAGTGCACCAAGGCGCTATGCATAAGATGGGTTATACTATAAAGTCCATCAAATTACTATAGATTATTAGCGAACCGCTCTGCGCGAAAGCCGCAGTTGGGCAGGTTGCCAGTAAGATGAAAAGTCTTGCGGTCTCAGGGAATCGTAGGCCGCCCACAGAAGCGGTTTAAGTCCTCTACTGTTAGGAGTTTGGGAGACAAGCGGGGCGAGGCGAGCAAATTGCAATCATGATTAATTTAATAGACATACATGGAGATTCGCCAGGAAAGCATGGTCTATCTTGCGGCAAATCGCTCTCGGGCCCCGTACGAGGACGGCGCCTTGATCGATGCTCACGGTGCGACTTCCGATCTTCTTTATACCCTCGGCCCGGCTTGCAAGGGGAGTCTGCGCGAGATCATCGCCGTTCCGGAGATTCGGGTCCAAGTCGCGGAACTGTCGAGCCTCCTACTCCCTTCTGGCGAGGAGGAAGATCTGGATGGTCTACGGAGCGCAGCGATCGCAGGCTCGCCTTCCGTAATTCGACAAGTTTGAATGGAATCTGCGGGCGCGCTTGCATGGCTGCCAGCCGTGGCCCAAAACAACTGACGTTCGGCAGCGGAAAAGGAGAATCAATGTACTTCGAACAGTTTCACCTGGGTTGTTTGGCGCTCGATTCTTACATGCTAGCTTCTGAAGGGGAAGCGGTCGTGGTCGATCCCCAGCGGGACGTGGAAATCTACCTGCAGGCCGCCGAGCAACATGGAGTGCGAATCCAGCACATCTTTGAGACCCACCTCCACGCCGACTTCGTTTCTGGACATAAGGAACTGGCAGCACGCACCGGGGCCAAGATTTACATCGGTCCCAACGGGGGAACCAAGATTCCCCACCTCGAGCTGCACGACGGTTTCGAGCTGCGCGTTGGAAAGGTCCGGATCAAAGTTCTGGAAACGCCGGGGCACACTCCGGAGAGCATCTGCCTGGTCATCACCGATGAAGAAAAGTCTCCCAACCCCTGGGCGGTTCTGACCGGTGACACGCTGTTCCTTGGAGATGTTGGACGCCCCGACCTTTCGAAGACGCACACTCCCGAAGTGCTGGCAGGAATGCTCTACGATAGCCTGCATGACAAACTGCTCAAGCTCGCCGATGACGTCATCGTCTATCCCGCGCACGGAGCCGGTTCCCTTTGTGGGCGCAGCATGCGCGCGGAGCGTTCCTCGACCATGCGCACGGAGCGGCTTACCAATTACGCCCTGCAGATTAGGACCAAGGAAGAGTTCATCCAGCAGCTGACCACTAACTTGCCGCCCCGTCCTGAATATTTCCCGCAGGATGCGGCGATCAATCGGGTGGGCGCGCCCGCATTGTCAGAATTGCCTAAGCTGGAGCCGATAGCGCCGCGAGAGTTGCAGTCCTTGCTGAGTGAGGGAGTGATTGCGCTCGATGTCCGCCTGGGCGAAGAGTTTGCTTCCGGGCACGTGCCCGGCTCGATCGGCATTCCGCTCTCGGGTGAATTTGCCTCGTGGGCGGGGATTCTGCTGGGGCTATCCTCCCGGCCCGTGCTGATTGCGGCATCGGCGGAGCAACTGTCCGAAGCGCGAACGCGGTTGGCCAGAGTTGGCATTGATGACATACGCGGGTACTTGCAGGATGGCATCGAAGGATGGACCAAGGCCGGGTTGGCGCTCGCCGAACTGCCACAGATCAACGCCCCACTCTTGAGTGAGCGGCTACGGAACGACAAGGCGCAAGTGCTGGATGTGCGCCGCAAGCCGGAATGGGAGGCAGGGCACATCGAGGGTGCGACCTGGCTGCCTCTTGACGGCTTCAAAGGCGCACTGCCGGAGATCGATCGCAAGGCGCCGATTGCCGTCCTTTGTAAGGGAGGCTATCGCAGCCTGATTGCCGGCAGTCTGCTGCAACGGGCGGGATTCCAGAACGTTACGAATGTAAAGGGCGGGTTTGTGGCTTGGGAAAAGGCGCGGCTGCCATTCGTAACTGAGCCGGCGGTTGCAGCTTAGGCTGCGGAAGAGCTAGTCGAGGGGGAAGCGCACCGCAGGCGCTACAGCGCGAGCGGATCTCAACGGTTTAGGGGCACGAGCAGCCTCGCGCCCCTCTCACGGCGTAGTTTGAGTTTCTCCGCGTCCTTTTAGAGAAAATGTTGCCAAAGCATCCTGAAATACTCTATTATGTCTATTCAATAACTTGTATTTATGTGCCCGACTGCACTCAACCTAAGGAGACTCTTCGCGCATGAGCATCAACCTCACGAAACATTGGCTGGCTTTCACGCTGCTTCTTGCGGTTCCCGCGTTTGCGACCGACGGATACTTTTCGACGGGCTTCGGCGTTAAGCAGCAGGGTCAAGGGGGAGCCGGCATTGCTTTCTCACAGGACAGCCTGGCAGCTGCGACCAACCCCGCAGGCATGGTTTTTGTCGGCGACCGTTTCGACTTGGGCCTGACCTGGTTCCGTCCCATTCGGGGCGCCTCGATCACAGGAAGCGAGAATCCGCAATTGGACAGCAACTTCGACGGAAGTCGCAAGAAGAATTTCTTTATCCCCGAACTGGGATACAGCCACCTGCTCAATCCGAAAGTTGCGGTCGGAATCTCGCTCTACGGAAACGGTGGCATGAACACCGCCTACACCACTTTCATTCCGCTTTTCAGCGGCGGCACTCCCTACAGGGCGGGCGTGGATCTGCAGCAGTTGTTTTCGTCGCCGACCGTCGCCTTCAAGGCGAACGCGCACAATGCCTTCGGTGTCGCGTTGAACGTCGCATTCCAGAAATTTGCCGCCCAGGGCCTTGAGGGTTTCGCCAGTTTATCGCAATCTCCAGAAAACCTGACCGAACTAGGCTTCAGTAACTCCTTCGGCGTCGGATTCCGCGTGGGCTGGCTCGGAACCAGCAACCAGAATGTCAGCCTGGGCGCGACCTTTCAGAGCCGAACTTACATGCGGAATTTCGACAAATACAAGGGACTTTTCGCCGAGCAGGGAGGCTTCGATATTCCCGCGAATGTGGCCGGCGGCGTGGCATTCAAGGTTGTCCCCAAGGCGACGATTCTGTTCGACGTCGAGCGCATCTTCTACGGGCAGGTGAATTCGATCGCGAATCCGGATTTTCCCATCCAGGCTCCGCTGGGCGCCAGCAACGGCCCAGGGTTTGGATGGCATGACCTAAACGCCGAGAAGGTGGGCTTCGATTACAAGCTAAGTCCGACGTGGACGCTGCGCGCCGGATACAACCACTCGGGCTTGCCGTTCGACGCCAGCCAGAACCTGTTCAACAGTCTCGCTCCGGCCATAGTTCAAAACCACATCTCGGCGGGAGCAACCTGGAGTTTGCACAGTGGTAAGGAAATCAGCATCGCCTATCAGCACGCCTTCGAGAAGACATTGGATGGAGCGAACTCGATTCCGGCGGGCTTCGGCGGCGGCGAAGCTAACCTGCGCATGTATCAGGACTCGCTGGGCATCGCCTTTGGGTGGGGGAAGTAGATTGATCATTCATAAGTACGGTTCAGAAGAATCAGGATTCTGCTAGTGGCCTAATCTAAATTTCTAGGAGGAATTACAAAATGAAGCGAGTTCTTGTTTCTGGCTCTCAATCGCATAGAACAAGGGGTTTGAAGACCTGCTTGGCAGCTCTTCTGCTGCTGACCCTTTTCGTTCCCAGCGCCTGGTCACAACTGAACTGGGAGGGACAAACCGGAGCTCTGGTGACACCGTTTGCCTATACCAGTCCGTCGAAAGCGGACGGTCTGGGGCATCCTGAGATTAGTTTTCATTATTTGAATACCGGGCCAGTTATCGGGAATGATTTTCAGATTTCCGCGACGATCGGTCTTTTCAAGATCGTGGAAGTCGGCTACACGCGCGCCCTTAGCTCGGAGGGAAGCGACACCAACCCAGCGGCGCCTTTCAGCTCCTTATTTACCGGCGGGTTCAACATTTTTCACGGAAAGGTGAACCTTGTGCCCGAGAACGCGGGCAAGAACAATTTCATCCCGGCGATTTCGGTTGGATTTGTAGCCCGCACACAGGTGCAGCGCGTCTACGGAACTACCACAACACCTGAGACCAACCAGAACAACGGCGATATCTATCTGGTGGGGACGAAGACGATTACTCAGGTGAAAGGGCTGCCGATTGTGCTGAACGCAGGGGTCAAGGGCACCAGTGCAGTCATCATGGGAATTGCCGGTAACGCTGGCGATGTAAACGGCAACTCCGCTTGGGTCGCCAGGGCATTTGGCGCCGTCGGTTTCGTGTTGCCCGGACCGGCAAAAAGCAAGCTGGTGGTTGGTTCGGAGGCGGCGCAGCAACCCCACTACCTATATAAGGTTCCGGGACCCACCATCCCCACTACGTTGACGTATTTTCTCCGCGTCCTTCCGCCGGGTAAAATTCCCGTCAATTTCGATCTCGGCGTGGTGCAGGCGGCCGGCAATATCGCCAACGGAATTGACCTGAAGGCTCGCCATCAGGTTGGTATGGGGATTTCTTATCGCTTCTAACTTCGCCTTGACTGGATGCG
>Ga0116134_1000167_pt1 | contig 35119 bp, 22 predicted proteins | sample June2015DPH_19_5_FD_89737 | JGI IMG/M metagenome (GOLD analysis project Ga0116134, IMG submission 89737) | Peatland microbial communities from SPRUCE experiment site at the Marcell Experimental Forest, Minnesota, USA - June2015DPH_19_40 | ecosystem: Environmental > Terrestrial > Soil > Wetlands... | reverse complement strand
TCCAGTCGATGGAGTTGGAGCGACCTGAAGCTATATGCGGTCTCGAATCAGGCACACGATCGCGGTTATGGTCCACCCGAGGAGATTGTGCCTGTGGACAAGAAGTCGCATACACATGCCATGGCTTCCCGTGTTCGCCATTGCGTTGAGTGCCCAAAATGCTTGACTCGATATTTGCCTGGCTTCAGCCCGTACCGTAACGGGTCGTACTTGATGCCGCTGGCTGAAGGATTCGCAGATCAATGGACGCTGTACTGTGCCTGCGGGAGACCACCCATTTCCAGTCGATGGAGTTGGAGCGACCTGAAGCTATATGCGGTCTCGAATCAGGCACACGATCGCGGTTATGGTCCACCCGAGGAGATTGTGCCTGTGGACAAGAAGTCGCGTTTTTCGGGTTTTTGAAATTTTCACTTTCAGGAGGTCTCTCATGGTTAAGGCTCTAAGCTTTGTGCCAGCTCAACCCCTCGACCCGAAGTTGCACTCGCTCGATATAAAGACCTCGCAGAAGGACATTCGCATTTCCGCTCCAGCTCACATTTTCGTTCCATAGGGCTTCCTAAACGGGAGATTGCACTCATTGACCGGACCGCTTGGGTAAGTAGCGAGGTTGCGGACGAGCGTGGCGCCCTATTCGATGACCCTGGGCGGTGGGCAAATTCCCGAAGCTGCTGAGCGCCGCCCCGCAGATCATCGCCAGCGGTTTTCAACTACGTCAATCTCCGTTTCGAGCGTTTACTCCAGAGAGATGGTTTTTTTGGAGACGCTCCAACTTTTCGATATCACGGATAAGACAGAGCAAGATTTTCCGGATCTGCTCCTCTTCGTTCATTAGCTCGGTGATTGTTTTCGATGGTTGCTCCATTCCCGCAAAATAGGACTGTTGAGCGGCTGGTGTCTGTACCCTAGCGTACTGAAAAACGCCAAAGGTAACACTGCCCGAGATTGATTCGACGGCACGGAATGGAGAATCCGTGTCACGAAGACGTTTTCAAAGAGGCAGCGTGTACTTGAACAAAACCAAGACCCTGTGGCTGGGGATGTATTCCGAGTACATTCTAGATAGCTACGGGGTTGAGAAACGGGCGCGTAGACAAGTGGTCCTGTCACCGGCCACAATGACGAAGCGCAAAGCACGGAGCCTCTTGCAGCCACATCTTGACCGCGTTAACTCTTCCCTTTCCCAAGCGGCACGCGAACGGAAAAGCGCAACGGTGGACGCCTTTCTAAGTATTTGGGAACGAGATTATCTATCCATCACAAAACCCTCTACTCAAAGCAGCGTTAAGTCTCACCTCAAACGATTGAAAGCCGCGTGGGGCGGCCGTGACATCCGGCAGGTTGATGCTGGAGACTTACAGCGGCTCGTCTCTACGGCGAACCAAGAGTTATCACCGAAAAGCGTTAGCAATCTGTGGGGGACGATAAACCTCGTTTGGCAAGCCGCTTTTGCACAGAAATATGTGGAAGCAACTTTGCCTAAACCGAAACTTCCACCCAGGCCGAAAAGGAGAGCGCGATTCTTCACTCTCGCCGATGTTGGAAAGATCGTTGCGGCTTCGGTGGAAGAACATGCGGTTTTTTATTGGCTTGCTGCTGAGTCAGGGTTACGTGCCGGGGAGTTGGCGGGGGCCAAGCTCACCGACGTAACGAGTGACCGCATTACCGTGAACCAATCCATTTGGCACGGTAAAGAGCAATCACCGAAAACGGCAAACTCGCTGCGGGCCCTTGCGCTGTCTCCGCAGCTCACCGCGCTATTGTGGGAACAAATGGCCCGTCAGAAAACGAAGGGCCATGAGTTTCTATTTTCAACGTCCTCGGGAAGCCCTTGGGACATGAACGCCTACCGGAAGCGCAAGCTATTGCCGCTGTTAACGGCTCTGGGGATCAAGCAGGCGGGCTTTCATGCCTTCCGGCACTTCAACGTTTCTTTCCTCGACTCTCTCCGCGTCCCGCTGAAGACCATTCAAGAAAGAGCGGGACACGCGCTGACAGGCTCTTTCACCCTCGATGTTTATGGCGGTCAACCGGAGTGGAGTCGAAACGTTGAAGCTGCCGAAAAAGCAGGGGCAGAGTTAGCGCGCGTGGTAGAAGAAGCGAAGAATTCTGTCAGCTTAACCGCAATCAAAGAAATCGGCCTCCCATCTCCGAACCGGGAAGCCGCTGCATAGAAAGAAGTTGTTTGGTTGCGGGGGGTGGATTTGAACCACCGACCTTTGGGTTATGAGTGCCACCATCAACGGGATCTAAAGACAATGCGCGGCGCAAAGAGGAATGCATTGTTCTTAAGAAGAGCAAACTGTAATCGTGCCTGCCCCTGTGTTGCCCTCGTTCCATACCCCTTGACCGTCGTCCTGCGCGATGCGGGGATATGGTAGAGCGCAGCCTTTTCAGAACCGTGGTTTTGAGTACTTTCAACGCCTTACTAGCCGCCGAGGACTGCCTTAGTACGTCGTACCTCCTGTAAAACGGAACCACCACAGGTGTAGACCACAGGTGTGAAATGCATGCGCGTTCCAGAAAACTGGTCACGGCCCGATACTTCCGCTAGAACCGGCGCCAGATTTTCGTAGCATACTGCCCCTAGACCCACCCACTCTGCCGCTCAGATGCCAAGAGAGGAATGATCGTTCTCGGTGGGACCCGTAACCAGTGCGCACCCGGACTCGACGTAGAGAGGGCGCGCCGGGAGAATGCGCCGACGCCAAAAAAGGAAGACCACGCCCGGTTAATGTTGCGCGACTCTTAACTTGATCTCAGGTGGCGCAACCAGGATTGGGCCATTGAAGCATTCGCGATGTATGCGGGACAGTCGCTGGTGCCCCCGCACGTGCGTGCGGTTCCGGTCCAAAAGTCGATCGGTCGAAAAGCGTAGCGGTAATTGCGTTGCTGAGTACGGCTCTGTTTTGATTGGCGTGTCGAATCAAAGAACTTGACAGCGTCCGCAAACTTCAAGACCGCACCAAATCTCAAAACGAACTGACTACAACGAACACCGAATTTTCGCTTTCCGTCACCAGCATGAGAGGCGTGCGTGCGCGCCCTGAAGGGCGGCTCTCCATCACGGCAGATCGGACCCAATTATATTTACGTGGGTAAGATTGCCCGCTTGGGGTGTGGGGAACGCGCCCAAAGCCCAGCTGCCTCGCACCGAGCCTCCATTGATGAGCACGTCCGGCGCGTTGGTTCCACCGGCTCTCAATTGGACCGCGGCCTGCCCAAGACCCGGAGCGGCTCCTACTTGCAGATTTGTGAACTGGTAGCCTGGTGAATTGGAAGCGGTGGCGATGATGCCGTACTGCACATTCTCGAGATCAATGTTGTTTCCCCTTCCCCAGCCACAGCGAGGATTGAGCGTAGTGTCGGGCGAATCGGTCAGAAGCATCCCGGCGAAACGGGAGAACACGAAGAAATCGTGTACCTCAAGGCTATCCATGCGGCCCACCACCAGTGCCGTCCCGTTGCTCAGCACCCAACTGTCGATCGCGGTCGGATAAGAAGCGTTTTCCACCTCATCCCAGAACACGCCATTGTGGATATTGTGCAGCGTGGTGAAGTCTTCATCGTTGTCGATGTGGATACCGATATTGAAGGCGCCGATGTACAGATCCTGGGCCATTTTTCGGCCAAGTTCCATGTCCAGGAAGTTGTAGGCATTGGTCACCGTGGAACGAACCACCTTCCCGGCCGCGGCGGTCAGCACTATGGTGTAGGGATAAACCGTGGGAGCCGCGGCGCTGCTCTTGACCTGGTTCGGGTAATGGAAGAGCAGGTCGGTCACTCCGGTGCCGAGTCCTTGTAGGGTTAGAAAAGGAGCACCGGTATTGGTGACCAGGAGCGTGGGTGCGATCGCGGTAGTGGCGGGATTAACTCCAGCCACATCGAAGGGCCCCTCCACCGCTCCGCTTAGGACAACACCTGTAGGCACAACAAAAGTACCCGTCGTGTAGTAGCGGGCCACCTTGAAGACAACCGAACCACCCCCGGCCGCAGCCGCAGCGTTGATCGCGTTTTGAATGGCCGTGGTGTCATCCGTCTGACCATCCCCCTTGGCTCCGAACATCTCCACCGGGAATGCGTCGGCCAGGGCGCCGACGTTGATGGGATTCGAACTTCCCGCGAGGGAAGAGGTGGCGTTGTCGGTCGCAGTGATGGTTTGGTTGCCGGCGGTCGTGAGTGTGGCCGAGAAGGCTTTGGCCCCGGATACCAACGTCGAATCGGGGGGAAGTTGCGCGTTGGGATCGGTGCTGGTGAAGTGCACCGTCCCGGGATAATCTGTCACCGGGTTATTCGAGGCATCGAGTGCGGTCACCGTGAAGTTGAACGATATTGCTGAGGGAATGTTGGCTGGACCGCGGACGGAAAAATGAGTGGCCGGTTGAGGAGTCGTAGTCGTGCCGCCGCCACCTCCACAGGCAGCGAGGAAGCCCAAACTCGAAGCGAGGAACAGCAACCGCGACGATCTCTTCATGGTGTTCCCTTCGAAGGCAACGACCTTCACGCGGGAAAGTCCTAGCGTTAGGGCAGATCGTGCCCAATTATGTTGATCGCCTTGAGATGGCCAGCCGCGGGCGTGGGGAACGGGCCCAAAGCCCAACCGCCAGCCACCACCGAACCTCCGTTGATGAGCACGTCGGGCGGCAAAGAGCCGCCGCTCGTCAATTGGACCGCCGCCTGACCGACACCAAAGGTGTTTACGCGCAGGTTCGAGAACTCATAGCCTGGCACATTGGACGCGGTGACGATGAAGCCGTACTGCATGGTATCGAGATCGATGTCGCTCCCGGTTCCAAATCCACACCGCGGATTTTGTGTGGTGTCCGGAGAATCGGTCAGGAGCATCCCGGCATAGCGGAAGAACACGCTGAAGTCGTGCACCTCGAAACTGTCCGCGCGGTTCACGACCAAGGCGATCCCGTGGCTAATCACCCAGTTGTCGATCGTGGTGGGGGGACTAGATGGGTTTCCCATCACGTCCCAGAACACGGTGCTGAGCAGGTTGCGCAGCGTCACGTGGTCGTGCGCGTGGTCGATGTTGACACCGATATTAAACGCCCCAATGTATAGATCCTGGGCGAGGACCCGGCCGCTCTCGATGTCCAGGAAATCGTAGGCGTTGGTTACCGTGGAACGGACCACCTTCGTGCCGTAAGAAGTGACCAGAATGGTGTAGGGGTAGACGTTGGGAGCGGACGCGTTGATGCCAACCTGGTTCGGGTAGTGGAAGAGCAGATCGGTTACTCCGGCACCGAGTCCTTGCAGGGTTATAAAAGGACCGCTGGTGCTGGTGACCAAGAGCGTGGGTGCGACCGCGGTCACCGCCGGACTGGCTCCTTCGACATCGAAGGGCCCTTCGATCGCTCCACAAAGGATTACCCCGGCAGGCACTTGAAACGTTCCGGTCGTGAAATAGCGAGCCACGTTGAACACCACCGACCCGCCGCCGGCCGCAGCGGCAGCGTTAATCGCCTTTTGAATCGCCACCGTGTCGTCGGTGGCACCGTCGCCTCTAGCACCATACGCTGCGACCGATGTGCCGGCACACACGGCTCGCGCGACCGTTCCGGCGCAAAGAATCCAAAACAAAACGATTGCGAGCGTGGTCTTCACTGTCGTCCTCCTCGGCAAAGTGGTGCCGGCGACCTTGAGATACGTGGAATATACGATGGCCGAATCAATAACATCAAGGTCGCAACCCGGCTGTGTTCCGTGCTCCCGTTTGCCCGGGGTGAAGGCCGGGCCGTCCCCTGAAAGGACGGTCCGTGTGCGGAGTTGTCGTCATTGGTCCATGCATACCCGGGGCCGGAACCTCACGGGCTGCTTCGGCCGCGTCCACCAGACCATAGTCGCAGCCCTCGACGCCGGGATGATTCCCGTCGCAGGGGATCAGCAGAAAAGCATGCTGGTTGCCGCTGGCATCCACGCCCGTGCCGGCGATCTCGCCACGGTCATTGACGGTATCGGCGTTCAGCAGGTAGAGAGCGGAACCGGGCGGGACTAGAGCATTCAGGTCGAAGATCGCGCCGTCCTCCCACAGGAAACCACGCGTAGAATCTCCGTTGCTAAGACACCCGGAGTGCGAGATCGAGCCACCGACGACCTGGCCTTTCGCGTTAATATCGCTCGCGTAGGTGCATCCATCGGCTTCAATGGTTCCGAGATCGGTGATCTGCCCAACCTGCCTCCAAAGAGCTGCGTGGAACAAGGTATCTCCGGCAAGGTAAGCGAAGCCGACGACTTGCCCGGCATCGTTGACCGCATCGGCCCCTGTATAGTTGCTTCCCAGCGAGCCGCCCAAATCCTGAATGGAACCGTGCTCCGACAGGAAGGCGCGCTCGAATGTGTCTCCCGTCGTGAACGAATAGCCGACGACCTGTCCTCGGTTATTGAGATCCTCAGCCACGGTGCAGGTACCACCAAGGCTGCCGACGTTCGTCATCCCTTTCTCTTTTTCCCAAATGAAGGAGCCGAGAGCGAAGGGGGAGCATGCTCCGCTCTGCGTTGTGCTGGTGTAGGACCACCCCACGACCTGTCCGGGCTCGTTGATGAGGGCAGCCAGGGCGTCGGTCCCGCCCAAAGTACCCAAATCCTGCATCCCGTTCTCTTCGTCCCATAGAAATGCACGTACCTGGGTTGATGGGGGCAAATAGTTAATGAAGAAGGTCAAAGAGTTGGAATCGGGAATTGTATTCGTGGCATACCCCACGACCTGGCCGCGGCTGTTGACAGCATTAGCCGCGCTCTCGTATCCGCCCTCGGGCAAGGTTCCCAAATCGGTGATGACGCCGTTCTTCCAAAGCACAGCATGAAGTTCCGGAAAGCCAAAACCAATCAGGGGATCGAACTCGCCGTTTTGAGAGAATCCCGCGATCAGTCCGCTTGCGCTGATCCCGACCGGGAGGCTGCTCCAGCCGCTGACAAGTGAGCCGAGGTCGGTCATCCCGCCGTTTTGCCGTTGAAATGCGTAAGAGACAAAACAATCCGGGTTGAAACAAGCGGCTGGGACAGGATCGGGCGTTGAAGTATCCGCAAAACCGGTGAGCACGCCGCTGTCGTTCAAATCCGTGCCCGGACGAGTTATTCCGGTGTCGACGAGGTAACTTTGGGGCCCGCCGAACGTGCCCATGTCCACGAACTGGTAATGATGGGGCTGGTGAGGGTGATGTTGTTTATTCTGCGCGGTCAATTGGATTGGGATGGCCAGCGCTGCGAGTAAGGTGAGCGCAGTGATGTTCGTGCCCAGCTTCTTTTTCATGACTTCCTCCTTCGATTCTTTTGTCGTCCTGTGCCCGGGTCGGTTCACTGGCTGCGTCATATCCCGGACTGCCGCTATGTCTGTTACTTTCAAGCCAGGGCGGTTGTTATCCCCGAGCTGCGCGACTCCGCTTCAGAGGGATGACCGCACCTGGCTGCCCACGGGCGAAGAACTAGGGCAATCGCTGTGTCCGCCGAAATATGTTCAGCTTGTAGTTAGCATTGAATGGTGAATGCTCTACACTGCGACCGAGTGTGTGCGCACTCGTGGAGGCATGTGGAGAAGGATTTAGCGCATTTGCAGCCGCAATCTCATCCGCACTGGCCGGGACCAGCAAGACAGCATGTACGTCGCCGTTTGGCAATTGTCCGACCGCCGCAATCTCGCCTTGGTCGTTCATGTCCCACGCCTCAAAGACCTGAATGTCAGATCCGGGGAGAATCAAAGCAGTCAAGTCATGTATGGCACCGTTCTGCCACAAGAACATGTGTTTGGTGTTATTCATGCAGTCTGTCGACTTGCCCATTGCCTGTCCCCTAGAATTGCTGGTGAGCCCGTCACTGCACAGATCGCCGGGCACGACGCCCACATCGGTCATCACTCCGTCCTGCCACACAAACGCATGATGTGTCCCATCTGCGAGGTCCGCAGTTCCAACAGCCAGGCCGGAATCGCTGATATCTAAAGCCTCTCCCGTAGGGCCTCCCAGGGTGCCCATGTCTACCAGCCCCCGGTTGCGATCCCAGTAAAAAGGATGGGGGATTTGATTACCTGCCAAGTAGGAAGTTCCAACGACTTGGCCGCGGTTGTTGAGCCGATTGGGCACGCCGCAGGTGCCGCCCAGGGTTCCGATGTCGGTCATCTTCCCGTTTTCCCAGAAAAAAGGATCTTGGGTCGGAACATCCGGTGGACAGCCGGAGCCGTTGTCGATGTTTGCAGTCGAGTTGAGGTAAGACTGCCCGGTAATTTGACCTAGCTCATTGATGGTGAGCGACACAGTGTCGGGTCCGCCCAAAGTTCCGATATCTTGCTTGTACCCGTCTTGCCAGAGGAAGGTCCTCGTCTGAGTTCCCCAACCAAACATCGAATAAGGATCAGTCACGGTATTGTTCGACCCTGCGATAACTTGCCCGAAACTGTTGACGGCGAAGCCAAAGCTCTCGGTGCCTCCACGCAGTGTTCCGAGATCGTGAATGCGTCCATCGGGAGTCCAAATGACGGCACGAGTCTCCGTTTCTGCGCCAGTCAGCGGATCGACTACTCCGTTATCGGAAACCCCGATGATGAATTGGCCATTGGCACTTATCCAATTGGCCTCACTACTAAGATTGACACCCGGGAGCGCGTCCAATTCGATCACGCTACCGTTTCGCCACACCTGCCCGTACTGAACAAGACAATCTGGGCTTTGGCAGTTGGGGGAGTACGGATCGGGAATGTCTGTCTCTGCTTCGCCGGCGTAAGTCCCGTTGTGGCTCAAATCCTGGGTGCCCGGTCCGTCAACGAAAGAATTGGGACCGCCGAACGTACCTAAATCAATCAGTTTGTATCGCGGCAGCTTCTGCGCGGCCAGTTGGACCGGCACGGTGAACACACCGAGTAAGGTCAGCGTAGTGACGTACATTGCCAGATTCTTTTTCATGACTTCCTCCTTAATCCTCTCTACCTACTCGTGCGCGAAACAGGGCGGGAATCGATCATCTGGCATGGTTTTCTTTTCAAAGGCGGCGGGAAGGACGGGTAAACCGGCAGAGTAAAAGGCGGTGTATAATCCGGGCGCGAACGGCGGAAGTTCAGCATTATCAACATGCGAGCCCTGACTGACACGCACGAAGTGACCCGACTGCTCGCCGAGTGGGCGAAGGGAAATCAGCAGGCCCTGGAGGACCTCACGCCGCTGGTCTACCGGGAGCTCAGGCAATTGGCCGCCAGCTACCTGCGGAAGGAATCCCCAGGTCACACGTTGCAACCAACCGCGCTCGTACACGAGGCCTACTTGCGGCTGGTTGATCAGAAAAACCCAGACTGGCAGGGACGGTCGCACTTCTTCGGAGTGGCTGCGCGCCTGATGCGGCAGATCCTTGTGGACCACGCGCGCCGGAGGCAAGCCGGCAAGCGCGCGGTGCGCAAAGTGTCCCTGGAAGAGGCGGTGAGCTTTCAGCCTGAGCGGAGCCGCAACCTCGTGGCTTTAGACAGTGGCCTCAAAGCACTCGAGAAACTCGACCCGAGGAAATGCAAGGCGGTTGAACTCCGCTATTTCGGCGGGCTCTCCACAGATGAGATCGCGCAAACGCTGGAGGTCTCCCCGATTACAGTCCGGCGCGACTTGAGGATGGCGGAAGCGTGGCTTCACCACGAAATGCGGAACGCGTAGGTGTCACTTGACCCCTGAACGCTGGGCGCAGATCGAAGAGTTGTTCCATCGCGCCGCGGAGTGCGGCCCGGAGGAGCGCGCCTTACTGCTGGACGGGGCTTGCAGCAATGATCCGGAGTTACGGCGAGAAGTAGAAGTGCTGCTTTCCTGCGACGGAAGCGCCGGCAATTACGTGCAGGCGGCCGTGCGCGCCGAGGTCGATACCGTCGGGTTTCCCCTGGCGGGTGAGACCATCTCCCATTACCGAATCCTGGATGGACTCGGCGGCGGCGGCATGGGCTTGGTGTACCGGGCGCAGGACATCAAGTTAGGCCGTCAAGTCGCTCTCAAGTTCCTGCCTGAAGAGTCAGCCAATGATCCTCGGTCGCTGGCGCGCTTCGAGCGCGAAGCTCGGTCGGCCTCGGCGCTGGAACATCCCAACATTTGCCCTATCTATGAATTCGGCGAGCACGAAGGCCGGACGTTCCTCGTAATGCAGTTGTTGGAAGGACAGACATTGCGCGAATTGATCGCCGCAGCGAGTCCGAAGAAGCCGCCATTCGCAATCGAGAAGATGCTTGATCTTGCCATTCAGATTGCGGATGGATTGGCGGCGGCGCATCAGAAAGGAATCATCCATCGCGACATCAAGCCAGCAAACATCTTCGTTACCACTCAGGGTCAAGCCAAGATTCTGGATTTTGGTTTGGCGAAACTCGCGTCCGCCTCGACGGTCGACGGCGAGGAGTTGGAACAGGGCCCTCGCGAGGGCCGCGACGTGAATCTTCTCCTCAGCCGAACCGGCGTAGCGATGGGGACTGCGGGCTACATGTCGCCGGAGCAAGTGCGCGGCAAAAAATTGGACGCGCGAACGGACCTGTTTTCTTTTGGCCTCGTGCTTTATGAGATGGCGACTGGGCATCGCGCGTTTGAAGGCGACACTGGGCCGGCGCTCCACAATGCCATCCTCACGCAAACCCCCGTTCCGGCGAGGCAACTGAACCCCAAACTTCCCGCCAAGCTCGGGCAGATCATCAGCAAAGCGCTCGAAAAGAATCGCGACGCGCGCTACCAGACTGTGTCGGACATGCGCACCGACCTGGAGATTTTGAAACGCGGGACGGGGCGGCGAAATCCGGTCCGCCGGTGGATGCTGGCTTTTGCTCTGGTCTTGGCGCTATTGATCGTCAGCGCATCTTTGTGGTTTGCGAAACGCCAGCCACCGTCCACCCAAGTTCCACTGGACATCAGATTTCGGCAACTCACACTCAATTCCTCAGAAAATCCTGTAAGCAACGGGTCGATCTCGCCCAACGGCAAATACCTCACATACGTCGACAAGCTGGGAATGCACGTCAAAGATCTTGAAACTGGCTCGATCCAGGATGTTGCGCAGCCGCGAGATCTGAAGAAGGATAGTGTCAATTGGGAGGTTAATTCCGCCAGCTGGTTCCCGGATAATGCGCGGTTTCTTGCCAATGCCTATCCAGCAAGCGAACCCACAGAGAGCTGGTCCTCCCGAACAGCCGACATTTGGGTTTTTTCCAAGACAGACCACGCGCCGCGGAAGCTTCGCGAACACGCCATCGCGTGGGGCGTTTCTCGTGATGGCGCCCTGATTGCGTTCGGGACAAACAACAGCAGACTTGGCGAGCGTGAAATTTGGCTGATGGACTCGGAGGGTAAGCAAGCTCGCAAACTCTTTGATACCGAGGAGAACAGTGCTCTTATCGGATTCTATTGGTCGGCCGATGACCAACGCGGGCTCTACTTCAGAGCCGATGCCTCCGGCGAGACATTACTGAGCCGCGACTTGCAGGGGGGACCTCCTGTCGCGTTGCTTACGCCTGCCGAGACGAAGCAAATACGAGGCGACATTTCGTGGTTGCCCGATGGACGTTTGATCTACCAACTTGGTGAGCACTTTTCTCAACCCGGACCCTTCGCATCTCCTCAAGACACGTGCAACTTCTGGACGCTGCAACTGGATGTGCATACTGGCAAGCCCATCGAGAAAGCCAAGCGGCTGACGAACTGGACTGGATTTTGCAACGACCAATATGCGAACGCCACCGCGGACGGCAAGCGGCTCGCGTTCCTCCGGAGGGCAGTCGCGTGGACGGTCTATGTGGCTGATCTTGAGGCCGGAGGGACACGCATAAGCAACTTGCGGCATTTCACTTTGAATGAGAGCACCGACTTCCCACGGGACTGGACCAACGATAGTAAGCAGGTTGTCTTCATATCCGATCGCACGGGTCAGTTCGCGCTTTATAAGCAGTCGCTGGACGAGGACACGCCGGAACGCATTTCCACTGGAACGGGTGGCTCTGTTGCCACCTTCGCCACCGTCGTGAGCCCGGATGGCAAGTGGCTGTTGAGCAATCCTGGGGCCTGGCCCGGAAACCCAAAGGACGCGAAACTCATGCGGATTTCCCTCGCCGGAGGATCGCCGGAATTCGTGGCCACCACCACCACAGTCTGGGCGAGCGGAATTTCCTGCGCTAGACCACCGTCTCGCCTGTGCGTGTTGGGCGAGAGGACCGACGATCGCAAGCACTTGATCTTTACATCTATAGATCCCATTAAGGGCCGAGGCCCGGAGCTTGCCCGCTTTGATCTCGACCCAGGGATCGAATATTTGGATTTCAGCATTTCTATGGATGGGTCGCGCTTGGCCGTGAGCGGAAACCCGCACGGGCCAATTCATGTTCTCTCCCTGCGCGGGAGCGCGGATCAGGTGATTCCAGCGAAATTCACTAATTCGGGGGGGGACTTTTTTTGGACAGCGGCTGGCAAGGGGCTATATGTCGCCGATCAAACCAAGCGCGGAACGGAGATGTCTTACCTCGATCTCCACGGCAACAAAAGCGTCCTATGGGTAAATCCCAGCGGCTGGAACACCTCGGCAAGGCCATCGCCGGACGGCCGTCATCTGGCAATTCAAAGCCCAAGCGCCGCCAGCAACATTTGGATGATGGAGAACTTTTGAGTCTCGCCACGTCGAGGCCAAGGAATTTGTGCTGGCCGCCAAGGGTGTAATCAAAATCGGAGCTGCGCCTTCACCTGAATCATCCGGCCCGAAACATTCGCGTTGAATCCCGATCCCAGAACGCTCGTGGGGGGCTGCTCCTCATACATAATCCGGCCAAAGGTTGCATCCTCGGTCCCCGTGTCGGGAAATGCAAAATTGGCATGATTAAAGAGATTGAAAAATTGAAAGCCGATGGTAAACGCGCCATTTTCCCACTGGGGAATGCGCGTGCTTTTCATTATCGCCAAGTCGGTGGTGACATAGCCCGGTCCGCGAAAACGGTTGCGGCCTTGCGCAAAGGTCACGCTCGGACCGCTGCAGGGACCGTTAGGGCCGGGCAAATTCCCGGTGTTGAATCCCGTCTCGCAACCCGTTTGCACGAAAAGCGCGTTTGGATTCGGCGTTGTCGAACCATCGGTTTGTACAGAAAACTGCGGCGGCAGGCAAGGAACCGGGGCAACAGGGGTCGCCGCACCTTTGCCGCAGGGTCCCGTTGGGCCAAGCGGAGCAACTGGCACGGAATAAATCGGCCCAAAGATATCGTCGGTCGCCAAATAGCCCATTTCCGCAAAGTCAATCGCCGTGTACGGGAGGCCGGTCCGCGCAAAAACTGTCCCGGAAACCTGCCATCCTTTCACCAGCCAATCCGGGCCGTGAGCGCGTAACGCTTCTTTGAACGGGACTTCCCAAGTGTAGTTCCCATTCATCGAATGCCGGACGTCGTAATCCGCTGCTCCATAGCTTCCACGAAGGTTGTTGGCATCCTGTGGGTTGATGGAACCACCGAAGGTAAAAAAACCAAGACCCCCATTCGACACCTCGTCGAGCGCATGTCCGTAGGTATAGTTGACCCGGAGCATGCCGCTGCCCCACCGGATGAACCGCTGTTCGAACGAAGCGACCATGCCGTTGTAGTTGGAAATGGCGTTGCTCTGATACTGCGCAAACTGGGCAAATCGCGAGTCATAACAAGGCGCAACCGGTGGACTGCCGCACGGCCCCGCGGGATAGGACCCGAATCCGTGCGCGTTCGCATTTAGATTGTCGACGAATTCGTGGATACCGTGATTCCCAAAATAGCCGATCGTCAAGGATGTCGAAACGCCAAAATTTTGCTGCGCTTGCAGGCTCCATTTTTGATATTGCGGCGAGTGCAACGCATTTGGTGGATTCCCAAAGTAGGGGGGAGTAAAGCTTGGATCGGCTGCCTGGATCTGCGCAAGAGTCTGCCCGGAGGCGAAGCCGTTCACATATGCGGTATTGGAAGCGGTAGCATTCTGCCACAGACTATTTGTTTCGCCGGGGGCGAGGTTGTAGCCGGTCACGTTGAAATTGTTCCACAGCGGCGAGTTGTAAACTAAACCTTGCCCGATATTGCCGGGAACCGGATCATAAAAAATTCCGACGCCGCCGCGCAACACCGAATTGTGGGAGGGGCCTAGAGGCTGCCAGGCAAAACTGAACCGCGGCGACCAGACGATGCTGTCCGTATTCAGGAAAGCTTGTTTCTGATTCACCAAAATCGCTTGATTGTAGGGTTGACTCGGATCATGGCTGATGGAATCGAATGGACCAGTAAGCCGTGCGAAACAGCGATTTTCACAAGTAGGATTGGATTGGTGATTGGCACGCAACGCGAAAGTAAGCGTCAAATTGGCGCGGGCATGCCACTCGTCCTGTCCATACAGGCCCAGGCTATAGAAATTGAAACGGTTCCATTTTACGAGAGGGAAGGTCTGGTTAAGAGTCGTAAAGTCGCTCTTATTCGAGGGGTCTACTCCACCGTAGAAAAACGCATCGATCGTTTGGGGAATAAGTTGCCCAATGCCGTCCCAATCGTAACCGTTCGCTGTGAAATAAGTCCGCAGGAAGCTGATTCCAACCCCAAGTTTGTGCTTGCCCCGGATCGTCACCAGGTCGTCGGATATCTGGTACGAAGCAGTTTTGGAGCCGGCGGGCATCGCATAGTAATAGTCCGCGCCGCCCAATATGGTGAACCCATTGCCCACGTTAGTCCAGGTCAATACCGTTGGAAAAACCGCCTGTGTCTGCGAAGGATTTGCCACACTCGTCGTCTGATTGATGTACGTCCCTGCTAGCAGGAATTGGTTCGCCGCGGTGGCGCTAATCGCATGTGTCTCGCTGAGTTGACCTTGCCACCAAGGCTGATTGGTATAGGCATTGAATACGGAACTGATCGGATCGAGGTTAACGGCGCGCTGGCTGTGGTCGTACTGCGCCAGCAAGAACATGCGGTCGTTCGCCCCCATGTTCCAATCCACTCGACCCGACAGCATTGATTCGCTGGCCGGATGGAACAAATTTTCAAAAAAATGCACCGCGCAGTCTTCCTGGGTGCCCAGCCCCTGCGGGCCCGTCCAACCGCCGCAGCCTGTATCTCCAAGATTAAAGTTGCCAGGGATCGCCGTACTCGCTCCTGGAGTGTTGTTATATACGTTGAAGATCTGCTGGTAAAACTCGTGCGAAGCCGATGTCGGTCCAAAGATCGAATCAATATTCGTCATGGTTGCAAATTCAAAGGCTGCGCTGGGCAGGACGACATAAGTAGGGGACGGCAAGACGAGGTGCATACCCTCTGTATCAAAAAAGAAGAACAGCTTACCCTTGATGATGGGGCCACCCAGAGATCCTGCCCACTGATTCGCAATGTCGAACGGGCGTGGATTTCCTTCCGCATTGTCAATCCAGTCGTTGGCATTCAGCACGCTTCCATTCCAGTAGTACGCCGCATTTCCGTGAAACTTATTTCCTCCCGATTTTGTCAGGAAGTTGACGTTCGAGCCGGCAGCCCCGCCGAATTGCGCGGAATATCCGTTGCTGACGATACTCGCTTCTTGCACCTCGTTCTGGCCCAACATCATCCCTAGAGCCCCGCTATTGTTCGTGTTCAGTTGAATATTGTTGTTATTCATGCCGTTGAGAGTGAACAAATTGGAAGTGCCGGGCATCCCCAAAATGGAAACATTCCCCAGGTAATTGTTGCCGTTGTTCATTGTGTCCGTGTTCATGATCGCGCCCGGGGCGGTCTGCGCAACGTAAGTGAGGTCGTTCCCGGGATTCGGAACCTCGCGGACCTGCTTTTCGTTCATCGTCGTCGAAACGTCGCCATTTTCGGCCTGGAGCAGCGGCGCCTCTCCCGTCACCGTTATCGCGGTGCTTCCGGTCATAAGTTCTAGATCTATGTTCACGGTGCCAGGAGGGCCGAGCAACACCCTCACAGTTCGGCTCAGTTTGCGAAACCCGTCATGGCTGACGGTCAAGGTGTAGCTGCTCGGCGCCAAAAAGAAGAAGCGGTATACCCCTTCACGATCTGTCTTCGCACTCTGCACCGTCCCCTTGGCGGTGTCCCTGATCTCCACAAACGCATCGGGAACGACCGCGTGGCTTGGATCAGTTACGACGCCGGTCAGCCCACCAGAGGTGGTTGTTTGAGCATTCAGCTTATTTGCGGGGGAGGCCGCGACAAGAAGAACAGCGAGAAGCAATACCGATATCGGCCACAATCGCATCGAACCACCCACGAGATTCGATCAGGCAAAGCCCGAGACAAGGCAGGGTGGCATGATACCCCTATTCGCCATCTCACGCACGGTCTAAAAATTGTCAGGTGGTGGGGTTAAGTTCGTTGCGTCGGAACGTTCAAGTAGTCGGCGGCGGATTCGAGCGCTAGCTCGGCATCATGGTGAGAAACAAATCCGGTGTCATCATAAAGGGCCATATTGCGCTTCCGTTGGAGACACCTCCGAGCCAAAGAAGTGTGTGCTGGCCCCTGCTGGTGCATTCAAAATCTGAGTTGCGCCTTCAGCTGAATCATTCTCGCGGAAACGTCGCCCGCAAAGAAGCCGCCCAGGATGCTGGTCGGTGGCTGCTCCGGGTTCACGATCTGGCCGAAGGTTGGGTCAGCAATCCCATTATCTGGTGTTTGAAAATTGGTGTGGTTGAAGAGGTTGAAGAACTGGAAGCCGATCCCCAACACTGCATTTTCCCAACCAGGGACCTTCGTGTTCTTCATGATGGCAAGGTCGGTATTGAAGTAATTCGGTCCGCGGAAGCGATTGCGACCCTGAGCGAAAGTCACAGCGCGGCCGCCGCAGGGGCCGGACTGGCTGGGCAAGTTTCCGGTATTGAATCCGGTTTCGCAACCCGCCTGTACGAAATTTGCCTTCGGATTGGGCGTCCCATCCATCAAGACCTGCGGCGGTTGACAGGGATACAGACCCGGGGGAGTGGCAGCGCCGTCCCCGCACGATGCCTGCGGGCCCAGGGGTCCGACCGGTACGGCATAGAGGGCTGCGAAATAATTATTCTGCTGAAGAATACCCGCTTCTTCGAGGTCGAACACCGTGTAGGGAAATCCGGTGCGGGCAAAAATTGTTCCGGATATCTGCCATCCCTTCTCCAGAGAATCCGGGCCGTGCCCTCCTAAAGCCGCCTTCACCGGCAGCTCCCAAACGTAATTCGCATTCAAGGAATGGCGCACATCGTATTCCGCTGGTCCGTAGGCGCCGCGGAGATTGTTCGGGTCCTGCGGATAAACTGAACTGCCGGAGTTGAAGCTGAAATAACCGCCGTTTGAAACCTCATCGAGGGCATGGCCATACGTATAGTTGGCTTGAAACATGCCTTCAGTCCAACGCGTGAACCGATGCTGGAAAGATACAACCATGCCGTTGTAGTTAGACACCGCGGCCGAAGTGATCTCAGTAACCTGACTGAAGCGCGGATCCGGCACTGACAATGGAAGGTCAGAGGTGAAACCGAAGCATGGGTTGGCTCCGCCGTTTGGGAGAGTAGCGAGGGCCGGGTTGCAATAAGCATTCGCGGAATTATTGAACGCAAGCTCGTGGACTCCGTGATGGCCGAAGTAGCCGATGCTGACCGAAGTGCCAGCGCCAAAAGCCTGCTGCAATTGCAGGCTCCATCTCTGATATTGAGGCGACTGCATCCGCCTGGCAGCGACATTGATAGCGGGCGGAGAGAAATTGGGATCGTTCGCCTGGATCTTAGCGAGGGTTTGGCCGGTATTAAAGCCGCTGACGAACGCTGCATTCGAAGCTTTCGCATCCTTGAAAAGACTGGTTGTTTCGTTTGGCGTAAGGTTGTCTCCGACAATCGTGTACGAATTGAGCAGCGGAGGGTTGCCGGAAAAATCGAAGAGGCTTCCCGGTGAAGGGTCATAGAAGATGCCAATGCCGCCCCGGATCACCGTGTTGTGCGAGACGCCCAGGGGCTGCCAGGCAAAGCTCAACCTGGGTGACCACAGGATGTCTGCCCCGAGGACTGCTTGTTTCCGGTTGGTCAGAATCGCCTGATTGTACGGCTGGCCGGGATCATGGCTGACTGAATCAAACGCTCCAGGAAGCCGGGCGAAGCAGCTATTCAGACACACAGGATTGGGAAAATGTTCCGCTCGGTGCGCCAATGTCAGCGTCAGGTTAGGCCGAGCATGCCACTCGTCCTGGCCATACAGGCCAAAGTTGAGGAAGGAGAGCCGGATGGAGGTCTGAGACGTGAAGGACTGCGCCAGCGACGTGAAATCACTCTGTGGTGAGGCCGGGTCAAAGCCACCCTGATAAAAAGCGTCAAGCGTCTGGACAGTCAGCTGTCCAATTGCGTTGACCTTGTTGGGCAACTCGCTCCAGAGAATTCTTTGGAAGCTTGCACCAAACCCTAACTTCTGGTTACCCCAGGTTTTCTGGACATCTTCGGAAACCTGAAACTGCGTGTTGTACCTGCCATAACCAAAAGCGGCGAAGCCATCCGATCCTCCCAAGGGGGAAAATATGCTCGAGTTGAAATACAGTTCGGCGGGAAACGCCGATAGCGCCTGGGAAGGGTTCTGCGTTCGGTAAATGGGCGCAAAATAGGAACCGGCCACCAGGAATTGGCTCGCAGCCGATGCTCCAAACGTATGGGTCTCGATGACCTGGCCTTGCCACGATGGCTGGTCGAAATTATCGTCGAACAGCGGGCTGATGGGATCGGTAAAGACCGCGTTGCGCCCAGCATCGTACTGCAACCGTAAAAAAGCACGATCATTTCCATTCACGTTCCAATCCACTCGGCCAGCGGTTAGCGTATTTTGACTGGGGCGGTCGCGAGTCGGCAAGAAAGACGAGGCGCAGGGCACGGTAATCCCGAGTCCGCTTGCAGGATCCGAGAACCCGGCGCAGCCCAATCCGCCTCCAGGAACGCCAGCGATCGCCGAACTTGCCCCTGGTGCCGCGTTGTACAAACTGAACATCTTCCTGTAAAAGGCGTCCGTTGCGGAGTTCGGGCCAAACCTTAATTGTCCAGCGGAGCTCAATTCCGTATCAATGTTGGCGAGGGTCGCGCCTTCAAACTGGGGACTGGGGATCATCACATAGGAAAGGTTGGGAATCACCAGGTGCAGGCCTTCGGTATCGAAGAAGAAGAACAGTTTATCCCTCTTGATGGGGCCGCCGACGGAGCCAGCCCACTGATTGGCGATCTCGAAAAAGCGTGGTTTACCAATCGCCTTGAGGAACCAGTCGTTTGCGTTGAACGCGGTTCCGTTCCAGTAGTACTGCGCGTTGCCGTGGAACTCGTTGCTACCTGACTTGGTGATGTAATTGATGTTGCCGCCTGCGGCGCCGCCGAACTGACCAGAGTAGCCCGTGCTCACCACGGTTGCTTCTTGAATCTCGTTCTGGCCCAGGAGAAGGTTGAGAGTACCGGCCCGGCTTAGGTTGCTGCCGTTGTCGTTGTTGTTCATCCCGTCCATGGTGTAGAGGTAGGAAGTGCCTGGCATCCCCAGGATGGAAAAGTTAGCGCTGCCCTGAAGGTCCGTATTCATCACCACGCCCGGCGCGGTCTGCGCAACGTAGGTGAGATCATTCCCCGGATTCGGAACCTCGGAAATTTGTTTCGAGCTCATGGTTGTGGAGACGTCGCCATTCTCTGCCTGCAGGAGTGGCGCCTCCGCGATCACGTCTACTCCGGCGCTTACTTTCGCGACCTGCAGTGTGACATTCACGGAGACCGGAGGTCCCAGCAGAATGTTTATCGCCCGCTTCTCTTCTCCAAAGCCGGCATGCCTCACTGTCAACGTGTATCTCCCCGGCGTTAGAAAAGAAAACCGGTACACGCCCTCCCGATCGGTTTTCGTTGATTGGATGCTCCCCTGGGCATCGTTCTTGATCTCGATACCCGCATCGGGCACGACGGCATGGCTCGGATCGGTTACAACACCGGTCAACCCACCAGAGGTGGTTGTTTGAGCGTTCAGCTTGTTTGGGAGGGAGACCGTGACCAGAAGAACAGACAGAAGCAATACCGATATCGGCCGCAATCTCATCGAACCACCCCGCGAGATTCGATCAGGCAAAGCCCGAGACAAAACAGGTTGGCATCATACCCCTATTCGCTAGGTCGAGTACGGTCTAAAGCATCGTTAGGGTGCCGGACGATCTCGTAGTGGATGACAGATCGATTCCGCGGCGTCACGGCAGGATACTGACTATGATCGTGTCCGGGCCGTTCGGGGGGCATGCGCCGCTGGCCCAGTATCCCCGCTGCTCGCCTCCGTTGATCAGGATTTTCGGTGGTAGAGAACCTGTCCCCACCTGTACCGCCGCGATGCCGCCATATCCTGAACCTATGTTCGTGGTGGTGAATTTGTATCCCGGCGACTGGGACGCGTTGACAACGATGCCGCACTGCACAGTATCCAGATCGAAGTCACTTCCCGTTCCGTATCCGCACGTGGGATTCTGCGACTTGTCAGGCGAATCGGTCAGAAGTATGCCCGTGTAGCGCATGAACAGGAAGAAATCGTTCACCTCGAGGCTGTCCACCCGGCCCACGACCAGCGCCGTCCCGTTGTTCGACACCCAGGCGTCGATCGGGCTTGGGAAGGGCGCGCCCGCCACATCCCAGAACAATTCGTTGAAGAGATTACGCAGGGTGACATGGTCGTAGGCGTGGTCGATGTTGACGCCATAATGAAAAGCCCCGATGAACAAGTCCTCGGCTGTGACTCGGCCGGACTCGATGTCCAGGAAGTCATAGGCATTGGCCGCGGTGGAGCGGAGGACTTTTGCGCCGGGAGCGGTTACCAGAATCGTGTAGGGATAGACATTAGGAGCGGCCGCGGTGGGAGCCACCTGGTTGGGATACTGGAAGAGCAGATCTGTGGCTGCGGCACCGATTCCTTGCAAGGTCAGAAAGGGGCCGGTGGTGTTAGTGATCAATAGTGTAGGAGCGCTCGTGGTCACCGCCGGATTGAGTCCTATGGTATCGAAGGGACCTTCGACCGCTCCGCACAAGACCACACCCGCCGGGACAGTGAGTGTGCCGGCGGTGAAGTAGCGGGCCACATTGAGGACGACGGAGCCTCCGCCAGCCGCGCTGGCGGCGTTGATCGCCTTTTGAATTGCCCCGGTGTCGTCGGTCTGACCATCGCCCTCGGCCCCGAACGAAGCCACGGGAAATTCGCCGGCGACGGCCGTTACGCTGAGGGAACCCATCAGGGAAGTCGAAACCGTAGTCGCGGTAATGGTTTGAAAGCCGGCGTTCGTCAGCGTGGCCGAGAAGGTTCCAGTTCCACTCATCAGCGTGGAATCGTGAGGAAGCACGGCAGCGGGATCGCTACTTGTAAAGTGCACCATGCCGGAATAGCTCGTCGCCACGTTGTTCGCGGCATCGAGAGCGGTTACCGTGAAGGTGAAGGCTAACCCAGCGCCGCTGCTGGTCGGACCGCTGAGGGAGTACTGTGAAGCGACGGGTCCGCCGCCTCCGCCGGAGTTGCTACCACCACACCCAGCGAGGAGGCCCAAACTTGAAGCCAGGCAAACCAACTGCGAAAACCTCTTCATTCGTTTCCTCCGACCATCAGGGCCGTTCGCGCCGAAGGCTTCAAGGCAGGATATTTACGATGATCGTGTCGGGCGCTGACGGAGGATATGCCCCGAGGGCCCAAGTCCCCCGCTGCGAGCCTCCATTGATTTCGATTTTGCCACCGGTTGCCAGCTGCACTGCTGCCTGGCCGAGACCCGGCGCTGCCCCTATGTCCACATTGGTGAACATGGATCCCGGGATTGTTGCGCACGCCTCGGAGACGATGATGCCTTACTGCACGGTATCCAGATCGATGTCGCTTCCCAATGCAGTTCCGCAATTGCCAGCGCTGTTCAGCACGATGCCGGCGTAGCGCGAGAACGCGAAGAAATTGTGTACCTCGAGGTCGACCGCTCCCACCACCAGGGCCGACCCGTTCTCCAACACCCAGATGTCGATCGGGCGCGGATACGTTGCGTTCTCCAGTATGTCCCAGAACACCTGGTTGAGAAGATTGCGCAGGGAGACGTGGTCTCCCGCGACTGAGATGTTGACCCCCGTATGAAAAGCCCCGATGAACAAATCCTGCGCCATGGCCCGGCCGACCTCGATGTCCAGGAAGTTGTAGGCGTTGGTTACCGTGCAGCGGGCTATTTTCGCGGCTGGCGCGTTCACAACCGAAATTGTGTAGGGATAGACATTAGGAGCGGCAGCGCTGCTGCTGACCTGGTTGGGGTAGTGGAAGAGCAGGTCGGTGACTCCGGCGCCGATGCCTTGCAAGGTGATGAAGGGACCGCTGGCATTGGTGATCAATAGCGTGGGGGCGGTGGTAGTGAGCGCGGGATTGACTCCTGCGACATCGAAGGGACCTTGGACCGCTCCGCACAGGACCACGCCCCGCGGCACAAAGAACGTGCCGGTGGTGTAGTAGCGGGCCACATTGAACACGACCGACCCGCCTCCGGCGGAAGCGGCGGCGGTGATGGCGCTCTGAATCGCCGCTGTGTCGTCGGTGTGACCATCGCCTTTGGCCCCAAACGAATTCACCGATGGGCCAACACACACGGCTCGTGCTACGGAACTGGCGCAGAGACTCCAAAACAAAATGACTGCGAGTGTGGTCTTCACTGTCATCCTCCTCAGCGGAGCGTTACCGCTACCCCCGACATGCGTGGAGTATACGATGGGGTGCGATTGTACCGTCGGCATCACGTCCGCTGAAAGAGTTGTATCAAGAGCTGTTCTGCAAAGGACGCGGGGACGCTCGGGCGGCTATCGGAGCGTATCCGCGAGTCCCAATGATGAGCGCGCCCTGCTGTCATTTGCCCCAGCCGCGGGCTGACAGGATGAGCCGTCTGCTCCGGCGGTGCAGGTGAATCCAGAGCAACAGCCGGGAAGTGTCCCGCCACACTGCTGGCCTTGAACCGAGCAACTCAGGACGGAACTCGTCGCTTGGCAGTAACCGAAGTCGTCGCGGGAGGGTCCCAGGAAGCAGCGTGCTGATGTATCTAGGATGGCGGCCGCCCCATGGCAGTCGTGGACAAGAGTCGGGGCTGCTGCCGGCTTTCCAACGGGACAGTCGTGGTTGTTCGGGTTGTTCGTAAACGAACAGAGGTTGGGGCTGTCACCAGATAGGCCAACGCATACCCCGGTCAATGTGCTGGGCGTCACCGCCGTACCCTTGAGGGAAACCACCTGCGGGCTGTCGGCCGCGTTGTCGGTAAACGTGACGGTGCCTGTGAGGCTGCCGGTAGTGTTCGCCGCAAGCGTCACATTGATAGCGCAGTTCGCTCCGGCGGCGAGGGTTGAGCCACAGTTGTTGGTCTGTGCAAAGTTCGCGCTGGCCGCAATGCTCGTAATAATCAGCGGGGCCGTGCCGGTATTGGTAAGCGTGATGAGCAGGGGTTCGCTGGCCGAGCCTTCGACCTCGTCGCCAAAGGTCAGGCTACTCGCTGAGAAAGAGACGCTTGGTGATCCGCTGCCGCTTCCGCAACTGCTGAGTGCGCAGGACCCGAGAAGTACCAGGGCGATGATGTTTAGCGTATTGGAATTCATAGTTTCTCTCCTTAGCTTCTTGGCGCAGGCTCGCCGAGCTATCTGCCCGGTGCGTCCAGTCCAGGGATGTGGTACCGGTTCGTTCGCCGCGACTGAGACGGACGTTGCGTTCCGCTGGGAACATAGCGAGGTGCCGGACTTTGTATCGCGGTGGTCGCGTCCACCAAACTGTAGTCGCAGCCCTCGACGCCGGGATGATTCTCATCGCATGGGATCAGCAGACAGGAGTGCTCCTCTGTGTCGCCCGGATCCAAGCCAGCGCAGGCAATGTCGCCGCTATCGTTGATGAGCAGCGCAGCGGTAACGTAGGTACTCGAGGCAACAATCAGCGTGTTCAGGTCGACGAGGGGTCCGCCGTTCTCCCACAGGAATCCCCGCAGATCAACACCGTCGTTAGTGAACGTCTCGCCAGCCACCTGCCCCTGAGAATTGATGCCGACCGATTCACTCTGCGGGTCAGCTCCTAAGGTGCCTAAATCAGTCATTTTTCCGTTCCGCCAGAGAAACGCGTGGCCGGTTTGGTCGTTCGAAATCGTCGCGTATCCCACCACTTCTCCGGCGTCGTTGATCCAGTCTGGATGTCCGAAAGTCCCTCCCAGCGTTCCGAGATCTTTCATACCTTCCGACTTACTCCAGAGGAACGGGTGTTCCGTCGCGTCTCCGGGAAGATTCGAGGCTCCCGCGACCTGGCCGCCGTTGTTAATCCACGCTACAGATCCGTAGGTGCCTCCGAGACTGCCTAGGTCAATCATTCCATCCTCAGGACTCCAAAAGAAGGGGTCCACAGTCGGAACGCCGGTCGACGGATCGGCAACAAAACTGGTGAAAGACCAGCCCGCGACTTCTCCACGACCGTTGATCGCAAATGCGTTGCTGTCAGGGCCGCCAAGCGTGTGCAAGTCTCGCATGGTGCCGTTCTGCCAGAGAAAGGCGTGTGTCTCAGTCGTGGCGGGAAAGAAAATTGTGCTGAATGAGAATGTGCTACCGCCGCACAGTAGGCACGCGTTCAGCGGGCTATTCGCGAAAGGATCGGGACTAGCAGTGAGAGAGGCGCCAATCACTTGTCCAAGGTCATTGATAGCAGCCCCGACGCCCTGAGTCCCCCCGAGCGCGCCAAGATTGGCCACGCGGCCGTGCTTCCAAATTACGGCAGATGATTCCGGCCATCCCGTGGAGGGATCAACCGCACCGGTCTCGGACTGTCCAGCGATCCACCCCCAATCATTGATTGCAACACCGAAGGTGCTGAGGCCGGCAGCGCCTGGAAGGGGATCCAAGGGGATCACGAAGCCGTCTTGCACCAAGAAGCCGAGATCGACAAAACAAGGCGGCCCGAACGGATCGAAGAAGCAATCTGGGGCGAAAGGATCTGGTGCGGAGGTGTTCGATGCGCCAACGAGCATCCCCTTGTTGTTCAGGGCGGGCGAGGAAGGGCTTGAAATGCTACCTACAGGGCCGCCAAAGGTCCGTACATCGATGAGTTTGTAATGGTGGTGCTTTGGGGGTTCCTCTGCGGATAGTGGCAGTTGACTCGCGAGTGCGACCTCCAGGACCACTGCAATCGTTATCGCAAATCTCTTGAGATTCATATTTTTCCTCCTTACGGCCTGCTCCTATAGGCGCGAATTCGAGGAAAAAACTGGCATGTGGAGGCTGTTTCAGGCTGATGGACCCTGATGGGGCACCGGGGAAAGTTATGATAAGCTCACTGGGCAAAGTGCTAAGTTAAGGCGTCTGAATAAGTTGCATGACGACGCATTCCACACACGACGTGACCGTCCTTCTGCAGGCTTGGAGCCGGGGTGACGAAGAAGCCTTGCAGAAACTCATACCTCTGGTGTACCGGGACCTGCGCCAGGCAGCCCGGCGCTACATGGCCGGAGAGAGATCCGGTCATATTCTTCAAACCACTGCGCTCGTGAACGAAGCCTATCTACGTCTGGTCGATGTACAAAAAGTCAGTTGGAGGAATCGCGCTCACTTTCTCGCCATGTGCGCGCAGTTGATGCGCCGAATACTGACCGACTTCGCGCGCTCCCGCGGTTACCAGAAACGCAGCGGGAAAATGAATCGCGTGACCTTCACGGAAGCCCTTTGGGTTGCCCCGCAATCGGACACCGACTTGGCCGCACTCGACGCAGCGATGAAGAAGTTGGCGGCCGTTGATGAGAGGAAGAGCCGAGTGGTGGAAATGCGGTTCTTTGGCGGTCTCACGGTGCAGGAGTCGGCCGAGGTACTGAAGGTTTCGCAGGACACCGTCATGCGCGACTGGAAGTTCGCCAAGGTGTGGCTCTTGCGCGAGCTCAACGGGGAAAAACATGGTGGAGCCTGAACGCTTGCGCCGGGTCGAGGAGTTGTATCACTCCGCGTTGCGAATTGCAGCGGACCAGCGTGCCGGGTTTCTAAAGAACGCCTGTCAAGGCGATGCGAAGCTTTGCGAAGAGGTTGAGTCTCTCCTGGCATATGAAAGCTCGGCCGAGGAATTCATGGGGACGCCGGCATTCGAAGTTGCCGCAAAGCTCGTGGCCGCGGATCAAGCCAGTGAGAATCAGGCTGATCCTGTGCCCATTGGTGTGACACTCCAGCGTTTCCGTATTCTGGAGAAATTAGGCGGCGGCGGCATGGGAGTCGTATACAAGGCTGAAGACACACGGCTACTTCGCACCGTCGCCCTGAAGTTCTTGCCCAGGCAACTCGCGCGTGATCCAGCATCGCTCGAACGGTTTGAGAGAGAAGCTCGCGCCGCGTCGGCTCTAAACCACACCAACATCTGTACCGTTTATGACGTCAGTGACCACGAAGGGCAGCCCTTCATTGCCATGGAGTTGCTGGAGGGACAAGCTCTTGACCACCGAATCGGGGGGCACGCTCTGTCACTAGAGGACTGCCTCAGAATCGGCATCGAGATCACGGAGGGCCTGCACGCCGCACATCAGAAAGGCATTATCCATCGCGACATCAAACCAGCAAACATCTTCGTGACCAGTCAGGGTCAAGCGAAGATTCTGGATTTCGGATTGGCAAAGCTTGCGTCCCCTATGACGGTCGGGGGCGAGAAGCTGGAACAAGCTCGCGATGGCCGCAGCGTAAATGCAACTCCTCGGGCAACCGCTCCCCTGCCCACTCCTGATCTTCTCCTTAGCCGCACCGGAGTCGCGATGGGGACTGCGGGCTACATGTCGCCGGAGCAAGTGCGCGGCAAAAAATTGGACGCGCGAACCGACCTGTTTTCCTTTGGCCTGGTGCTGTATGAGATGGCGACCGGGCATCGCGCGTTTGAGGGCGACACCGGGCCAGCGCTCCACAGCGCCATCCTTACACAAACACCTGTTTCAGCGCGGCAACTGAATCCCCAACTTCCCGCCAAACTCGAGCAGATCATCGCCAAAGCACTCGAAAAGAATCGCGAAGCGAGATATCAGTCCGCTTCTGAGTTGCGCGATGATCTGCAGTCATTGCAACAGGAGATCGAGCCGAGCCGTCGCCCCCAGTGGAGGACCATGGCGGCCACAGGCGTCATCGTAGTACTCTTCGCGACTGCGATTTTCTGGTTCGCGCGACGACAGCTGCGGTCTCCTGCGGCCCTGCCGGAAATCAAGTTGCGGCAACTCACCACTAACTCCATTGAGAACAGCGTGAAGAGCGGTGGCATCTCGCCCGATGGGAAATACCTGGCGTACATCGATAGGGTGGGGATGCACCTCAAAGTCATCGAAACCGGCGAGACACGTACAATCCCTCAACCAGCCGAGCTCAAGAGCAATTTGGAGGACTTAAACGAGGTTGGCCCCTGGTTCCCAGACGGCCGGAGATTCCTCGCCAATAGCCATCCGCTAGGGCTCGACAACAACTTGGTGACATCCCAGGGCAGTAGCATTTGGATTATCTCCGTGTTGGGTGGGCCTCCACAGAAGCTTCGCGATGAGGCCATCGCCCGTTCCGTTTCGCCGGATGGCTCCCTAATTTCTTTTGAAACAAACCCGGGGAGGCTTGGCGATCGCGAAATCTGGGTGATGCGGCCTGACGGTGAACAGGCGCGGAGGGTTTTTGATGTCGATGAAAACGTTACGATAGGCGGGCTTACATGGTCGCAGGATGGAAAGCGGGTCATTTTCTTGCGGGCGGACTCCTTCGATAACTTCGTGCTCGAAAGCGGCGATCTGAACGGGGGACCTCTCACTACGATTCTTCCACCGGCCGACCCGAAAAGAATGTCTTCGCTTAGTTTTAATTGGATGCCCGATGGCCGGATGATTTACAGACTGGATGAACCGCAGGACCCGGACCGCAAAATGATTACCTGCAATCTCTGGCAGATACGCATGGACCCGGGACTTCATGAATTCATCGGAAAACCTCAGCGCCTCACAAACTTCGAGGAATTATGCGCGAATCCGGTGAACGCGACCTCGGACAGCAAACGGTTTCTAATCTATGAATGGAGACCCCATAGCAGGGCCTTTCTGGCCGATCTTCAAGCAGGCGGGACGCGCATCACCACTCCCGCCCCCCTTACGCTGGAGGAGACTTGGAACGATCCATTGGCATGGACCGCCGATAGCAAAGCAGTTTTTTTTGTTTCCAACCGTACGGGTGTCAGGGGGCTTTTCAAACAGTCTCTCGGCCAGGACACCGCCGAACTCCTCGTCACCCCAAGAAAGAAAGAAAACTTGGGAGGCGCCTGCGTAAGCCCGGAAGGTTCCTGGATTTTCTACGAGCTTCGCCGGGAAGAGGAAGGTCATCAGGAACCAAACCAGATCATGCGTTTTCCAATAACGGGAGGATCTCCGCAGTTAGTGCTGACGGCCAACACAGAAGGAGGGCCACGGTGCGCGAAGGCCCCGGCAACTTTGTGTGCCATCGCGGAAAGAAGTGCGGATCGCAAACAACTTGTCTTCACAGCGTTCGACCCCATGAAAGGGCGCGGGCGCGAAATCGCCAAGTCGGATACTGACGCCGCGGCTGACTATGGGTGGGACCTTTCGCCCGACGGTACGCGCATTGCCCTCCTCAAGAACCGTGACGGACGAGTCCAAATTCTTTCGATGAACGGCCGGGCGCCGCAGGAGATCACCGTGAAGGGATGGAATATCTTAACCAGCGCGGTTTGGACGGCGGATGGGAAGGGTCTGTTTGTCTCTAGTTACACGCCGCAAGGGGCCGACCTCGTGCACATGGATCTACAAGGCAACGGACGATCCCTGTGGGAGCAGCGGGGCGGCTTCGGCACTTACGGTGTGCCTTCCCCCGACGGCCGGCATTTGGCGATGCGCGGGTGGTACGTTGAAGCCAACCTGTGGATGATGGAAAACTTCTGAAGCGGTCTTGCGCCCCTTGTTGGCCGGAGCGCATCGGGGCTATATTTCCGGGGTAGATCTCAAAGTTTGACCTGCAACGAATGGCGTTCTATGGGCAGCTCCAGGCCACTCGTCGTGATAGCAGCTTCGGCTGTTCTTCTTGCCTTGGCCTCGCCGAGCGCAGCGCAGTCCTCAAGCGCGTCTGTGAGTGGCACGATTGTTGATCCCAAAGGCGCCGTGGTTTCACAGGCGGAAGTGACCATCGAAAATCCCAACACCGGGTTTTCGCGGACGGTGAAGACCAACGATCATGGTGTTTATCAGTTTCTTGAGATCCCGCCAAGCACTTATAGCCTGATCGTCAAAGCGCCGGGGTTTGCTGCCGTCCGCATCGAGAGCGTTCGCCTGATGGTCAACACGCCAGCCACCATCGACGAAATGCTGAAAGTACAGGGTGGCACCACGATCATCCAGGTGATGGATGCCGCCCCTCTCGTGAACTCCCAGGATGCCACACAAGGTCACGCACTCGACGTCACGCAAGTCGAAACCCTGCCCTCCGAAGGCAGAAACCCGATCGCAATTCTCAGTCTGCAACCAGGCGTCGTATTTACCGGTAACAGCGACAGCATCGATCCCGATGTTGACAGCCGGAGCGGCGCGGTCAGTGGCGCGCGGAGCGACCAAACCAACGTGACCATTGATGGAATCGATGACAATGACCAGATCCGCGGCTACGCATTTCAAGGAGCACTGCGGGTGACCCTCGACTCGCTTCAGGAGTTCCGGGTTATTACCAGCAACGGCAATGCGGAAGCGGGTCGTTCCAGTGGAGCTCAAGTCGCGTTGGTGACCAAGAGTGGAACCAACAAGTTCCACGGCTCGCTATACGAATACAACCGGTCGAGTTTGGGCGAGGCCAATGACTGGTTCCTTAAGCAGGCAGAACTCCAAGCAGGTCAGCCGAACATTGCCGGCCATCTGGTGCGCAACACTTTCGGTACGGCTATCGGCGGTCCGATTAAGAAAGATCGCCTGTTCTTTTTCGCAACTTACGAAGGCCAGCGGACGCGGGAGAACACGATCGTGGGGCGATACGTACCCAGCGCTAATCTTCGCCAGGGTGTCTTGAGCTATCAATGCACTCCGGGTACAAGCGGGTGTCCGCCAGGAGGAGTCTTTACCCTGAGCCGCGCCGATCTCGCGGCTCTCGATCCCAATTGCTCGAAAGCGGCGGGCTTTCCCGGCGGCACCTGCCCTCTGGGTCCCGGTGCGAACCCTGCACTATTGCCTATCTTTCAGAGCGATCCGTTGCCCAACTCGAACATCTTCGGTGATGGCCTAAATGCAGCAGCCTTCACCTTTTCCGCTCCCGCTCCCGCGAAGCTCGATACCTACATCGTTAAACTGGATTACCTCAGCAGCAACGGCAATCATCAACTGTTCCTTCGTGGCAATCTGCAGAACGATCATGCCGCCGGCTTACAGGGCACCGGCCCGCAATTCCCAGGAGACCCGCCCAATGTGGTCAACGTCGATAACAACAAGGGGATTGCTGCCGGCTACTCGGCTGTCCTGCGCAAAGACCTGATCAATGATTTTCGCTATGGATTTGTCCGGCAGGGACTGGGCAGGATTGGGCTTTACGACGCACCGCAGGTCAACATAGGTTTTGATGCTCCTCATACCAATTACTTTTCCACCACCAATACCATCATCCCGGTGCACAATTGGGTCGACAATCTCAGCTGGACGAAGGGAAAACACACTCTTCAATTTGGGACAAACATTCGCCGCATCGATGATGCCCGCCAATCGAATAGCCAGTCGTTTTTCTTTACCCAACCTAACTGGTCATGGCTGAACCTCGCCGGGATCGCCGGCACGGGTTCAAGCCTCGATCCAAGCGCGCCGCAGTTTTCCAATTTGGGGTTCCCAGCCGTTGCGCCTGGATTCCAAACTTCCTACGACGGGGCGGTAATGTCGCTTACCGGAATCCTTGCCCAAGTCGTGGCGGTTTACAACCAGACGAAGACACTCTCCCTGCTTCCGCAGGGGTCGTACGTTCCCCGCCATTTCAGAGCAACCGAAGCCGAGTGGTATGCACAGGATTCGTGGAGGGCCACGCCGAATCTCACCTTGACCTTTGGTGCTCGATACACGCTCTTGCAGCCTCCTTACGAAACGACTGGTACCCAAGTCGCTCCTACCTTCAGTCTCAACGAATTCTTCAAAAAGCGTGCGCAGGCCATGGTAAATGGTCAAAGCTACGGGCCGCTGATAAGCCTTAGCCTCGCGGGTCAAGCCAATGGCAAGCAGCCCTACTGGGCGTGGGACTACGGCAATATCGCACCCAGGTTTGCCTTCGCTTGGTCGCCGAAAGCCTCAAGTGGTTTTTGGAAGAAACTATGGGGCGGGTCGGGTAAGAGTTCTGTACGCGGCGGATATGGAATGTATTACGACCACTTCGGTGAAGGCGTGGTCAACAGCTTTGACCGCAATGGATCATTGGGACTGACGACCTACATCGGCAATCCAGGCAGCATATTGAGCGTTGACAACGCCCCCCGTTTCAGCAGCTTGAGCACCATCCCAGCTTTCGCCGCAGGAGGGTGTGCGACGCCTCCGTGTGCATTGTACGGGCCGCCGCCACAATCCTTCCCGGTCGCCCTGCCTATCGGAGAATTTGTGCTCTCTTGGGGCTTGGACGACAAGTTGAAAACCCCATACTCCCATGTAGTAAATTTCAGCGTTACTCGCCAGTTGCCTCACAACTTCGTGATCGAAGCAGCGTACGTTGGGCGTTTTGCGCATCGCTTGCTGCAAGAAGAAGATTTGGCACAGCCCTTGGACATTCGAGATCCGCAATCGGGCACATTCTACTTCGCAGCTGCCACCATGTTCACGAAATCTGCGGAAGCGCAGATTCCAATCCAGAACATGGCCCCGATTCCGTATTGGGAGCACTTCTTCCCGACGGCTGCGGGTCCCGGCAAGCTTCCAGCTCCACCGTGTTCGTTTCCGGGAATTGCGCCCCCTAATCCCACGGCGACGCAAAACATGTATGCCATGTATAGCTGCTGGGTTCACAACGAGACTTCAGCCCTGTTTCAGGCGGACGTGCTCTGCGCTCCAGCTTGCGCCACTATCAACGGAATCACTGCGCCGTACCAGTTTTACGATTCGCAATACGGTTCGTTGTACGCCTGGCGCTCGATTGGCAACAGCAGTTACAGCGGGGGACAGTTTAGCCTAAGGCATCGGATGGGGGGGGTGGAAACCGACATCAACTACACCTTCTCCAAGTCGGTAGACATTGGATCCGATGCCGAACGGATTAATGAGAACGAAGGGGAGGGTTTTGCCAGCCAGATCATCAATGCCTGGTCGCCAAACCAGTTGCGCGCGGTCTCTGATTTTGACACCCGTCATCAGATCAGCGCCGATTGGGTCTATGACTTACCTTTCGGCAAAGGCAGGCATTTTGCGAGTGAGTTGCACGGAATCACGAACGGCGTTGTAGATGGCTGGACCCTTTCGGGCCTGTTCCGCTGGACCAGCGGATTTCCGACAACGGTCGAACCGGGAACAAACTGGCCGACGAACTATAATCTTACTTCGGCCGCGGTACAGACCGGCCCCACGGGCCCCACCGGCGCCTTCATAGTCAACGGCGAGCCGAATCTATTCCAGAACCCCACGGCCGCCATCCAGGCCTTCCGTTTTGCCTATCCCGGCGAATCGGGCCAGCGAAACACGGTGCGGGGCCCCGGCTATTTCGGAATTGATCTCGGCCTTGGTAAGAGCTGGAAGATCGCCGATTCCCAGGCTGTAAAGTTCGGTTGGGAGACTTTCAATCTCACCAACACCCCACGCTTCGACGTAGGGACACTGCAAAACGGCGGAAACCAAGGCGGTGGTAATCTCCTCTTCACCAACAGTGTTTCATTCGGACAATTCACATCCACCCTGACTAAGCCCCGCGTCATGCAATTCGCGCTGCGCTACAGCTTTTGAACTAACCGGGCGCCGAACGGTCTGTCTCCTCGCAACCTTGCGGTCCGGCATTGCACGACAGGAGATCGTGACTGATAATTGGTGTCTTGGCGCACGCCTGCGACAACTCCCGAATCGTCGGCAATGCGGAAGTTAACCAGCCAGTTCGAAAGCCGTTTGCTTAAGGATGTGAATAGCAAATCCCTTGCCACGAGGCAGCGTTTTTCCGCCGGTCACGAACTGGGTCATTGGATGAGAGATCGTGGGCAGATCGCGTTTGGCTGTTCCCAAAGGCAAATAGAGTCTGAATGGACCACAATCAATCCGGAAACCAGAGCCAATCAGTTCGCAAGTGATCTCCTTCTGCCTGCGAAGCTCTTTGTTCCTCTTGCAAAAGGTCGACCACGGAGCCTGTATCAAGATCAAGCATCGGGTAGCATTTAATCTCAATTATTTCGTCGGACTGGTCGAGCACTATGACGCTGAGATATTCGAAGAGCTGTTCGGATGAACAACAGATTGGCGACATCCAAAGTGATCGCCGCTTCGTGAGGCAACCCCCGGCTCTAGTGCCTGCCCTACCGCCTCCGAAAGGCTGCTCATCCGGTCATTGACGAATGCCCGCAGTTGGCGCTGGCTTTCCGCATAGGCGACCGTCTTACCTCTAATCTCTTGGTCGCACGGCCGTCACGATTCGTTCGGCGTTCTATCGGGCACCGGCGCCATGTCGCTCGCAGCGAGCCGAGTGACCGTAGTCTCGCAACAGGCCGCAACATACGCGACGAAAAGCATTCCGAGTCTCTGTTCGCGGCTGCCGTGGTGGTATGCTTGCACGGTCGTGGAGCACATCCGCAGGCCGGCTGGCTGCAAACCCTGTCACACCTCTCCTGAAAAACAAGCCGACAGTGTGTATCGTCGCAAATGCGGGATTGCTTACAGCAAGGGGCCACAGGAGCCGGTTCTCTACTACTCCTGCGGCAACATTCTGTTAACCATTTACTCAGACGGTAGTTGGGAAGTCGAACTGGAAACAACCATCGAAGACCTGAAAGAATACCTGCTGTCCCTACCGGACCGAAAATCGCCCACTGCAACGTAAAGCCGGCATTTTGCAGAGCAATGCCACTCCGAATGTCTGAGAGCAGGCAACACAGCACTGTGAGCGTGATGAGTTTGCGGGTCATCCTACTTTCAATAGGACTTGCAACCGAACCACATGGCGCGGTCATGTTCTGGCAGGTCAGTCGGCAACTCAGAAACTTGGAGCTTGGCGCGTCGTTGACGTTAAACAACAAGAATCCCCCACTCTTTTAGCGATGCGATAATGGACAGGGTCCATACGGGATGAAGGGAATCTTCTCGCGGCTTATCGTTCTGTTTCTTTTAATCGCCTGCCGTCCTTTTCTAGTAGGACAGGCTTCCCCGAAAGCCACGCCAGAGTACACCTTTGCCGTCGTTCGAGTGTTTCCTCACGACGCAACTGCCTACACCCAAGGTCTCACGTATCGCGAAGGTTTCCTGTATGAGGGCACTGGTCGAAATGGCCAGTCATCGCTTCGCAAGGTACGCCTCGAAACTGGGGAGGTGATTCAGCACGTTGATCTGGGGCGTGAGTTTTTCGGAGAAGGAATTACCATCATCAAAGACAGGGTGTTCCAACTCACTTGGAAATCAGGGGTCGGCTTTGTATACGATCTGAACAGCTTCCATCTCTTGCGAAAATTTGCGTATTCAGGGGAGGGATGGGGGCTCGCGACGGATGGCCGCAAACTTTTTCTGAGTGACGGAACGTCGGAGATACGCATTCTGAATGCCGAAACTTTTCAGGAAACGCGACGCCTTAGAGTCCACGACGGAGCCGCTCCGGTTGATCAACTGAATGAACTGGAGTTCGTGGAGGGACAGATTTTCGCGAACGTGTGGCACAGTGATCGCATTGCCCGCATTTCTCCGCAAACCGGGGATGTAGTCGGGTGGATTGACCTCACGGGGCTTCTCAGCCCCATCTATCGTCTTGAACCGGAAACCGTTCTAAACGGCATCGCTTACGATCCGATTCGAAAGCGATTGTTTGTCACCGGAAAGCTGTGGCCAAACATCTTTGAAATCAGGCTGTCGCCGAAACACAATCGATAGCTGGCGAAAAATCGCGTTTACGCTCAAAACCCCGGTTGCAGGGTTAATGAGCGCTATCGCCTGTGGGTGTTGAAAAAGTACGTCAGCGGAACGGCTTTTTCGGCTGCGAGTGCCGCTGCCAAGTTTTTCTTCTCTCTGTTCGGCTAAGCGGTGGCTGGCAGAACCGGTGT
>Ga0116134_1000166_pt1 | contig 35221 bp, 23 predicted proteins | sample June2015DPH_19_5_FD_89737 | JGI IMG/M metagenome (GOLD analysis project Ga0116134, IMG submission 89737) | Peatland microbial communities from SPRUCE experiment site at the Marcell Experimental Forest, Minnesota, USA - June2015DPH_19_40 | ecosystem: Environmental > Terrestrial > Soil > Wetlands... | reverse complement strand
GGGCCCGGAGGAAGCGCGGCACGATCGCGAGGAAGCGCAGACGCATGCGGCGGACATTGTGGCGATCGTCAAAGCGCGCCCGGACTGGGCAGAGTTCAGGCGGCAGTTTGAGGCACAGTTTGCCGCGGACGCGGAATTGGGCAAACGCGTCTCGCAGATTCTGAACGATTTCTTTCGCGAACCCATTGCGCCGGGATATCTTCTTTACGAGGAGTATCTGGCGGCGACTCTGCCTGCAGGCGCCACGACCCAGGTGGAGATTCGAGACGAAAGCGCGCTTGCGCATCGTACTTTGCAGAAAATCCTGCCTGAGCAACGGTTGCAAGAGAAATGAGGACGATTGTCAATTTGATTCCCTGATGAAACGAAATCGGTCCCCACATTAGTTTTTCGCAGCGCTGGCGCGAGCGGCGGAGCGATACACCGAAGGCGAGCGTTTATGACCACGCGCGAATGCGCGCTTCCTCAATTGGTTGGCGGATCCGGAGGTTTTGCAGCCAGACGTGCTGCCTTCTTCCTGCGCTTCTCCTCCATCACTTCATGGTATGACGGCATTCCGAGATAAAGCTGTTGCGTGAACTCGCAAAGCTCTTGCATGTCATCCCGCATGTAGACGTGTCGCGCGTATTCAGCTTTATCGCCGTACATCGAGTAGAAGTCGGTCATTTTGAACTCGGAGAACAATTCCCGCGCCGTCAAAATCAACACAGGGTTCATCTGCTTTCCAACATCCATTCTTTTTCTGCCCTGCTTCGCCAGCTTGGTTAGCCCTTTGATTTCCTGTTTGTCCAATGCTTGATTGAAACTGCAAAAACACAAGACTGCGCCAGGGAACAAACTCGCTGCTTCCTCGGCTCTGGCAAAATCTCGGGCCTCAAACCGATTGAAAGACTTGCATTCGCCGATGATCAAATGCGGCGAGGACGTATGGCTAAACCGGCTTGGCTTAGCCAGCATCCCAAAATCGGCTTCAAACTCTTTGCCGGCGGGATTCCGCATAGTAAAGCTCGGCACCCAATTCGAATCCTGAGCCACCTTCTCGGTTAGGAAATTCAATGCCGCACCTACGCAATATGCTCCGCCAGCGAAACCTCCTGTTGTAAAGGGGCCTATCACCCTGTACGCCCATTGATTCCTCTGGGGCGGAGAACCTGACGGGAAGCTGAACTTTTTCAGGCAATGCGGGCATGACATTCGCGGTTTTAAGCTCTCAAGGCTGAACCAACTCGTGTGCTGGCATTCGCCACAACGCAGAGCCATCCCTAATTTGAGGACATGCGACCGAATCAGAGCATCCAGATGTCTGCTACCCTTTGAAAACCTATTCGCATTTACCCTTTCGAGGATCTCCACAATTTGTGGAAGCGGAGCGAAACTCTTATGCAGTTTCTTCTTTTTGGAACCGTCACCCTCTTCGCCCTCAAGCTCCACCTCCAAGTCCTCATGCGCTAGGCGGTCGAGAAATTTCAGAAGCTCCGGTCCACGCGCTACCAATCCCATCGCCCTGATGCTGCCAAGGGCATGGATGATCTGCTCGCATGTACGACCGGCTGGAGACAGCTCCAATCTGTAGCCGAGCGATTCAGCCATCGAAGAGAAGATGTTTATTGGGCTTGGGACTCGAAGAAAACTGGTGAAGCTATGCTCACCCGCCAATAACACGATCCCTTCGCGCGAAATCCACGTTTTCGCTTCTCCGAAGTCCCGAGTGAGTGCCGCAGCAACATCGCTTTTCCACGGAATGATCGGCGTTCCCCCGGAAAACGACTTGAGAACATTCGCGCAAGCCGCCGTCAACGAACAAAATGGATCTTCCTTCGCAAAATCATGGGGCTGCGTTCTTATGTCCAACCCATCTCCCAATACATGGGCATCGACCGACTTTTCCGAATGCTCAACCGTCTGTGGCTCAGCATGGTCCGCGCTCCGTCCCCATTCCTCCCAAATACGTGGAAAACGATGATCGAGGGAGGCGTGTGTGTTCGGAACCCAGGTCAACTTCCTCATGAATTCTTGTAATTTCTCGACAGACTGAGAGCGGGCGCACAGCATGGTTGCATGGTGATAGGCGTTCGACGGGGGAGGGTAAGGCCGATAGACCTTCTTGATGAACTCATTACAGTAGTCAATCAGGTCGGGTGCGAGGCTCACTGGCAACGGCTCAATGTGCCATCCGAGCGCTCTCAAATTCCAGAACTCAATCAGATCCCACGGCGATGTCTCATCCATATAAAACAGCTTCGAATCGATCTCCCAGCTATTTCTGAAGGTATCCAGTTCATGATGGGTCGCCTGAAGCGGGTAGTAATATTTCTGACTAAACAGCGTGGGAAATTCGACTGCTTTGATTGCCGTCCTCTTTCCATCCAACGCTTTCAGAAAAATGTTCGAGACATCGGCAAGTGGTCCTGATTCGGGCAGGAATCCGAAAGTGGAGGCAAACAGCAGGTTAAATCTCTTCTCCTTGGGCGCGGGAATTATCACATCCGGGGGATGGCGCTGGACGAAACGGAACGCAGTGCGGTACAAGTCGTCGCATATGCTGCGAAGGTCCATTCCAATCTTGCAGCGCCTTCGCTCGTCGCGCGCGCTCAGATCATCAATCGCCAGTATTCGCTTCTCAGGGAACGTGATTCCGTAAGAAGACGCTGCGCCCGGCTTTAGCTCGACAAGATAATCAGGCTGAAACGCTTCTACCAGGCCCTTGAGCATTGCCTGTGCCGGGATTGTCTTGAAATATTTCTCTCGGTACCGAGCGGGAACCTGCTTAAAAAGCGGAATGACGAAGTTGAAAACGCCGCCCCAGAGAGCGGAGTTGGTTTCAAAGATTCTTTGCAGGCCAGGCTTGTCCTTCGGCTCAACCACAAACGCAAAGCGCAGGGGGCGCACCCTGACGGTTGCACTATCCATAGAGTTCCTTGAAATACCGCGCCTTATCTTAACCTGACGACCTTTTAGGGTCGAATTCAATTACTCGTGCAACGCTCTCAATTAGCACGATACTGCCGCTGGGTGCCCCACTTCTCGCTTCCTCTGCCGGGCACGGGTTAAGCTTTCGGCGTCGCTCGAATGACCTTCGCGACCTCCACGCCCATCCTCCACCTGTCCATTAGATATGCGAGACCCTGCGGGCCTCCGTTCGTGAAGGAGACTTTCGGTGGCCACTGCACGGTCGGTTTCTGTATTGGCCAGATTTGAACGAGCGACTCGTTCCAGTTGCCCATCTTGCACCCCAGTTCAGGTATCTCGGTGTTCTCCTTTTCGACATGCACAGACACAGCCTGTGTGACGAAGTGACCGGCCATGATGGTCGTAACTGAACCCATTCCGATGCGCTCTTTTTGAGGACTGAAAAGGGCAAAATCCGTGCCGAAATTGCCTAGGTGCATACCGTCCATCCTGGCGATCCATATCAAAGTGCGCAGCGGAATTTCGTGCCTGATCCGCATCTTCACACGCTCATCACGGCTGTAAAACTGGTTTGGCGCCGCGCGGCCTTTCATGGAATCGCTGACCATCGCCGTCTTGACGGTCCATGCCGCCACTGACTTCTGCTGCGCTTCGTCGAGGGGTATCGCGACGTCCTGCAACATACTGCCGATGGTTGGGATGTTCTCGGCTTCAAGGTCACTCATCCAGCCGTTGTTACAGAATCCACAAACCGTCTTAACGGTGATTTCTGGGTCGGGAATGACCTTCTTTTCCGAGCCTCCGAGCTTGAAGTTGAGAGGCCCGAAATCCTTGCGTTCATGAATCCATTTTGGCCAGAGATGTTCTTTGCTTCCCGAGTTGTTATCGCAGAATATGCATTGAGTCGGCATAGTTTTCTGCAAAGATATCGCATTGAGCCGTTTTATTGGTAGCTGGCGGTATACTGCCCGGCAGGTGACAAGTTACTGCTCATGAAGCTGTCTGAACGCATTCTCGAAGAGCTTGCCAAAATGGTGGTGGGTGACACCAAGCATTTCCCCTATCGAAGCAGCAGTTACATCACGCGTTTTTTCCGACGCTGCGATCTGTCCTTCGTTCACGATGGTAGTACCCGCGCGAGATGGGCACAGGAACGCCTAGCCGAATTGAATCTTGGTGCTGCGCAGTCTGCCGACCTTCCTTCCGATGATCTGTGCCGAGTGATTTCTGAACTCTTCGATCAGGACGATTTCGACAGGTACAACGACAGGGCTGATGTGGGGCCGGAGCATTTGGCGGATGTGGAGCTTGCCTTGGCCAGTTTCAACAAGCTTGTTCAGCGGGCCGGGCTGATTGCATATCTTGATGAATCAGGTCGGTGCTACCTGCGAAGTACCGGAACCGGCATGAGCAGTGCTTCCTTCTCACAGAAGACACGCCCTCTGTCTCAGAGGGCTGGCACAACGTCAGAAGCTTGCTGATTTCCTCGATACGGCCAGCGAGGACGAATTCACCGAGAAAGTGCTGGTCCCGTTATTCCAGAGGCTTGGATTTCATCGTGTCAGCCCCAGCGGCCACACGGAAAAGGCGCTCGAATTCGGCAAGGATCTCTGGATGAAATACCAGTTGCCCACGAGCCACTGGATATATCTCTGTGCGCAAATCAAGCGCGACAAAATTGACGCGAGTGGAGCGGGCGGAAATAACAACGTCGCCACGATCTTAAACCAAACGCGAATGGCCATCGATCATCCCATCTTCGATTCCGACACAAACCGGAAGGTTTTGCTGGATCATTTGTATCTGATTTCAGCCGGAGAGATTACTCGCGCTGCGAGGACGTGGCTTGTGGAACAGCTAGACGCAGGTCAGCGCCGCCACATCATTTTCATGGACCGCGACGAATTTCTCGATCAGTCGGCACGCATCCTGATTGATCTGCGGCTTGACAGCCCGATGGCCATCACGGATGAAGATATTCCGTTTTAGGTAGTTTGTGGCGGCTGGGCGCGGGTGGCCCAGGTTTTTGATCTCGCTGGCATCACCAACACAGTGCGGTGCCCAACTTCCGGCCGCCATTCGACGCATCAGTGATCCACAGATTCCTCTGACGATGCTAAAAAGATAGAGTAGCTGTCGATTTTCGGTCTCCCGAACGACTATCTGACAGAGCGATGAGCATCGGCTCTGAGTCGCAGCAAACAAGGAGTCACAGGAAACTAAGGAGGAAAGAACCTGGATGGAGGCGTTTGACTCGCCTGAGTTCTGGAACCCGAAAGTGAAAGGTGCCGAATGCCTGAATCGCCAAGCTGCGCGATCACAGTTGTAGAGTAAGTCTCTCGTTTATCCCATTCAGCCAGTCGGAAGATTTCAACGCCGGGTCTCCAATCGTGCCGATGATAACCGAAGTGCACCTGGCTTCGAATTGCCACGTCGCAGGCAACTCAAGACTAGGCCCCGCGGGCCTCTCACCAAAGGCTCATTGACCTTGGTGGAACGGCAAACCAGAAACTCCAGAAACGGGCTTGTGGGAGATCCGCACGGAGAGACTCTGCCAGCCAAGGCGTCAGAGCGACGAAAAGTCTCTCGTGTTTCTCTCGTGTTAGCTCACGACTCAACGGCGACCCGCACGAATACTGGGGCTAAAACACGCGTTTCACGCGCCCTCACGAGTGTAAGCTATTGATAATGCGGGAGGATTTGCAAATTACGAATGGGCTGCTCTCGCATCGCGCAGTCACCCGGCAAGTGCGAGACTCTTCCTCTTAAGCTGCGGTTTACGGCGTCAGACTCAGGGCCCCCACCGCCGAACTAGATTGCCCAATCCAATCGTCTCCGTATCCTGAAGGTGAGAGTGGGGAGAGTGGTTGTGCAAAACAATTAACTGCAAAACAATTAACTTGACAGCGTCCAACTCCCAGAATATCTTTACCGCGAGAAAGAGCTGTAGCGTTCATTGTTACACTTCCCCTGTGACTCAGACGCTGTTCCAAAGGTAAAAACAGGATCGCGCCGCCTTTGGCACTGAAGAATTAGTGCGTTGGGCCTTCGCTGTTTGAACATGGGGAAGAGTTACAGAAGATTGGTCTTCGGAATTGTCCCCTTCTTTGGTTCTCTTCCTCTGAGAACAGTTAGTCTGGAGTATCCCTGGGATTGGCTGTCGATTTCCGAGCGAGTCTATGACTCGCTACTATGAGACCACGTGTAAAGGAACATGCCGTGAACAAACTCGACAAGATTGTGCCGATCATCGGCGCTCATTTGCAAGAATTAAAGCAACCGGGTGTCGTCTCCATTCGTCCAGGATATAAGTTGCAGAACGACTGGCCCACAGACCAGCCGGCCATCGTAGTGATCACATCAAAGGACGTTGGCCGACTCCAGTTGCCTCAGCAGATTGACGGCTTTCCAATCGATGTGCGCACGGCTACGGAGGTAGAACAGGTTCGCTATCAACAACCGCAGAGGTACGCCATGCTAGCGGCGCAACACACGGAACTGCGTGCCGACGCCTTTCAGGAATTCGACCCAGTCGCTGAAGCGGAGGGCGTTGAAGCTTTGGCCGCGTTTGTCCCAGACGTGATGGCAGCGAAGCCGCAAATCCCGTACACCGGACCGGGAGTCCCCTTAAGGTCCATCACCGGCACAATCTCAATTCTGTGCCACGCAAGCCCGGATGCCGGATTTCCCAAACTTAAAGAGTTCTTGTCGAAAACGGAATCTAAACTCACAGTGGGGCTGTATGACTTCACTTCGAAACACATTCTCGACTCTGTAGAACAAGCTCTTGCCGGAGACAAGAAACTCGAAATTACATTGGATAATCCCGCTTTGAACCCTACGGCGGACCAGAGTGACTCGGACACTTTAAATGCGCTCAAAGCCGAACTTGGTAATTCACTAAGCGCGGCTTGGGCGCTTGTCCGATCCAATAAAGACATCAGCCGGTGGATCTTCCCGAATGCCTACCACATTAAAGTCGCGGTTCGAGACGGCAGGGCTACTTGGCTATCAAGCGGCAACTGGAATAACTCAAATCAACCGGATATCGATCCGATCGGCAATCCGAGTGACGGCGATCAGCAAACCGCGCGCAAGAGTGACCGAGATTGGCACGTAATCATCGAAAGTTCAGAGTTAGCTCAGAACTTGGAAGCGTTCTTGATGCATGACTATGAGGTTGCAAGTTCGGTGGCAGGGGGAGGGCCGGGAGTGCTCGCGGCGGCGCCCGGAGAGGCGATTCCGGCAGGTTTCGAGGTGGAGGCGCGCGCGCCGTGGCATTTCTTTGCTCCGCTGCCCATTCAGGAGCCGATGACGATCACGCCTCTCTTGACTCCGGATCCTGGCGTCTACTCTGCTGCGATGTTGGACTTGCTGAACTCCGCCAACGAGAAGCTTTACATTCAGCTGCAGTATATTCATCCTCCCAAAGACGATCAGGATACAGACTTTGCTGCGCTAATCGATTCGGTGCAAGCTAAGATCGAGGCCGGCAAGGATGTGAAACTCATTTTGAGCCAATACCAGACGAGCAACGGATGGCTGGAGCGGCTTCAGGCTGCGGGAATCGCGCTCGAAAACGTGAAGATTCAGAACGGCGTTCACAACAAGGGTTTTGTGATCGATTCAAAGGTTGTCGCCATTGGAAGTCAGAATTGGTCAGGGGACGGCGTGCTTCGCAACCGCGATGCATCTGTAATTATCCGGAACGAACGAGCCGCCAAGTACTACGAGCAGATCTTTCTACACGACTGGCAGAACGTGGCGCGCCAGAGCGTTCGTCCCTAGCAGAGTGCCCTTTACATAGGAGGTGGGGATGGCAATACGACGAGTGATCGCTTACTTCATGCATGAATCCGAGCGGGTGTCTGCAGAGCAGGTCATGACCTCCGCAAACGTGACTGACAGCTTCGCAATCGGCGATATGGAAGATACCCAGATCGCAGAATTGAAAAAGCAAGGGATTATCGTCAACCCAGTATCTTCGCCCTCTGTTCCGGACGAGGCCGTCGCCGCAGATTCCACGAGGCTTGCGGCCCTCGGATTTAATCTCACTCCATCCGCGGCACTTGCCTTCGATGAGGCCACGCCCGCGGTCGAGGACTTCTACAACGTGCAGCTAAAGGGGCCTCTAATGGAGAACTGGCGGCAACGACTTGAGTCAGCTGGAGCCAGACTACTGGAAAGAGATAAATGGGGCAGGTACAAAGCACGCCTCACTGCACAGCAAGTTAGCGTCGTGAATACTCTTGACTTTGTCGACAGCGTGAAATGGATTACACCTGGAAATTCGGCGCCAAGCCAAGTGACCCAATCAGTACCGCCCGCACCAGGAGTAGCGCCTGCGGCAGGTTTGCAGATGTTGACGTTCGATGTTCGCCTGCATCTCGCCGAAGATAACGCCAAAATCGTCGAGTGGCTTCGTAGTCGCAACATGAGTATCTCGGGTGCAAGTGGCAGGAAAATTCGCTTCTTCGCGATCGAGAACTCGCCCGTTCTCATTGATCTTGCATCGCTTCCGGAAGTGGACATCATAGCCGAATACGTGAAGCCTGAACTCTATAACGATTGCGCTCGGCGTATCTTAGGCGTCGAATCAGGCCAGGGCAATCCAACTGTCTGTGTCGGCCAGGATGGCAAGGGCCAAATCGTAGCCGTTGCAGATACGGGTATCGACGACACACACCCGGATTTTGCAGGACGAATCGCGGCTAAGATTGCTCGGGGTCGCGCAAATGCAACGGATGATCCAAAGGGCCACGGTACTCACGTGGCCGGCTCTGTCTTGGGGGACGGATCCGCATCGAGCGGGCAGTATAAGGGAATAGCTCCCAAAGCAAGTCTATTCTTTCAGTCCCTTCTGGACTCTAATGGTGATTTAGGCGGTCTGCCGCTTGACCTCAACGATCTGTTTATGGAAGCGTATCAGGGAGGGGCGAGGATTCACAACAACAGCTGGGGGGCGAACACGCCTTCCTCGTACACGATCAACAGCGAGGAGGTGGATGAGTTCGTTCGAAACAATCCGGATATGCTCATTGTCATCGCAGCCGGCAACGCCGGTTCTGGCGCGAATCCAAAGAAAGCGGCTCCCGGATTTGTCGATTGGCTTTCGATCGGCTCGCCGGCATCGTGCAAGAATGCCTTGACGGTGGGCGCTAGCCGCAGTGATCGGACGAATGGTCCGTTGAGTTCCACCACCTGGGGTCAAGGTTGGCCGAGTGCTTTCCCGCAACCTCCAATCTGCAACGAGACTATCTCAGGGAATCCGAACAGCCTCGCGGCTTTTAGTAGCAGGGGCCCTTGTGACGACCGGCGAATCAAACCGGATGTGGTTGCGCCGGGCACCGAGATCGTCTCTGCCAAGTCGTCTATCGCTCCGATTTCAAACTTCTGGGGAGTGGTGAAGAGTAATCCTAAGTACGCCTATGACGGCGGTACCAGCATGGCGACTCCTCTCGTATCGGGATGTGCGGCATTGGTGCGACAGTACTATGTTGAGGCGCGACAGCATCAACCCAGCGCGGCGCTGCTGAAAGCGACACTGATCAACAGCACACAATGGTTAACAGGCGCAGATTCTGTAGCACCAACTGCAGGCAAGCCTAATTATCATCAGGGGCACGGTCGAATCGATATGCAGATGGCAATACCCAACGCATGTAAGCCAGGTTTACAGCTCCAGTTCATCGATGATTGGCAAGATAAAACGAAGTCTTTCACGCGTACTGGCGACCGTAAACGGTACCAGTTTGTGCTTCCAGCCGGCACGCCAGAACTTCGAATCTGTATGGCCTATACCGACGCACCCGCTCGGGCTCTGCAAAACAACCTAAATCTCATCGTTCAGCATTTGGAGAGCAACACTAGATGGATGGGCAACCAGGACTTGCCGGATGCGCTCGTTATTCCAGACCCGGACAACAACGTCGAGGCGGTTAAGATTCAGAATCCAGCCCAGGGAACGTATCTAGTTCAGGTCTTCGTCGGCAACCTGCTGCAGCTTCCACAGGACTTCGCGCTCGTGGTGACAGGAATCGGGGTGCCTGCTCTGGTTCAAATCTGAACTTGTTCGGAACGCCGCGAAACGCGTTTTTGTCAAAGAGGCAGCACTTCTAGAGGAATGACGGTCTGGGCGAACTAGTCAGCCGTCAGAATGAATGAGGTTCAACATGGTGTTCAATCCCGCGCTAAACCTTCAGGCTTTCGCGACTCCCAGTGCGAATCCGGCGCCCCCGTCGATCAACGCCCTCTACTTGCGCGACGGAAAATACGACGGCATGACCCGTGCCGATGTTGCCGCAACCTTCGCGGCATTTAGAGAGCAAACGGCAACGGACCGGCTCGCACTATTCTTTCACGGCGGGCTAGTGGATAAAGTCACAGGTCAAAAGGAAGCCGCAAACTCGTACGATAACTACGGGAATATTGTCTTTCCCTTATTCTTCATCTGGGAGTCGGGAATTTGGGAAGTATTAGCCCACCATCTCCCGCTGGTATTCGCGGAAACTATATTCGGACGCATCGTCAGCCACGCGACTGATCTTATATCGAGTAAGATTCCCCAGCCACAAGGCGGTCCGGAAGCGAACCAGGTTGCTTTGCTCGAAGCCTCGCTGAACCTGCCAAATGCCGACGTCGAGAAGATCGAGATCACGAGCGCGGACATCGACGCCTTCATGACGGCAATCAAGAACGACGAGACGATCCAGCAAGAGGCCGTGGCAATCGCGCGAACCTCCCAGAGCGTAGACTCACTGTTGGCGCCATCCGCGACAATCGACTCATTTCAACTCTCGCCTCGCACCTACCTTTCTCCTGATGTTGTCAGCGCGATTCGTGGCGCTTATGTACAGGCAAATCGTGCCAATCTTGGCAGTGCGCAGACGCTTGCCGCCCTCCCGCTTGATATTGGCGGAGCGATCCAGGCTGCGTGGGCCATCGCAAAGGCAGCAGTGCCAGTCATTGTTAATAGCGCCAAGCGGTTCGTGGCAAAGCGCGATCATGGGATCACCTGCACGATCGTGGAAGAGGTGCTACGAGCACTCTACTTGGCCAACACGGGCAGTTCCATCTGGGAAGAAATGAAACGGGAGACCGAGGATGCCTTTGGCGTGGATAGCAGCCTTTACGGCGGCACCGCGGTCATTGAGGAACTCTGCATGCACCTTAAGCAGAAACCGACTACGCCCGTCACGCTCGTCGGACACAGCACAGGCGCAATCTACATCGGCAACTTTCTGCGTTATGTCGACATCGCGTTGCGCGCTCAAGGCGACACGACGACAGTGTTCGACATCATCTTAATGGCTCCGGCGAGCACAATGGACTTCTTTGCGAGCAGCTACACCAGCCGGGTGCGTGGCATCCGAATGTTCCAAATGAAGGACGCTACCGAGCAACAAGACCACCTTATGTCGGCCGATTTCGGGCCCGGAGATCCGTCGATCCTCGGCAAAGTCTATCCTCGTTCCCTTCTATACCTCGTCTCCGGAATTTGCGAGTACTTCGAGGGGCAGGGCGGAAGTGGTCCGCACGCATTGGACGGAGATGACATGCCGATTTTGGGGATGGACCGTTTCTTTGAGCAGACAGCCGTCTTCAGCCTCGCGGACTACGCGAGCGTGGGTAAGGCGCGCAACGACTTCGAGGAAGTCCCGCCCAAAATACCGACGAAATACGTCCGAGTCCTTTCTCCCACGGCTACGACACCCAACGACGGCTGCCGATCGACAGCCGAGAAGCATGGGAACTTTCCCGGCGATCAACCGACAATCGAAAGCATCCGACTGTGCTTCAAGCAGGGCCTGTAGCGAGTCGAAGTTAGTTCAGGGGAAACCATGCCAACGCCCCGCCAATCGAACCGTTGACGAAGTCAATGACCACACTTGAATCACCTGCATTCAACCTCATCCATTTGGGTGTTTGGCAACTTAGCTTCCGAAACTGGCAGACTCTTGCGGAGCTGGTGAGCAACCCTGGGCATAGAGCAAGAAAGAGGGAAATTCTGCTATATGACGATCTCACTCATTGACGAGATGCAACGTTCGTCTGACGCGATGAACCAATTCCTGGCAGACGCCACTGCCACCTCGATGCCCGTTAAATCGCCGGCGGGAAAGACTATCGCCCGGAAGTTCAATTTTAGCCACGCGGGCGCTGTCTCTGCGACCGTCTATCCGCTAGCCGATCGACACCGAATCGTGAAGATGCTGCGATTGGGCTTAACAGATTTTTACGTTCATCTCGAACGAAAGAAAGCGATCTATGGGTTCGATCCCGTCCGAGCCCTCGACCTGCTGGAACCATCAATAGATGAACTAAGTGACAGTGAGTTTCACCAGAGCATTGTCGATCTAATAGCGCGAACGAGGGACCGACATCTCGTTTTCCGCGGAAGAGCCCCTATCGGCATATCTGCCGTTCTGCCTTTCGCGGTTGAGCAATCTTGGCAAGGCGCAAACGTGCAATACGTGGTAACGAAGATTGAATCCGGTTTCAATCCCCAAAAGTTGCGCGTCGGGGCGCTCGTCACTCACTGGAACGGAATTCCAAGTCAACGATTTCTGCTGTTGAACGCGAATGTCTTCGATGGTGGCAATCAAGCGGCTTCGCTCGCACGAAGTATCGCGTTCCTAACGCATCGTCCGTTAAATGAGTTCGCAGCCCCTCTCGAAGAATGGGTCGACTTGCGGTTCACCTTACAAGAGATAGAGTACGAGGAGCGGTTCACCTGGCAGGGATTCGACGCATCCCAAGTGCCCGTTATGCCTTCCATTGGAAGAAACCGCACTGGTTATGGCGGCGATCTTGAACTCCTGTACCTGCAGCGTGCCAGGCGAGTGCAGTTCGCGCCTGAGTCGTTCGACCAGCCTCAGCGGCCAGCACCTTCTCCTACGGGAAACGGCGTACCCAACATCATCGGACGCGACCGAAGCGGAGATTTCGATTACGGCTCTGTCATCACTGATTACGGCACGTTTGGCTACGTCCGACTGTGGAATTTCTCCGCCGATACTGCAGATGATATCGCGAACGCTTTTGTTCGTGTCCTCCCGCTATTGCCTAAGACAGGACTCATCATTGACCTGCGCGGGAACTCCGGTGGGTACATCGCCGCCGGGGAACGAATCCTTCAGTTATTTACGCCAAACCAAATCACGCCTTCGCGCTTCCAGTTCCGGGTGACGCCCGCTGTCCAATCCATGGTCAAGCAATGGGACGAATTCAAGACGTGGACCCCGTCGGTGGGCCAAGCGAACCTCACTGGTGAGCCATACTCCCAGGGGTATTCGATCGAGGGAACCGACGTGGATGCAAACCAGTTGGGCCAGCACTATTTTGGCCCAGTCGTGCTGATCGGAGATGCCCTGGCATTCAGTACCGCTGATATTTTCACAGCAGGTTTTATCGACCATGAGATCGGCAAAGTGATCTGTACGGACGAGAACATGGCAGCCGCAGGGGGAAACAACTGGTATCCGTGGGATGTAATCCGTCTTTACAACCCCGATTTCCATCTTGATCCTGCGTTGAAACCGACTTTCGAAGCGGGACTGCTCTCGCAGGAAGTGCGCGACGCGTTCAATTACTGTGGCGCTACTCTCTCGGAGCACGCTGTGCTGTCCGCGGGACAACCTGAGTATGACGGTATTGCGTGGAGCATCACGGACGGCGCTATCACTCACGTAGTGCGCAGCCTGCCCCTCGACACCAAATTGCTTTGCGTATATCTCGCCAAAGGCAACTTCGGCTTGGCCGATATGCCGTCTGGAATAACCGTGAGTCTCACGATGCGCAGGTGCATCCGAGTAAAAAAGAGCGAAGGCCAGATCCTAGAAGACCTCGGTATCCACCCCGACATTGTTTATCACCTGACATTCAGGGATGTGATGGAGCAGAACCAAGACCTCAATATAAGAGCATCTTTGGAACTGTCAAAAATGCCCGTGTACGACTTACAAGTCAACGTGGCCCCAAAAGGCGATATGTATGCACTCATGTGCCGTACCCTGCACCTAAACTCGATCGAAGTCTTCGCAGGTCAACACTTCCTCACCGGCGCGCCAGCGTCCGACGACACGTCTGTAGAGCTCTCCATACCCGCGATGGTTGGCAAAATAGAAGTGTGCGGCCTTGTCGCCGATGCAATTGTCGCAAGAAGCGTCATCATTGCTCCCCCACTTGGTCTGACCATTCACCAAATTACAGAATCAAACGCCCGTTGATGTCCAGTGAGCGCCACCCCACCACAAGAAGGTAGTCGGTCAGTTTGAAATTTAAACTGGCCCACTACCCACACGAGCGATACCCAGGAGAATGGACTCATGATAGAGTCACTCGTTTCGCTGCGCACTATTGCTATTTCACGACTAATCGAGTTGTGCTTGTCGGTTTCTTATCCTCATCAGAACGGACTGTCTCGAAAAGACGAAGCACAGAATTAAAGTCTTTCGGCATTCGTTTCCGGTAGGTCAGATACCCGTTTCGTGACGAAGGCGATCCCAGATCGCTTCGGGAAAACGTAAGCTCCTGGGCCCCAACGTGCATTCTTAGGAACTCGATACTATAGGGAGCCTCCGATCCCCAATATTCAGAGACGGTCTCAAGCCTCACTACGAACAAGGTACTATCCAGATCTGGGAGGCCGGCAATCGTGGTTTCAGACCTCTCGGTCAAAATGTCAAACTTTTCAAGCGCGTGCCAATAGTAATCCACAAAGCACTGATCGCTGTTTGGGTCGTTGTCGTCGCCGGGAACGTAAATCAATTGAAAGCTCCTGTAGCTGTCCAAAGGGAACCTATCTGCCGCCTTGGTCATTTCATATACGTCACTGCTATACGGCGGGAGCAGCGTAACGGCATAGTCGGGGCTCCTAAAACGATGTTTCGACAGCATACTGAGGGTTGGCGAATTCCTGAACAGATCTACATAAACCTCATAACCAAGGATCGCACCAAATGCAGGGTCACTCTCCCTGAGAAATGGGGAATCTATGCCAACGAGCAATCGTTTTCGTTGACCATAAGATTGATAGGGAGCGACTGATTTGTAATCACTCCCTCCCAGGATGCTGTCCCCAGGCTTCAGGCCATTCCCCAGGTTTTGATTGCGATCGAAGATCTCCTTTGACTTCTGCCGTATAAAATCCCGGAACGACTGCATCTTGGGGTGATTCAGGTTAATACGAACCTCGTAGGCCCAAGTGACGTCCTTGAAGGGGTACAGGTTTCGGTTGATGTCTGTGAGAATGTCGTTAGCGCCTCTTGCAATATTAGAAGTTTGGGCGCCGAGTGATTTCTGTTCATCGATGACCGTGCCGACGGTACCCAAGATACTTTGGCGCGCAAGTTCAGTACTGTTCTTGACGGTGCCATCGATGTCTTGACGAATCTGGTTAGCCGTCTGCTGCTGGCTCTTCGTGTCGCTTGCATCTTTCATCCAGTCGCCGATGAACTGCACGGTGGGAGCGATCAGGATCACCGCGAGCAGCGTCCCTCCCCACCGAGTCACGCGATATTTTGCAAAGGGAAAGTCCTTCCATCGTCCGTCTAGGGGAGGATCGCGCTTGACAAAAGCTCCGTCTGTCAAGAGGGCGGCAATTCCAGCGAGCGCACTAGCGAGCGCTCCCGCGGCCCGAATCAGACGGAGAACCAAGTCGCTCCAATCCATCTGCATGCCAACTGCCTAAATGGAGAATTGATTTCTCGAAGAGTGTACCAATATTTAAAGAATTCTCATCTTCATTAACGTGATAAATTATCCAATTACTGGGACAAAGGAAACAGCGCGAACAACTACATCTTGTCATCCACCAGAAGGCGCGACGCGGTTCCGAGAAGCGGGACTTGATAGTAGTCCACCGTGGAGAAGGGACCGGTCAGAGTCATGATGGCGAAGCAGTTGTTGTAACTCTGCCCGTTATTGCCGAGTTGTGCCTGCATATCCCAGGTAGGCAGGGGCACGCCGCCGTAAGTTTGCAGGCCGGCGGCATTGCTATACGACTGCTGGTCAGTGAAGACGGGCACCGCTGATGCGCCGACGCAGCGTCCCCGCTGCAGGTTCATGTAGGGATCGAAAATGGCGAGAGTGTGTTCGTGTCCCCAAAACCACCAGGCAATCTTTGACATTACGGCCTGAAAGGTGGCGCGCAGATTCGGGTTATAGGCGGACGGACCGCCATTGGCGTTGCCGACTGATCCGAAGGGCGAGAACAGCTGATGATGGGAGAGCAGAACAGTTTTCTTGTTTCCGGCGAGATTGATTTTGTCGAGTAGCCAGTCCTCTTCGTGCCACGCGCCGTCCTGAACAAGGCTGGTCATATTGGTGGCGACGGTGAAAGGATCGTTATCGTTGTGGCCGGTATCCATGGCGAGAAATTGCCAGTTCGCGTTCTGCAGGCAGAAATAACTGGCCTGCTGGCCGATCTGGTCGACCAGCCAGTAATAGCCGCCTCCGCCGGAATACATATCGTGGTTGCCGCACATGCTGAAAAGGCGCGCATTGTTGCCGAGCACGTTACGGCAGATATCCAGGAAATTGGTTTGCTCTTCGAATTGCGAGCCCGCGTAGTAGACGTCGCCGAGGTGAAGCAGCACGTCGGGAGAGAACTTCGCGACTTCCTTCAACAGGTTGGTCGCAACATCGCCGCCCGTGCCCCAATCGCCAACGATGGCCAGCTTGGTGTTTGCGTCGAGAGGGAATATCGGATTCTGGTTTGAGCGATACTGCGGATTTTCCAATAGAGCTTTGTAGGCAAGATAGTCGACCAGGCACTCGCTCCAGAGGGGATCGCACTCGGAATCTTTCAGTTCGCCGGCGAGAATGTCGGCTTGCCGCTGGTCACCCTTGATTTCGTTCCAGAGGAATTCGGCCGCTACCTTGGCACAATCTTCGGCGGTGTGCAGGACCTGGCCGACGGCTGCGAGATCGATGTGAGCCGGCGCTGGAGCGGGAGCGAACATCTGTTCCACCACGTCCTTCTGGCCCGCAGACAGGGGAAGGCCCAAGGTATCGACCGGGTCCATCAGAACGTCAGCTGGGGCAGTCGCGACTCCGGCGGTCCGCGCCGCAGGCGAGGCGGTCATCAATTTTAGGCGGCTGTGTGTGGACGCCCGCTTCCGCTGCACATCTTCCGCAGCGGACTGCCACAGCGAGAGAAGTGGGTTGGCGTAGGTGTATTTCTTCGACATAGAGATACTCCGGTGCTTGAAGTACTTGCGTGCCCCTGGGGGACCTGGGAGGAAGAGCGCCATTGTGGCTGCGGGAGGTAGTAAAGTCAAGAGGTATCGAGCAGCCTCCAGTTGCCATTTGCAATCGTAGCGATCTGGGCCATTCGATCTACTTCGCGCACTAATCGGCGTCCCCCACGTGGCGTCCGGTCCTGACTGGCAGCAAAGCACCAGGAGACTCGTGGACATCCTCATCCTCGCGGATCGTGTGCGACACTAGCCGAGCGCATCGGCAGACACAAACACTCACAATCCAGGAAAGTGAAACCCTTCAAGGCTGCGGGTGATTAACTCCCTTGACAAAGCCGCAGGCCGACCGAAGCAATTGTGGCCATTTTGTGGCCAGAGCAGCCATAAATTGCCGTTACTGGCCACAATTTCCTGCTCATTAGAACGAACCCTGCGCGTCTCTAAACGAAAGCGAACTGTCTATTTTTCTGTTAGTTACAGAACGGCAGCTCCAGCGGCAGAATCCAGGCTCTCAGATTCTCAATCTTCAAACCCGGGTTCGATTCCCGGTAGCGCTACCAAACCTTGTTCCTCAGTGAAAACAGCGGAATCAGCAGGTTCCATGCGGCCCGCCGACCCCTCCGTTTTTTGCCCGTTAGCGCTCATTAGCACCCAAAAAACGATGCGGGACGAAGAGTTCCCCACAGTCGGTGAAAGCCACTAGCCCGATTCGCCTACGGCCGATAAATCTGCACGTAGGTAGTCGAACTACCCCGGCAGCACGGACGCGGCGTCGGCCGGGAGCAGTTTGTCCCCGGCCCACGCCAGCTTCTTCCGTTAGTTCACCGTGAAACTGGTCTTGCTGTCGACGGTTACTCCGTTGGTGGTGATTCCGATCTTGCCGGTCTTCGCTCCCGTCGGAACGGTCGCTGTGATCTGGGTTTCGGAATTCACCGTAAAGCTGGAGGCCACGCCGCCAAACGTTACTTTTGTCGTTCCGGTAAAAGCGGTTCCAGTAATCGTCACCGGGGTTCCGACCGGGCCACTGGTGGGAGTGAAGTTGATGATGGTCTGCTCGCCGGTGCCGGTCAGCGCGACGTTTTGCGTGCCGGCGCCGTCGGTGATGGACAAAGTGGCCTTCCGCGTGCCAGCGGCTGTGGGTTCGAAGGTAACGGTCACGGTGCAGTATTCGCCGGCGTGCAAGCTGCTCGGGCATGCGGACTTGAAGCTGAAATCTCCGGGGTCCGTTCCTCCGAGCGCCACTTCGCCGACCGCGAGCGCCGTGCTTTCGTCATTGGTGAAGAGCACAGTTTGAGCCGCGCTCTTGGTTTCCACCGCCTGCACCTTGTAGGTCATGGCGAGCGGCGACACGCTCACTGGCTGCGTGTTGTTCAGCATGATGGTTACCCAGTCCTGGCCCGTCCACGCCGCATTGCCGGCGACGGCCATGTCGAGCATGCCATCGCGGTTAAAGTCTCCGAGCACAATGCCGGAGTTGTCCACGCCGCCGAGAAACGGCCCTGCCTCCAAGTTGAAGGTGCCGTCGCCGTTCCCGGTGTAGACCAGCGCCGCTCCCCAGTTGTTTTGTCCGCTATATTCGGTGTCGCAGGCGGAGTATGTAACAGCAATCGCAAGATCCAACTTGCCGTCCTGGTTGAGATCGCCCGCACTCACCCAGTAGGGATTGGATCCGCCGCTCGGATAACACTGCTCCCATGTGCCGAAGTTATAAGGGGTGCCCGCGGTGAACGTGCCCTCGCCGTTGCCGGTCAGAATCACGAACGAACCGGAATCGTCCCAGCTGCTTATCGCCAAGTCCAGCTTGCCGTCGTTGTTGAAGTCGCCAGCTGCGATCCCGACCGGGTTGATGACCGAAGGGGTGATGATTGGAGCCTGGAATGTGCCGTCTCCATTTCCGAGTAGCACATTGACTGCGGTTGAGCTGTAGTTGGTAATGGCGAGATCCAGTTTGCCATCGTTGTTGAAGTCGCCGACCACAATGTTCCCGGCGTCCGATCCGCTGGCGCCGGTAATCACGGTGGCCGTACCGTAGACGCCTTTGCCGTTATTGAGGAGCACACTCAGGCTGCCGTCTCCGTTCGAGGTTACGATGTCGAGCCTTCCGTCGCCTCTGAGGTCGGCCAACTGAATGCTGTTGGACTGCTGCGTGGTTCCGGTGGAGTAGTAGACAGGCGCTTTGAATTTACCCGTGCCGAGGCCCTCCAGCACCGCGACCTCGTTGTTAAAGCAGTTGTAGGGATCGGTGATCAGGTTCGCGACTACGTCGATTTTGCCATCCCCGTTGACGTCGCCGAGGGCGATGTTGTTGACGCCGCTGCGATTGGCTTGACCGCAACCGACCGCGATGGAAGTGGGCGCTCCGAAGACGCCGTGCGATGTGCCGAGCATCACAGTAATGCCCACGCCGGTACCCCCACCTGCTTCTACGATGTCAAGATTGCCGTCGCCGTTCAGGTCTGCCGTTGCGATCTGGTCGACGACGCCGCTCCAGGTGTAGCCGTAGCTCTGGCTGCTACGGAAGGTGCCGTCTCCGTTTCCGAGGCCAACCGTTATCCACTCGCCGGCGTTGTTGGACGTAGCGAAATCGAGTTTCTTGTCGCCATTAAAGTCGGCGACCACGACGTTGTTCGGATAGCCAGCCGTGGCGAATGACTCTCCCGCCGTGAAACCGCCCTTCCCGTTGCCGAGCATCGTCCATACTGCGGAAGAGGAATAGGAACTTACAACCAAATCGTTCTTTCCATCGCCGTTGATGTCAGTAATCGTGATTGAATCTATCCACGAGGGGCCATATAGGACCGGAGTCTTGAACGTGCCATCGCTATTGTTGATGTAGACGTACGCTCCGTTTCCAGTGCCCATTACGACGTCTCCGTGGTCGCCCTTGATCAGTTCCCCTACGGCTACGGCCATGGCACCTGAATTGGAACCCTGCTGGTAGAACACCGGCGTCTGGAACGTACCGTCGCCGTTGCCGAGCAGCACGAAAATACCGTCGCCCTCGTATTGGTTCGCGACTATCAGATCGGGCTTTCCGTCATGATTAACGTCCCCGGCTGTGATTGCCCCCGTATAATTCGAGGCGGTGATTGCCACCGCCGTTGGAGCCTGGAATGTTCCATCGCCGTTGCCAAGAAAAACGTCGACGCCATTGGTGGGATCGATAGCCAGCAAATCGAGATGCCCGTTGCCCCGAAGATCGGCGGCGATCAATCCACTAGCCTTCTCGTTGTTAGCGGGAGGGCCAAGCTCTGAATAGGAAGCCTTGAGAGTGAAGCCGCCCGCGCCGTTGCCCAGAAAGATCCAGAGCGTGCCTATGTTGGAGCTGCAGTTCCCCGTGCCAGACACGACGGCGAAGTCCAGATTGCCGTCATTATTGAAATCGCCAACGACGATGCCGCCTTCGAGAGTGCATGAAAACGTCGTAATGGACGAGACCGCCCCGAAGGTGCCATCGCCGTTACCCAGCATGATGCCCATTCCGGCGGTGTTGCCGTTGTCATCGAGCGTGAGGAGGTCCGGCACTCCGTTATTGGTGAAGTTGCCGACGGCAAGCGCTTGGACGGGAATCGGGCTGTAATTGCTAATAACGGAACCTCCATTAAATAAGGAGGGGTTCACGAATGTTGCTGGAGGCGGAGTTTGCCCCAAGGAAATGCCGGTAAAGGCCAGCACAGTTAACAGCAGGGTGCAAAGAGTCTGGGTAAGAACGGGAGTGAAGCGGCGCATCGACATGAATCCTCCAAGAATTTTTGATTGCTGCTGCTTCTACGGCTGATAGATCTGCACGTAGTCGTAGACGGTATTGTTGGGTGGGACAGCCCAGTTTCCACCGCCGATGCAGTAGAGCTGGCCTTTATAGACGGCGGAGCCCGAATCGGTCACGGCATTCGGCATGGCAGCCAGCGAAGTCCATGCGTTCTTCTTCAGATTGAACGACTCCATCACGGCGATCGGGTTATTGCCTGAGGCGTTGCCGTCGGAGGCGTAGAGCTTCTGGGCGATGACGCCGAAGCATGATCCATTTCTCGGGTTGGGGTCGGAGGCGAGAGATGTCCAGGTATTGGTGGCGACGTCGTAGGCTTCGGTGTCGCCGGTGTCGCTGCCGCTGAATCCATCGGCGGCGACGATGGTGTAGCCGGTCTTGGCGGTGCCGGTGACTCCGGCCGAAACCTCGCTCTTGCCGAGAATCATTTCGGCTTCTTCGGTCCAGGTGTTGGTCGCGGGATCGTAGGCCTCGACGGTGTTGAGCCGGCCTCCGTTGTAGCCACCGATGACGTAGACGATGTTATTCACCACTACCGCGGCGGCGCTGCATCTCGCGGTGGGCATGGTCGCTTTCGCAGTCCACGTGTTGGTTTTTGGACTGTAGGCCCACACCGTGTCGAAAACCGGCAGGCTACCAGTGCTGGTTCCGCCGAAGAGGTATAGGACATTCTTCACCACGGCGCTTGCGGCCTGGGCCGTGGCGTCTGGAATTGGAGCGGCGCTGCTCCAGGTGTTGGTGGCGAGGTTGTAGACCTGGTTGTCGGTTATGGCGGGCGCGCCGCCGGCGTATCCGCTAACTACGTACATTTTGCCGCCGATCACTCCTACGTCTGGCCAATTAACGGCCGTCGGCATGGGAGTGCCCATCGTCCACGTGTTGTGGCTGACTGCTGAGGCCTGCCTACTGGCGGGGTCGGTTTGGGCTTGGAGCGGAAGGGTTGCTCCCACTGTGAAAATGACAAGGGTGAGCATAGCGAGCGCGGATGCGGCCATGCCCGTTCTCTTGCCTGTCGTGTCGATGCTAGTCATAAATTCCTCCTGGAGTGGATCAGTCGCGTTGCAGAAATGCGCCGAGAACATCTCGGCGACCGGAGCCGATAGCGCTGCGGCAACCGGTGTTTCTATTCCTGCGCGATGCCGGTGAGGAAGCTGTTATTGTCGGTCTCGATCAGCAGCAGTTCTTGTCCGCCATCCACCGCAACCGTATAGAAATTTGTAGCGGCAGATCCCGCGGGCGTAATCTGTGCCGCGCCGATGCAGTCCGAATTCTGGGTGTAGGTGCCGGTAACGGAGACCGTGGAGATCACGTTGTTCACGCTAAAGGTTTCGGTGCCGGAGATGTTTCCATTTCCGTTCAGGGTGATTTGCCCGACGATCGCTTCCGCCTCATCGCTGCTAACGAGGATTCCCGAGAGGTTTGTGGCAAAGGTTTGTGTTTTTCCAGTCAGTCCGCAAGTGGCATGGCCCAAAGCGACGCCGAAGCCGGGCTGCGTGCTTCCACTGTCGCTCACAATCATCTGAAAGGCCTTCTTGGCGTCGTCAAGAACGATGTTGAAGTTTTCCGGGGAATTTTCCTCATTGCTAAAGGTGAGGGACCCAGTGCAGTTACTTGAGATCGAATAGGTACCGGTAAAGGTCCCGGTATAGATGGAGCCGTACCAACTCCATGTCCAGGATCCGGTAAGGTCCCCTTTGCCATTGGCGGTGAACTGACCGACGACATAATTACCGTCGTAGGTCTCGTGACCGTGATAGTAGCCGTAGACGCCTTTCAGGGACGTATTGGAGCACGCCGCCGATGCGGGCGTGACAGCGACGGCGATGAGGAGCAGGAAAGCCGAAACAGTGATGGTTATTGTGCGGAAAATCGTAAGGAAAAGCATTTTGTTTTCCTCAGCCTGATGGCGAATGCAATTCATAGTTCCTCTCCTGAGCGTTTGATTTTTTCCTGGCCCTTTGGGGAAATGCGCCGAAGGTCTTCGTCGGCTCCAGCTTCCAGAGTGTGCCCCACGGCTCTGAACACGGCGGCCAATGTGCCCTAAAGCGCGGCCCGTGGTCAAGGTTTCGGGCGTGATCCGTGCGTGGAGTGTGTGTGACGGGCTAAGGGATTTGTTTGCAGTACAATACACAGAGTTGTTACTTGGGGAACCGGGGTTGGGCCAGGTTTGAAAACCGCGCGGCGCGCCAAAGTTTGCGCTTCCGCCGTCAGTTGTTTCGATGATAAACTTCCGCCCTCCCCCGAAACGTCTCCGTACTATGCCCGCGAACTCGTTGAATCGTACGTCCAATACGGTCGTACTCTTCGGAGTATTCGAGGCCGACTTGCGCTTGGGTGAACTGCGCAAGAGCGGAGTCAAGGTCAGGATCCAGGACCTGCCTTTTCGCGCCCTGAAGGTTTTGCTGAGCCGTCCGAACGAAGTAATCACGCGCGAGGAATTCCGGCAGGCGCTGTGGCCCGGCGACGTGTTCGTCGATTTTGATCTCGGAATCCGCAGCGCCATTAAGCGCCTGCGCGACGCGCTCGGAGATTCGGCCGAGAATCCGATCTTCATTGAGACCGTCGACCGCCGCGGCTATCGCTGGATTGCGCCGACGCACAGCGAACCGACGCCGGAAGCAGAGGCCGGTCTCGAGCCTGCAGATGAAGATCTAGCCAATCCCGCTCCAGTCCCTACTTCCTCTAGCCGTTGGATTTGGAATTGGAATTGGAAGATCGCCGGGCTGGTGGCGGTAGCGGCCTTCGCCTTGGGAGTCCTGAGTCTGGCGCTGCTTTATCGCCGTCCCGGCGCCGATTCCATCGCCGTACTCCCATTCACCAATGGCGGTGGAGATGCCAACACCGAATATCTCAGCGACGGCATGACCGAATCATTAATCGGCAACCTCGCGCATGTACCCCAGCTCAAGGTAAAGTCCCGCAGTTCCGTCTTCCGCTATAAAGGGAAGGATGTGGACGCACAAAAGGCCGGCCATGAACTGGGTGTGTCGGCGCTGGTGAGCGGACGAGTGACGTCGCGGGGGGATAGCATCGAAGTGAGCGCCGAGCTTATCGATGTGCGGGACAACACCGAAATCTGGGAGCACCACTACAGTGGTAAGGGCGCGGATATCGTCTCGTTGCAGATGCAGATCGCAGGCGACATCGCGGGAAAATTGCGTTCCCAGCTCAGCAGCTCAGAAAAGCAGCAGGTCACAAGACAAGGCACGCAAAATCCCGAAGCCTATGAGCTGTATTTGAAGGGGCGTTACTCGTGGAACAACCGGACCTACAGTGAGCTTGAGAAGGCAATCTCCTATTTCAATCAAGCCATCGCGAAAGATCCAGGCTACGCTTTGGCCTATTCGGGTCTGGCCGATGCCTATTCTGTACTGCCTAACTTTGGCGGTAATCAAAACGAAGACTTTCCGAAGTCGAACGGCGCCGCGCGCAAGGCACTGGAGTTGGACCCGACCTTGGCTCATCCTCATGCCGTTCTGGGCAGCAACGAGATGCAGTACGACTGGGATTTTGCGGGGGGAGCGGCCGAGTTCAAGAAATCTTTCGAGCTCGACCCCAACGATGCCACTGCGCGTCAATGGTACGCGGACGACATTGGCATGATTGGGGGCAAGGAACAGGAAGCCCTGGCGGAAGTCAATCGTGCGCATGAACTCGATCCGCAGTCTCCCATCATCAGCCGGGTAGTCGCAAGTGTTCGTGTCTCGGCGCGGCAGTACGACGAAGCCATTGCGATTTGCGGGAAGCTGGCGAATGAAAACCCGACATTCGCTATGGCGCACGATTGCCTGGCCTACGCCTATTGGGGGAAACGCATGTACCCGCAAGTTATAGAGGAATGGAGAGCCTATGGCCAGTTCTCCGGCGACCGGGACGATCCTGAATTCGCCGCCGCCATGGAAGAGGGATATCGTTCAGCAGGCTGGAAAGGCGCTCTCACCAAAATCATTGAATTCCGGCAAGCAAAACGTCGGACTGGATACTCCTCAGCGTTGTCGATTGCTCGCTTCTACGCAGACTTGGGGGACGAAGATCAGGCTTTCCATTGGCTCAATACCGCTTATCAGGAACACGATTGGCTGCTGATGGGTTTGAACACTTACTTCCAACTCGACCCTCTGCGTTCTGATCCGCGGTTTGCCGAACTGGTGCGCAAAGTTGGTCTGCCGCAGTAGCCGAGCTCGGAACTTTGAGCCATCAGGCAACGTACCACTGATCGATGAGCGGCGTTATGGATTCGGACGAACCGGATCGAGGACGACGATTCGCCAAGAGGCTCGGAGAGGCGCTGCTGGAGTGCCTGTTCGAGACTGAAGAACTGTTCCCCTATGCGCTGCTTCTTCTCTTCCTCGGCTTTGGCTTCTATCTTGTCGCTGGAATGGCCTACCACTTGATGTTCGACCCCAACGCAATGGATGTGGCTAGCAGACTGGATTTGCTTTCAATTGCTCCCGACAAGTGGACTCCCCGGTCCTGATTCGGGATGATCGAACGATCAGGGTAAGCTGAATGTCATGCACATCATCATCTGGGAATTCACGGTTCGAGAAGAACACATTCAGGAATTCATTTCCGCATATGGCTCCGATGGGGATTGGGCAAAACTCTTCCGGCGTGCGGACGGCTATCTAGGCACCGAATTACTGCGCTCTTCTCACGAACCCAACATCTTCCTGACCGTGGATCGATGGGAAAGCGATGCCCGCTTCGAGACTTTTCAGGAACGATTCGGTGCGGAATATAAGAAACTGGACACCCACTTTGAAGGCTACACTTCGTCAGAAGAAAAGCTGGGAATCTTCTCGGAAGTCTAGCCAACTCGCGCTGCAGTGAACCTTCCGTGGCATCGGCGGACTCTGGCGGAACTATCGGATCGAGGAAGCCGCTTCGCCCCTTGTTTGGGACCGCGATCCCCGGCGGGTAGTGTTTTCATTAGGACACTATCGTGTCCTCCTCTTCAGGAAGGTCATAAGCATCGCAGTTTGCGCCAATCAAAAGGTAGATCGCGCAGTCTCGCCGATGTCGACGAGAGATGTATATTGCGCCCGGTTGCACATGCTCCCAAACTGCCTGTTCCGATTCGATGTGACAGCCAAGGTCGTCTTCGCTTACCAGTTCCGCCGTTTGTTGGTAGTTCGCGAAAACGTATCCGCTAATGGCGAGCCGATCAATGCGCCCCAGCCTCAGGAACGAGGAGATGGCATCCTCGATTTCCTTCTGATCGCTTTCTTTCAGGCCCTCGATGGTGACCGGGAGCATCTGCCCATCAAAGAACGAAATGGGCAGCGGCTCGGATACGAGCCATTCCGGGATATGCAGGTCGCGATGGAGTGGGCCGAGTACTGGGATGTTGAGCTTTGGCGGTTCGTCCCTTGCTTCCGACGATGGAGCGGCTGGCTCTACCCAGCCGTCGTCCGGCACGTCCCTGCCAATCAACTTTGCGAACTTAGGATCAATCCATACCGACTTTACTTTGGGCGGTTCCACTTTGGCTCCTCCTGCGATTAGGTATCGTACTCGCCGCTATCCCACGGTTGGTGAAAAGCCATACAGTTTCCGGGTCGCACTTCAACCCACCAGCCGTCCTCTTCGCCTTCCGGCGCTTCCACCGGTTTTCTTGGATTATCACTTGAACGACTCTGGGGATACGCTGCCCCTAACAGGACGCAAAAAGGTGCGAAGCGGTGCGTTCAACTTCTGGCTGCGCGGTCTACGCTGAACTCTTGCTAATCCGCGAAAGCAGTGGCTATCAGGAATACAGCATGGGACTAGCTCATGTACCAGCCGCCATTCACCGAAATCGTCTGTCCGGTCATGTAGTCGTTCGTCGCCAGCATCACAGCAACGGATGCGATGTCGTCCACCGAGCCAAAACGCCCCATCGGAATGAGAGCGGGACTCGCGTTCGGATTGCTGGTCACCATGTCTGTCTCAATCAGCGCGGGAGCGATGGCGTTCGCGGTAATCCCGTCTTTAACGAACGCTGAGGCACAGGAGTGAGTGAGCCCTATGATGCCTGCCTTGGACGCAGCGTAGTGTGCTCCCACGGCCCCTCCTGTCTGTGCGGCAACTGAAGACAGATTGATGATCCGTCCCCATCTTCTTTGCCGCATCCCGCCGATCACCGCCTGCGTCACCAAGAACACCGACTTGAGATTGACCGTGAGCACCTCGTCCCATTCGGCTTCCGTGATCTCGTCCAGTTTGCGCGGATGGGCGATTGCTGCATTGTTGACGAGGATGCCAATGCCGCCTAAGTGCGCTTCAACCTCCGCGACCATACGGCTCACGTCGGCGGCGACTGAGACATCTGCCTGAACCGCGATGGCCTTCCGTCCCATCCCTTTGACTTCGCCACAGACCGCATTCGCGGCGTCGGCTCGTTCGCGATAGTTCACAGCGACATCGGCACCAGCCGCAGCCAGTGCGATTGCAACTGCGGCGCCGATTCCGCGACTCCCGCCAGTCACCAGAGCAACTCGATCCCTGAGGTCTTTCATGGCGTCATTGTATGCGCGAGATAACCGAACGTCGTCGCTCTGGCAACTATTTGCTCCACCAGAATCCCACCCCTCACATGAATCGATCAGCGCCCCCGGAAGCCTCAACTGTGTGCCCAGTAATAAACCCGTTCCGGTCGGACGCTAGAAATACCGTAATGGCGGCGATCTCCTCGGGAGTGCCAAATCGCCCTACGGGCGTCATCTCTTCCCCCAACCGTTTCACAATCGCTTCGTCGGACTGATTCGCAAGTTCAGGACGCGCTTGATGCACAGCGGGGAGCATGTTGTTAGCCCAGTTGTCGGTCAGGACTGCACCCACGCCGATAGCATTCACCAGAATGCCATCGCGTGCGACTTCAAGAGCAATGCTGCGTGTCAGGTTGTTAATGGCTGCACTTAGAGCATGCGAGACCATCAATCGGAAGTTCGGGTAGATTCCGCCGATGGACGAGATACTGACGATGCGGCCCCAATGGCGCTGGCGCATGTGCGGTATGACAGCACGGCAAAATCGCCGCATTGCCGACAACTTCGTCGCAGTCATCTCTTCCCACTCGGACTCGGAAGCCGCCATAATGCCTCCCGCAGAAGCCCGACCAGCGTTGTTGACGAGAATATCGACACTGCCGAAACGCTCCAGAGCGGATGCGACAACGCGATCCGGCTCATCTGGAGAACCTACATCCGCTGCTAGCGGGAGCACTTCGACTGCGAATCGGTTGCCGATCTCCTTTGCGGCTTCAGAAAGCCCTGTGGCTCGACGGGCAACCAGGACGAGATTCACACCGTTCTCCGCGAACTCCCTCGCAATAGCAAGTCCGATTCCTGCGCTCGCCCCGGTTACGATGGCAGTCTTGGTTCCGATTCTCAAATCCATGAAACCGTTTATTAACCTTTCAGGGTACTGCGCTTCTACCGCGTTCCATTCATCCGTCCGCTCAGTGGGTGTGCGGATGGTCGTGCGTTTCCAACTTGTCTCCTCCCTAGAGTCGGAAATGATCGTAATACAAGTGCCGCCGCGCCTGCGAACTTTCCGATTCAATTCTTCGTAACAACATTCTAGAGGGGCATGAATGCGAGCGTGGCATCTAATTCGCACCGTCGCGATTTGCTATGCCCTGCTTTGCATAATACTCGCAGTATTTCTGGGAGAGTTAGCGTTCCACCCTCAGAAAATGCCTCTGAGAGAGCGCCAGTCGGCGAAAGTTGTGGGGCAGCGCGGCCCCCCAATCGCCCGGTTGAATTTGAAGTGATAGATTTGTTCATCATCTCCGCACAAGGACGGTTTCCATGGCGACTCCGCTTTCCAACGAAATCAAAGCTTTACTCGATGGCCCCAACTTCGCCCATCTCGCTACTCTCATGCCTGACGGCTCACCGCAGAGCTCACCCGTTTGGGTGGGCCGCGAGGGTGACCGCATCCTGATCTGTACCGGGGAAGGCTCACTCAAAGCCAAGAACACTCGACGCGATCCGCGGGTCGCGCTTTCCATCGTCGATTTCCACGACCCGTATCAGGAGGCCCAGCTTCGAGGCCGCGTGGTCGAGCGCCGTCCTGATGGCGACTTCAAGTACGGGGACCCCAACTCGCTCAAGTACACGGGCAAGCCGTTCCCGTTTCGCAGCCCCGAGGGAAGAGTGGCGCTCGTCATCGAGATCGAAAAGGCGCGATACACGAAGCTTCCTTTTGAACATACGCCGCCTAAGTAGTGCCCGTTCGGGGAGGGCATCTACTCCGGCGATTTCGACCATCCTCGATTACGGCAGACCATCTCTCTGCGCCGTGATTCGGCTCCCCAGCACCCGCGCTGTTTCTGATTGCAGGCCCTAACATCTTTGTCACGATTGTTTGCCGCTGGCTTGTGTCTGGACGTGCGCTTCGGAATCGTCGGCTCGCAGTTTGTCGGCAACTTCGTCGGCCGCTAAGGGTTTGCAGAAGTAGTAGCCTTGAATTTCGTCACACCGATGTGCCCGCAGAAATGACATTTGTGCTTCGTTTTCGACGCCTTCGGCAATCACCTTGAGATTCAGGCTTTTGGCCATGCTGATGATTGCGGTTGTGATCGCCATGTCATCCGGATTCACGGCGATATCTCGAATAAACGAACGGTCGATCTTCAGCTTGCTAACCGGAAACTTCTTCAAATAGCTGAGGCTGGAATAGCCGGTGCCAAAGTCGTCGATTGCCAGTCTCAACCCCATGGCCGTTAATTGGTGAAGGACCGAGAACACCACGTCTGCATTCGAGAGCAAAAGGCTTTCTGTAAGTTCCAGTTCGAGGTATTGCGGGGCGAGGCCGGTCTCATGGAGCACCCTGCGGACGGTTTCGGGGAAGTCCTCTTGGCGAAACTGGACTGCCGACACATTCACCGCTACCGACACTGCGGTAAGCCCTTCATCTTGCCACTTCCGGGCCTGCGAGCAGGCCGTCCTGAGCACCCATTCACCGATTGGCATAATCAGGCCGCTGTTCTCAGCAATTCGTATGAACTTATCGGGTGGCACGAGGCCCAAGTCCGGGTGTTGCCACCGGAGGAGTGCTTCCAACCCGGTAATCTTTCCAGTGATAGTATCCATCTGCGGTTGGTAGACGAGAAAGAGTTCGTTCTTGTCGAGTGCCAGTCGCAAGCCGTTCTCCAAGGTCAATCGCTCCACCGCCTGAGCGCTCATGTCCGCCGTAAAAAACTGAAAGTTGTTCCGTCCACCCTCCTTGGCTCTATACATGGCGGCATCGGCATTTTTGATCAGGGTTTCGCTGTCCACACCGTGCTCCGGGAAAATGCTGACGCCGAGACTGCAACTAATGCTAAGAGAGTGACCTTGTATGACGAATCCCGCAGTCATCGCATCCATAAAGCGCTCAGTGGCAACGGCAACGTCGGGGATGTCCTTTATATTGGTCAGCACGATGAGGAATTCGTCGCCGCCTAGTCGGGCTACTGTGTCCTGTTCACGCGCAGACCGCTTAAGCCGTTCTGCAACCTCTTGCAGTAGGAGGTCCCCGACCGAATGCCCGAGCGAGTCATTGATGATTTTGAAGCGGTCGAGATCGAGAAACAGAAGGGCAACTTTGTTCTTCTGCCGACGAGCAGCGGCGAGTGCCTGTGACAATCGATCCCGCAAGAGTATCCGATTTGGTAATCCCGTCAGAGCGTCATAGTAGGCTAGGGATTGAACCCGTTCCTCGGCGATCTTGCGCTCGGTGATGTCGACGAACGTTCCCTCAACAATATTGGCAATGCCGGAATCATCTTCGACCAGACTTACGTTTAACATCACCCAGACAGAATCGCCATTTTTGCGTCGAAACCTCAGCCCGTGGTTGGTAAGGCTTTTTTCGGATTTGAGTTCTCGCAGGAACGCTTCCCGATCCGAAGCCGTGTGGTACAAGCTTGCAGCCGGGAGGGCCAGGACTTCGTCGGGTGAGTCATAGCCAAATATGCGAGCGGCGGCGTGATTGCACTCCAGGACTCGCCCTTCCAACGTGGTGCGAAAGACCCCGGCCAGGTTGCGTTCGAAGAGAAGACGATAGCGTTTCTCTGAGGTCGTCAGGGCCTGCTCCGCGTGCTTGCGATCGGTAATGTCTTCGTAGGTTCCGAGGACGCCGATCACCTTGCCTTCCCGGTCCCACAGGGGCAATTTGTTGGTCCGGAGCCACACCCGGCCTCCGTCGGGCCGGTCCTGTATTTCTTCATAGCCGAGCTTTACCGATCCTTGTTCCATGACCAGCTTGTCATCGGAGCGATAAACTTCAGCTGTCTCCGCCCAGGCGAGGTCAAAATCGCTTTTGCCGACGATCTCCGCCGGATGGTTCAAACCGGCATCGGTCGCAAGAATCCGATTGCAGCCCAGGTAGATGCAGTTCCGGTCCTTCCAAAAGACGCGTTGAGGAATGGTGTCAAGGATGGTCTGAAGCATCTGGTGCGATCGGTACAGTTCCTCTTCGACCCGCTTGCGTTCGGTGGCGTCTCCCTTGACGGCAAGAAGAAGCCGGTCCAGACCATGCCGCAGATACCCGATCCAGAGGCCTGTCAGCAGCAATCCGGTGACCAGGGCCGTCCAGCTCTTCCAGTGCACCACGGTTCTGATGGCGAAGAACAGAATCAGGATAGTTGCCACGCCCAGCAGGATTGCGCCAGTCAAAGCGAAACGATGTCGTTTTGGGCTTGCGACAGGGCTCATGGGATCGATTCAATACCAACACGATGCAGACGCAGCTTTGGTTGGAAAATAGACCTCCATTTCAAGTTATCGGCGTATCTGCCTGAAACATAAATCGCATCGTCCAGAAGGCTCGCTGAACTGAACTGACAGCTCAGGAAACCCAGTCCCGCTAGGTCCATTTGAGCAACTTTTGGAGCACCGTTCCTAATCAGGCGGACTAACTGTCGATAACTAGCCTCAGCTCTTATTGACCGATCAATGAGTCGAATGGCGACATATCAACAACTATCCCAGTCCACAGTGCGGACATTGTTCCGCTTAAGATTGCTGCATCATCAACAACCTACAATCTAGGTGCGCAGCCAGGGCGGGCGCATATTCACTTACTTCCTTTAGGGAGGTGCTTTACCGTAATCTCGGTGCTATACTTCCGGCTCGGTAAGAAGCAACCGACGAAGCTTCTCCTTCACTGACTGTTCCGGTTACGCAGGAGGAAAGCTCAACCACCGAGGACTCGACCGATAAAAGCAAAGTCTCGGCCCACATGGAGGTAGAAAATGTTTCGACTGCGATTGATCGCGATTGTGACCGCAACCTTATTCCTGAGCGCCTCCGCATTCGCAGGGACCAAGTACGCGGTGGGAACCTGCGAGCCACATCTGACTTCCTATTCGACGATCTCGCAGGCCGTCAGCAGCGTCCCTTCAGGTTCCACCATTGAGGTGTGCCCGGGCAATTACCCGGAACAGGTTCTAATCACGCAACCCTTGACCCTGCAGGGGATACTGTCCGCGGGAAGCGATGCTGCGGTAGTTACCGTGCCCATCGGCGGCTTGGTGAAAAGCGTAACCAGCCAAATCTGCATCTTTCAGCCTTTGTATTACCAGATTCTGGTGCAGACGACTGGTCCGGTCGACATCAGCAATTTGGCCGTGGATGGAACTGGCGGGAGCGGAGCATTTTGCGTGGCGGGTATTTACTACCAGGACGCTTCCGGCACGATAAGCGATGTAAGCGCTCGCAACCAGCCAAACATTGGATTTGGAATCGTCGCCCAAACGACTCTAGCCGCCGCTCAAACGGTTACGGTTGAGAACAGTGTGGTTCGTGGTTTTGGCAATCAAGGAATCAATGCTACCTCCAACGGAGGCCCCCTGACGGCAAACATTAAGGCCAACACGATTGAGGCCGTTGGCGATGAGACTTCGGGCGTTTTTGTTTCCGGCCTGGCGGCGGGCACTATACAGTCCAATGTAATCAGTACCAGCGCGAGTAACGGTGGTAACGTTGCGGGAATTTTCCTGTGTGCCTCAACCGTCGAGGCAACGGCGAACACTATTATTGAGGGCGCCTCCACGGAAAACAACGACTACGCTTTTCTGATTGAGGGCGGCTCGGTTAAAGTCTCAAAGAATCGGATTGATTCCGGTGGCCAGCAAGGTGTGAATCTGCAGAATACGGGCACTGCCTCCGTAGTGGAGCAGAACACCATCGTGAACTCTTCGACTGCCGTTTTTGGATGCGCAGATACCTCCGGCTACACCGTTAGCGGCAACACCATCATCGATGCCGCGATCGGAGTCCAAATGGATTCTGGCAACACCTCCACCCCAAACAAGTTCTATGCAACCGCTGCGACGGCGGCGGCGTGTCCTTAATCGGACCGCGAAGGTGAAATCAGATTTATCAACAATCACGAGTTGGTCGGGTCTACGCGCTTGCGATGTGCCGCACTGAACACGCCGAACAGCCATCCCGCCGCGAGACAGATTAGCAATTCCGCAAAGATACGCATTGGAGTAGAGTAAAAACTTCTGTCTCCAAGCAGTCTCCAGCTCAGGAAATCAAAGGCAGTGAAATACAGAAACATCCCAAGTCCCCACGCGAACACTCCGCAAGTCCACACCTACTGTGTTCTACCAAGATGTTGATTAAGCCGGTCTATCCGCCTAATCCCGAATGCCACAGGCACGCCTAGGACGCGAAGTATCGCCGGTGCTGCGATGCCGATCCACAGCAACGAACACGTCATTGGAACGAGCAGAATTGCGATACCTGTCATGGCGAGCAATTTACTCCGAACTTGGAGAAACTTCCACGACAATTGTCGCTAGCAGGGCCTGAGCACTCAGAACCCGAAGTCGCGAAGGCGGAAACAGCCGGGGAGTGTCGCTCATGGCCTTTCAGACTGGCGAGGAGCGCTGAATACCGCCGCTGCGGGCGGTCGTTTTTGCCGGTAGCGCTACCAAATCCCCTTCTTCTGTTGTTCTTAGAGATGTTCCTACCACCGTGACCTAGCTCACAGACGGGCGAACCTGGCGCCGGTACATTTAAAGGGAATAATTTATTCTCTAGGGAAGGTGCTTCAGGAATGTCTACGATCGTTTCCCCAACCAACACGCGGGTTTTGAATTCCAGTCTGGCGCAGAGGATCATGAGCGCCGAAGAGGCTGCGGCCCTTATTAAGTCCGGCGACCAGATCGGCATGAGCGGCTTCACCGGGTCCGGGTATCCCAAGGCAGTTCCAATACAGCTGGCACGCCGCATTGCCGACGCGAACTTTCGCGGGCAGAAATTTCAGGTCAGTGTCTTTACCGGGGCTTCCACCGGCCCAGAGCTTGATGGAGCGCTCGCCATGGCGGGAGGCATCCATCTGCGCCTTCCTTATCAGTCCGATCCCGAAACCCGCAAGCGCATCAACGCGGGCGAAATGGAATACATGGACATCCACCTCAGCCATGTCGCCCAGTTCGTTGAATATGGATTCCTGGGCAAGCTCGATGTCGCGCTCATCGAAGTGACCGCTGTGCTGGAGGACGGACGGCTGGTGCCGAGTTCATCGATCGGCAACAACAAGACCTGGCTCGATCAAGCGGAGCGCGTGATCCTCGAGGTCAACTCGTGGCAGCCGGCGGCGTTGGAGGGCATGCACGACATCTACTACGGCCTGCAGCCGCCACCGAATCGCGGACCGATTCCACTCGTGAGTCCCGGTCAGCGCATTGGCACGCCGTACCTCGAAGTTCCTCCGGAGAAAATCGTCGCCATCGTGCTCACGGATTCTCCCGACCGCAATAGCGCCTTCAAACCGCCCGATGCATCTTCCAAGCTTATCGCCGGCCACATCCTCGAGTTCCTCGGTTGGGAAGTAAAGAAGGGCCGTATGCCGGCTCATCTGCTCCCGCTGCAATCGGGTGTCGGCAACATTGCCAACGCGGCTCTCTTTGGGCTTGAGGAAGGCCCCTTTGAAGGGCTGACTTCCTACACGGAAGTCATTCAGGACGGCATGATTCGTCTGCTGAACTCGGGCAAGTTAACTACCGCCTCAGCCACCGCATTCTCGCTCGGCCCCGAGATGATGACCGAAGTGAATGCCAATATGGCCAGTTACCGTGACCGCATCGTTCTGCGCCCGCAGGAGATCTCCAATCATCCCGAGATCATTCGCCGCCTCGGCGTAATCGCCATGAACGGCATGATCGAAGCCGACATCTACGGCAACGTCAACTCGACGCATGTCATGGGATCGCGCATCCAGAACGGCATTGGCGGCTCCGGCGACTTTGCCCGCAACGGATATCTCTCGATCTTCATGGCTCCGTCGACGGCGCAGAAGGGAACCATCTCGACCATCGTTCCCATGGTGTCGCATGTCGACCACACCGAACAGGACGTGC
>Ga0116134_1000164_pt1 | contig 35272 bp, 29 predicted proteins | sample June2015DPH_19_5_FD_89737 | JGI IMG/M metagenome (GOLD analysis project Ga0116134, IMG submission 89737) | Peatland microbial communities from SPRUCE experiment site at the Marcell Experimental Forest, Minnesota, USA - June2015DPH_19_40 | ecosystem: Environmental > Terrestrial > Soil > Wetlands... | reverse complement strand
GTAAGCTCGCCGATCTGCGGCATGCGCTGCAATTCGAGGTAGGTGGCAAAAGTGGCGTGGCCGCTGAGGTAGGTGAGCACCGCCAGCGCTCCGGCCGCGATCACCGTGCAGCCGATGGCGAGCCCGTCCAGGCCGTCCGTAAGATTCACGGCGTTGCTCGATCCGACAATCACAAGCACCACGAAGGCCACGAACGGCAGGAAGGCCAGCGGCCACATTTGCGGATGAACCGCCCATCTTTGGATCACCAGGTCGGGGCGGAACTGCTTGAAGAACGGAACCATGAGCCGGGTGGAGTACTCTCCGCTGTGCTGCAAAAAGATCAGCACAATCGCGATCACGATGCTGGCCGCGACCTGAAAGCCCAGCTTGGCGCGCGCGGTAAGGCCGAGATTGCGGTGATGAACGACTTTAAGGTAGTCGTCGGCAAAACCGATCGCACCGAAGGCCAGCGTGGAAAACATGGCGATCCAGACAAACGGATTGCTCAGGTCGGCCCAGAGCAATGTAGGCACCAGGATGGCGATGGCAATCAGCAAACCGCCCATCGTCGGCGTGCCCGCTTTTTTCTGATGAGCCTGCGGACCTTCCTCGCGGATGTACTGGCCGATCTGGAAATCGCGCAGGCGCCGAATCACGATGGGCCCAACGATCAGGCCGGTGAAAAGTGCGGTGAGGCTGGCGAAGGCAGTGCGGAACGTCAGATAACGGAAAATACGGAATGGCGGAAAGTAATGGAAGAGCTTCAGGTAGAGCAGCCAGTAGAGCAATCCGCCTCCAACACAAAGTTATCGGTTATCAGCTATCAGTTCCCAACGCCAGGGGCGAGGGAGTTCCACTTTTTCGTTGCCACGTCTCCAGAGCTTTTTCCAGTTTCACGCCTCGCGACGCCTTCAGCAATACCACATCGCCTTCTTGAGTCTCGCGCGCGAGCCACTCGCCGGCTTCTTCCGGCGTCGCCACGAATTCCGCTTTCATCCCCGCTTCGTGCGCCGCTTCCACCATCGGTTTCGCTAAGCCTCGCACGCCGAGCAGGTAGTCAAGTTTACTTCCAGCCATATAACGCCCGCACTCGCGATGCAGTCGCTCGGCGGTGGCGCCGAGTTCCAGCATCTCGCCGGCGACAACAATCCGGCGACGGGCAGGCATGGCAGCCAGAGTGTCCACGGCAGCCATAAGTGCCTTCGGACTTGAATTGTAGCAATCGTACAGCACGGTGATGTTACCCAGTTGGACGACCTGTCCGCGCTTGTCGGCGGGCTGGAGGGACGGCAGAGCTGCCGCGATCTCTGACGGCGTGATGCCGTGCTCAAGCGCCATGGCAGCCGCGCCCAGCACGTTGTACACGTTGTGCTTGCCGAGCAGAGGACTCTGCACCGGCTGGCGCATTTCGCGGCTGACGAGATCGAAGCGCGTGCCTTCGGATCCAAGAATCTCAATGTTTTCCGCCCGCACATCTGCCAGAACGCCTGTGGTTGGCTGCATTCCGAACAGGACGACCTTGCCCTTGAAGTCGCGCCCGAACTGGCACACATATTCATCATCCGCATTCAACACGGCTGTGCCGCCGTGCGGAAGGGCCTCAATCAGTTCATATTTCGCGCGGGCAATTCCGGCAATGGAGTCGAAGCTCTCCAGATGGACGGGAGCAACGTTGGTCACGACGGCCTGGTCCGGCGCGGCAATGCGGGCCAGCGCGGAGATTTCGCCGGAGTGGGACATCCCCATCTCGACCACGGCGAGATCGTATTCCGGCTCGAGAGTCAGCAGTCCGAGTGGCAGACCAAAATGATTATTGAAATTTCCCTTGGTGCGATGCACGCGGTATCTGATGGCGAGCAAATGGGCCATCGTTTCTTTGGTGGTGGTCTTGCCCATCGACCCGGTGATGCCGATGGCAGTCTTGGCCCACATTTTTCGGACCGCAGTCGCCAGCGTCTGGAGGGCGACGAGAGTGTCGTCGACGGCAAGCAGGCCGGCGGGATTGGAATAGCGCGCCAGTCGCGCTTTCTCGACTACCGCGGCAATCGCGCCCCGGCTCAGTGCCTGCTCGACGAAGTCGTGACCGTCGAGGCGTTCGCCCTTGACCGCAAAGAAGAGTTCGCCGGGTTGCACGGTGCGGGAGTCGATGGAATATCCCTGAGCCATGGCGCGACCGTCGTATTGGCCGGTCGGAACTTGGCCGGTCGGAGCAATGAATTCGGCGATGCGGGAGAGGAGAAGTTTCATACGATCTTCCCCGCAGCGCCCGCTTTCGCGACACTCTTGCAGTCATACCCCAAGGCCGCGAGATTCTCGCGCGCCACGTCCACATCGTCAAACGGAACCGTACCCGCTTTCGTCACCTGCACTTTTTCGTGGCCCTTGCCCGCGAGCAGCACGATGTCGCCGGGGGTTGCCTGCTGGAACGCGAAAGCGATGGCCTTGCGCCGGTCGGGCTCCATGCAATATTTTGCGCCCGACTTCTGCAACCCAACCACCGCATCGTTCATGATGGCCAGCGGATCTTCCGAGCGCGGGTTGTCGGAAGTGAGCACGACGAAGTCGCTGCCCTTGCCCGCGGCCTCGCCCATCATCGGACGCTTGGCGCGATCGCGATCGCCGCCACATCCGAACAGCGTGATGACCTTGCCTTTGAGTCCGGCGCGGGCGACAAAGTCGCGAGCCAGGGCAGTGACGTTGCGGAGCGCGTCGTCGGTGTGCGCATAATCCACGACCACCGTGAAGGGCTGGCCGCAATCCACGCGCTCAAAACGGCCGGGAACGCTGGTGAGATCGAAGATTCCCTTTGCAATCGCCTCGGCGGAACAATCACGCGCATATCCAGCGGCAGAAGCTGCCAGCACGTTGTACACATTCACATTCCCGATCATCGACGACCACATGGCGATCTTTCCCGACGGCGTCACCATTTGAAAACGGGTTCCCCGCGGCGTGATTTCGACGGACTCGGCATGAAAGTCGCCCGATGTCAGACCGTAGGAGAGCACGACCGCGCTTTTCTTTTTGCAGAGTTTTAATAGCTCACGGCCGTATTCATCGTCAGTGTTAAGAACGGCGGCGCCCGGCTGGTCCGTTCCGCAGCCTTCGAAGAGCACCTGTTTGGCGCGGAAGTAATTTTCCATCGTGGCGTGGTAATCGAGATGGTCGCGCGTGAGATTTGTGAATACGGCCACATCAAAGGGAATTCCGAAAACACGCTGTTGCTCCAGAGCGTGCGACGACACTTCCATCACCGCCTCGGTGACTCCCATGCCGAGGCCCTCCGCCAAAAGCCGGTTCAACTCCAGCGCTTCCGGCGTGGTGTGCGGAGCTGGAAGAATCTTTCCGGCAACGTGATATTCGATAGTTCCAACCAGCACCGTCTTGCGTCCGGCCGCTTGCAATATGGATTCGATCAGAAAGGCGGTCGTGCTTTTTCCATTCGTGCCGGTGATTCCAGTATTCGCAATTCGCTCGGCAGGACGTTTGTAGAAATTCGCGCTCAGGCGGGCGAGGGCGCGGCGTCCGTTCACAACTTGCGCCCAGGCAACCGCGGGGCGCGGCGCTTCGGTGGCCGAGTCGGTGACGATGGCAACCGCTCCGGCAGCAATGGCTTGATCAATGAATCGATTGCCGTCGCTGCTCTCGCCCTTCATGGCGACAAAAACCGTTCCGGGGCGAACCTGTCGGGAATCGTATTCCACGCCGGCAACGGCCGGGTTTCCGCTCTGGGAGAGAACCTCGGCGCCCTGCAGGAGTTGTTGAAAAGTCATTGAAGTGATTATAAATAGCAGATTTCCGCCGGTCGATCTGCCGTGGCCGCAAAGATGTTTTATCTGCCGAAACGCACAGTTATGCGCGATCCCGCCGCAACGCGCGCGCCGGGCAGGGGCGATTGTTCGCGTGCGACGCCGCTGCCGATGGCGTCGAGGTCGAGCCCGGCATCCTGCGCGGCCTCAATGGCAACACGCAGGTTCTTGCCGAGGAAGGACGGCACCTCGATTCCTCCCTCTTCCACGTCGAGAACCACCGTGCCACCGGCCGGTAATTTCTGTGTGGGCGACTCCTCGGATGGCGGAGCGGTTTGCGCCGACAACGAACTCGCTGCCGCCGTCGTCGATGTGCTCTGCGCCGGGTGATCCGGATCTCTTGTAGTCTGCGCGGCGGGAACGACCTGGGCGGCAATTGTGCCGGCCCTAACCGCGGCTGGAATGGTGGGCGAATCACCAGCCTCGCCCATATCCAGGCTGGCACCCAGATGATCGGGCGAGCTTTCTTCCAGACTTGCGTCAGGAACATCGCGGCGAGCCAGCAACACCTGACGGCTGGGCGGAAGCTGAACGTCATGCGGGACGTGCAGATACTCGAGCACCTGCTGCATGATGCGTTGGAAGATCGGCGCCGAGATCTGGCCTCCCTGATGCAGTCCGACAGCGGAGTCGAGGATCACCACCACCGCAATTTGCGGATCGTTGATGGGAGCGAACCCGGCAAAAGACGCAACATATTTTGTCTTCGAGTACGCGCCGGTAGCTGGGTCCACCTTCTGAGCCGTGCCGGTCTTGCCGGCCGAACTGTAGCCCTCGAGAATGGCCTTGCGTCCAGTGCCGTGGAGCACCACTCCCTGCAGCATCTGCCGCATCTCGGCTGCAGTCAGAGATGAAATCACACGTGTCCCCTCGGCAGGCTGGAAGGCGATCGTTTGCGGAGCATTCTGCGGCTGAATCGTGCCCGCCACAATGCGCGGCGGGACGTGTACTCCGTCGTTCGCAATCGTCGAGATCAAGGAAGCGAGCTGCAGCGGCGAAATCCCGATCTCCTGGCCCATGGAAATCGCGCCAATGGAAACTTTCGACCAGCGTTCCACCGGCTTCGTCAAGCCGCGCGTTTCACCGGGAAGTTCGATCCCGGTTGGCTGGCCGAATCCGAAAGCTCGAATATATTTGTAGAAGCGCTCGTCGCCAAGCCGCAGTGCGACTTTGATGGCGCCGACGTCGCTCGACTCCGCAATAATGTCGGCGACCGAGAGCATGCCGTGCGGCCTGCTGTCGCGGATGCGCATGCCATTGATGACAATCGATCCCATCTGGCAATCGAACATTTCGTCGGGGCGCGTTACTTTCTCTTCCAGGCCGGCGGAAATGGTCACCATCTTGAAAGTCGAGCCGGGCTCGTACACGTCGCTCACCGCGCGGTCTCTCAGAGCCTCGTTGCGAATTTCTTTTCGAATATTGGGATTGAACGTGGGCCGGTTGGTGAGCGCCAGAATCTCTCCAGTGTGAGGATTCTCCACGATCACCGTGCCGGCGATGGCGTGCGTCTCTTCCATCCCGCGCTCCAGTTCCCGTTCGGCGATGTACTGGATGTTCTGATCGATGGTGAGAACGAGGTTGCTACCGGATTCGGGCTCTTTTTCAACACTGGCAAACCAGCGTTTGCGCGCGTCGACGGAAATCATCAGCTTGCCGGGCTTGCCTTGCAATTGCTGGTTGAATTGCCGCTCCAGTCCGCTCAGCCCCTGATCATCGATGCCAACATAGCCCAGAACTTGCGCCGCGAGTTCGCGCTTCGGATAAAAACGCTTGGGTTCTTTCTGGAAGTGGATGCCCTGCAAATTCAACGCGCGGATACGGTCAATCACTTCGGCATCGGCCTTGCGCGCCACCCAGCAGAACTTGTGGGCGCTGCAGTCCGCGAGCACGACGCGGGGATCGTCGTTCGTGATGCGTGCAATCAGGCTGATCGTATTGGGAAGATCGGGAGCTTCCGAGGGCACCACGAAAGCCGAGTCCACTTGGATGGACATCGCCAGCTCACGCCCAGCGCGATCGTAGATGACTCCGCGTTTCGGCGAAAGATCGAAGCTGCGCTGCTGCTGGTGCTGGGCGCGGCGCTCGAAATCGCCGTAGCAGAAAATCTGGAGATAGATCAGCCGCAGGCAGATCGCCAGCAGCCAGAGGCAAAGCAATCCAGACAAGGCGTAGAGCCTGAATCTTGCGCCGTTCGAAGGGGTGCTCGCCACCACTGGTCAGATCCTGTTCCCAGTTCTCAGTCCTCAGTCCGGACTCGTGAGTTTTCACTGAGAACTGAGAACTGGGAACTGATTTACCGCGCGGATACCACCGCGACCGGAGTCACGCTGGCCATGACCGGCGTAGCGGCATCGGTGGCGGCGTCCATGCGAAGCACCTGCCCAGGCTGCGGCGATTGCAGGCCGAGCTTGCGCGCCATCACATCAATTCGCTCCGGATCGCGCAGCGACGCCTCTTCCAGGCGCAGGGCCCGGTTCATTTCCGTAAGCTCCTCGCGCTCGGACCGCAGCGTCTCGATCTTGTATCCATATTCAATCGCGCGGAAATGTTGCAGCGCGTATCCCATGACCAGCAGGAACAGGAAGCACAGCGCCAGCCCGAAGTATTTCATCTCGCGCGCGCGGCGAGGGTCTTCGACCTTCACTAGGCGCGAGTTGTCGATGGTTTTGCGGAAATAAATTTCCGGGGTTCCAAGCCAACAGGACTTGCGTCCGCTGAAAGGAACTGCGCTTTGCATGGCCACGGCGCTCATGATTTATGCCACTCCGAGAAGTTTGGAATCGTAGTTTGCGTTTTCCTGAACGGAAGCGAACCACGGTTCAACAAGCAATGGTTCAACAAGCAATGAATCGACCAGCAAGGGTTCGACTTCCAAGGCTCCGTCCGCCCGCGCCCTCTGTTCCGCGCGCTCGACCGTTGCCATCAGACCTTCAATAAGAGTGCCCGTAAGTGTCATTTCGAATGTTCCAGTTTTTCTTCTCCGGACGCGGCCTTGTTTTGTTTTTTCTTGGCCGCTCCGGAAAACTCCACCACAGAGTTTCTTTCACATTCTTTACCCGGCACGCCTTACCATCACCGCACCGGGAGCCCGGCAGTTTCTCCGGGCCAACCTAAACTTGAGCTACTCGAACCTTTTCAGCGGAGCGCATCTTAGCACTGCGCGACCGCGGATTGCGATCGATCTCTTCTTCGCTGGCCGTCAGCGGCTTCTTGGTCAGCAGCCGGTACCAGCCCTGCTTCGCACCGTCGCGGAGCGCATCCTTGACGATCCTGTCTTCGAGCGAGTGGAAGCTGATCACCACCAGCCTTCCACCCGGCTTCAGCACTCGGGGCGCCGCCTCCAGCAGTGCTTTCAGATCGTCCAGTTCACGGTTTACGAAGATTCGGAGAGCTTGAAAGGTTCGGGTCGCCGGATGAATCCGCTCATGTTTCTGGTTCATTGACCGGGCCGCGGCTGATACGACTTCGACAAGTTGCTTCGTCGTGCGTATCGGCCGCGACCGGACAATGGCTCTGGCGATTCTCCGCGACCTCCTTTCCTCACCGAATTCGTAAATCACATCGGCTAGCTCACGCTCGTCGATGTGGTTTACCACTTGCTCGGCGGTCTCGCTGGACATCGGGTTCATCCGCATGTCCAGCGGTCCTTCCGCCTGAAAACTAAATCCCCGCGCCGGGTCGTTGAGCTGCAAACTGCTCACCCCCAGATCCGCCAGCAAACCGTCGATGGTCGCCGGTCGCTGGTCGTTCGCGAGTTCCGCAAAGGATCCGTGCAGCAACGTGATCGTCGGCCAATCCGGTCGTTGGTCGTTAGTCGTTAGTCGTTCGGAGGCTGACTCGCTAACGACTAACGACTGACGACCAACGACTGGCGCAAGATTCTTCTGCGCTACCGCCAGTGCCGCGGGATCCTTATCGAAGCCAATCAAATGTCCCGGTGCGCCGAGGCGTCTTGCGATTTCCAAACTGTGCCCGCCCAGACCCACCGTGGCATCCAGATAAGTTCCGCCGCGCTTTACGGCCAGAAAATCGATCGCTTCTTTTAAAAGAACCGGGACATGGCCAACCGCCCCATGCCCACCCCGCTCGGGGGTGTTTACTGAATCTGAATCCGTCCGCACTAGATGCCCAATTCGTCGAGCGTCTTGGTGTCTTCATCCGTAAAGGCCTGCTCGTCGATCTCCTTGCGGAACGCTTCCAGATTCCGAACTTCCAGGTAGGTCAGATTTCCGAGCACTGCCACTTCGCCGCGAATCTGCGCCGACTCACGCAGGATCTGCGGGACCAGCAGGCGCCCCTGCCCATCCATCTCCACGACCTGCCCGTAATAATTCGTGCGATTCAAAAACTTTTTCTTCGTCGGGTTGTAAGTTGACAGCGCTGCCAGCTTCTGCTCGATCCGCTCCCATTCCTCGAAGGGATACACTTGAGCAATGTTTCCATCCAGACTTGTGATGTAGAATTTCTGCGCGTATTTCTCGTCGATCACGCGCTTGAATTCCGCAGGGACTTTTAACCGCCCCTTTTCGTCGACGCGCGTTGGATGATTTCCGCGAAACATGTGCCCTGCTCGTTATTGGGCTCCGTTTATCTATGGCTGCTACCACAGCCACTAACACGAGGGAGGTAGAAGCGGCCACAAAAGCAGTTGAATCGGGTTCGTTGGGCCTGTTCTTGTCGGTGTCAGTCTCAGAAACCACTGGCGCCTCGAAACTTATGGTCTATGCCCACAACCTCTAATGGTTACTCCACTTTCAACCACTTTTGTCCACATCCTACGCTTAAATCGTTTGTTGTCAACCAGAAAGTTTCAGGTTGAGATTTTCGTGAGGGACTCAAGGTGCAAAACGCGAAATGTTGCGGTTAACCAGAAAGATGACCACTAGGGCTTGTGTTTAGAGAAGTGGTTCGCGGACGGTGGAATTGTGAATTTTTCGCTTGCAGCCGCTCGGGCGGGCAGAGTTCCTTTGAGAAGTTGGCGCCGAACCGAGTAACGGGCGCAGGGAGAAAGTACTCGTGCTTGCTTCTGAGCCCAAAATTCCACCGCATTGACTCGCTGGAGTACACTTGTGCCGAATTTAATCCAACGCAAACAGGGGGCACAATGAAGCTGAACAAGACTCGGGTGTTGCTGGGAGGCATTGCCGGAGGAGTGGTATGGATTGCATGGGGCTTCTTCATTGGTATGCGCGTGGCTCCGCTCTACGAGGCCATGCAGAAACAAGGACTGTTCCTGAAGGAACCGCGCTATTCGTTTTTCACGCCGCTTTGGATTGTGCTGATATTCGTGATGTCGATTCTTATCGCATATCTCTACGCGTGCGCTCGTGCAACCGCCGGCCCAGGGCCGAAGACGGCTCTCAAAATCGGCATGATCGTCGGATTCTGCGCGGGTGTGCCGGGTAACTTTGCACAGGCGGCCTGGTCGCCCATTCCGCGCATGTTGCCGCTCGGATGGATGCTCGACCTGTGGGTAGGCTCGATCTTAGCCGCGGTAGTCGCGGGATTTTTGTACAAAGAGTAAGCGGAAAAAGTCTTCCGCAGAGACTGCGGGGTCCCCGGCGGCCTCAGGCCGGGGCATATCGCTTGATTGAGATGCCCCGCGCGTGCTCTCGCGTTTTCGCCACGTCATAGGCAAGCTGCATCCGGAGAAGGTGGTCCATGTCTGGGCCGAACGCCTTTTCGATCCGCAGGGCCATTTCCGGTGTCAACGCGGCCTTGCCGTGCAGAAGGTCGGAGAGCGTGGCGCGGCGTACTTGCAAAATCTCCGCCGCCTTCGTCACGCTGAGGCCAAGGGCTTCGATGACTTCGGTCCTAATCAGGTCGCCCGGATGGGGCGGATTCTTCATGGGCATTTCGGCCTCCTAGTCCCTCCCCTTATTTTGCAGGTTCAACCACCACGGCGGTGCCGTAGGCAAGAACTTCCGTGACTCCCTGCATCACTTCGGTTGCATCGTAACGGGCGCCGACGACGGCGTTGCCTCCGATTTCGGCGGCGTGCTGCAACATCAGGTCGAACGCTTCAGCGCGCGTCCTCTCGCATAGATTCGTCAACAGCGTGATGTTGCCGCCGACCAGCGTCTGCAGTCCGGCGCCAATGGTTCCGAAGATCGACCGGGAACGCACCGTGATGCCGCGCACCACGCCCAGCGTGCGCACAACGCGAAAGCCGTCGAGCTCGAACTGCGTGGTCACCATGTTGTGTGGAACCATACGCCCCGCGGTTACAGCATAATTGCCCATCGCTCCTCCTTTAATAACTCGTCGAAACAAGAACGTGTCATTCCAATTCAGCCGGTCAAAGTCCCGACCGCCTTACTGGATACTGGGTACTGAGTACCGGGTACTGCCTTTCACTCCACCACCCATTCCCGCAGGCGACGCAGCAGCGAGGCGGGCGCTTCGGCTTCCAGCACCACCAGACCTTCCTGATACTGGCGGGAGTAGATACGCGCACCGGCCTCCAACAGGGCCAGCATCTTGCCCTCTTTTTGCGGGATCCGCAGGCGAACGCGTTGCGGACGGTCTCCTTCGAGGACGGCATCGACGCGATCGAGGAGAGTGCTTAATCCGATGCCTTTCGTCGCCGAGACGTGAATAGTCTGCTCGTCATCTCGCAGCGACTCGCGCTGTTTGGGAAGCAACAGATCGATCTTATTCATCACTCGCAGCCGGGGCCTCTTATCGGCTTCGAGTTCCTTGAGGACGCTTTCCACTTGCGCGTCCTGCTCGGCAGAAACCGGGCTGCTGGCATCGGAGACCTGCATGATCAGCGTGGCGCGTTGCACTTCCTCGAGCGTGGCGCGGAACGCCGACACCAGCGTATGCGGAAGATGCCGGATGAAACCCACGGTGTCAGAAAAGAGAACTCTGCGTTTCGAGGGCAGATCGGCGCCTCGGATGGTGGGATCGAGTGTGGCAAACATGCGCGCCGACGCCACCACATTAGCCTTGGTGAGCGCATTGAACAGTGTGGACTTTCCGGCGTTCGTATATCCCACCAGCGCCACTGTGGCCACCGGAACCGATTCGCGCCGCTGCCGCTGCTGCGCCCGGATGCGCCGCACACTTTCGATCTGCTGCTTGACGTGCCGGACGCGGCGGTAAATCTTCCGCCGGTCGGTCTCCAACTGAGTTTCGCCCGGTCCGCGAGTGCCGATGCCGCCGCCGAGCTGCGACATTTCCACGCCGCGCCCCGCCAGCCGCGGCAGCAAATACTCGAGCTGGGCCAACTCCACCTGCAACTGACCTTCACGCGTGCGGGCGTGCCGAGCGAAGATATCGAGAATAAGTTGCGTGCGATCGATGACCCGCGTATTGACTACGCGTTCGATGTTGCGCTGTTGCGAGGGCGAGAGGTCATGATCGAACAGAATCACATCCGCGGAAACCGAAGCTGCCGCGCCCGCAATTTCCTCTAGCTTACCCTTGCCGATCAGTGTGGCAGGATCGGGCCGGTCCTTGCGCTGGGTGAATTCACCGGCAATGTCGGCGCCCGCGCTCGTCGCCAGCGCCCGCAGCTCATCGAGCGATTCCTCGGAGCTGAAATCCGGAGAATCCGTCGGCAATGACGATGACAACGCGGCCACGCTGGTGGCGTGATCTCGAGCCGCCTGCGCGCCGGGTGTGATGGTTGCGGAAGTCTTGCCCGCGCGGCCGCGGGTGCTAAACTCCACTCCCACCAGGAACGCGCGTTCCTGCTGCTCCGATGGATTCAGCACCGTCTTGGGCGCATTCCGCGAACCGCCCCGGCTGCTCATTCTGGAGTCATCTCGACGCAAGCAAACTCACTTCATCCTTCGGTGCCGGAAGCGGAGTTCGGCATCGCCGCCTCCCCAAGGGACGCCACCGCCGCCGCCTTCGCATCCGTGTGGCTGTGGGCCCCGCGCGAGATGACGACCGTCGAAATCGCATGCTTGAAAATGAGCTGCTCCTGGTTACTGGTTTCGAGGACCACCGAGTACTTGTCGAACGATCGGATACGGCCCGTCAGCTTCACACCACTGACCAGATAGATCGTAATATTGTGCCGTTCCTTTCGTGCTGTGTTGAGGAAGGAATCCTGAATGTTCTGTTGCGCCGGCTTGGCTTCCATTTGCCGATCTCCTTTTTTCGGGTTCGATGCTGCGCCATGAGCTTAGGGAGGGCAATTGGCTGCAGCTCTCCTGTCGGCTCTTACAATACGGCCTTGTCGCGCGCTTTTCAACTTTTTCACCAAATAATAATCTCCGGAGCGTGCCCGGCACGCGGCACCCGGCGCTTCCAACGGCTCATTTCCGGGCACCCTGAAAATCGGCCGGGTTTCATTTCATTCGCCAGCCATCTACAATCGTCAGTTCCAGAGCAGAGTTTCAGAACAGGAGCGCTGACCTTGACCGACATCAACTTTCCCACCGACCCCACCACTAACCTTCTGATGCTGTTTCGTTGGCTGCATTTTGTCGGCGGCGTAACCTGGCTCGGTCTGCTGTATTTCTTCAATCTGGTCAATGTTCCCTTCATGAAGGAACTCGATCCCGCCACCAAAGGCAAAATCCTGCCCGGCCTGATGTCGCGCGCGCTGTGGTGGTTTCGCTGGGCGTCGGTGCTCACCGTGTTGATGGGCTTGGCATACTGGGGCAGCATCGTCGCTTCCGACGCCAGAAATGGCGATGCATCGTCCGGTGGTCCGATGGGAACTTTCTTTGTGATCTGGACCGTCGCCTGGGCGCTGATGTATGCCTGCACCATTCCCGGCAAAGGCGCGCTCGACAAAGGGCCGGTGCTAGCCCTTACTTATGCCGTCATCGTGGTCGTGGCCTCGTGGCTGTTTTTGCGCTTCAACGATCACGGCTGGGAGAGCAATCGCCTGCTCGCCATCGGCATCGGCGGCGGAATGGGTTGGGTGATGATGCTGAACGTCTGGGGCGTAATCTGGCGCGCACAAAAGAAAATTATCCGGTGGACCACCGACAGCGCGGCCAATGGCAAACCGATGCCCGACAAAGCAAAATATCTGGCCCGGCAGGCCTTCCTCACGTCGCGCGCGAATTTCGTGCTGTCGTTCCCCATGCTGTTTTTGATGGGAGCGGCAAGCCACTATCCCATGTTTGGGAAGTAGATTTTGGGAAGTAGAAAGAACCGGCTGCTCATCCCTGACGATCAGCGGCCTGCGGAGCCAGCGTCCACGGCTTACCGTCGAAATGCGCAGGCAGCGCGAGGCCAAACAGTTTCAGAATCGTCGGCGCCACATCCACAATCGCGGGCTTCTCTTCGATAAACTTGTGGCTCGAAAAAAGAACCCCAGGAACCAGTCGGGGGTCGATGCAGTGGTCGCCGCTCCACGCCTTGATATTGTCCTCGAAAATCTGCCCCGTGACCTTGCCCATCACCGAATCCCACGAGGCGCGATAGCCCGCGCCATAGCCAACAATCAGGTCCGGCGAATTCTCGGTATAAGGTCCGCGATAAACATTGTCCGCAATAAACACGCCCGTGACCCCTACCCTACCGGAAGCCGGATCGACCAGCCCATTCAGCCCTTTTTGCAGCTCGTCCTTCAACGCCTCGGCTTCGGAGGGATCCACGATTCCCTGCTTCTCGCGGCCTTTGATATTCAAATAAAGTCCGTTGAGGCCCATGGTGTATGCGCGAGTGCGCGACCAATCCACATCCTCGAACCAGTCGCCGCTCTCGGTCTTGCCATCCTTCAACGCCAGGTATCCGTTCTGGTGCAGCCACGCATTCACGTTCATGCAGCGCGCAAACGACTTGAATCCATGATCCGAGATCACCATCAGCAGCGTGTCGTCGTCAATTTTTTCCATCACGCGCCCGATCAGGCGATCCATGCGCTCGTACAGATCCTGAATCACCGGAGGGTGCTGGCTGTGCGGCACATCGCGCGCCGCCGGATGGTCTTCCTCCAGATACCGCCAGAACATGTGCTGCACGCGGTCAGTCGTATCGAACACGCACGTGCACAGCCCCTGCTTGGTTTTGTCCAGCGCATCAAAAAGCATCCGCTCGCGATCTTCGTGATTGCCGTAAGCCTGCGCGAGAAAAGCATCATCATCGAGCACGTGCTCGTTGAGCGCCCACGTGTCTTCCGCTAGGCCGAGCGTCGCGTACGGTCCGAAGAGCTTCGCTAAATAAATCGAATAAGTAACCGGGTGCGAGATCGGCAAGTCGGGGTGCCCGGGATCGATATTCACCGGCGTAACATAGACTTCAACCTCCGGCGAAAGCTCCTTGAGATAGAAGCGGCAGATGCCGTGTGCCGTGAAACCCATGCCCGCCTTGAATTCCGCCGGAATCCACTCGGAGTATTCCCCTACCTTCAACGTGAACTTTTCCGAAGCAACCACGAAGCGTGCCGATTTCGATCCCGGCTCCGGCTGAATTTCGAAATCCACGCGCAGTTCGCCGGCTTTCTCCACCAACGGATTCTCCGGCCCCGGAACGTAGGAAAGACAAACGCCGTTCTTGCGCTCGATGGGTACGCGCACACCACCTTCGCGAAACTTGTCGTCGGACGCGCGGGTCGTGCACAGGCAAAACGTGCCCTGGCTGCCCTTCAGATCGGGCACGCACATCCCGGAAAGCAGCACGCCCCGAAACTTCTCCGGCGGAAACGTGACGGGAACGCGAATCACGGAACTGAAGATTCCCGCATTACCCAGCCAGTGCCAGAACGGCGTCCCCTTTCGCATGCCCTTGATTTCTGTCTTGCCGAATGGAATGGAATACTTGCCAATCTTTATATGCCGCTTCGGCCCCTTGATTTCAGCCGACGAAAGAAATGGAAGATAGTTGCTGGTATCGCGCGCCAGAAAATCGTAAATGTTGTGTTTGCCCGGATTCACGCCGGTCATGAACGTCGACCATGCCACCGGAGAAATCGGCGGAAACGTCGTACGCAGTTTGCTGAACGTTCCTTTGTCCCGCAGCTTCGCCAGGTTCGGCAGCCTGCCTTCTTTCATAAATCGATCCGCGAGTTCAGGATCCATTCCGTCGAATCCCAAAATCACCGCTCGTTCAAACGTCGCCTTTCCGTACGCGTTTCGTCGCCGGATAAAACGGAACAACTGGCGGAATGGCCACGTCATCAACGCGTAGAACGAATAGAGGAACGCAACAAAGATCGCCCAGAAGGACGACAGCACAGCAAATCCCGCGCCCGGACCGGCGTAGGCATGCGCAAGCGCAGGCAAGAAAATGAGGGCGATCAAGAGAACCGGTGTGGCGCGGACACTCTTGTCCGCGAAACGCTGGCGCTGACCATGGAGCGACGGGCGCCCCTTCGACAAGCTCAGGGCAGGCTCCCGCCCGTCCCGCAACTTGATAGCCGATGCGAGCAGGCGGACAAGCTTGCCCTGAGCGAAGCCGAAGGGAGTGTCCGCCCCACACGATCTCTTCATATTTTGATCCCCAAAACTTCCTTGAAAATAAATCCTGCAACCATCGACAAGATGAAGAACAGCCAAATCCAGTTCATGCCATAGCCTGCGACGTCGATATAGCGGTCCGGATAATTAATCGAAATCGAATCAAACGGAGTATTCTCCGGCAACGCCGGCTCTGCCGACCAGAACATACGCTCCCAAAAGTGTCCGCGCAATCGTACCGTCGAAATTCGCAGCAGGCCGTCACCCACGCGAACGGCTTTCGCGGCGCTCTGGCCGCCAGCAGCGACCCTCACTTCATATTTTCCCTCTTTTGAGCCGACCAGGCGCCAGACAATCGCACTCTCTGCCGGAACGTGCACCGGAGGTGCGGTCGTCGCGATCTCGGGCGGGAGGTCGAGATTGACATCATTAAGCGCGTCGCTTCCGTTCGACTGTCCGTTCAACGACTGCCCGGTGAGGTCGACCGTCAGCAGGAACGGCGCACCCACAGGAATCGGCGTTTCTCCGAGATAACGATCAACTTGCACGATCAGCAAAGTAATCGGAATGATGACGTACAGCAGCGGCTTGAATGCGAGTTTCAGATAACGCCCCGTACCGCGCAGGATCTTGCCGTAAGAGCCCATCACCACCGGAATCTGATCGCGATACAGGCGCACCGCCAGCAAATGAGCCTTCAGTTGATCTTTCGCAATACCGATCGCTTTCTGGTCCGACGTGTAGCCGAACAAGACCACCATCAGCAATCCGACCACCAGCGAAACGACGATTACAATCGCCAGCGGACTGGTCAGCAGAAAGAGCCTGAACGCCGCGATTGCCACGGCGTGGCCGGCGATCGCCATCGGTTTGGAGAAAACAGTCAAGCTACTCGATGTACCCTAATCCGCGCAGCCGTTTCTGTATTTCTTCTTTCGACGTGCTGCTCTCGTCCGGCAGGATTTTTCTGGTTTCTTTTTCCAGCATGTGGATTACGAATTCGTCGATCGATTCATATCCCGCGGCATCCGAGCACTGCTTAACCTTCTCCAGCAGTTCGCCTTCGATTTTCACTTTGTGTGAGCCAAACATAATTTCTCCCGTTTCGTGATCCGCAGCGCCTAACGCGCCTGAAACACCGACTGCCCCAGCATATCCTTCGTTTTCGCAATTCCGAATTCCGAGAGAATCGTCGGTGCGATGTCGGTCAGCGCCGGAGTTTGCGCTTCAATCTTGCGGTTGCTCAACAGCACTCCCGGCACCTTCGTGAAGTCCATGCAATGATCGCCGCTCCACGCATTCGTGTTGTCCTCGAGCACTTCTGCCGGGAACGCGCCCAGAATCGTTTTCCATCCTGCGCGATACCCGCGGTTGTAGCCGACGAGCGCATCCGGACCCGAACGTGCGTATGGCCCTTGGTAAGCTTCGCTGGCCAGATCGATTCGCGTAATCACCTGCGAACTATCCTTCGGATCGCGAATCTCCAAAAGCTTCTGCCGGATTTCCCGCAGCAGCGTGTCGGCCTGAGCGCCCGGCTCGACAATGCCCTCGCGCTCGCGTCCGCGCACATTCAGATAAAGTCCGTTCAAACCCAATCCATACGCGCGCGTACGGCTCCAATCCACATCGGCGAAGGGCTCGCTCGCATCCCCGCTGGCGCCTTCTTTGCGCGCGATATAGCCGTTGTTTAATAGCCACGTATTCAGATTAAAAGAGCGTCGGTAGGGAGCAAATCCATGGTCCGAAAGCACGAGAAGCGTCGTATTCTCGTCGACCTTCGGCATCACCTCGCCGAGCACCTGATCTATCTGCTCGTAAAACTCCTCCAGCGACGACCCGTACTGAGCCGCGAGCGCGGCGTCATACGCGGGACTCTGCGGATCGGTCAGCCGCCACAGCATGTGCCCGTTCAGATCCAGGCTCGAAAAATAAAAGAAGAACACTCCGCCGTGGAATTTCGGGAACTCAACGTCGAATGCGCGCCGATGTTCGGTAAGCACGGTGTGCGCCTGCTCCAGATATTCTTTATCGTCGAGCACGCCGGCGGTGAGCGCCTTCGTATCTTCGGCAATGCCTTGCGTGTGGAATTCGCCGATTTGCTTCGCCAAGTCGCTTGAGTAACTCGAGGGCGTGGAAATTGGCAGAGCGGGATTTTTCGGGTCAATATTGATGGGCGATACGTAAAGCTGAAAACGCGGGTGCGTCTGCTTGAGATAAAAGCGGCAGATCCCTTTCACGTTGCCAATTAGCGGCATGAGCTGAAATTTCACCGGAACCCATCCACTCCATTCGCCTTCTTTCAGAACGAACTGCTGGTCCTCGACGCCGATGCGCGCCACCGCTTCCAGCGGATCCACGTCAACGGTGAACGGCGCGGTAGCGGGAGGTGAGTTCTTGCGAAACGTGTTGTCCGGTCCAATCAGATTGGTCGCAACCCGATTGTCCTTTACTTCGACCTGCACCACTTCTCCGCCTTCGACCGCTCCCACGGCCGCCGTCGGATCATCGGTGTAGAAGGTAAACGTGCCATACGTGCCGCGCAGATCGGGCGTGCCCATGCCGGAAAGAGTCTTCCCTTTTGCGGCGATCGGCGGAAAATTTGCCGGAATGCGGTAAACATAGTTGGGCACGCCTTGTTCGTCCAGAATCTCCCAGAAAGCCTTGCCGTGCCGCAACTGTTCCGCCGAGCCGCTGCCGAGCGGAATCACCCAACTCCCAAGATGAAAGCTGTGCTTGGGGCCCTCGACCTTCGATGTGGAAAAATAAAGCCGAAAGTTTTTCGGATCGCGGTGGATGAAATCAAAGATTCCGTGGCCGCCGGCATTCATTCCCGTGATCAGGTTCGACCATGCCACCGGGCTTTGCGGCGGAATGCTCGTCGTCAAACGCCGGAACGATCCCTGCGCGGCCAACCGTGCGAAGTTCGGCATCTTGCCCTCCGCCATGAACCTCGTGAGCAGGTCTGGGTCAAGCCCGTCTATGCCCAAGACGATCACCTTTCTGGACCGAACCGCTCCGCCCCGCGGATGCTGGCAACAGACGAGCAGACTCAGACCCGCTGCGCACAAAGCCAGCAGGCACACCAACCGAAAACGTCTTCTGAAGGGCACGGTCAACGCAAACAACTATGCAAATTAATATGATCCAGCTTCGCGGAGGGCCATCGAGCCTTCCTGGCCAACGACGGGTGGTGATCATCGAAATCACCACGAGATTGGGGATCCCGAGGAGCAGGTATGTAGATTGTACAAGGAGTTGCCCGGACGTCAAGACTCCAGAGCTTGAGGTAGGGGTCAAATTCCGCATGGCTGAGCCGCGAGCCTCGAGCAACCCGGATATTCGTAGCTCATGGCTCGTGGCTCGCAGCTTGTTTACTCGACAGCACAGCATCAGCCCGCTACCGGTTTTGATCAATGGCGGCGCTGCCTTTACACTTACTGTCATGATTCGAAAAGTCATTGCTGGCGTGAGCGCGATCTTTCTTTGTTTTTCTTTCGCCACAGCCGCATCCAAACCCAACCTCGTGCTGATTACCCTCGACTCCGTCCGCGCCGACCGCATGGGCTTCCTCGGCGCCAAGGGTTCGCTTACGCCCAGCCTCGATCGTCTCGCTCGAGAGAGCATCGTCTTCGAGCATGCCTACGCCCAGGCTCCGGCGAGCGTGGTTTCGCACGCGACCATTCTTTCCGGAGCCTACCCCCAGAGCACCGGCATGAGCGAGATTGGCGGCGCGCTATCGTCATCGTTGCTTTTCCTCCCGGACCTGCTCAAGTCGCAGGCCTATCGCACCGCCGCCTTTGTTGGCTCCATCGACCTCGATCCCCAGAACGGGCTGGCACAAGGATTCGACCGCGGCTTCCAGACTTACGACGCCGGCTTCCGGCCTGCGCTACCCGGTGACGCTCGTCCTCCCGTAACTGAGCGCCGCGGAGACCAGGTGGTCGCGCGCGCTGTTGCCTGGCTGGACCACAATGCGCAAGCGCAGTTTTTTCTGTGGGTTCACGTCAGCGATGCGCGCGCACCCGCCACTTCCTACAATTCCGCCATCACCGCTGCCGATGCCGCTATCGGTAAATTAATCGGCGCCTTGCAACAACGGAAGATCTACGGAAATACCGCAGTTATCGTCGTCGCCAACCACGGCGAGGGCCTGGGCGCCCACGGCGAAGAAGCACGCGGCATTTTTCTCTACGACGAGACCATTCATGTTCCGCTGCTCGTAAAACTCCCTCAAGGCCAGCCCGCCGCGAAGCCGGTGGCCACCCCAGTCGCAGCCAAGGTAAGGCTCGTCGACATCGCTCCTACCCTGCTTGAAATCGCCGCGATCCCGGTGCCCTCGCAAATGCAGGGGCAGTCGCTGTTGCGGATCGCAAAATCAACGTCCGGAGGCGGTAGTGGAATCGATCAGCCTGTGTATTCCCGCGCCGACCTGCCCCAACGCGGATTCGGCTGGAGCCCGCTCGAATCCTGGCGCGCCAGTAAGTACCTCTACATCCGCGCCCCCAACCCCGAGCTCTACGACTTAACCGCAGATCCGGGCGCCGCGCACAACCTGGCCCAGAGTTCGAAGGCCACGCTCGACACAATGGCGGCGCAGCTCGACAATTTCGACCGCCGTTTCAGCGGCGAGGCAGGCAAGTCCTCCGCCGAGTTGAGCTCTTCCGAGATGCAGAAGCTCGCGTCGCTCGGATACGTTGGACTGCAAAAGTCGTCGGGCTCTGCCGCCTCGGTTACAGGAACCGACCCCAAAGACAAAATAGCCACCGCCAATAAAGTGATCGAAGCGATGCTGCGCGACCAGTCGAAGCCAGATCGGGCCATTGCCGCGCTCGAGCCCGTCGTCTCCGCCGATCCCAGCCTCTACCTGGCGCAATACACGCTCGGAGCGGCGCTGGCCCGGAAAGGGCAATACGCCGAGGCGGCGAAGCATCTGCACAAAGCGGTTGAACTCCAGTCCGACTCCGCTTGGGCGCATTATGAAATCGGCGCAATCCTGCTAAAGACCGGTGACTTCAAATCCGCTATCGTGCACCTCGAAATCGCCACCGGACGCCTGCCTGCCTTCGCGCCCGCACACCTCTTCCTCGCCGAAGCCTACGACCACACGGGTCGAACCGAAGACGCGAAGCGGGAACGCGCACGAGCACCAAAGAATCCTTAGAGCGTGTCTCACAAATCACGGAAAAAAAGAAGGGGAGCGATTTCTCGCTCCCCTCAGGTGTTGGTGGTGATCTCGATCTAGAACGTCAACTTCAAGGCAAATTGGACAAACCGTCGTTCGCCCAAAGAGCCTGTGCCGAGACCGGACGCTTCATTAGTCACGCCCTTCTTGCCTTGAATAGTGTACGTCGAGGGCGTCTTGCAACCACTGGCGGCCGTTGTGTACTCGATTTGACCGTTATTGCTGCCGTTGGCCAAATTCGGGCAATTCGCACCGAAAAGAAGGTTGCCCACATCAGTCGAGCCGCCGTTGATAATAATGTCGCCGGTCTGAGTGAAGTAGTTGGAGTGGTTGAACAGGTTGTAGAATTCGCTCCGGAACTGGAGGTTCATTTTTTCCGTGAGTTTGAAGTTCTTGTAGACACCCATATTCATGGTCCAGGTTCCCGGTTGCCGGAAGGCGTTCCGGGCGGTCATGTTCGAGGGGTACGTGCAATTTGTTCCAAGCGACAACCCGGTCGTCGGATCCGCCGCGCAAGTTGGAAACGTGCCGTTGCCAACTGCGTTCCCATAGACCAGTGGGGCGGGGATCGTTTCGTAGCCGTACAGATTGTTGCCGAGGGGATTCGCCGTGCTCGTGCTGCCCTTCTTGGCCACCGCTCCGCTGGGGATGTAGCGCCCGCAGTCGTAGTCAAAGTAGTTTGAAATGACGGCCGGGTTGTTGGTGCAATCGTAAATGGTATAGGGGTATCCGGAACTAGCTGAGAAAATCGGAGTGAACTCCCACCCATCGAAGGCTTCCTTTTCCCAGCCGTGAGTCTTCTGGGCATAAGGCAGTGCCCAGACGGCGCTCAGAGCCAGCCGGTTGCGCACATCGAAGTCGGAATCGCCGCGATCGAGCCCAGGATTGTACGGGTCCATCGTCCCCAAGCCTTGTGCGGCAACTTCGTCCGAACTGCCAAAGGTCGCACTTGAAAAATCTATGGTGTGCGACCAGGTGTAGTTTGCGGTGAGGTTGAGCCCTTGCTTGAACAGATTGCTGCTGGTTAGCTTGGCGTTCAAGGCGTCATGCCAGCTGTCGTTCCCGTTGCCACGATAGTTGGTGTGGCCGTACTGCAGGTTCAAGCTCTGTTCAGGAAATGCGCAAGCCGCCCCTCCAGCGGCGCCGCAGCCAAGGCCCGTGAAGGCTGGACCAGTGCCGGGATCGTTGATGGGCTGGATCGTGTAGCCATGGATGCCGCGGGAGCCCGAGTATTCGAGCGCGGCCACGGTGTTCCTGGCAACCTCGCGTTCAACCGAGAAATTCCAAACGTTCGCGTAGGCCGGCTTGATGTTGGTATCCACCGCGCGCGTCTCCGGGCTGGGGAAGGCATAGGTGCCAGGTAGACCAGCGGCGCCGAAGTTGTTGGTGGTAAGCGCAAGTGGGGCGGTTGCGGTTGCCGCAATATTCAGCGTGGCGTAGTTGGGCGGGTTCTGAATGACGTTAAAAGTCACATTGCCGAAATTACGCTCATAGGCAATGCCGTAGCCGCCGCGCACGCTGGTTTTCCCGTCTCCGAAAACATCCCAGGCAAAACCTACGCGTGGGCCAAAGTTATGCCATGCGGGTTTCCACAAGCGGCCTCCGTTGGGCAAGTTGTTTCCGTTTTCTACTGTGAAGTTACTTACCTGCTGGTAGAGGTTGCTTCCGGAACCAAGCACCAGATTGGCGTCCTCGTTCGGATATTTAGCATGTTGTACACCGTAGTATTCCCAGCGGAGGCCAAAATTCACGGTCAAACGCGGGTATATTTTCCAGCTATCGAGCGCATACAAAGCGCCATCGTTGTAACGATTGCTGCGGCTGAAATTAGGAGCGGTTGCTGGACCCGTCAAAGTGCAAGCCGGGGTCTGGATGGAAACATTGGTAATGGGGTCGCGCATGCATGGAAACTCACCTTGCGGATTGATGGCTGCACTGAACTGAGCAAGGTTGCCAGTCAGCAGGTTACTAATGATGTCGGTCGCGCTGCCACCTGCGCTCAGAAACTCATATCCGGTTTCATACGCGCCGAATATCCGGTTATCCCGAATGTAAACGTATTCGCCACCAAACTTAAAGCTGTGGCGGCCACGCGTCCAGCTAATGCTCTGATCGAATTCCGAAACATTCTGAGGTCCGCCAAACGGGAGAGCGGCGCCGGCTGCATATGCCAGGTAACCCGGCAGCATGTAGACCGAACTACCGATGCCATAGCCATCGCCGCCGGTGCCCGCAAACAGGCCCGGCGAGGCTCCATTAGTGCCGAGTGCCTGGATCTCAGTCAACCGATTGAGGCTGACCTTGGTGTTGGAGATGAAGTTGTTGGTCCAGAGGTGGGTGAGGCTGTACATCAGATTCTGGTCCATGTCGGTTTGCCCAGTGTCCCATCCGACATAAGCGCTATCGGAGACGGTACCGGGGAAGAGAACGTCATGGAAAATCGTGTAGCGGCCGAACATTTGCGTCTTGTCGCTGAGATTGAAGTCGACCCGGGCGACACTATTGTAGGTGTTCTGCGGAGATCCACCGCCGACATCGCCGTCGAAGAAATAGTTCACTAAGTCGAAGACGTTCGTCGAAGACGTTACCGCTGGATTGGCGCAGACCGGCGGCGTGCCGGGGCAGTAGCCCAAGGCGCCCGCCGTCAGCGTGCTTATAGTTTTCGCGGTCGGCTTCAGCGTCCCAAATTTGGCAAAATACGCCTGGGTGGAGTCAGTGCCGCTATTGGTCAGTGAAATGAAGCCGGGATCGACAACATACCCTTCCGAGTTTGCTAAGGATCGAACCCGCGTCCACTCCGTGTTGTTGAAGAAGAACAACTTGTTCTTGACGATCGGACCGCCGATCGAATAGCCGAACTGGTTGCGGGTAAAGCTCTGCCGTGCAAGATCGTTGGCGTTATTGTCGTATGTATTGGAGGCAAATTTCGACAACCGGTTGAACTCGTAGGCGCTGCCATGGAGTCCGTTGGTACCGGATTTCGTCGCCACGTTCACGACGCCTCCGCTGGCCCGGCCATACTCTGCGCTGAAGTCGCTGGTGGTGACCCGGAACTCCTGCACCGAGTCTTGGGGGACCTGCTGACCCACTGAGCTGCTGAAAAGATCGACGTTTTCGCCGCCGTCCAGCAGGATGTCAGTGCTGGCGGAGCGCTGTCCGTTGATCGCAGCTCCACCCGCGCCCCGGCCCGCCATGTCGCTGGTCACGTTTCCCGCAGTGGTGACAAAATCGTACGGATTGCGCGTCAGGCTCGGCAGCTCGGCCACCTGCTGGGCGCTCACCATCTGCGAAAGTTCCGAGTTTTGCGTTTCAACCTCCACCGCACCTGCGCCGGAGGTGACCTCGACGGTCGTTCCCGTCGCCGCCACTGACATGTGGGCAGAAACCTCCGTCAGAGAAGCAACCTGAACGGTGATGTTGCGTTTAAAAGTCACAAAGCCAGTGGCGGAAATGGCCACCTCGTAGGGGGCTGGCGGCAAGTTTGAGATCGTGTACGAACCGCTGGCGCCCGTGGTTGCCGTACGCACAGCCCCAGTTGCAGCATGTGTCGCGGTGACGGTCGCACCACTCACAACCGCACCTGTGGGGTCGGTCACCGTTCCAGTGATCGCGCCAGTTTCGGCCTGCCCGAAAGCCAAAACCGAAGAGAGTGCGAGTACTAAAAGAACTATTGGCAGTCTATACTTCATGGAAGTCCTCCTGGTTGAGAACGCGATTCTGATCGCTGGATTTAATTCTTGAGCAAGATCCGAAAAAGAGCCAACCGCAGTCCGATACACAAACATACGCAACAGGGAGGAGCAATCCTCTGACCACAGACATCAGTCAATAGGTTATTTTGATTCAACGGGTTACGAGTTCAGAGAGACGTCGGATCCCAAAATTGGAATTCGCAGCCTTCCCCGGATACCGACTTTCATAGGTGCACCCTGCGCTCCCCGGACCCGGCAGGCCTCTCTCCAGGCAGAGATTTCGCCTTTTCAGCGCCCAGGTAGGGGTTCGTAGCACCCAGGAGGACATCGGATTTCCCCGCCGCTGCCTCCACGCTCACTGGCGCAACTATGGGCTCACCTGCAACTTGGCAGTCACAGTCCCCAGGCGGCCACTCAGGTTGTCGCGCACCACAAAACGCACCTCGTATTCTCCTGCCGGTACCAGCAGATCGTTGCCGTAATTCAAGCCATCGCGCTGGAAGGCTTGCAGGCTGTCAAGCTTGAGATTGGCCTGCACATGTTCGCCGAAGTGGTCCGCGGATTGACCGGTTGGCGTGCGAGCAGCGGCAAGCACTTCCAAATCGACTTGGCCGTTGCTGCTCGTATCCACGACGTTGGCAGAAGGCGGGAGGTTAATTTGGAAGTGCACCTTCTTCTTCGCACCTTGGGCCTGGACCGCCCCCCATCTGACACTGAAAGGCACGGCCGAGTAGTCGAGTGGTGAGACCAGAGCCAGTCTCAGATCCATTTTCTTGGTCTCCGCCTGCGTGGATTCCGGCATCACGAAGAAGCCGTTGCGGGCTCGCACTTCCTTCCCTCCATTTTTCAATTTCACGTGCAGCTTATGCCACCCCGGCTTGGCATTTTTGTCCAGATAGTAACCCAGCATGTAGTAGCTGGCAGAATCATCCGCCGCCTTCTGGAAGGCAGTGTCCAGGTCGTTGCGGTTGTAGAAGGCCTTGCCTCCGGTCATGTCCGCAAAACCCACCATGGTGTCGCGACTGGAGTCAAAGAGCGCTTTGTTGTAGGCGGAAACTCCCGCGATCTTACTTATATCCGCTCCTGGAAAGAACACCAGCAGGCCGCGCGCATCCACGGGATAAACCGAAATGCTGGCGTCATTGAGCATTTGCAAGGTGCGCTGGTAGAGCGGTTCCAGGGATTTCAAGTCTTCGCCCGTTTGGATACTGGTACTTTCGGGCAACGGAGGCAAAGCCCCGGTGCGTGGCGTATATTGATTTCCGGAAACATTGACCCCCTGGTGGAACACTGTCGGCGAGAGAATGGTTCCCGTCACCGGATCCAACCCGAAGGGAAACGCTGCCGTCGCCCAGATCAGCGACTTGCGGCCGGGGACTCCGGCATAAGCTTCGGCGACGTGCTGGAAGGACTCCAGCGTCACCATGATCGCCTCGCGCTGCGCCAGCATCAAGTACGCTTCCAGCCCCGTTCCTGACACGAAGCCATTGAGTTCCTGCGCTTCTGCGGAGATTTCTTCGCTCACCCCTACCCCAGAAACCCCGGGAATTTCGCCGGAGACTTTTTTCAAGGCCGCTACCAGCACAGCCGGGTCGGAAGTAAAGTCGTGCAGCACTTTTATGCCGTTCCGCTTGATCAACACCAGGGCGATGGGTTCTTGACTGTCAACGCGCTTCGCCAGGAACTTGATGAGTTGCTCGCGGGCGTAGGCCTGGTCCAAAAAAGGAGTATTGACCAGGTCCAGGGCAAAGATCGTCATTCGCTTGAGACTGGAATCGTTGCTCAATTCGTTGGTGTAAACGTCTCGCTGAGGAGCGGGGCGACTCGGCCGATTGGTGACAGTCTTGACTTCATCAAAGGTTGCGATCGGCTTTGATTTTCCGTTCTCCTGAAGGTCGAAATCGTCCTTGGTCAGGCCAGCCACAGGCCCACCTGACTTATCTGTCACGACCACTGGGACCAGCACCAATCCCGTGCGGGAGGTGAAAGTAACGTCCGCTTGCGGCTTATCGTCGCCACCACTCATCGCCGCGGTCAGCATTAACAGGGAACACAGCAACCCGATCACTTTTCTTGTCAGATTCATGTTCATGGCATTACTCCGTGCGCCTGGAAAGGCGCCGACGCACAATGTCCTCGAGCAGATTGAAATACTTTAAAGTGCGTTGCAGAGACTTAGAGACTTAATGATAGCCTAACCGATTGAGCTACTCGGGAGATAAAATTGCCCCTGCTTTAGCCGCAACCAACCCACTTCATGCCCCACCATGAGTTAGACTGCGATGGTTTCACCCTGGGCTTGCAGCTCTTCAATAGTGCCCAGTTCTTCGCGGCTCACGAAATCCTGGAGGACGTCTGGCGAGCTGCTCCGCCGGCAGAACGGAAATTCCTGCAAGGTCTCATTCAGGTCGCCGTCGCACTCCACCACTATGGCAATGGAAATCTGGCGGGTGCGAGTTCCGTGCTCCGCCGTGCCGCCCGCAACCTCGCCGCCTACCCGGACGGGTTCTACGGCGTCGCCCTCCCACCCTTACTACGCTCGCTGGAGGACTGGCAGCTGGCGATTGATATTGATATTGATATCGATAACGATAAGGGCGGTTCGGCGCCTCCCTTGCCGAAAATCAATCTTCACTCATCAGTCGTCAGCCCGGCCTCGTCGCGCGACCACTGAATGCTAGAATCAACACGTCTCGTGAACCGGCCCTCCATCGCGAAACCGCAGGCGACGGCGAAGATCCTCGACGCCGTGCCGATGCTCGATCTCCAGCGGCAGTACCAACAGATTCGCGAAGACATTCTCGCCGCAGTGGAGCGGGTTTGTTCGTCGCAGCAGTTCATTCTCGGCCCCGAGGTCGAGGCGCTCGAGCGTGAGATTGCCGCGCTGACGGGAGCGGCCTCGGCCGTCGGTTGCGCGTCTGGAACGGAGGCCCTCTGGCTGGCGCTCGTCGCCGCTGGCGTAAAGCCCGGAGACTCCGTCATCACCACCGCATTCAGCTTCTTCGCTTCGGCCAGCGCAATTGTGCGGGCGGGCGCGACGCCGGTTTTCGTGGACGTCGATCCGGGTACTCTGAATCTCGACGCAACGCTGGTCGATCGTCAACTGCGTGATCGGCCCCTGCGTGGTCGGCAACTCGGCACACAGCAACGCGAAAATCTTTGCGCGATTCTTCCCGTGCATCTCTACGGCCAGTGCGCCGACATGGACGCGTTCGACCGAATCGCTGAGGAATTCGGCGTTGCAATTGTCGAGGACGCAGCCCAGGCGATTGGCGCCGAGTGGAACGGGCGCGGTGCGGGCGCGCTCGGTGTTACCGCCGCCTTCAGTTTCTATCCCACCAAGAACCTGAGCGCCTACGGAGACGCGGGCATCGTCACTACTTCCCGTCCGGAGATGGCCGAGCACATGCGCCAACTTCGCAACCACGGCAGTCCGCGCCGCTACTACCACAACGAATTTGGCTGGAACGGACGCATGGACGCCATTCAGGCAGCGGTGCTGCGCGTGAAGCGTCCACACATCGCGGACTGGAACCAGAGCCGTCGGCAACACGCCGCGACCTACGACCAGCTATTTGCCAGCGCCGGACTGACTTCCAACCAGACTTCAAATCAGCCTTCGAACGAAAGTTGCGCGCCAGTGCGCTTGCTGGCGCGGAGTCCGCAAGCCAAGCATGTGTTTCATCAGTATGTGATTCGCGCCCAGCACCGCGACGAACTGCGCCAATTTCTCGCGGAACGAAAAATTGGATCGGAAATTTACTACCCGCTGCCACTGCACTTGCAACCGGTCTTTTCCTACCTCGGACTAAAGGCAGGAGACCTGCCGGTCTCCGAACAAGCTGCCCGGGAAGTGCTGGCCTTGCCCATGTTCCCGGAGTTGACCGAGGCCGAGATCCAGTGCGTGGTCGAGAGCATTGCCGAGTTCTACAGCTGATTTAACCGCAGAGAACGCAGAGATCGCGGAGGAAGATCAATTCCAAAAAACCTCTGCGCGCTCAGCGTTCTCTGCGGTTGACGGGTTCTCGTTTACCGCTTGCGCTTAGTTTTCCTATTCACCGCTTTCCTGCTCACAGCTTTCCTGCTCACCGCCCGCACCGGCTCTTCTCCGGGCGCGTACACTCGACGCACAATCGGAGTATTGAGCTTGTATTTGCGCTCGGTGACATTGCCGTTGTCGTCCTTCACCCGAATGACGAACGCGGGCAACACGCCTTCCTTGTCGAAGTTCTCTTGTGCAACGGTCACGGGCAGGACGCCTTCCATGCGCTCGCGATAGGCAGTCTCATAGCGATGGCGCTTCACGTTCCAGGTAAAGACGCGAATCTGGTTGAAGTCAAACGGCAGGCCATCCCTGGGTTCGGTGACCACGGTCAAGTACTGCGCGACTTTCTTGTCTCCATCCTGCACCTGGTTCAGCACGAAGAACGCGACAATGCGCTGGCCTTCCGCGTATTGTGCAACGTCGAGCGGGATGTCGAGATCGATCATGCGCGCCAGCACCCATCCGACACGGCTGTGGGAGTCGCGCACCAGCCACCAATCCTCGATCACCGGAACAGGCTGCTTCTTGTCGCTGTTTTGCGGACTAATGTTCTGCGGACTAATGTTTTGCGGACTGCTGTTCTGCGGATTGTTGTTCTGCAGACTCTTCTGCGGACTGCGGCCCGGCTTCGAGGGAGTGGCGGAGCGCGACGGCGGCGCAACCGCGCCCGTCTTCTCAGCCGTGCCTCGCTTCAGCAGCGATAGCTTCTCGCCGGAGGAAATCTGATAGAGATGTTCCGTGTCGCGTCCTGGTTCGACATGCAGATTCGTATCGTTGCGCGCCGCGCCTTGCGCCTGCACGGGATCGTTCTGGTTGTCCGCGGCCAGCTTCTGGATCCGATCGAAGACTTCCTCGCTGACGAGATAGCGCTGCTCCATCCATCCCGTCACACCGGTTGCGGTGCGTACTTTGACAAAGTGGCGATCATGGTCGAGCACTTCCACGCGCTCGCCGTTCTTCACCACTCCAGCTTTTTCGTACACCGCCGCTACGCGGTCGCGCAGGTTGGCCTGAACTCCGGAAACGTAGGCGATCTCGAGCACGTGCCCGCGGCCGCGATTGCAGCCCGCAAAAAATAGCGCGCTGGCCAGGCAGAGTGCGATGGCCGCTGATCGAAAGAGAAATGTGGGGATGAACTTCACCGGATCAAACTTTTACTATAGCGCGGCGTGATGTCGCTGGAAAGAGACGTCGCGGAATCGGAAGCTTCGGGGTTTGCTGTTTCTATTTCTTCCCTAGTTACTCTTAAGGTATTAATGCGTGTTTACCACCACCCCCTACCCCCCTGCTACTGGAATCATAGGGTTAGGGGGTGTCTTCCCGCCAAAATCTAGAGCGCCAAGGACTTATTTTCAAAATATTCCGGAATAAGGACTTAGCGGATTTTCCTCCAGTTTTTGGAATTTTGGAGGGATTTTGCGTCCGATAATCAGCTCGGCTTACGGTTGTCAAAGAGCACTGAAAATTACTTTATGGTAACTGGCTGGGCCGACTTTAAAGACTGGTACACTTACCCACTGGCCTCGGCTGGGAATATTGTTGCACTGGTTAGCGTGGATGTCTGTGATGGGGCTCACTGGGTGAATGTGATGAAAAAAGCGGCGCAAGCTTCACGCAGTGTGGAATCCCACCCCTCCGACTCCGCTCAGGGCAGGCCCTAACGTCGAAAAGCACGACGTTAGGATGGGGCACACGGCAGTTAGTTCGCCGTCACATTAATGGTGGCGGTGATGGCCGTTTCAGGATAGCTCACGGAAATCGTGGTCGTGTAAGCGCCCGTTGCCACGCCCACCGCGGTACAGATCACAGGTTGGGTGCCGTTCGCGCAGGTGATAGCTGCGTTGGTGGAGGTGAATGTTGCGCCGCTGGAGACGTTCACGCTTCCATTCGCAAAAACGTTGAATGACTGGCCACCCGTATCACCGTCCGCGGCCTTGTAGGACCAGGTATCCGGGGTAACGGTCAGGCTGGTGATGGTAATGTACACGGTGGCCGAAGCTGTCCCGCTGAGGCCTTGCGCGGAGGCGGTTATCGTGGCCGTGCCCAATCCCTGCCCCGTGGCCACGCCACTGTTAGGATCGATCGACACTACGCTGGGAGTATCGCTCGACCACGCCACGCCGCTCGTGATCTGCGATCGCGAACTGTCCGCGTAAGTGCCCCACGCCGTCAAGGTCTCCGTCTGGGTAAGAATGATGTTCGGGCTTGGCGGTTGGACCGCGATCGAATCGAGAGTGTTCTTCTGAAAGAACCCCCTGCAGCTAACCCCAAACGCCAGTGCAACCAACACCGTAAAAGCAAGCGTCAACGCCAGTTTGCGCCCAGTCAACATAAATGATCGCCTCAGATAGCGTAATTTTAGCAGAACGCCCGGCCTACGCTCGATCCCCGATAGTGCATGGCTGGGGCCGCACCTTCGCACGCCCCGCTCGCCGCGTGCTGGAAAGCGTTCCCGAATATAAGGAACGGGGCGCGATCCTGAACTTGCACGGTGTTTTCTTCGGGGAACGCTCAAAATCTACGCCGCGCGTTCTCGGCATACCGGCCGTGGAAAAAATCGACGCCCGCCGCCCAGCCCCTAAAGGGGCGTGGGGCTCTGGAGAATGTACGGTATCGCTAAAGCGATACCCTGATACGAAACAACTTTGATACGAATCCGGGTTTACTGAGAGCTGACAACTGAGAGCTGCCCCCCTACTTCGGGCGCTTCTTGCCTGCGTTCGCGATGCGCTCGTCAATCGGCTTGCGGGCGGCGAAGCCCTCGTCGGTCCCGTGCCAATGCGCGATCGCGGGCTCGCCCAGTTTCCAGCACAGCAGCAGAATCCCTCCCTCTACCTTGCAGGGGAAATCGAGCAATCCGATGTCGAGATCTTTCACCTGCACTCCGGTGGCGTCGATTTCGGCCAGGGCGTCCTTGATGCGGCGAATCGCCTTCTCACGCTCCGCCTTGCGCCGTGCCAGATGGACCACATTCAACATCATGCCGCCGCTGAGAAAAACGCGGTGCGCCGTCTCCTGTAACTCGAGGTCCACGTCTTCGATCAGCTTCTTGCCGTGGATGGCTTGCCGGAGCAGCGACTCCAGAATCGGCAGGAGCATCTGCGCTTCATCGAGGGTAAAGGTGCGGTCGGACATGTGTTTCTATTCTACAGCGTTGCTAAGGTTTCAAAGTTTCAAGGTTTCAAGGTTCCAAGATCTGGAGTTTCCCGGACGAGTCATTTTATGTTCGACTATTCGGATGGACGAAAACTTTCCGGCGGCCTCCGGTTCCACTCCGCGCAATGTTTATGTTTTCGGCCTGACTTCGTTCCTCAACGACACGGCCAGCGAAATGGCGTACTGGGTGCTGCCCGCCTTTCTGGCATCGCTCGGCGCCGGGCCGGCGCAACTTGGGATCATCGAAGGCATTGCCGAGAGTGTGGCTTCCTTTGCCAAGCTTTTCTCCGGCTACGTGACTGACAGGGTTTCGCGCCGCAAGCCCATCGTGGTCGCCGGATATTTCGTGGCCAATGCGGTGAAGCCGCTGTTGGCGCTGGTTTCTTCGTGGTGGCAAATTCTGGGAATTCGTTTTTGCGATCGCTTTGCCAAAGGCGTCCGCGGAACCGCTCGCGACGTGATGGTCGCCGAGTCGGTCGACAAGTCAGCGCTTGGCTCCGCCTACGGCCTGATTCAAGCCATGGATTCCGCCGGCGCCATCTCCGGCCCGCTGCTGGCGCTGGCCATTATCGGACGCTTCGGCTTGCGCGGCGTGTTCGCGTCGGCTGCGATCCCGGGAACTCTGTGCGTGCTTGTCGCCTGGATTGGAATCCGCGAGGTTCGCCGCGCCAGAAATCCGCTTGCGGAAACGGGAGCGAATCCAGAGTTGCTGCGGCCGCAGACGGCTGCCGAGCTTCGCTCGGCCTGGACCCTTCGGCTGCGCTCAGGGCAGGCTCGCGAGGACGCCCGTCCCTCCACTGGCGGATCCGAGTGGCTCCCGAATTTGCCTTTCGCCTTCTACTACGTGCTGGCAGTGGTCACGCTGTTTTCTCTGGGAAATTCCAGCGACATGTTTCTCGTCCTGCGCGCCGGAAGTATCGGCATTCCAGCATCGCGCGCGCCGCTGCTGGGGCTGGTCTTCAACATCATGTTCACGCTGATGTCCTGGCCGGCCGGCAAGTTCAGCGACCGCTTCTCGCGCTCGGCCATCGCCGCCGCGGGATATTTCGTTTTCGCCATCGTCTATTTTGTCTTCGCGCTCGCGCCTTCCCAACTGGCGATCTGGCTGACCATGGCCTTCTACGGACTTTTCTATGCGCTGACTAATCCCGTGCTTAAGGCGCTGGTCGTCGAAAGCGTGGCGGACGATGTTCGGGGCCGCGCTCTGGGAATTTATTTTTTTCTCACCAGTGTGACCACGCTGCTCTCGAGCCTCATCACCGGAGCGCTTTGGAAGGTCTATGGTCCAGCCGTTCCGTTCTATTTTTCGGCGGGAATCGCGACCGTCGCGGCGTTCGCCCTGCTCGCTCACCGCTCGTCCACGCGAGAATGACCGCGCGAGAATGATCGGTAGAGAATGACCGGTAGAGACTTGGCTTGCTAAGACTCGCGCTTATGCCTGCAGGCGGCCCTATTCAGCGGGAATTTAGGGCACGACTGAAAGGCTACTGAAGACAAATGCACATTTGATAACGGCTGGTAGAATGATGCCGCGAGGCTCCCCGTGAACTATGTTGTGGACTTCGACGCGAAGAACAACGTCCTGCGCTGCACGCTGGAAGGCCGTATGACAGGTGTGATTCTGTTGGATTTCTACGCCAGAGCGGTAAAGTACATGGAGTCGCATCCGCCGTGTCGCGGCATTCTCGACCTCTCAGGAGTGACGGACTTCGAAGTTTCCAGCGACGCGATAAGGCAATTGGCCGCGGCTCCGCCCGCATTGCCGGCTGGATACATGCGGGTCTTAGTGATTCCGCAGATTTTCATTTTCGGATTGGCGCGCATGTTTCAGATACTTGGCGAAAAGAATCGTCCGGAACTGCAGGTGGTTCGCACGCTGGACGAGGCGTACCATTTGCTCGGCGTGGAATTCCCGGATTTTCACCCGGTAAGCTGACGGCTCCGCACTGCCGCGTCTCTACTTGGAATCAGACGCGCGTTCACCCGATCGGCGCAACCAGAAATACGCGACTACCAGAAACGCTACGCCCGCCACGGTGTCGAGAGCGACATCCCGCACCGTGCCCGAGCGCGATGGGATGAAGCTTTGGTGCCATTCATCCATGGCGGCAACGAAAAGGGTTCCCAGCCAGGACAACAGCGCCGCGCGCAACAACAAGGCGCGAAGTCGACCGAACGTAGCTCGCCAGCCACGCAACAACAGCAGGCTCAACATGCCGTACCCGACAACGTGTCCGGTCTTGCGTAGATAGTGATGGAAGATGAAGAAGTGGTGGGTGTTGATGTGGCCGAACAGGCGCGTCAATATCGTGTACAGCACACTGCCTGTATTCTGTGCCGAGAAGAAATCGGTGGACTCAAACGCAATGAGACCGATCCAGACGACCGCCGGCCACCAGGCGCGCACAAGATTGGGACGAGACACGGTCAAATCGGCCCCTGCCCTCACTCCGCCGCGTAATTCGGCGCTTCGCGCGTGATCATGACGTCGTGTACGTGGCTTTCGCGCAGGCCAGCGGCGCTGATGCGCACGAAGCGCGCCTTCTGCTGCAGTTCAACCACCGTCTCACACCCGCAATAACCCATGCCCGATTTCAGCCCGCCCACCATCTGGTGCACGATCATCGCAACCGATCCACGATAGGGCACGCGCCCTTCAATTCCTTCGGGCACCAACTTGCCCAGCCGGTTCGACTCTTCGCCAATAACCGGCATGGCCGTCGACGCATCTCCATCGGAGTTCTGAAAATAGCGCTCGCTCGAACCCGCCGCCATCGCTCCGAGCGAGCCCATGCCGCGATACGCCTTGAAGGTGCGGCCTTGATACAGAATCAACTCGCCGGGGCTTTCATCCGTTCCCGCAAACATCGATCCGATCATCACCGCGGAAGCGCCCGCTGCCAGCGCCTTGCTGATGTCGCCGGAATACTTGATGCCGCCGTCCGCAATCACCGGAACGCCCGAATCGCGCGTGGCTCGCGCCGCCTCGGCAATCGCCGTAATCTGCGGAACGCCAACGCCGGTTACGATGCGCGTGGTGCAGATCGAGCCCGGCCCAATGCCGACTTTGACGCCGTCCACTCCGGCGCGCACCAGATCGCAGGCGCCATCGAAGGTCGCTACATTGCCGGCAATCAGTTCCACCTCGGGCAACTTCGCTTTGACTTTCTTGACCGCTTCGAGCACCAGCGAAGAATGCCCATGCGCGCTGTCAATGGCGAGCACGTCGACTTTCGCCTGCGCCAGTTCCTGGGCGCGCTCCAGGAAATCGCCCGTCGCCCCGATCGCCGCACTCACCCGCAGCCGCCCCTTATCGTCCTTGGCGGCGCCGGGATATTTCAGTTTCTTCTGGATGTCCTTAACCGTGATCAAACCTTTGAGGATGTACTTGTCGTCGACGACGAGCAACTTTTCCACGCGGTGCTCGTGCAGAATCTCTTCCGCCTGCTCCAGCGTCGTTCCCACCGGCACCGTGATCAGATTCTTCTGGGTCATCACCTTGCTGATCGGAATATCGAAGCGCGTCTCGAAGCGGAGATCACGGTTAGTTAGAATGCCGACCAGTTTTCCATCTTTGAGGGTGATGGGCACGCCGGAAATCTTGTATTTCTGCATGATGTCGAGCGCGTCGGAAACCTTCGCATCGGGCGACATGGTGACGGGATCGACGATCATGCCGCTTTCCGACCGTTTCACCTTGTCCACTTCATTGGCCTGCTGATCGATGGTCAGGTTGCGATGAATTATGCCGAGGCCTCCCTGCTGCGCCAGTGCAATCGCCATGTGCGACTCGGTCACCGTGTCCATGGCGGCGCTGATGATGGGAATATTCAGCCGAATGTGGCGCGAGAGTTGGGTCTGCGTGTTGGTGTTGGCGGGCACGACTTCAGAGCGCGCCGGCAGGAGTAAAACGTCATCGAAAGTTAGGGCTTCGGGAACGGGAAAATGGATCATAGGAGTTTGAAAGATAAACTTCTATTGTAGGGAGCACCAACTCATGAAGCAAATACAGTCCGCCTACTGCCGAAGCTATTCTT
>Ga0116134_1000161_pt1 | contig 35529 bp, 24 predicted proteins | sample June2015DPH_19_5_FD_89737 | JGI IMG/M metagenome (GOLD analysis project Ga0116134, IMG submission 89737) | Peatland microbial communities from SPRUCE experiment site at the Marcell Experimental Forest, Minnesota, USA - June2015DPH_19_40 | ecosystem: Environmental > Terrestrial > Soil > Wetlands... | reverse complement strand
GGGTGGGAGCGGCGCTCGATCGGTTGCGGGCGGCGGGCATCACGCTCGAGACAGCGGAGACTGGCGCGGCTGGCGACGCTACTCGGATTGCGCGCGAGGCTTATGGGCGCGGCTATCGGAAGTTTCTTGCTGTGGGCGGCGATGGAACTTCCTATGAAATCGTCAACGGATTGTTTCCGGATTCGCTGGGAGTGGCGTCAGCAGGCGCTTCATCGGGTGCGCGGGAAGACGCGGTCGCAACGCTCGGATTTCTTCCGCTGGGCACGGGCAATTCGTTTTTGCGGGATTTCGCGGGCGGAGGTTCCGGCAAGAACGGCTTGGAGCACGCGATGCAGGCGCTGGAGGCGCGGCGATCGCGGGCTTGCGATGTTTTGCGACTAGAGCACAAAGACGGAGCGATCTATTACACAAATCTGCTGAGTGTGGGGTTTACGGCGGACGTGGCGGCGCTGCGGCATAGGCGATTGCTGGGGTTGGGGCAGTTCGGGTATCTGCTGTCCATTTTTCTTTGTCTGGCGCGGCTCGATCGGCGCCCGTTTCCGCTGCGGCTGGAGGGACAGCGAGAGTTTGATTCGCGGCGCTGCCTGTTTCTGACGTTTAACAACAGCAAGTTCACGGGCGGCACCATGATGATCGCGCCCGATGCGGTCACCGATGACGGATTGATTGAGTATGTGCGGTGGGGGCCGATTGGGCGACTGGGGTTGATCCGAAACCTGGCCACGCTTTATGACGGTACGCACACTCGGCATCCGCTGGCGGAGCGGCAGGCGGTTCGGCGGGTAGAGTTCCAACTCGACGGGCCGGTGGATGTGATGGTGGATGGCGAGGTGCTAACGCTGGAGTGCCGGGCGATCGAAGTGCTGCCCTCGGCGCTGCGGGTGGTGGTGTGAGACAGGGCAACCCCCGTCTCGACTCCCCAACAATCGTGATATAAAAATTCCATGTCGCAAGAACGAAGAGAACGGCGCAACGCAAAACTGGGGATTAAGACTTCGAACCGGAACTGGGGGCGCATTGCGATCTATGCAGTGCTGATCGTCGCGGTGTTCGGGCTGCCCTCCTATCTCCGCAACCGGGCTCAGCACAAGCACGATGGATTCGCGCGCTGTTTGACGGAGCGCGGCGTGAAGATGTATGGGGCGTATTGGTGTCCGCATTGCGTGGAACAAAAAGAAAAGTTCGGCGCTTCGTTCGAGTACGCACCATATGTGGAGTGCGGCATCAAAGGCGACTTGCACGGAGTGTCGCAGGTTTGCAAAGACGCGGGTATCAAGCATTATCCCACTTGGCAGTTTCCGCCGACGGGCGAACGAGTGGAGCGCGTCTTCACTTTGGAGGAACTAAGCGACCGGACCGGGTGCGCGCTGCCGTGACCGAATCGACGAACCGTCTAATGAGCCTGGTCGCCATTCTGGCGGTGTGCGGAATTGCCGTGTCGTCGGTGTCTCTGCAGCATCATTATGCGACCTCAAAGACGGCTTATTGCGACATCGGGGAAACATTCAATTGCGACATCGTGAACCGCAGCGAATATTCGTCAATCTTCGGAATCCCGGTAGCGCTGATTGGGATGCTCGGGTACGCGGCACTGGCGGGGCTGGCCACCGTCTATCGCGAGCGGCGCGAGACTCCGGCAATGCTTTTCAGCGCTGCCGCCGCGGGCCTGGCGTTTGCTTTGTACCTGACCTACATTGAAGCTCGCGTGCTGGGAGTCTGGTGCATTTTATGTTTGAGTTCGCTGGCGGTGATTGCGACGACGACGGTGTTGACGGCGGTGATCTGGTGGAAGCGAGACAGTAAACAGTAGCCAGTGCCGAGTAACCAAGTGCCGGCCCGAATTTTTCCTGAAAGCTGAGAGCTCGATTCGCGCCATGTCCTGGCCCACAACGCGAAAACCGAAACCGAAGAAGAAAGCTGCCACCACCGCTGCCTTGCCGGTTTCGACCGGCAACGTCTGGTTGCATGAGCTCAACAGCCGAATCTTTGGGAACCGGCGACTGGTGCGGGTTTGGCTGCCTCCCGATTACGACGGCTGGGGCGCGACGCGCTATCCGGTTTTTTACTTGAATGACGGGCAGAATCTGTTCGATCCGGCAACGGCTTTTGTGGGAGTGCACTGGCAGGTGGGCGAGACGGCGGCGCGGTTGATCGCGGAAGAAAAAATTCGGCCGCTCATCATCGTCGGCATCGACAACACGAAGAACCGAGCTTGCGAGTACATTCCGTACAAGTCAAAAGATCCCGGAGTTTTGAATGCGAAGGGAAAATGCTATCCGGATTTTCTGCAGCGTGAAGTGATGCCGCTGATCGAAGAGCACTATTCGATATTGAAGGGGCCGGAGAATACGGGGTTGGGCGGTTCCTCTCTAGGAGGCCTGATCACGCTATACACGCAACTGGCAGCGCCGGGAGTGTTTGGGCGATTGCTGATCGAGAGCCCGTCTCTGTTCGTGGCGAATCGAAAAATTCTGGAAGAGAGCCGTCGATTCCGGAGTTGGCCGGCGCGCACTTACCTGGGAACGGGGACGCGGGAAGTGGGGCAGGCGGAGAAAGACGAGAGGATGGTTGGCGACGTCCGCGAACTGGAAGCCATCATGCGCGAGGCTGGTTTGGACGAACAACGGCTGAAGGTTCGCATCGAAGAAGGCGCTGGACATAGCGAAACGGCTTGGGCGGCGCGATTTCCGGAGGCGCTGGAGTTTCTCTATTCGGATCGCAAAGCGCCGCAAACTGCAAATCCCTCGCTCCTGTGCTGAGGTCACCGCACGTCATTTAGACTCTTGGGCATGGCCAAGAACTGGAAGACGAAGCTGATTCACTCGGACTCCAAGATCCCGGAAGGATTTCGGTCACTGTCGGTGGGGGTGCAACGTGCGTCGACGGTGTTGTTTCCGGATGCGGCGTCGGTCAAGGACGACTGGGACCAGTATGAAGTGGGGTACACTTACGGGCTTTATGGAACTCCGACGACGCTCGAACTGGCGGCGCGCATTTGCGAGTTGGAGGGCGGGTTCCGCACGCTGATCACTCCGGGCGGGCAGTGTGCGATTTCGCTGATCAATCTTGCGTTTCTGAAAGCGGGGGATCACGTTTTGATCCCGGAAAGTGCGTACACGCCGAATCGTAAATTTGCGGTGCAGGTTCTGCGGAGGTTCGGCGTAGAAGCCGGGTTCTACGCTCCGGAAGTTGGCGCGGGGATTCAGACTTTGTTTCGCGAGAACACGCGGATGGTGTGGTGCGAGAGTCCGGGGTCGATCACGATGGAAGTGCAGGATGTGCCGGCGATCGCAGAAGCGGCGCATCGGGCGGGAGCGATGGTCGCGATGGATAACACATGGTCGGCAGGCGTGTATTTTGACGCGTTCGCGCACGGCGTGGACGTGACGATGCAAGCGCTCACGAAATACGCTGGTGGACATAGCGACTTATTACTGGGGTCGATTACGACGCGGGAGGAGACGGCGTGGCGGCAGTTGGGTCGTACACATCAGTTGGTGGGATGCGCAGCTTCTCGGGACGACTGCAGCCTGGCGCTGCGCGGGCTGAAGACACTCGCCGTGCGGCTGAAGGCAATTGAAGACGCGGCGCTGACCTTAGCACGCTGGCTGAGTGAGCGGCCGGAGATTGAGCGCGTGCTGCACCCGGCGCTCCCGTCTTGCCCGGGACATGAATTCTGGAAGCGCGACTTCACGGGATCAACCGGCGTGTTCTCGATTGTGTTTCAGCCGCGGTTCAGCAAGGCACAGGTCCGGGGATTCGTCGACAAGCTGGAACTGTTTGAGATCGGGTACAGTTGGGCGGGGGTGACGAGCCTGGCGGTTGCGTACGATTTTCATGCCACACGCGGACGTCCGGACTATGGTCACCGCATCGTGCGATTGAATATTGGGCTGGAGGACGTGAGCGACTTGAGAGAGGATCTTGGTCGGGCACTCGATGGGTTGTGATTTGCGCGGCTGTAAGCCGTCGAAGGAAATTCAAATCCGTGTTGCCTCATCCGCGAGGCCTCTGCTGTACGGTCCGGAGGACTATGGGTTACTATGCAAAATCAAACCGGCGGAGGAGCTGCTCGTGGTCTCAAGCCCCGGACGGAGTGTTTCGATGAAAAACTCTAGATGTGTTGCCCTTGCGATCTTCCTGTTGACCCTGAGCGCTCTCGCCCAGGTGCCATCCCTCCCCGCTCCAGCGCCCAGCACTCCCAAGCGTCCGGTCAGCGACGAATATCACGGCATAACGGTCAGCGACGACTACCGCTGGCTGGAAAACTGGGACGATCCCGTAGTTAAACAGTGGAGCGCCGCCCAGAACGTCCACGCTCGCGGGTATCTGGACAATCTATCCGCCCGCCCCGCCATTAAGCGACGTCTCCACCAGCTTATCAGCGCCGGTTCCGTCGTCTACTTTGACCTGCAATTCCGAGGCGGAATTCTGTTCGCTATGAAAAGCCAGCCGCCCAAGCAGCAGCCACTGCTGATGGCTCTAGGTTCGGCGGCGGATCCCGCCAGCGAGAAAATCGTGTTCGATCCCAACGCGGCCAGCGCGGAGGGATCAATCGCCGTGGATTTTTACGTTCCCTCTCTCGACGGCAAGTTCGTCGCCGTCGCACTGTCGGAGAACGGCTCGGAAGACAGTGTCGCCCACGTCCTCGAAGTCGCCAGCGGGAAGGAACTTCCAGACCGCGTGCCGCGCGTCAATTTCGCAACTGCAGGAGGCAGCCTCGACTGGAAAGCCGATAGCTCCGGTTTTTATTACACGCGCTATCCACAAGGCAACGAGCGGCCACCGGAAGACGCCAATTTCTATCAGCAGGTTTACTATCACCAGCTGGGCGCCGACCCCCAGCAGGACACCTACATCATCGGCAAAGATTTCCCGCGCATCGCTGAAATTCATTTACGCACCAGCGATGACGGCCGCTGGCTGATCGCAACCGTCTCCAACGGAGACGGCGGTCAGTTTGCTCACTACCTGATGGACGCGGCCGGACACTGGACCCAGATCACGCGTTTTGAAGACGAAGTCGTCGCTGTGCAAGTGGCTTCGGATGACAGCCTCGACTTGCTCTCCTACAAGGACTCTCCACGTGGCCAGATTTTGCGTCTGCCGCTTTCGCACCTCGATTTGGTAAAGGCTGATTTAGCAAAAGCTGAATTGGCAAAAGCCGACTTGGCGCAAGCGCAGGTCATCGTTCCCCAGAGCCCCGGCGCCGGCCCCGACGAAAACGCCCGCGCCTCCATCGAGAGCTTCGCGGCGGTTCCGGGACGCCTTTACGTAACCGACATCATCGGTGGTCCCTCGCGAGTGCGCGTCTTTGATCCGCAAGGCCACTCGCTCGCGGGTCCGTCCCTGCCGGCGATCTCGGCTGTCGACAGTGTCGTCTCGATCGGCGCCGGCAATGTGGTGTTCCACTCCGCCACTTATCTCCAGCCGTCGGCCTGGTATCGGTTCGACGCTGCAAGCGGAAAATCGACCCGCACCGCTCTCTCGCAGGTTGCCTCCTACAACTTCGACGACGCCGAAGTGGTGCGCGAATTCGCCGTTTCCAAAGACGGCACGCGCGTACCGCTCAACGTCATCCGCCGCAAAGGCACGAAGCTTGATGGCAGCAATCCCACGCTGCTCTACGGTTACGGCGGCTATGGCGTTAGTGAGAAGCCATTTTTCGCGGGATCGATGGCACGCATCTTGCTCGACCAGGGGGGCGTTTACGTGCTCGCCAACATCCGTGGCGGCGGAGAATACGGCCAGGAATGGCACAAGGCCGGCAACCTCACTCACAAACAGAACGTCTTCGACGATTTCATCGCCTGCGCTCAACACCTGATCGATCGTAAATACACTTCGCCCGCTCACCTCGCGATCCTGGGCGGAAGCAACGGCGGTCTGTTGATGGGCGCAGCGCTCACTCAACGTCCCGAACTGTTTCGCGCGGTCGTCTCCTTTGTCGGGATCTACGATATGCTGCGCGTTGAACTCGACCCGAACGGCGAATTCAATACGACGGAGTTTGGCACCGTGAAAAATCGTGACCAGTTCCAGGCGCTCTATGCCTACTCGCCTTACCACCAGGTCAAGGATGGCACGGCATATCCGGCAGTGCTTTTTCTGACGGGCGAGAATGACCACCGCGTCAATCCGCTGCACTCGCGCAAAATGACGGCGCGATTGCAGGCCGCCAATGGTTCGAACCATCCCATTTTGCTCCGCACCTCATCGAACTCCGGCCATGGCATCGGCACCGCGCTCGACGAGCAAATCGAAGAACGAGCCGACACCATCAGCTTCCTGTTCGATCAGTTGGGCATTGAGTACGTGCCGGTAGCGAAGTGAAACGGACCGCCAATCCCTGAACCTGGTCCGCCATACGTTCTACGCTTTCTTGTCGTAGATCGGCTGGTCTCCAGCTTTTGCCACGTTGAATCTGCCAAGGCGCCGCCCGCTGCCGGCTTTGCGCAGCGCCGCCCGCGTTCGGGGTTCCGGGGCGAGGACCTTTTCGATTTCTTCCCGCAACCAGCGGTTTGCCGGATCATTCTCCACACTCTCGTGCCAGTACAAGTGAGCCTCGAGACGGGGCGCTGGTAGCGGGAAGGGAAGTATCTGGTTCACCAGACCCATGTTCAGCAGTTGCGCATGGCGCTCCGGCAAGGTCAGCAGCATGTCCGTCGCAGTCACCACCATGCAGGCCGCGTGGTTGTGCTGGCTGCGTAGAAATATCTGCCGGTGAAGTCCCCGGCGGCTAAGTTCGACATCGATCAAGCTGGGACCGTGGCGCCGGGAAGAAACCTGAATATGGCGCTGCGCCAGATAAGTATCAAGGTCGAGTTTGTCCGCGATCGCAGGGTGACCGTGCCGGGCAATGACCACGAATGGTTCATTCAGCAGCCACTTATGCCGAATTCGATCGCTCATCGTCATGGGAATGTCGATGGCCAGATCGACCGATCCACTCGCGAGTTCGGTCTCCAGATCTCTACGCTTGGCGCGCGACGTCGTGATCGACATTCCCGGGGCGGCATGGGTCAGGCGCCGCAGCAAGGGCGGAAGAATCAGGGCTTCGGCGTATTCCCACAACGACAGGTGAAAGTTCCGCCGCGTGTCCTCGGGAACGAAGTTGCGGCTATGGCTGAGGTTCACTTCCAGAATTTGCAGCGCCTGCCGCACTTGCTCAATCATGTTTCGCGTGAACGGCGTCGGCACCATGTGCGGTCCCTGGCGGACGAAGAGCGGGTCTTGCAGGAGATCGCGCAGTCTCTTCAGCGCATGGCTGATAGCGGGTTGGGTAAGGTTCAGTTGCTGGCCGGCGCGAGTGATGTTGCCCTCGCGATAGATGGCCTCGAGCACCACGAAAAGGTTGAGGTCGACCTGGCTTAAATGCACGCCGCATATATTACAGGATTCACAAGATTCATTAGGAGAATTCTGCTGGAATCGCTAGGCTAGGGTGCCTGCGGGGTCCGCGTGTACCCATGGATTTTTCTCCGTCACGGAAATCCCAGAGCTATGTCGAGCGCCTCCTGGCGTTCATGCAAGAGCACGTCTTGCCGGCGGAGCCTGAGTATTGCGCGCAATTGCAAAACGTTCCCGATTGGCGCGGCTGGAAGCAGCCTGCGGTTATGGAGACGTTGAAGGCTAAAGCGCGTGCCGTCGGCCTGTGGAACTTGTTCCTTCCCGACCGGGAGTATGGCGCCGGTCTCACCAATGTGGAATATGCGCCGCTGGCGGAAATCACCGGGCGCTCCTCGATTGCGCCCGAGGTCTTCAACTGCAACGCACCTGACACCGGCAACATGGAAGTGCTGGTGCAGTATGGTTCGGCAGCGCAAAAGGAACGCTGGCTTAAGCCGCTGCTGGCCGGCGAGATCCGTTCCGCGTTCTGCATGACGGAGCCCGGCGTCGCTTCTTCGGATGCCACAAACATGCAAGCCACGGCCCTCATGGAGGACGATCACGTCGTCCTCAACGGCCTGAAATGGTGGAGTTCCGGAGTTGGACATCCCCACTGCCGGCTGCTCATCTTCATGGGCATCACCGAGCGCTCGGCCTCGAAGTACCAGCGTCATTCCATGGTCCTGGTGCCGCTCGATACTCCGGGCGTTAAGATCGAGCGCATGGTGCCTGTGTTTGGCTCCTATGATTCGCCCTTCGGTCACGGCGAGGTTAGCTTCACGAACGTTCGGGTGCCGCTCGACCACATCATCGCCGGACCGGGCCGCGGTTTCGAAATCGCGCAGGGGCGGCTCGGCCCCGGCCGCATTCATCACTGCATGCGCACGCTGGGGGCGGCCGAACGTGCGCTTGAACTCTTGTGCCGCCGCTCGCTCCACCGCGTGGCCTTCGGCAAACCTCTGGCCGAACTGGGCGCCAACGCCGACGTCATTGCCAACGCCCGCATCATGCTGGAGCAAGCCCGCCTTCTTACCCTTAAGGCCGCATGGATGCTTGATGAAGTCGGCACCAAAGGCGCCCGCAGCGAAATCTCGCAGATCAAAGTCGCAGTGCCCAATATTGCGCTGGAGATCATCGACCAGGCGATACAAATACATGGAGCCGCTGGCGTTTCCGCCGACGTTCCACTGGCCGAACTGTTTGCCACGATCCGCACGCTGCGCATCGCGGACGGCCCCGACGAAGTGCATCGCGCCTTGATTGCCAAGCTGGAGCTGAAGAAATATAAACCCAGGGGCACGGTCTCGGCCTGAGGAAAGGCAGCTCTCAGCTGTCAGCTCTCAGTAAAACCTACGAGCTTCGGAGGCCGCGGCAGAATCCCACTCATCGCAAAGTGCGCGATGAGTGGGGCACCCGCGGAGACGAGGCTGGCTTAGAACGTGAAGCGCAGGCCGAGCTGGACCTGGCGCTTGGGGAAGGCGGAGGTGAAGGCCAGCGGCGTGCTTGATGTCGCCGTCCCGCCACCGGTTAGGGCCGTGCCCGGCCTAATCCCACGCACGTTGAACGTCGTGAACCCCGGCTCAAAACCGAAAACCGGGCTAACCTCATTGTTCACGCTGGCAAAGTTTGTGCGGTTCGCGATGTCGAATCCTTCCGCCGTAAACTGCAGGTTCGACTTCTCGCCTAGCTTGTGCTGCCAGCTCAAGCGCATGTCGAAGTCAATGTAGTCGGGGCCGAGACCGGTGTCGCGCGCGGCTCCGATGGGACGTTCATTGGTGATGTGATTGTCGCCGTTCACCTCTCCTCCGGCGAGTAAGTTGAAAGGATGTCCACTGTGGGCGGAGAAAATCGGAGCTAGTTCGAAACCCGATAAGATACTCTGCCTCCAGGGGCTGTCGAGCACTCCCGCGATCTCCAGTTTGTGGCGCTGATCAAATTCGGAAAGACTACGATCCAAGCTTAGATTCGTCGGATCTTGCGGCCCGTAGTCAGTGTTGTAATCGGTGGACGTGTCAAAGCCTTTACTAAAGGTGTAATTCCCGAACAAGGTGAAGTTCGCATTGAAGCGCTTCTTGACTTCCACGATGCCGCCCTCGTAAAGAGCATAGGCCTCGGAGCTATATTGGTTGTTCTGAGTCACCAGCGGATTCACAAAACAGGAAAAGACGCTGGTCGGAGTGGCCGCACAGGGCAGGCCTCCAGGCTCGGTGCCGGACAGCGGGTCACCCAGGGGATTCGTATTCCAGTTGCGATAGGAAACCGTGCGGCCATTGGCCAGAGTTACGGTGCTGAACGGCGCCGGCAGCAGATTGGTATCGATTGCTACGGGGAGTCTCTGGGTATGCGAATAGATACCGCTCAGAGAAATTGAGAACCCGGGCGTGATCTCGCGTTCAATTCCGAAGGAAGCCTGCTGCGCGAGCGGGGGACGAAAGCCCGGCTGGTTCACGAAAAGTGCCTGTGCCGGACCGACGGGACCGCTATTCGTAGGAAAGATGTTAAATGGGGCCAATGAAGCTGGTGTGATGCAGGCATTATTCCCCGAGGTTGGGGTTGTGCACTGAATCAAGCCCTGCGCAAAAAGACCACCGAAAACCTTCTCCGCGCCCCCTACCGTCACCCCGCTCAGCCCGCCCGGTGTTATTACGGGAACCGTAAACCCACCAAGCGGATCTACGTAAATGGAAATTGGACGGTTGCAAGGGCTAGAGCCGTTGCCGCCGCCGACAAAGGCGACGGGAAACCCGGCCGCGACCATCCCGCAGGTAGTACCCAGGTTTGCGACCTGGCTCCCTGAGCCGCTGTTTTCGACTGCGGATTTGTTTTTGTTCTCAATCCCCAGGGCCAGGTCGACGTTGGGGATCACGAAGTCGATGGGTCCGTAGAAGACTCCGTATCCACCCCGGATCACCGTCTTGTGATTCTTGAAGGGGTCCCACGCGAAAGAAACCCGGGGGCCAAAATCCTTTTTATAGGTGGTCAAAGGGGAGTATTGCGAGTCCAGTTCGTAGCGGAGACCGTAGTTCAGGGTGAAGTTTGGCGCTATCTTCCAGGAGTCCTGCGCGTAGAAGGCGGTCAGCGGCCGGTCGTAATCTCCGATTGCCGGAACTCCGAAGCCCTGCTGGTAAACCTGAGGCAGCCCGAACGATGCCGATTGCAACGGGTTGACGGCGGCGCCTGCTGCAGTGGTTCCTCCAGGGCAGAGACTCGCCTCTGGGGTGCCGGTGGGAGATAAGCACGGGCTGATCAAAAGGCCGGGGAGCGACGCGAAGACGAAGCGGCCCGGCATAAAAGTGTGGGATTCGGTGTGGTTGCCGCGCAGCAGTTCGTAGGCGCCGAACTTAAAGGTGTGATGGCCGCGGATGAGGGTAAAATTGTCGGCGAATTCGTAGCGGCGCAGTATGGTGATGCTGGGCAGAAAAATGTTGGTTCCCAGGTTATTGATAAAACCAGGAATCTGGAGACCCACCTGTCCTGGCTCGTTGGGAATTACATTAAAGCTGTTGTAATCCCACTGCATCCGGGCCTCGTTCTGGGCGGATGGACTGAACTGGTGATACCAGGCGGCTTGCAGATTATGATCGTAGTTGTGGATCGAGCTTCCCGCCGAAAACGCGGTCAGAGACTGCACATCCGGCGACTCCTCCAGATCGTGTCCATACCTGTAGCTTAGAGAAACCTCGTTGTTCACATCAAAGTGGTGATCGAAGCGGCCCGACGCCAGGTATTCCCGCGTGTTGTAAGGGAAGACTCCACCCTCGGTTTCAAACTGGTTTACGAGGAAAGCATTCAACGCGGTTTGCCCGGGCGTTACGAAGGGCGGGTTCGCAATAGGGTTCACTGCCAAAACACTTTGGAGCGCAAAGGCGCAATCAATCGGGGACAGGGTTACGCCCGGGAAGCAAGTCACGCTCGGCGCCGACGAAGTCGCCAGCTGTTGGAGAATCGCCTGTTGCGCAAACCTCGGATCACTCGACGAAAAAGTAGCCGGGGCTGTTAAGGAGGGTCCGGCGAAGATCGAACTGTTGGTCAGCAGGGGAACTGAATTCTGTGAGTCCTGCCGCAGACCTTCGAAAGAAGCAAACAGGAAGGTTTTGTCTTTCTGGATCGGGAGGCCGATAGCGCCGCCGTACTGCTGGCGGCTGAGCGAGTTCTTGATCGGATCGCCAGTAGAAGTGGTGTTGAAATTAGAGAAGGTGGGGTCCGGCGCCAGGGCCGAGCTGAAGGCGAATGGGTCGCGCGCATCCATGGCATCGTTGCGGAAAAAACCATAGAGCGTGCCATGCGCATTGTTGGTGCCGGACTTGGTCACTATGTTGATGGACGCACCGGTGGCTGCGCCCAGGTCCGCGGCGTAGTTGCTGCGATTGATTTGAAATTCCTGCACATCGTCCTGGCTTACCGTCAGGCGCACGCCGCCGCTATCGCCTGAGGTCTCGCCACCGTCCACGGTTATGCTGTTTCCCCGGCCATTGCTGCCGTAGAAAGACAGCCCGCTTTGCGGCGTTTGCTTGACTCGGAAATCCTGGTCGCCGGCGAGCCGGGTGGAATCGGAGACGCCGGGCGCGAGCAAGGTGAAGGTAAGGTAATCGCGCCGGTCAACCGGCAGGTCGGCGATGTACTGTTGAATGATTCTGTCCGCCTGGCTGCCTCGTTCAGTTTCCACCACGGGCGCCTGGTCGGTAACCTCGACAACCGTGGCCACCTGTGACGGATTCAGTTTGAAATCGGAAAGGGCTATCTGCCCGATGGCGACCGTGACGCCTTTTCGAATTTCAGTTGCAAAACCTGGCATTTCCACACTGATGTTGTAAGTGGCCGGCGGCAGGCTGGCGACTCGGAACTGACCGGTGCCATTGGTTATTGCCGTGCGCTTCAGACCGGTCTGAGTATCCACGACATTGACAGTAGCTTTGAGCACAACCCCGCCGGAAGAGTCGGTCACAGTGCCAGTGATTTCTCCCGAGGTGCCCACGCCCTGGGCATGAGCCATAAAGGTTGCGAGCAGGCAGCACGCAAGAACGCGTGCGACTGACTTCATAGTGGAATCGGCAAATGCCCGCTGCCAAAAACGGGCCCTGTTGCGTGAAGCCGCACGACCATACAAACTGCTCGCTTCGAAACCCATATCCCCCCTACCTCAGGCTTGCCTGAATCACAGCAAGTCCCGGTCGCCTAACTGCATTCAATCGCTCTTCCAACCCGTTGACTGCTTGCCAGGCCGGAATTCTCTCGATCGAGTTCGCCAAGTTTTTTTTGGATCTGCTGAATGAAAACGAACAACTCCCCGCGCTCGTGTTGTTTCAGAGCGGCGCATCTTCACAATGGGCGCGAGCGTATCCGCGTTCGTCAAATTCATCAAATGAATTATTTTGATGATGAAGTATGCTTGCGGAGAATGCCGGTTTGGGGTCAGTTTTCGTTCGGAAAAATGGCTTATGAACTTTCTGTTCCCGGGTCTGGCTCTCGGCCAGCATGCGACAAAAGAAATTCGAGTATTTCCTGGTGTGCCGCTTCGGTCTGGTCGGTGACAAACAGGTGACTCGCGTGCTCGAGCAGGACGAGTTTCGCGCCCGGAATCCGCTGCGCGATCAACTCCCCGTTGCCGGGAGGCACGAGTGCATCCGACATTCCATGGATGACCAGCGTCGGCGCTGTGATCTGAGCGATTCGGCTGTAGCCCTCCCATGCGAGGATGCCCTGTAGCTGTGCCATGTAACCTTGCAGGGAAGGGAGCCAGCGGCGGCGGAGGCTGAGATCTTCTTCGATTTTCTCTCGCGGCGTGGCTGCATCATAGATGTAGGGGAGGATAGCTTCGCGCGCTTGCTCCAGGGTCATGCCGCGCGCCATCATGACGTCGGCCACTTTGCGCTCCGCGCGCACCGCCGAAGGTCCGCCGGCCGAAGTGCAGCCCAGAATCAGCGAGCGCGTCCTCGCCGGATATTGCAGCGCGAATTCTTGCGCAATCATCCCGCCCATCGAAAGACCAAAAACGTTGGCCCGTGCAACACCGGCGGCATCGAGAACCGCGGCTGCGTCCGATGCCATGGTCGCAATCGAATAAGGGCCGGGGGGAACGTCGCTCAGTCCCACGCCTCGGTTGTCGAGCGCAATCGTGCGGAAGTGTTGCGACAGCGCCGGTCGTGTGCGATGCCACGCGGCCGACGGATACCCGAGACCCATGATCAGCAGAACCGGGGCGCCTTGGCCCTGTTCGTCCCAGTAGATTTTTGTCCCTTGATTTTCGACGAATGACATCGAGTCCATCCTTTGCGTAGAACTTACTCACGCCGCGGAGACGCGGCAAGCCGCGTCTCTACTAGAGTGTGTTTCATATATAGCGCTCGTTCGCCAGCAATCGCCCTGCAATCTGGCGGCGCAGTGCGATCGCATTCACCGGATCGTGACTGGCGTACCCGCGCACACGAGAAAGATTTCGCCGCAGTTCGTCGCCTTGGGCACAGGCGCTCAGCACCGTCCTCGACGAGAGTTCGATCCTGGCTATGGCATCGCGCAAATAGACTGCGCATGCATCCGCGGCATTGACTCCGCCACCGGCCGCCGCCAGTTTACGGCTGCGCAGCAGGCTCGACTCCATGGCGAACACTTCCATGATTATGTCGGACAGGTTCATGATGATCTCCTGCTGTTGTTCGAGATCCGCGCTGTACTTCTCGTGCGCTACTCCCAACGTCAGCAGGGCGATCTTCTTCGCTTTGTGGACAAGGCTCAGTTCGGGATCTTCGGATTTGCATTCGCCAGCCGCTACTGGCGAATCGGTCTCCTGCCGGACGGCGCGGGCGGCCTCGAACAGAGGTAGAAGGCCACGGGCCGCGCGCTTCAACGGCATGCCCGTGATCACCAACCGGTTGATTTCGCTGGTCCCCTCAAAGAGACGGTTAATGCGCGAATCGCGATAGGCACGCTCGACTGCATAGTCCTGATGGTATCCATAGCCGCCGTGGATCTGCACTCCTTCATCAACCACATAGTCCAGCATCTCGGCGGCGTAGACCTTGACCATCGAGCACTCCGCGGCAAACTCCTCGATGGCCTTTAGCTCTTGAGTGGAACTGTCCCTGGAAGCGTTGGTAGATTCCTTGGACCCGTCGTGCATTTGATTTTCAATCAGTCCAACTACGCGCCAGGTCATCGACTCCGCCATGAAAATGCGGATCGCCATTTCCGCCAGCTTATGTTGAATCGCGCCGAATTCGGCAATCGCCGAGCCGAATGCCTTGCGCTGCTTGGCATACTTCAGGCAAATCGCGAGCACGTTTTTCGCGGCTCCGACACTGGCGGGACCCAGTTTCAAGCGTCCGATATTCAGGATGTTGAATGCGATCACGTGTCCACGGCCAATTTCGCCGAGCACATTTTCCACTGGCACTGGAACATTATCGAGATACACGGCGGTGGTCGAACTGCCGGTGATGCCCATCTTGTGTTCTTCCGCGCCGCTGCTCACGCCGGGAAAGCTTCGCTCGACCAGAAACGCGGTGAACTTTTCTCCTCCAACCTTGGCAAATACCGTGAACAGATCGGCCGCGCCGCCGTTGGTGATCCACATCTTCTGGCCATTCAGGACGTAGTGTTTTCCATCTGGCGTGAGATCGGCGCGGGTTCGCGCCGCCAGTGCATCCGAGCCTGCCAGTGGCTCGGTGAGCGCATAGGCGGCCAGCATTTCGACTTTGGCCAGCTTCGGCAGATACTTCCGCTTCTGCTGCTCGTTGCCAAAGTAGACGATCGGCAGCGTGCCGATGCCGGTGTGAGCCGAGTGCCAGCCTCCGTAAGAGCCATCGCGCCCCATGCGTTCCGACGTGACCATCAGCGACGGCAGATCCATGGCCATGCCGCCATACTCCTCGGGGATCGTCATCGCGGTCAGACCCAGTTCCACCGATTTGCGAAGCACGCCCATCGCAACGCCGGGCTTCTTTTCGCGGATGGCGGGCAGATTCGGCTCGACTTCGTTGGCCCAGAATTCGTCCACCATGTGGCCGACGGCGAGATGTTCCTCGCTCAGATCTTCGGGCGTGAAAATATCCTGGGGCGCCGAATCTTCGATCAGAAACGCCGTTCCCTTTGTCGTCTTGCGCGGGATGTCTGTTAGTGTCGTCATGAAAAACTCCTATGCCGCCTTTTGAGATTGAGAATCTGAAGTCTTTGAAACACTCATATCGCCCCGCTTTCGGCGCTGTGCCATGACGCGCGCAACAAAGTGTGGATTCTTTGCGGCAAGGCTGCGAAGCGCGCGTCCTGCGTTAGTCCATGGGTGTAGCGGTAGTAGATCTGCTGAATGATTACGGCGACTTTGAAGCGGGCAAACGTCAGATAGAAGCTCATGTCGCCGGTGTCGCGGCCCGTCACGGCCGCGTAGAGCTCGACTAACTGCGCCCGCGTCAGTGTGCCCGGCAAAGTGGTGGGCGCGCTGCGAATTTCCTGCAGCTCTTCCGGATCTTGCGGATCGGTCCAGTAGGCGAGCGCCGTCCCCAGATCTGTGAGTGGGTCGCCCAGCGTGCACATCTCCCAATCCAGAACGCCCACGATCTTTGTCGGGTCACCGGTCGCGTCGTCGCGATCGAGCACAACGTTGTCATATTTGTAGTCGTTGTGAATCAGCGCAGTGCCATGGCTGGCCGGCATTCGTTCGGTGAGCCAGGTAGAAATGCGTTCTACTTCCGGCAGGTCATGCGTTTTCGAATTGTGGTAGCGCTCGATCCAGCCCTTGACCTGGCGTTCGAGATAACCTTGCGGTTTGCCTAAATCAGCCAGGCCGATCGCGGCGTAATCGAGCCGGTGCAGACGCGCGAGGTTATCGAGGAACGCTTCGCTCAATCGCCGCGCGGTCTCCGGTGGAAAAGGCACGCCGGGAGGGGGATCGCGGCGGAGGATCATTCCGCGAATTGGTTCCATCAAGTAGAAGGGCGCATTGAGAATCGACAGATCGTCGCAATAGAGGAGCGCCTGCGGCGCGACGGGATAGGCGGCGTGCAGTTTCGACAGCACGCGATACTCGCGCGCCATGTCATGCGCGGACCGCACTTTGCTGCCAAAGGGCGGGCGTCGCAACACGACCTCACGGGTGCCCAGCGGCTCTTTACCCAGTCGCGCGTTACCTAGTTGCACCAGGTACGTCAGATTAGAGTGGCCGCTCGGAAATTGTTTAATGGACACGGGTCCGCTATGGCTGAAGCGTTCTTGCAGAAACGGCTGCAGGCGGGCGATGTCGAGTTCTTCGCCTGCTCTCACCATTCCCGCTTGATCGCAAAGTGCCACCATATTCGCAATTCCTGTATCGGCTACCGGTACGTCAGCAACTCGTCGCCGTCGAGATGCGGGTGCGCGTTGAACGTGCTCAGCGTGAAGCGCTCGCCGGAAGCCAGGAATTCAGTGAGCGAAGCGTTGCGCGACATCCACGTGAGCTGCAGCGTGTCCTCGGCCGATAAATGGAGGGCCCGGCGCATCGCCGCGCCGATCGTGCCCGCCGATGTGAAGACCACTGCGCTCGCCGCCGGAGGAGTGTCGCGCACTACTTGCGCCAGCCCGCGCTCCACTCGCAAACAGAATTCGTGCCAGGATTCAATGCCGGCGGCTGTAACTTCTCCCGCCACCCACCTGGCAATGACCGCCTCAAACAACTTCTGAAACGTCTTGCGCCGGTCGCCGAATTCGCTGGAATCTTCATACGCGCGGCGCAGTTCCTTGATCTCGGCGTTCACCTGCAGCAGTTGCGGAAGACATTCCCGCAGCGCCGCCTCGGCCTGATATTCGTCGAATTCGCTCATGATCACTGTCTCGGGAAAACCAACGCCGGCGCTGCGATAGGCATCGGCGACGATCCGGGCCGTCTCCCGTTGCCGGGCACGCGGGCCAGAATAGGCGCCGGCAAAAACCACGCCCCGCTGCGACCAATACTCCCCCAGCAGCCTGGCCTGCGCCTCGCCGTTCGCACAGAGCTTGTCATAGTCGCGCCCCAGTAAAGACGCCTGCCCATGACGCGCCAAAATGATGTGGCTCATGTTGTCTCCTGCAGATTCATCCCCCTATGCGGCCGCAAGCTGCTCTTTGTCGAACTCGGCAAAAGTCTTGCCCTGTTCCGCCAGGCGCTGGAGTAGAGGAGCTGGCGTCCAGAGTTCTCCGTGCTGGTGATGAAATTCGCAAACGCGCTGGTAGACCTTTTGCAATCCAACCGTGTCGGCATACCACATCGGACCGCCCCGGTAGGCGGGGAATCCGTAGCCGTTGAGATAGATGATGTCGATGTCGACTGCGCGCAGCGCGTATCCTTCTTCGAGAATCCGCGCGCCCTCATTCACCAGCGCATAGATGCAGCGATCGACTATCTCTTCGGCGGAGATTTTCCGCTGCGGGATCCCTGCATCCGCGCTCCACTTGCGCACCAGGACGGTCACCTCGGGATCCACGCTCGCGCGCCGGTTCTCGTCGTAGAGGTACCATCCCCTCACTGTTTTCTGGCCGTACCGTCCCATTTCACAAAGACGGTCCTCGGCAAACGGCTGGCGGACTCCAGGCTTTTCCAGATGGCGATACTCCTTGCGAATGCGCCAGCCCACGTCGAGACCGGCAAGGTCGCCGGTCGCCATCGGGCCCATGGCGTTGCCGAATTCGACCAGCGCCTGGTCTACCGCCTCCACCTCTGCACCTTCTTCGATCAGGAACTGCGCTTCCCGGCGATACGGGCCAAACATGCGGTTGCCTACGAAGCCGCGGCAGTTTCCTACCAGCACTCCGATCTTGCCCAGCTTCTTGGAGAGTTGCATGCACGTGGCAATCACTTCTCCGCTCGACTTTTTTCCGCGCACAATTTCGAGCAAGCGCATTACGTTGGCCGGACTGAAGAAGTGCGTTCCGATCACTGCTTCCGGGCGCGACGTGGCTCCGGCGATTTCATCGATATTTAGCGTCGATGTGTTGCTTGCCAGAATCGCTCCCTTTCGGCAGGCGCGGTCCAAGTCCGCAAACACAGTTTTCTTCAACGCCATGCCTTCGAATACTGCCTCCACCACCATGTCCACAGCGGAGAACGCATCGTAGTTGAGCACCGGCGTAATCAACTGCAGGCGTTCGTCCACGAATGCCTGAGTGAAACGCCCGCGCTGCACGGAACTCGCGTAGTTCTTCCGGATCTTTCCCATACCCAGAGCGAGCGCCGCCTCATCGACATCCTTCAGCAGCACCGGAATTCCCGCGTTGGCGAACACCATCGCGATACCTCCGCCCATGGTTCCAGAGCCGACGACGGCCACGCAGTTCACGGGGATCACCGGAGTTTCTTTGGGAACGTCGGGAATCTTCGCCACCTCGCGCTCGCCAAAGAAAACATGGATGAGCGCTTTGGACTGATCGGAGAAAAGACATTCGGTGAAAAGTTTCGCCTCGACCTGGCACCCTTCCTCGAACGATAATTTCGTCGCCGCCTCGACCGCATCGATCGCCGCCAGAGGAGCCTTCAGCCCTCGTTGCTTCTTGCCAGCCGCGTCGCGCGCCGCCGCAAAAATCGCAGCGTTCTCCGCAGCCGTTCCCAGCTTCTCCGTTCGCTCTCGCGTTTTGGGCGCGGGCTTGCCGGCGATTTCGCGCGTGAAAGACACCGCCCCGGCGAGCAGATCGCCCTCAATTAATCGGTCGATCAGTCCAAGAGCAGCCGCCTCGCCGGCGGACACCGGCTTGCCCTCGGCGCACATTTCAACTGCCTTGGCGATGCCCACCAAACGCGGCAGACGCTCGGTCCCACCGGCTCCGGGAATAATGCCCAGCTTCACTTCCGGCTGACCCACCTGCGCCGTGGGCGACGCGACACGGTAGTGACCGGCCATGGCCAGTTCCAGTCCACCGCCAAACGCGTTCCCGTGAATCGCCATCACCACCGGTTTGACGCTATCCTCAATGTGAAGCAGCAGGGGAAGCAGGCTTCTACGCGGCCCGCCCGACGTCATCTTGCCGAATTCCTTGATGTCGGCGCCGGCGACAAAAGTGCGGCCGCCGCCGATTACAACCGCTGCCTTGACGGCAGGGTCACCATTCATCTCATCGATCGCCGCCCCGATCGCCTCCGGCACGCCGGGACTGAGAGCGTTCACGGGTGGATTATCGATGGTGATGATCGCAACATCGTTGTCGTTACTATTATCTCTGGTGATTCTCACGAAATTGTTCATAGGGCAATGTCCACCTGATATTTCTTGCGCAATTCTCTTTTCAGAACCTTTCCGGTCGCGGTCTTGGGTAAGCTCTCGCAAAACTCAATCGATTGCGGACACTTGTAGTGAGCCAGACGCGACCGGCAAAACTCGATCAATTCTGCTGCGCTGAGCTTCGATCCCGGTTTCGCCACCACCACGGCCTTCGGAACCTCTCCCCATTTCTGGTCGGGAACGGGGATCACTGCGGCTTCGTAAACGCCAGGGTGAGCCGACAAAACTTTTTCTACGTCGAGCGACGAAATGTTTTCTCCGCCGCTCACGATGATGTCCTTTTTGCGATCCACGATCAGGATGTATCCGTTCTCCGCGATCACGGCCATGTCGCCGGTGTGAAACCATCCACCCCGCAAAGCTTGGGCCGTGGCTTCCGGTTGTTGCCAGTAGCCCGCCATCACTCCGTCACTGCGGGCGATGATTTCTCCCATCGTTACACCGTCGTGCGACACGTCCTTGTCTTCGTCTTGGTCTTGCGCGTCAACTACTCGAACCTCACATCCCGGATAGGGGTAGCCGGTCATGGCCTGTAGCACGTGTCGCTCTTCGGGCGTGCACTGCATGTCCGGTTTCAGTTCGGCAGTCGTTAGCCCGGGCGCACATTCCGTCAGTCCATATGACGAAAAGCATTTAAATCCTAACTTTTCTTCGACCTCGCGGATCAGAGTCGGAGAAGATGCCGCGCCGCCGATCAACGACCACTGCACGCTGCTCAGGTCGTACTTGGAGCGCGCGGGTGAGTTCACCAGCGCGGCGGCCATAATCGGCACCAGGGTCAGCGCGCACACCCGCTCTCGCTCCACCAGCCGGAATACTTCCTCGGGCACGAAGCGCGGAAGCATGACATGCGTTCCGCCCATGAACGTGATGGTATGGGCGGCTCCCCAGCCGTTGGCATGGAACAGGGGAATCGTGTGCAGCATCACGTCCTCAAAGCGAGTGCGATGGTACAAGGCGATGGTCATCGCATGCAGGTACACGTTGCGATGCGTGAGCATCACGCCCTTGGGGCTAGCGCTGGTTCCGCTGGTGTAAAAAATTTCGGCCACGGAGTTTTCGTCAAACGCCATCAGTTCGCCGCGGTAGGGCGTGGCGGCGGCCAGCATTTGCTCGTAGGTCTGAGCGGAGATCCACGCGGCTTGCGGCGTTCCATCGAGTTGATGAAAGTCGAGCTGATGGAATGACCGCACCGTGCGCAGGTCTCGACGGAACGAATCCACGAGGCCGACAAACTCCTGTTCCAGGAACAGCACTGTCGCTCCGGAGTCATTCAGAATGTAGGTGAGCTCCGGCGCTGCCAGTCGAATATTGAGCGGAAGCAAAACGCAGCCGGCTTCGAGAACCCCGAAGTAGGCTTCCAGCAGGCGATGGCAGTTGAGGCTGAGGAACGCCACGCGATCGCCCGCCTTCACTCCGGCGCCGCGCAACGCTCCCGCCAAACGTCCTACACGATCGCCAAACTGGGCATAGGTGAACCGCTGGTCCTGGCACACTACCGCCGTCTTGCGAGGGAACTGTTGTTCTGAGTAGCGAAGGAAGCGCACGGGCGTCAGCGGAAGATTCATAATTTGTTTACCAGGCCGTCTGGCCGCCATCGACAACCAGCACGTGGCCGGTCACGTATGCGGACGCGTTCGATGCCAGAAACACCGCTGCGCCTTTCAGATCGTGATCGCCGCCGAAGCGTCCCAGCGGGATCTTCGCCAGCAGGGAATCTTTACGATTTTCGATGATCCATCCCGACATATGCGTCGGAAACCATCCCGGGGCGATCGCATTGACCTGGATGTTGTGCGGCGCCCACTTGCACGCCAGATCCTTGGTGAACGCGATCACTCCGCCTTTGCTGGCGTGGTAGCCGATCGCCTGCAGCTCCGCCGACGCTCCGCCCAAACCGGCCACCGATGCGATGTTGATGATCTTGCCCGACCCCTGCGCGGCCATGGCCTTGCCCACCGCCTGACAAAACAGGAACGTGCCGGTCAAGTTGGTGGAGAGAACTTTGTCCCACTGCTCGAGTGTCATCTCTTCCACCGAAGCTCCCCACGACACGCCGGCGTTATTGATCAAAATGTCGACCCGGCCAAACTTTGCGAGCGTCTCCTCCACCACCTGCTGAATCGCCGCCTTGTCTTTGACATCGCACCCCAAGGCAAGCGTCTGCACGCCGCAGGCGCGCAGCGCTTCCGCCGCTTCCTCGCAGCGCTCCTTGTTGCGGGCGCAGAGCACGAGATTCGCCCCCATCTCCGCCAGGCCCTCGGCCATCTGCCGGCCCAGTCCCATCGAGCCGCCCGAAACAATGGCGACGCGGCCGGTTAAATCGAAAAGCTGTTTGACATTCACTTGGAGAACGGCCTTTCATGGTGGCGGCGCCACGCAAAAGTGATAGTTAATATCATATTAAAGTCGCTAACGTCAATGAACTCTTGGCGCGATTTTCAAAGCGCGCGGCGGCCGCGAGTCGCCCGGCGCAGTCGCGCTGGGACTGCCTCTACACGCGAAGCACCACCCGGCCCGAGATTTCGCCGCGGCTCAACTCCCCCAGCACTGCTTGCACCTCGGCGAGCGGGCGCGCGGTCACCTGGCAATGGACGGCCCCGGCTGCCCCCATCGCCAGAACCTCGCGCAGATCTTCGCGTGTGCCCACTGCGGACGCCTTGATCTGGATCTCGCCAGCCGCCATCATAATTGCCGGGAACGAAATATCCTTTGCGGGCAAACCCACCGCCAGCAGCGTCCCCGTCGGGCGCACACAATAGAACGCCATGTCGTAGGCGGATTTGGCCGCCGAGGTGACGAGAGCAACGTGCACTCCGCCGGAGCGGCGCACTTCCTTCACGACGTCGCTGGTCGCGGCGTTGAGCGTTCGGGCGGCGCCCAGCGACTTGGCCAACACGAGCTTCTCTTCAGAAATATCGATCGCGGTCACTTCCGCTCCCGCAGCGCGGCCAATCTGGACGGCAATATGGCCGAGTCCGCCCACGCCGAAAACCGCCAGCCGCTGCCCCGCGCGAATCTTGGACTGCTTCAGGGCGCGATGAACCGTGACTCCCGCACAAAGGAGCGGCGCCCCCTGCTCGGAGGAAAGTGCATCGGGAATCTTGATCACGTGGCTGGCGGGAGCCTTCGCAAATTCCGCATATCCGCCATCGACCATGACGCCGGTGATGCGCTGCTTTATGCACAGATTCTCGTTGCCTTCACGGCAAAACTCACATTGACCGCATGTCCACTGCACCCACGGCACTCCGACCCGGTCGCCCACCTGAACACTTCCCTGGGCACTATGGACCGACGCGCCCCGCTCCACCACCCGGCCTATGATCTCGTGTCCCAGGATCAGCGGTTTCTTTACGATGCCGGCCAGTTGCGTCCAGTCGCCGTCGGCCACGTGCAGATCGGAATGACACACACCACAAACCTCTACCTCGATCAAGACCTCGTCGGGGCCGGCTTCCGGCCGGGCCACTTCCTCCAGCGATAACGGCGTCTTGAACGCGTGCAGAACGGCGGCCTTCATCTTGTTCTCCTGTCTAACCGACATGACTCACCAAGAAAAAAGTGCTGGCGCGATCGCGGAAAGCCTTACGGCCGAATGCCGCGCAAGAAAAACTCCACCGCGCTCCGCACCCGGTTGGTGAGCTTGTGCGGCCCGGTCAGATCCACCGCCCATTGCCGCACCACAGTGTTGTAGAGGCCTTCCATGAACTCCGCCAGATGCACCACCGGAAAGGCGCGCGTCACTTCGCCTCGCTTCTGCCCCTGGGTCAGAATTTCGCGGAGCAGGCTGACGGCAGCCTCTTCGTGCCCGCGCAGCTCCGCGGATCGCACCGGATCCATAGCGCCCGATAACACCACCGCTTGCCAGAGTTGGCGGTCGGCTTCCACCTCCCGCGCCATGGTCACATACAACCGCCGCAAACGCTCGCCGGTCTCCGCCTGGCCGGAAAGCTCCGAACGCAGCCGCTCGCAGATGCAGGCATACCCGCGTTCCCCCACCTCGCGTAGAACCGCATCTTTACTGGGAAAATAGCGGAAAAAGGTGGGCTGGCTGATTTCGAGCATTTGTACGATATCGTCGATCCGAGTGTCCTCGTACCCGTACTTACGAAACAGTTTGATCGAGGTGTCGATAATCTGTTGCCGCAAGCGCGCCTTCTTCCGCTCTCGAAGCCCGACCTCAGTCCGCTCTCCAACCGTTTCTGCGGCCGCACTCCGTATCGCCAACACACCGGGCATGGTCTCTTCCTCTTGCATCGATTACTGGCACGTCCCTAACCGCAACGTCCGCAAAATGTGACAGTAACTATAACAAAAGAGCGACTAACGTCAACGATGCTTACCGGCGTGACACCACTTGGGCGCTTCCAAGCAGCGCACCTGACGGGCCTCCCGGAGATTTTTCTTGACTTCGCGAGCGGTTCTGATAAATTGCTTCGCCACGAGCTCATGAGGGGGCGCGAGGGACTTCTATGTCCGAAGCTACACCCCTTCCCGCGGGAAGCTTACCCGACGTGCCGCCAGAGCCGCAGTGTCTCCCAGTAACATTCAAGGAAGTTTTTCGGGGTGAGTTGAGGCAGATCGCCAGGTCGCGTCGAGGTCGCGGCGTCAGGAGCCCGCGACCCACGGCCAAGAACCTGATTGGTTTGGCCTTCTCTGGCGGCGGCATCCGCAGCGCCACGTTTAATCTCGGCATCCTGCAAGCACTGGCGGGAGAGGAACTACTGCACAAGTTCGATTACCTCTCCACTGTCTCCGGAGGCGGATACATTGGCGGGTGGCTGGCGGCGCTCACCCGCCGTTTTTTGGACACCCTGCCGGGCTCGTCATTTCGTGACGTCGAAAGGGCGCTCCTCCCCGTAAAGCGCGAACCCGATGGACGCGAGGAGCGCACCTTTCTGCACTGGCTCCGCTTATACAGCAATTACCTGACTCCCCACACCGGCCTGCTTTCGGGCGACACCTGGGCGATGATCGGAACCTGGCTGCGCAATGTGTTTCTGAACCAGACCGTGCTCGGCCTGTTTTTTCTGGGAATTTTTGTGCTTTGCGACGGCGTGCTGCTGGGGCTGCTGAAATCGTCCCGGACTCATCCCCTCTACCTTCTGATCCCGGGCGCTGTGGCTTGGTTTTTCGCTGCTGTGCTTTTGGGAGTGAACGTGGCCGACCAGATTCCCTCAAGGCAAATGCTGCTGACGACATTTCAACGGGTCAAGGTGACGGTTACGGTCATGGTGCCATTTGTTCTGGCTTGCCTGCTGTTGAACTTCGGCTTATGGCGATGGAGCGAACTGGGCAGTTCTCGCGGTTGGATGTGGTTCGCCGCGGGCGCAGGCTTCTACTTTCTTGCCTGGTTGGTGTCGGTGTGGTTGATGCTGCGGCGGGAGAAACGGGACAAGAAAAGTCCGGACGAGCGGATGCTTTCGCCCACAGCCTTCCTGCTTTCTTCACTGGCCTCGGGAGCCGTCGGCGGCGGCCTGGGCCGGGGATACTTACTATTGCTGAAGGGCGTACCGCCGCGCTGTTACAGCTCTTATTGGATCGTAGCCGTCCTCGGAACCGGGGCCGTGATGCTGATCATGCTGTTGGCTGGCACGGTGCACGTGGGACTGGCAGGCCGCGGCTGCAAAGACCTGGTGCGCGAATGGTGGGCCCGGCTCGGCGGATACCTGATGCTGGTTACCCTGGTTTGGATGGTGCTGGCGGGATCCTGCGCCTTCGGGCCGCTGCTGGTGCGGTGGGTTTTGTTCAAGTTGCAGGGGTGGAGCATCGTTCCGGTGGTTTTGTGGGCTGTTCACAACTATCTGGGCGTGAAAGCCGCCAACAGCCCGAAGACCAGCGGACCGAACGCGAAAGCCAAAGCAGCAACCGACGCCAATGGTTCTTGGATCGTCAATCTGATAAAAGCACCTCGTGTGCTGGATATTATCGCGACCATGGCTCCATACGTTTTTGGCCTGGGTTTGGTTCTGCTGGCGGCCACGGCGGTTCACGTCGTCGCGGGGATGTTGTCCGATCCCACGGACACTGTCTCCCTATGGCGTTTGAATCATCCGGTTTGGTCCTTCTGCTGCAACCTGCCGTCCGTAGCGGCGCCGGCCGGTGGTTGGACTGGCTTGACCGCTCTCTACTGGAAGATTCAGTGGGCCGGGTCGGCTCGGAGATTGCTGATGGTGGGCGCAGGTTTGGCGGGGGCATCCGTCTTGGTGTCTCGCCGCGTGGACGTGAATGACTTCTCGCTGCACCACTTCTATCGCAACCGTCTGGTGCGCTGCTATCTGGGGGCGTCAAACCCGGATCGGAAACCGCAGCCGTTTACCGGCTTTGATCCCGACGACGATGTTTCGCTGAAGGATTTTGCCGGGAACTACTCCGGACCGTACCCCATCCTGAATGCGGCGCTCAACATTACCAGCGGCGCCGAGCTGGGCTATGCCACGCGGCGGGCCAAGTCGTTTGTGTTTACTCCGCTCTATTGCGGATACGAGAAGATCTTCCCAGGAAACGATCAAGAGCGGTTCAGGCTGCAGAATGCATCGGAGCGGAGCTACTCGAGAACCGAACTGGGGCGCATTGAGAAATCGCGCACTCGGATGACCTCGAAGAAGGGAATTGCCCTGGGCACTGCCATGGCGATCTCGGGCGCGGCCGCCAGTCCCAACATGGGTTACTTCACCTCCCCGGCGACGGGCCTGTTCATGACCCTGTTCGACGTCCGCCTGGGCTGGTGGATGGGGAACTCACGCTTTCCAGAACCATGGCAAAGCGCCGGCCCAAAGTGGGGACTCGGCTATCTGTTTTCCGAATTGGGGGCCCAGTGTGACGAGAATCGATCCTACGTTTATCTTTCCGATGGTGGACACTTCGAGAATCTGGCGGTGTACGAGTTGATCAAGCGGCATTGCAAAGTGATTGTGGCCTGTGACGCCGACTGCGATGGCAAGTATGATTTCGAGAATTTGCTGGGGCTGATTGAAAAAGCCCGCGCCGACTTTGGCGCGCGCATCGCCCTGGACTTTTCCAAAATCCGTCCCAAGGACGGGCGTGAAAGCAAATACAACTTTGCGGTGGGAGACATCTTCTACGATCCACAAAATCCCAACGATCGCGGCAAGCTGTTTTACCTCAAGGCCAGCCTGCCCCCCAGGCAGGACAACAACGCGATGAATAAAAACTCGCTTCCGGATGACGTCTGGCGCTACTCTGAAAAGCACAAAACATTTCCCCATCAGAGCACAGCCGACCAGTGGTTTGATGAATTGCAGTTTGAGAGCTATCGGGCTCTGGGGCAACACATCGGGCGTGCCGCCGCCGCGGAAATTGGTCCAGAGATCGAGAGGGCGCTCGGCTAAGGCCACTAAGGCCAAAGGAAGAGCACAGAAACGCCGTGAACCTACTTGCGGATTCCAAACCGCTCCCCGGTAGCGAACGTCGTCCACATGCGCATGCTTGACGGTTCGGAGAAAGTGCCAGTTCGTCAGGCAACCCGCGGCTTCTTCTTTACGACCGGCGCTCCTGCGCGTATCGCTGATAGCGCTGGCGAGCATACTTCATGGCTGCGTCGCCAGTCTCAAACAGCGGTGCTACGTGGTGATGCCCGTTACCTGTGGCGTCGTGAAGAGGAAGATCTTCCGCGCTCTGGGCAATCGCAGCTTCGAACTTGTCGGGTTTCCCCGATGCCGGCGGAGATGTGGCGCTGGTCGGAACCTTCACTCCACTCAGAGGATCGTCGGTGCGGACCTTCTGCAGAGTCAGCACGGAGCCGACATTGGGAGCCGCGGCGTCGCGCTTGGTCAGGCTCGGCACCCCGAAGCGCGCTTCCAGCGTGGCCAGGATCGACGTGTGGTCGAACGGCGTGGCCGAGGTTGTGCGAAACACTGTGCCCGCTGCGATCAAGGGCGAAACCAGCACCGTCGGTACCCGAACCCCAAAACGTTTGAAATCAAAATTGAGTTCGCCAGCGGAGTTGTCCGGGGGAACGGCATTCTCCGGCGGTGGAACGTGGTCATATAATCCGCCATGCTCATCATAAGTAATGATGAGCATGGTCTGATTCCAGACCGGCGTCCCGATCAGCGAGTAATAAATATCATGCAGGAACTGCTCGCCTTTGCTGACATCGTAGTTCGGATGCTGGCTGTTTCCGCTGCTGCCCCATTGCGGTTCGAGGAATACGTAGTTCGCCAGGTTGCCGCTTTTGGCCGCTTTCTGGAAGTCGGCGAACTCTCCAAACTGGGTTTCAGGGGCATTCTTAATATCGGAGACGGATCCGCGCATCAGCGGCGGAGCGTCGTAGCCGTAGACCGACCACGTCGCCGATTTCTTCGCAAGTGCGGTGAAGATGCTGGGAGCCGTGTAAATGCTGCAGGACTTGTCCTGCACAAAACCTTGTGAAGTCGCCATGGCGACAAACGCGCGGTTGGGAAACGTCTCCGTCGGCGCCGAGGCATACCAGTGATCGCAGACGGCATAACCCGCAGCTAATGTCGATAACACCGGAAGAGTTGCGGGTGTGTAAATGCCCATGATCTGGGAAGGTTGCGTGCCAGCTAAGACGCTCCCCTTCTCTTTGCTCTCCCATCCGAGCGTGTAGGCAAAATTGGTGACAAAGCCGTTATTGGAAGCGGGAGCAACCGGGGTTGGGGCATCTTGTGTTCCGAACAGTTGCGAATTGGTGTTCAAGTAGCCCTCACCGGGATCGGCCCCCGGCTGCAAACAAGCGTGGGGAGCGGTGGGTTGGATGGGAAACACCGGCACCGCTTTTCCGTTCGTGTCAGGATTGCTCTCCTTGCCTGTGAGTCCTTCGAAAGGCTGTCCCAGCGGAGAAACATTCTTGCTCGACTGATACAAGAACCCCAGCATATGGTCAAAAGACCGGTTTTCTAACATCACCACCACAATGTGGTTAATCTTGGACAACAGAGAACTGCCAGCGGCCATACCAGCCTCCTTTCGTGGGCGCGAGGGCTTCGCGGTTTCCCAGAACGAGATGCGGGAAAAAGGGAAGTGCTTAGCTACTTTATTAGAGAACGAAAAAACTGACCATTGCCCTTCTTTACCGTCGTTTCTCCTTATGGGAGGAATTGGAGTCAGGGGTGGATGCGACTCAGATCGGTCCTTGATAACGGCGCAGTCGCACCGCTGCGGCGAGGAATGCCGCGGCGATTGCCAGCCCGATCCACAGCCCCGGGGTGATTAGGAATTGGGCCGGAGTGATATGTGTCATTGGGTCGGTTGGGAACATATCGGGCGATGTCATGGCGACAGTTGGCGCGGCGCCGATCAAGCGGGACCCCACCAAGGCAGCGAAATGCCAACTGTGGAAGGCAATCTGCTCGACCCCGGCAATCGCTACCAGCGGCAAGGCCGCCCATAGAAATGTCGCCCGGCGCGGCCATCCGGATACGAGCAACAGCCAGCAATAAATTGGTGCGGGCCAGAGCGCATGGGCCGCGAGAATGTGGTACAGCAGCAGCAGTGACATTCGCAAGAACGACAAGTTGGTCCATAGCGCCGTCACGCTCAGGCCGCTCACCAGCAGTACTGCGCTGCTCAGCAGCAGCATGAGCCACTGCATGGCGACGGTGATGGCAAAAGTGAGCAGCGGCAGAATGACGAGCGGAATCATCGCCTTCGAGAGCACGGTGGTGAGATCGGAGACCGGCAGCGACTTCCAGAACAGAATGCCGCGATCGCGACGCTCGCCATGCAGTGCGTCGAGACAATAAAACACACTCACGACGATGCCGGTAAGCATCATCAGGCCTGCCGCCATGTCGTAGGGCACTTGAGGCTGCGCCGGATTGAGCCTCAGCGGCTTTTCCCAGATACCCGCAATCGAGCCGAGCGAGAAGCCGAACAGAGCGACTGCGGCGACGGCCAGTGGCGCAAGGTAGACAGAACGGTTCTCCCACAACTCACGACGCACGGACCAGTACAAGACCCGAGTCGCCGGGATGGGCGCTGGCGCGGTCACTTGCGATTCGAGAGGAGACTCGGGCATGGCGTTCGATTGAGTATTCATCAAGCTGCTCCTTGTGCCTGCTGGCCGGCCTGATTGCCCTGCATATTTCCCAAGACGGCAACGAACAAGTCGGCGATGCCGGGCGTGCGCACCTCGCCAAACGGGACGAGCTGCTGACGGCCAACCTTATCGAGCGTCATCAGATCGAAAAGTAAAATGCTGCGACCGAGCACCTGGCGCTCGTGCATCGGCTTGAACGCCCGCGCTGCGGCAACATTCTGGGGAAGCACCATCACTTCCAGATACCGCGACTCTAATTCCTCCATGCTGCAATCGAATACGATACGGCCGCGGTTGATGAACATGACATCGGTGAGGACGTTCTGGATCTCTTCCACCTGATGTGTAGTCGCGACGATGGTGCGGCTGCGATCGAAGTAGTCGTTCAGCAGGGAATCGTAGAACTGCTTGCGATACAGGATGTCGAGGCCAAGGGTCGGCTCGTCCAGCACCAGCAATCTCGCGTCAATAGCCATGACCACCGCGAGGTGCAGTTGGGTTACCATGCCTTTCGACAATTCTCTGACCCTGCTGTTACGTCCGATCGTCGTCTTTGCCAGAAAACCTTCTGCCTTCCGACGATCGAATCGTGGATGCACGCCGGCGACGTAGTCGAGCAGCTGCCAAACCCTGATCCACCGTGGCAGCACCGCGACATCGGCAATGAAGCAGACATCGCGCATGAGCTGATCGCGCTCGGTCCAGGGGTCGCGTCCGAGCACCTTCAGTTCTCCCTGATAGGGGGTGAGGCCGAGAATCGCGTTGAGCGCGGTGGTCTTGCCCGCGCCGTTCGGTCCGATCAGTCCGAGGATGCGGCCCTCTTCGACACGCAAATCCACGCCGTCCAGCGCAATGGTTGTGCCGAAAACCTTACGCAGGCCGCGTGCTTCGATAACCGTCATGGCTTCGGCTCCTCCTCTGCCCCATTCGACGACCGGCGGGGCGCGGCACCATCCAGCAGTTCTTCCGGTTTCAGTCCGAGCCGCTGAATGGTCGCGTAGACCCTGGGCCATTCTTCCGCAAGAAACTTCTGCCGTTCGCCCTGCAGCAGCAGATTGCGCGCGCCCGCGTTGATGAACATGCCGCGACCCCGTTTGCTCTCCACCAGTTGCTCGTCGACCAATTGTTGATAGCCCTTCAGAACCGTGAGGTGATTGACCCGATATTCGGCCGCGACATTGCGCACGGACGGCAGCGGATCGCCTTCCTTGAGCACGCCGTCGAGTATCATCGCGACGACTCGGTCGCGAAGCTGGCGGTAAATCGGCTGACTGTCGTTCCACTCATGATCCATCGGTTTTCCACGTAACCGTTACCAGACCTTACCAGAAATAGCGCGCGCTTCAGTTCATCCTGTGCAGGTCGAAGTGCGCGTGGATCGGCTTGTCCTTCATCATGAACGTCCAATCCTCGGTGTGATGGTTGGCGTCGATGAAGGTGAACACCGAATGGTGCATGTGGTACTCCATGCTCCCGCTGATGTCCTTGAACTCGAACTCGACCGTCTTGCCGTCGGGCGACATCTTGCCGGTCATGCGCGGCCGGTTCCCCGCGTCGCAATAGTGAACCAGCGTGAGCTGGTCTCCGTCCACGTAAAGCATCGTGACCGGATGGTCGTACTTTGTCGCATCCAACGGTGTCCCCGCTTCCTGGAACTCGTGCACCAGGACGTTTCCCCTCGAGGTCACGCGCAGCGAGAGGTGCATCGGCTTACCGCCTGACATCTCCGGCATCTCCGGGACGGTGACGGGGCCTTCCCACTCTCCCGCCAGGCTTTTCAAGGTTGTGAAGGACTTCTGCGCCTCGGACGGAGCAGGAGCCACGGAGGACTCGGGCTGCGCGAAAGCCACAGTGGAAAGCGACATCAGAGCAACGGACAGCATAAAACGAAGGGACTTCATGTTTTTTCTCCTTAATGCTTCATTTTCTTTGCTCTCGGCCAGCGTTATTCGCTGGCTTACTCAGCTGCGGGCGATCGGCTTTAATGGGCCACCGCACGTCATATACTGTTATATCCAACTATATCACTATACGTCAAGCTTTTTCTCATTTAACTTGCTGCCACCGTCCTTCTAGGCCAGGGACTGGCCCCCGTGGCCCGTTGGCACGAGCAACATTCACTTAAATGTGGAGTTCGGGGCTACTCACCCGGCGAATGGACAAATGATGGTTAATCGGCGATCCGGAAGTAGTCCAAATTTCGGCAGCGCGGATCGGTACCGGACAGTCGGCTTAGCCTAACGGTCGCGGATGTTTCCATGAATTACAATTACGGACGCCGCTGGCAATTCGTAAGACGTGGTTGCGTCCACGGTCTGCTGGATGTGCAGAATCGGCCCATCGGGGTCTGCCATACCCGCCGTCTCCGACACAACCGACGGTTCCATTGGATATTCGGCGTGTCCCACAGGACGCGTGTGCCCCGGGTGCCAATGGTACTGATCTTTTCCGAAAATGGAGATCTCGATGGGTCCGTCGAATGAAAAACCGGGTTCGCCGGTGTATCGTTCGAACGCGATCTTCGCGCGATAAGCATTCTGCTGGTCGCGATTCACGAGAAGCAGGGACCACTGACCATCGGGACGTTGCAGAGCGTAAGACGTAACCAGCGCGTGCCCGGCGTCATCGTAGATGTCACTCCGGGCTGGAAATACGTGGTGCTGTTGCCCACCGGGGACGATCCATTCGAGATTAATGAGCTGAGAGGTGAAGAACTGCGCCAGCCGCTGCTGAATGATGTATTGGCGGTCGACCGTGAGCATTCCGAACGTTCCCGGCGAGTCATTGCAGCCGCGCTCCATCGGCAGGGGCAGATAGTGGAAGTAGTAGACCCCGTTTCCTCCGGCAGTCAGGAATGAACCAATGTAATCGGCAAGCCAGAGCCCAGAGAAAATGTCCATGTAGGTTTCGCTGGCACTCGATGATAGATTCGACTCGGTAATGAAGATCGGAGTTTCCTTCGGCACTCCATCCTCGCGCCAGACTTGCATGATGTGGCTTACGAGCTGAGGCTCATCATAAAGGCTGCCCCAGGGAATCTTGCAAGGGTCATAAGGGTAGTGTTCGAAAGAGAAAAATGCCAAATCTTTCAGGCGGTCGTGCCGTTTTAGATAGCCGATGAAGCGATCGGTCCAGGATAGGTTTCCCTGCGCATCGGGCCAGGTCAGAATGTCTTGATTGACACCTTGAAACGATGGGCCGCCCAGTTTGAGGGCGGGATCGAGCCGGTGAAGCGCGGTGGCCCATTGCACATAGAGTGCGCCGTAGTCCTCGGGACTCAAGTATTGTCCGTCTGCTTCTTCTCCCATTTCAACGTAAGAGATTGGATAATTGCGTTTCTTGAGGTAGGCAATTTCGGCAACGGCGTTGTCGGGGGTGTCGTAGAGCAAAGCGACTGGCACCATAGCCGGAAGACCTCGCGTGACACCACTTGTGAAAAAGACGTCAAATCCCACCTGAGCCTGCTTTGTTGTGCCGAGGTCAGAAGCCGCATGCCACGGGTCGACGGAAGAGCAATAGGTCGTAGTCTGTTCCTGGTCGGGCACATGCCGCAGGATGTCGTGGAAAAGGCCATCCGCGGACAGTGTTCCGAGATAGATCTCACGGATCGCATAACCGACGCAAGCACGGGGATCGGAGGATGCCTGCGCGCCACAGGTATTTGAAGACTCCGTCATCCGAATGCGTACGAATCGGACTGGAAGGGGGCCGGCACTGAGACGAAGAATGCCCGATCCACCGCGGCCGTGGTCAACGGTGCCAAGCGGATAGGACTGCCACACCCCATGCGTGGGGTCGTGCATTGGATCTTCGGCGCCGACCCAGTGTTGCACCACAAATTGGGTAGCATAGGGTTCGGCCCATACGATGCGGATGCTGTCGACGGGCTGTGTTTGCGCCAGGTCAAGGATCACCCATTGCGGATGCAGAGCATCACTTTCTCCCGTGAAGCGCTCAGTAAGATAGGGATTACTCTTCCAATAGGTGCTCTCATCGCCATCCGTCATACGAGAGAATCCCGCATTGGGAGTACCGTCATTTCGCGTAAAGCCGCGATGGGGCAACGGATATCCATAGGAATAACGGATGGGATCGCCCGGTGTTGTCGAGCCAGTGAAGTATCCCTTTTCGCCGGGCTCGCTCCATTTGCCCTGAGGATTCCAGTGCCAGGCCTCAATGGTGAGCTCCGTGTTGTTGCGGTAAGTAACGGGTTGCCAGCCGGAAGCCTGACCACGCCCTAGATTCGGCTGGACCAGGTCGTGGTCGATAGCTTCCGCGGGGATGCGATCGACACCAGCGCCGAGAGTTTCATTTGGGCGAAAGTGATTTGTGGAGTTCTCGGGAGTGATATCGACGTGGATGGTCTGCGCCGGGGAGAGAATGCCAGGAAAGACTACTGAAGAAAATAATAGAGACCATTCGAGAATTGCAGCTATTTTGCTCAACGAGTGCCTCCGGTCGATGGATGGGTGTCTGGCGGCGCCATGCCATGACTCTTGAATGTTGTCTTACCAGGCCGCGAACCTGGATTGAGTACCGCCAGAAGCATACTCGTGCTGAAACGTTTTAATCAAGGACGTTTCAGAGAATCTGGACGCGCACGGGTGTGCGCACGAATTGTCTGGCCGTGAATCTTCGAAAGATGGACTTCAGGTCACGCCGGGAACACAGCGGGCACCTGGGGCTCACCAGCTCAAAGACTCGGTCGACTGGTAGTTCGCCAATCCGGACCTGTTCCGGTACCCGGCCTCCTTCAGTCCAACGTGCAATGAAGTGCACAAACACAACAGAATCGGCAGCTTAATTTCAAAAAACCTTTGATTAAAACGTTTAATCTACGTATACTTCTGCCCGTGACTCACGTGTTCTTGCGACCATCCCGTGATTCGGAAGCAAGCGCCGCCAGACCGTCAGCGTTGACAATGGAGCGCCGGAAATGAATGCAAGCCGTGGCCGCAGCGATCTCCCTCTGGTACTTACCTCTTTACACCTATCAAAACTGAAGACTCGATACGGCTAAAGAGATTCTGGCTGCGCGATGAAAGGACTCGTATGAGAACTCATTCCGAGCACTCGAAGTTTTGCATTCGACTGGCGGCGATGTTGTTAGCGGGCCTCGGCGTTTTGTGCGCGAACGCTCAGAGCCAGGACTCGTCAACCGCGTCTGCGTCCCAGCTGATGAAGCGATTAGTAGGCGATTACGGATATTGGAGTAAATACCAGACTCCGCCCTACGGAGCGGCGCAAATTCCTTATTCCAAACTGACGCATATAATCCATTTCGGCGTCAGTTTTGGCTCGGACGCGACGCTCTATATTCCCGATGGATTTATCGAACCGGCTCTCCTTCGCAAGGCGCACAAAGCGGGGGTCAAAGTGCTCCTCGGCCTGGGTGGCGATTTCAGCGCGCTCGATGGAGATCCGAAGTTGACCGCGACCCTCGTTGACAACTTGTGGACCTTCATGAGTGAAAAGGGATACGATGGTATCGACATCGACTGGGAGTATCCCACCGCCGAAGAATCCAATACTTTCTACGGGTTGATGTTGGCCTTAAGGACGGCGTTTGCCGCTCCGAACTACTTTATTTCTGCCGACGTCCCACCGTGGGGAGACGAAGGCGCCGGGTACGATATTCCCCATGTGGACAGGCTTCTGGATTACTTCAACATCATGATGTATGACTGCGCTGGTCCCTGGACGCAAGACGGACAACTGAATTCCGAGATTTTTTGGGATCCGAATGATCCCGACCCGTGGGAGTGTCAGCCGGGAGGGGCCGCCAACGAGGCGATTCGCATTTTCCTTCAGGAGGGCGTATCACGCTCAAAGCTCAATCTGGGCACACCTTTTTATGGATATTTTTACACCAATGTAAGTCAATTATGGGGAGAGTGC
>Ga0116134_1000159_pt1 | contig 35626 bp, 32 predicted proteins | sample June2015DPH_19_5_FD_89737 | JGI IMG/M metagenome (GOLD analysis project Ga0116134, IMG submission 89737) | Peatland microbial communities from SPRUCE experiment site at the Marcell Experimental Forest, Minnesota, USA - June2015DPH_19_40 | ecosystem: Environmental > Terrestrial > Soil > Wetlands... | reverse complement strand
GGCCGGCCCGGGTTCGGCGCCGACGCTCTCGGGACCGACGATGATCGCGCCGTCCTTGACCGCGATGATCGAGCTGCCGCCGACACCGACCGAGTACACGTTACTCATGGGAAACGAGATCGGAACGCCCATAATCGACCCGCGGCGGTCAAGTGCAATCTGGGCGTCCTTGACCGAGCCGACGTCGGTCGACGTTCCGCCCACGTCTACCATCAGCACGTGCTTCAGGTCGTAGCCCTTGGCCAGAGCGCGCGAGCCCTCCAACCCGCCTCGCGGCCCGGAGGAATACGTCTTAAGCGCGACCGACTTGGCGACGCGTGAGGAGGCGCCGTCGTTGCGGTAGATCAGCAGCGGGTTCTGGACGCGGTGCGAGCGAAGCCGGTTGTCCGCGTTGTACAGGAAGCGTTCCATGGTCGGGTGCAGGAAGGCGTTGATGAGCGCCGACCAGATACGTCGGGAGCGCACCCGGTCGGCGGTGAACTCCCAGGTGTAGAGGATCGGCACCGAGCCCAGCAGGTGGCGGGGGTACTTGCGCAGCAGGATGTTGCGCAGCCGCCGCTCACCCGGAGCGTCGGCGTCACCGACCGCTACGACAATGCGGGCAGCGCCATCAGTCGTGAGCTTGTTGACCTGCTGCACGACATCGAAGACGAGAGCCTCCTCGTCTGCCCGGGGGTCGATGACCGCAACGCGCGGGCCGATGAGGTCATCGAAAAGGCTGGCCTCGCTCTCAGTCGATCGCAGCTCCTCGACGACTGCCAGGTCGTCGGTGACAAGGCCGATGCGCGGGCCCTTGCGTTCCAGCAGGGCATTGGTGCCCTGGGTGGTGGAGTAGCGGATGAGGCTGGCGCTGTGCAGCAGGGCCTCCAGGTCGGCTGCACCTAAGACGGCCTCCGATGCCTTGGTGAGGCCGTCGAAGAGACACCTGGACAGGTCGAAAGGCGTCGTCAGCGTCTTGGTGTAGTGGAAATCCTGCCCATCCCAGACACAGATGTCGGTGAGAGTGCCGCCGTTGTCGATGTTGATCATGCGTTCCATGAGTATTTCCCTTACGTCCGTTCGAGGGAGGTTGAGGCTTATTCAGAAACCCGGCGGAATCGGTACGGCGAATGCCAGCACCAGTCCGTCGGCGGCCCGCGTCGCCGAAGTACCACAGGTTCAGCTCGTGGAAGCTGACAAGCTTGTGCTTGGGCAGGTTCGCCGGCGCGATTTCCCGCAGCCAGGCGTTGATGTTCCTGGCGGCCTTCTTGCTGTGCCCCACGCCGACTGTCTCGGTACCGAGGGTGGCCAGGCCGGCGGCGATGTCCGGAACGTAGCCGTACACGTTCTCCAGGCACACCAGCAGCGCGCCGCTGCGCTCGGCGGCGGCCAGCACGCCCCGCTGCAACGGCGGGAAGCGCTGCAGCCACTGCGTATAGGGAGCGTTCAGGCACTGGTACACCACCGCAGCGCCCTTCGCGGCGCCGCTGGCCAAATCAAGGTCGGTCGCGTCCGCCGCGCGCCAGCCGATCCCGTCCGCCAGCCCAGGTGGCCGGTACCCCGATACTGCCCGCACCGCCAGGCCTCGTCCGGCCAGGCATGCCGCGAGGGCACGACCGACCTGCCCGGTGCCTAACACCACATGCAGCCGGTCCTCACCCATTGGTGACTCCGGCACGGCGAGAGCCTCGGCGGGACCCATGCCCACGGAACCGCCGGGCATGGCAGCGGCCACCGCGTTCAGGCGACGCCGGGCCTGAAGTGCCGACCGCACGCCAGCGGCCGTGGTGACCTAATGGCACTATGTGGTGGCACCGCAGGATGACCGGCGCGGAGACGCAGACCGCGACCCGCAAGCAAGAAGGTGCTGCCATATTGCCGCCTCGGCTTGGATGCGCGCTAGGCGCCGCCGAGGTCCAGGGCAGCCGGAATCTTGATGTCGTTTACGCGCAGATAAGCGAGCATTACGTCCTGTGCGGACGCTACGCCCGATCCGCCGGGGAAACAAGGAGCCGGGAGATGAGGCGGCGCAGGCGGGCAAGAGCACGCGCGCGCGTGGGCTGCCCACGCGCTGTGCGCAGGCGCCGACCCGGATCTCTTGTTTCCACGCGGTGACGGGCCAGCCATCGAGGCCCGGCATATCTGCGCGATGTGCTCCGTACGCGGCCAGTGCCCGGCCTACGCGGTCACGGCCGACGAGCCGTTCGGTATCTGGGGCGGTCTCGATCCGCACGAGCGGGAGAACCTGCGCCGACAGATTCAGCGGCGAGAACCGTCAGCCGCCTCACGCGCGGGAGGTGGTGGACCCGCGGGATCCGGTGGCCTCGGTGCACGCGGTGCTGGCCCGGCAGGAAGCTGGATGGCTCCTGGTGTTCGATAACGCGCCGGACCGGGTGTCAGTGGAGCGGTTTGTACCGCCGGCCGGGGCCGGCCGCGTGCTGATCACCACGCAGAACCAGCACTGGCCGCCTGGACCTGCCGCGCGGGCCTGTGTGCCCGGCGTCCGCTGGCGGGCCTGCCCTTGGTGCGGCCTTTGAGCCCGCGGTGCTCGTGGACCTGCCCGTCGTCGGTGAACGCCTTACCGGCCGCCGTGCTGGAGTCGGCGAAGGTAAGCCGCCCCCAGCCATGCCCGGGAAGGTGGCAGCCGTCGCGAGTGAGGGCGGCGACCTCGGCCGGGCGCATCATCGCGTAGTACATGCAGCCGTAGAACGCGACGAACCGCGGTCCCTGGCGGTACCCGACGTAGCTGCACGCTGCGAGCATTTCCGTGATGAGGGCTGGGCTTCCCACACACCGCGGGTCGATGGCGTCGTCTGGCGCCTGCGGCGGTGTCCAGCTTTCGGGCAGGTTGCCCTTGCTGACCGGATTCTTCTCCAGCCGCTGTTTCCGGACGGCGTAGCCGAGGACCCGATGAAGGACCCGGCGGCGCCGGGAAAAGTATTCAGGCGCGGCCTGGGCTCCGTCGAGGTTGACGGCCAGGGCGTCGAGGACATCGCAGACGACCTCGTCGTTCTCGAATGCGCTCACCGGCCGGGAGGCCTTCTCCAGCCATGTCAGCGCCTTGCGTTCCGCGTCGTCGAGCTGGCCTGCATACGCGCCCTGGTTGACCGGAAGCCGTCGGCCAGCCCCGACGTCGTGAATGAGTCGCTGAACACCTGGCCGGCGACAACCCAGCGGACCCGGTAGGGGGCGGCCGGTTCTCGCGGATGTCGGTGTTCCAGAACTTGACGTCGTAACTCGAGCTTTCGCCGCTCATGCGGCGTCCGGGCCGTTCTCGGCCCAGGCGTCGAGCCAGCTTCGCCGAGTGCGCAGTGGGCCATGGCCGCCGAGCGGTTCGCACCGCGGCCCAGTGCCGCGAGCACGCCACCGGTCGAACGTGCGGCGGGAGATCTTCAGCTCCGTGCAAATCTCCTCGACGGTCAGCCACTCGTCGGCGGACGGCGAGGGCGAGCTGGACTGCTGGGAGCCGGCAACGTGGCTTCGCCTGGAGGTCGTGCGCGCGGCCCGTTCCGGCCGAGGCGCTGAGCTGTAATCTGCCGGGCGGCCCCGCCGGGCTCTGGTGGCGGTCATCGGCTGCTCGCTTCGGCTTCGCGTTCCAGCAGCTCGACGTAGGCGGTGATGGCCGCTGGGGTGACGAAGGTGGCGCGGCCCTCCTTGACAATCCGCAGTCGGCCCCGGCGGATCTGGGCGTACGCGGCGTGGCGGCTCATGCGCAGCATCGCCATGACTTCGGGAATCCTGTACATCACGGGAATGGGCAACGGGCGCGTCCTGTCGACGGCGTCGGCCACTCTCCCATCCCCCGGCGTTGTTCCAGCTCCGGCCATGCGCATCGGAATCTCCTGACAGTCGATGCTCCGAGCCTCAGCGAGCGGCATCCCGCTGGGGCCCGCCAACCTTCTCCGTAGGCAAGCTTCCCTAGGGAGATGGAGCGTACGCACCTCCCTAGGGAGGTGCGTACGGAGAGCCAGACGTACCCCGGTGTTCGTACAGGTGCCTAAGCGGAAGAGTGGGGGTTGCTTACTGGCGGACTCTGCCAAGACAATCGAGCAGCGAGAAGGACAGCGCTACCGGATTGCGTCACGGCGCCCTCGGCCGGGATAGGGCGACGGCGCCGCGCAGACTGAGTAGAGTTATGAGTCGTGAAGATATACGAATTTGGACGACGACAACCTGTCGACGTCACACTTTAAAGGCAGGCAAATGGATGGATTGACGCCATATATGCCCGTGATAGTTGAGGCGACCAAGTTCCTATTCGGCGAAGCGGGGCAATGGCTTGATGGACTTCGGCATCGAAGCGGTGCTTTAGCAGAAACACCACAGGTCCCTAATGAGGGCGATGCGCCTGCACTTACCGCAGACCGGTTTTTTCAGCTCGAAGCAAACCCTGGCGACCTCGCGTCCATGATTAACCGCCAACAGGCGGAGGCAAATGCGTACGTAATCGAAGGACTCGTGGAGCAGATCAAAATTCACCATAAGAACCTGACAGATCACGAATCCGTGGAGGCAGAGTATGGTGCTCTTACGCCTCAGTACATAAAGAGAGCAATTGAGCGCGAGGTTACGGCGATAGTGGAAAAATCAGCCCGGCTCAAGGAACTTCTTGAGCAGGTCTATCAAGAGAGGATCGGCGATGCCTGAGTCGCCGTTCCGCGCATTTGACCATACGATTGGCCAATCCATACTGCGCGTGGATTACTGTGACATCACGACTCTGAATGTCGACGTTATGGTTAGCTCTGACGATACCGATCTCTCGATGGGAGGGGGCGTTTCGCAAGCCCTCCTCAGAGGAGCCGGTCAGTCTGTCTGGCGCGAAACCCAGTCACAAGCTCCCATCCCACTAGGCGATGTCGCTGTGACAACAGGTGGTCAACTAAGCGCAAAACGGATATTTCATGCCGCGGTCCTGGATTACGCAAGAAGAGACCTAACGACGATTGATCTGATCAGGAGGGTCACCAAACGGTGCCTATACCTTTGCGACGAAATGGGATTCAAATCGATAGCATTTCCCGCTTTGGCGACGGGCACCGCACGGCTTTCGCCTGAGCGATCAGCGGCAGCCATGCTCATTGAAATCGCTCCACATCTTAGTTCCAAGACAATCTTGAAAACTATCATTCTGGCTCTTTACCCACGTCCAGGCCTACCGCGTAATACCCTGTCTCGTTTCTACTCTCAGGTGCAGGATCTTCTTGAGCGGACTGAGCAGGTCAATACGGTCAATTCTTCGCTGGAAAATCTTGAGCGCGTGTATCGAGAGCTCAAGTCTCCTTATGCGGTAGAAGAAGTTGTCGAGACGCGAGAAGGCCTGCTTAGGTATCGAGATTTGTGGGAGCAAGAGATGCTCGAAAGAGAGCCTGGCGATTCCAGACATGAGCGCTCTCGGCGAGAATACCGAGATGATATGGAGCCAGAACTCGACAGAATCTCCTCGTTGCGGCGCCACCGGCAAGAATTTGAGAGAAACCGGCCGATGGATTGGGAGCGACTGGAGTCGCAGTACACGGAATACCGGTCGGCTGCGGTGGGCGAGATGATTGCGATAAGAAGACGGAATGTTACTGACATCGAAAAGGAGTTGACAATACGAGGTTTCTCAACCGAGTTGAGACGTGCACTGGAGTACGAGAAGGAGCAGTTGCAGACATTGGAAGCCGAACTTAGAGAGTTGCGTGGTTGAAGCTGCGACCCTAAGATTCAAGAGTCGCTAAACGACGTATAACAAAGGCTCGCAGGCCAGGCCGATGGCGCCGCAGGCGCCCCCTTGATCGAACAAAGGTGGACCCAGCAACCGATTAGGTCTGGCCTACGGCTTATTCCGGTTCCAGGATTACGTCTCCGTCGTGGACGCGGACGTATGGGCCGCCGCCATTGAGGGCGTCGATTACGCGGATGGCGCGTGCTTCGGGCATGGCGGCGATGGCCTCGTCCCGGGAGAGCCATGTAACGCGATCGGCTTCATTCGAAGTGTGCTCCTCTCCCCCGACCACGTCGCAGACGAAGGCGAGGGAGACGACTCCCAGGCGCATGTTCTTGTAGACGCCGCTGAGCCGTAGGGGCTGGACTTTGAGGCCGGTTTCCTCGTAGACCTCGCGGGCGACGCCGTCCTGGGGGGTCTCGTCTAGTTCGAGGACACCGCCGGGTGGAACCCAGCGGCCATCGTCGTGGCGTTTGATGGCCAGGACCCGGCCGTCGTCGCGCAGGACGATGCCGGTGACGCTGACTGAGTGGCGTGGTAGGTCAGTCATCTGCTGCCCATTCGTAGCTGAGCCGCCAGAGGTTGCTCGGGAACACGTTGACGGTGACCTCCAGTACCCGCCCTGTGCGGTCGAATGCCAGGCGTGTCACTTCGAGGACGTGCTGGGTGCGGCTGATCCGGAGGAACTGGGCTACTTCCTCATCCGGACGGCGCGATTCGACCTCTTCCACGAACCGCTCCACACGATGGCCGCGTTCGGCTAGCCGGGCATGGATACCGCTTGGCCCGGTGTCGGGGAAGGCCAGTTCGGTGCTTCCGGCGACCGACAGCGGTATGTAGGAGGTGGCCAGCTGGGCGGGGCGCCCGTCGGTGAACATGTGCCGCTTGCGGATGAGCGCCTGGTCGTCGTCGCCCAACTCGAGCCGCTGAGCCACCGAGGCGGGAGGGCGGCCAGCTTCGGCCTGGACGAGCTTCGTGCTGGGGGTCAGCCCGGCCTTGCGTATCTCCTCAGCGAAGCTGCTGCCCGAGCCGTTACCGCGCGGGGGGATCCGGCGTACGCGCTTGACCTTCGGGATGTCCTGGACGAACGTCCCGCGGCCGGTCTCGGTCCGGACGACGCCCTCGGCCTGGAGCAGGGCAATCGCCTTGCCCGCGGTGCTCTTGGTGGTCCCGAAGCGCTCGATCAGTTCGCGCTCGGATGGCATTAGGGCGCCCGGCTGGAGCTGCCCCGATCGGATCGAGTCAGCTAGTTCCGCCGCGATCTGCGCTGCCGTCAGCCGCATTACCACCTCGTGGCCTTTGCTGATGGCCACCGCAGCCACCGCCCGTTCAGCCTATCCACCCTAGAGAAATTTCCCCAGGGCGCCTGCGCAAACGGCAGTGCACGGCCAGCTCGGGCGCCCGTACCTGGCGCTGCAGGATCGGGCGCTGGGACTCCTGCTCATAGCGCCGGTATTCGGCCGGGGAGAGCCTGGCCGCCAAGCCTGCGTCTATCGCTCGGTACGCCTCGGCCCGCGTGGCCGCGCTCCACATGGCGAACAGATGCCTTGAGCCCGTGGCGAAGCCCTGGGCCGCGCGCATGGTCTCGGTGGCGGTGAGGTTGGCGTCGGTCCTGGCCAGGATTTCCTCCAGGACCGCCTCCGGCGGGGCCTGGACCATGGGCTCGCGGCCGGGGACGGGATCCGGGCCGGTGACCACATGGGCCGTGTTCGCCTCGCGGCCCCGGGTCATCCCCACATACAGGGACTCCCGCGCCAGGGTGGGCGTCACGTACAGGTGGGCCGTGTCGGCCAGCGTGACCTCGGTCCGTGCCTGGAGCATGCCGAGCCTGACGAGCTGCTGGCGGACCATGGCCGCGAGGCGGGCCGCCTCCTCGTTCGTGCCCGCCAGGAGAAGGACGTCCCGGCCCAAAAGGTGATCCGCCACGTACAGGGCCACCGCCTGGCGCTGGGCCTCGCGTTCAGGTGCCCCGCGGATCCGGCCCCGCGCGTCATAAGCCCTGATGGCGGCCGGGTCACCCTGCCGGAGCGCAAGCGAGGCAGTCCGCTCCCATTCCGCGGAGAACCGCCGGACCTCGGCCAGCTCGTAGTGCCCGAGGTCCTGGGCGATCAGGCGCATGATGCCGCCCGCTTCCACCGCCCCGAGCTGGGCCGTGTCGCCCTGCAGCACGAGCCGCGATGACGTCCTGGTCGTGGACGAGGCCAGCCAGGTGTCCACCGAGGACGTCATCGCGGCTCACCCGCATGGCACCACGCGAGCCGCCGCCCTCCAGGCGCCCGAGAAACTGCGCGATGTTGTACGCCTCGGCCAGGCCCTCGGCCCGCATGACCCGGGCCGCGTTCGTCGAGGCCGTCAGCCCGATCACCCGGCGGCCGGACCAGGCCGTCCAGGCGTGCGCGAACGCCCCGATCGTGTGCGTCTTGCCGGTCCCGGCCGGGGCGACCAGGACGGTAACGAACGTCCGCGAGGTGAGCAGCCCGGCCGCTACCTCGCGCTGGGCGTCGTCCAGATCGGTACCCCCCAGCGAGCTGGCCGCCTCCTCGGGGGCCACCACCTGCGGCACCTCGCGGCGAGCCTCGGCGATCAGGTATTCCTCCAGGTCCAGCCAGGCGGCCGTGGTGTTCCGCTCGGCGCCGGGCGGCCGGTAGACGCTCTGCCCGTCGGACTCACGGACACCCAGCTCGGCCACATCGACAACGTCCGGGGCTGGGCCCAGCCGGATCACCCCGGCGGCCCCGCCACCCGCCAGCGCCTCGTCCGCCAGTTCCTCGGCCAGCGCCACCTGGTCGACCCCGGCTGCCATGGCGGGCATGGCCCGGTGCAGCTCCCACAGCAGCGCGGCCCGCGTCCAGGCGGCCGAGCACTTCTGTACCCCGGCCACGGCTACCCGGATAATGCGTGCCCTGGTGCTGGCGTCCAGCACTCGCGGTGCATTGGCGCCCTCCGCGGGGCGGTACCGGGCCACTGCACCGTGCACGGCCGACAGGGCCGAGACCTCGCGCGCCGTGGTGCGCGCCTCCCAGGCGTCCAGTTCTTCCCCCGCCGACTTGCCCCCGCCCTGGCCGGGCCCTGCACCGTGCGGGCGGGCCTTTGGCTTGCGGGTCTCCAGGGTGGCGTCCTGGGCCATGGCCCACAACGTCCGCTGGGATGGGTCCCGGCCGTACCGCTCGCGGTACTCGGCGGCCATCCGCTCCACCTCGGGCGTGATCTGCGCCCGTCGCGAGGAGAACGCCTCCATCACTTCCGGATCCACGCCGCCTATCTCAAACCCGTTCCCGTCCGCCCGCGGCACCAGGTGATAACCCAGGTCAGTAAGCCGCGAGGCCAGCTCCCGCGCCGCATACGCGGCCACCGCCAGCCGCTCCTGCAACAGCATGATGGTGGAGTGAAGCGTCCGCCACTTGGCGTCGGCCCCGTCGCTGCGCTGGGCCAAGTTCATGACCGCCATGTGGACATGGAGCTGGGGGTCACCCTCGCGGGAGGTGTGCTGCGCGAACATCGCCACGGTGGCCCCGGTACTCCCCCGTCCCCGTGCTGTGATACCCGGTCCGCACATACAGCGCCCGCTCGACCCGCGCGACCGCTGCCCGTGCGGCGGCCATCAGCGCGGCGACGACCTCCGCCGCGGAGTTCTCCAGGGCCTCTGCCACCTGGTGGGCGCCGCGCTCGCGCGCCTGCCGTGCGGCCACCAGGTAGGAGGCGTGCAGCACGGACACCGACTTGACCGCGCGGCCAGGTCCTCACGCTCGCGGGCCGGCCGGTACCGCGGCCGGGCCCGCGCGTCCAGGCGTTCCCCGTCCGGGCCGACCCGGTCCATGTACAGCGCCTGGAGGGTGTCCGTATCCACCGAGCCCGCGAGGCCAAGGGCGCCCGCGCCGCGCCCGGCCCACTGGCCGGGCGGCTCCCCGGCCGCCTCGGAGTAATACCGCGTCCCGCCAGCGTGACCGCCCCCCGCGCCTGCCGTCAGGTAGCGCGGATCACGGCCCTTGGCAAGAGACGTGTTGGTGGTCACGGCGCGTAGCGCCTCCCCATCACATTGGGTTAATGCCTGTACGTGATTGACCACCACACCTACCGCGCGGGGGTGACGCATCCCGAACCCGAGCGGCGCTGCGCTTAGCGCGCACACGCCAACCGGTTGATTGATCTTGCTGTCTGCGGGGGCGGGCATACGACGGCGTTACGCCTCGGCACCGTCTTCTCGCCCCGGCTTCCGCCGCCCCGGACGCGGTCCGTCGGCGTTGGCGGTCGGCCCGCCCTGCTCTGTGGTTTCTGCCGCGCCCCGGGTCCTGGGCGGTAAGGCGCGCCAGCTCGGCGCGCGCTTGGTCGAGGTCTCGTTCGGCGCGCGCGGCGCGGGCCCGCAGGTCGTCACGGGCCTCGGTCAGCGTCGCGGCCCGCCACGGAACTCGCCGACCCACACCTGTTCCTACGAGGCGGCCGATCGGATGATGGTGAGATGCGAGGATCGTGGTTTCTGAGGCGGCAAGCGGGGTTCGTCTACCTGACGCTGTTCCTGGGGTCAGCGGTGGCCACCTTGGTCCTGTGGCGGCACTTCGGCTCGGGCGTAGAACCATTAGTGTCGCTGCTGCTGGCCGTCCCAACAGCGTTTCTGACCTGGTTGACGCTGCGGCAAGGCGAAAAGCTACCCGTTACAGAGATCGCAGATCAGTTGGCGATCGAGGTCGGCAACCAGTGGCGAGACGAGGCCAAGCTGCGTCAGCTCGACGATCCGCTGCCGGTGCGCTGGCGAGCGGCTCCGGCAGACTTGGTCATGGACTGGCCCTCGCTCGTGCGGATGGCGCGTACCGGCATCGGGAAGCGCCGCAGGACCTCCGACGAGTGGGCCGTCGGCGCGGTCGGGTTGTCCAGCGAAGGTGACGAGCCTGTCCCGGTTCTGGATCGGGTGCCCACCGGCAGGCTGGTGATACTAGGCGAACCGGGAGCGGGCAAGACGGTTATGGCCATCCGAATGGTCCTCGACCTGCTAAACCGCCGCTCATCCGGGGAGCCGGTTCCGCTGCTGGTGTCGCTGTCCTCCTGGAACCCGGAGAAGCAAGACCTCCGCAGCTGGCTGGAAGAGCGGCTGATCATCGACTACGGCGGGCTGACCCTGGCCGCGCCCAGCGGCAGCAGTCATAGCAGAGCTCGCGCATTGCTCGACAGCGGGCAGATCGTCCCGGTGCTCGACGGCCTGGACGAGATTCCGGAGTCGCTTCGCCGTCATGCCATCGGCCGACTCAACGACTTCCTGCTGAAGGACCCCCGGCTGGTACTGACGAGCCGAACTGAGCCCTATCGCGACGCCGTCCGGCCCCCAGGCAAAGAAGAGATGCTACTCATCGACGCCGCGGGCATCGAACTTTGCTCCCTGGATAACGTTGCCGCGATCATCGAGTACCTGGGCGGCAGTACTGGCAGCAGCGCCTGGTTGCGCTGGCATCGGGTTCTGGCCAAGTTCAGTGAAACTCCCGCACCTCCGGTTGCCCAGGCGCTGACCACACCCCTCATGCTCAGTCTCGCCAGGACCATCTACAGTCCCAGGCCTGATCAGTACACCGGTGCCCCACCAGACCCCGAAGAACTGCTCAACTTCCCCGACCGCAGGCAAATTGAGCAACATCTGTTCGATGGATTTATACCGGCAGCCTACCGACCGCACCCAGACCCGGCCTACAGCAGCCCCTGGTCAGCAGAGCAGGCAGTCCGGTGGTTCGGGCTCATCGCCCGCCTACTCCAGCACCGCCTGGAAGCCACAGACTTTCGATGGCGCGATGTATCAGCGGCGATCCCGGGCTGGATTCCAAGGCTGGCCTTTGTGCTGGTGTTCGGGCTAATAACTGCCTGGGGGGCTGGTCCAAGGGCCGGTTCAGCGGCCGGGTTTGCTGCCGTGATCGTGGTCGGGCTGCCGGTCGGGCTGCCGGTCGGGCGGAAACCCTCCAAACGCGAAGAGGGTGAGTGGACTGAAAAACTCCTTATGGCACTCGGGTTCGGACTGCTGGCCGGACCCCTGGCCGGCCTCCTAGTGGCGGTGATCATCGGCCCCTGGCTCCACGCCGTGCTCGGGTTCGTGCTCGGGGTCCTACTCACGATCGAGCTTGTAATAGTGATCGGCCTGGCGACCGGGGATGACATGAGCCCTCTGGGCGGTGGCATGGCCTTTATTGCGCTCGGGCTCACAGTCGTGCTCGCTTTTGGGTTCCCGGTAGCGCTGTGGACCTGGCTGGGGGTCCCGGCGGCGTTCTTCTTGGTCATGTTCATCCATCTGAAGCCGCCGGCGCGCGGGGGGCTATGGTCCAGCCTCGGGATCGGGCTCATGGTCGGGCTTCTGGTCGGGGTCGGAATCGGACTGGGGGCGCTGTGGGCGGTGCGGCTCCCTGTCGGGCGGATCGGCCCCCTGCTTGCGGTCGTGCTCGGGGGCGTGCTCACGATCGAGCTTGGAGTCATGCTCGTGATTGGAGTAGCGGCCGGGCGGCGGGGTGCCGGTTTCTGGCCCAGATTCTTGCTCGGTGAGTTCGTGGTTGGACTCACAGTTGTGGCCATATTCAGGCTTCCGGTCGGATTCTGGCTCTGGATCCTGCTCGGCGTCGTGCTTGCGTCCGTGCTGCTCGTGTTGCTCTTGGGCTTTGAGTCTGGCGGACTGCTCGTATTTGCAGCTTCTGTGGTGGTTGGGCTCCCGATCATCGGGGGCGTCGGAGCGGGGGCATGGCTCGCGGCCAGGTTCCCGGTCGCGGCCGAAGTCGGTGTGGTGGTCGGCCCCTGGCTCGCCGCCGGGCTCGCGGCCGGGCTGATGTTCGAGCTCAGAATGGTGAGGCCGGTAGCAGCCGCGATGGCCTGGTTCTGGCTGGCGCTCTGGAGAAAGCTGCCGTGGCGATTTCAGCGCTTCTTGGAAGACGCCCATCGCCAGCGGGGCGTCCTGCGCCAAGTCGGGGCGGTTTACCAGCTCCGACACGCGGAGCTGCAACGCCGACTGGCCACGCGGCCCTCAGGGATGGAGCCCCGCCCCTGACCCGATTACGGCGCCGCAGCCAAGCGGTGAGCGACCTGGCGTCAGCCGCCCTATCCGAGCGGCTCGGCGGCATCTACCTCCTGCAAGGCATCATGCGGGGGCCGCGCCGGGCTGGAAGCCCGCAGCGATCAATATCCTGTCCTCTTTCATCCGGGCCCACGCGCCCGTTCCGGCCGCTCTGCCAGCGCCACAGCGGCCAGCGCCACAGCGGACGTCCAGGGCCTTAACTGTCCTGGCAGGACGCGACCCATCCCACGACGGCGGGACCTCCGTCAACCTCAGCTACACCGATTTTCGCCGGAGCCGGCCTGCAGTCCGCGCACCTGGCTGATGCCGACCTGGAAGGCGCCGATCTCAACAACGCGGACCTGGCCGGTGTTAACAACGAACTGGTTCACCCCAGCCGTGGACTTTCGCCCATGCACTCCCGACTTCAGCGGCGCCAGCCTGCAATACGCCAACCCGGCCGGAGCACGTCGGGGTGCTGGTCCTGGATCGCGGCCCAGGCGCGCTCCAGCGCGGCGATGATCCGGCTTCCGTGTTCTGCGATGGTTCTGGGTTCGGTCATGACCGCGCGTCCTTTGTCTTTGGCGTGTGCACGCTAAGCGGGCGGTCCGGTTGGAGGGTGGGGGCCTCGCGCCGGACTGGGGCAGGTCCTGCCTGCCCTTGCTTCCTGGCCCAGGGTTCGCAGAGGTCTCTGCGCGCAAGGGTGGGGCCTCAAGATGCTTTCCGCGGAGCGTCTGGAAAGGATCTTGAGGTGCCCTTGCGGGTGGAGGGGCGGGCCCGTCCCCTGCGAGGCCCCCACCCGGAACGGCGGCCAGCCCGCCGGTTTAGCCAACTCGGCGAAGAAGCTCAAGCGCTGCTGTTGCGGGGGTTCAGCCAGTCGCCGGAACAATGATCTCGCCGGGCCCACGGGCCCACGGGCCCGCGTAACTCGCCCGGCCCCGGAAAACCGCAGTTACATTCCGGCCGGGCCCGCAATTCGTGGACGCTATCGGTGCGGGGATGGTGTGGAGGCGGCTCTGTGCAAAGCTTTCAGTACGTCTTCGTAAAAGGCGACCCGGCCGGGCCACTCGCGCCGCCGACTCGGTGCGCACGCCTTCGCTCCCGCTGGCGCTCCCGCTACGGCGGCGCTCACGCCGGTCGGCTGGCGCGGAAGGATGGATGCCTTTGGGCTACAGCAGTTACCAGGGTTCGGCGGCGTGTCCTCGCTCCCGCTGCGGGATTGTCCAGGGCCGAACCCGTCAAGGCCGTCTGTGGCCGCAGGGCAATTGCACCCATGAAGCTGCCTGGTGAACGTACACGCGAAGACGACCTTGACAGAACCTGCCCTGCCAAGGGGAACCTGCGCCAATTTTCACGAACGAACTCAGAATGCTATCAATACGGGAATTCGTCTGCTGTCAGCGTCCCGGGAAAGTCCCCTGGCTGCGGAGAAAGATTTACTAATCGTCATCTCAGTCGAGCCCAATACACGTTGGCCGCGCGATGGCAGACTGCGGGCTGGCTTTCCCCAGAACCCCAGTCTCCATTATAACCCCAACACTGGCCATATATTGCCGAATAATCACGAAATGGATCAGGATTATTATAATCTATATCGAAAGAAACCTTAAATGGTTGCCCATTATTGTCAATTGTTTCGTTGGCTATTTGATTGTTTATGAGATATTCGATATCGAGTTTCCAGGTAATAGCCGATCTGAAGGTGGATGCCACCAGCTCAAACGTATCTTGTTCGCGCGGAGAGAGCGTAAAAGTGTATTTTTCAAAATAGTCAAAGAAATGGCCGGTCCCATCATCCATAGCGGCAACAGGGCTGCCGCTATCAAGATTGAAACCCAATTTAACGCTCGGCGAGCCACCTTGCGAAGCAGGCACGAATATCGTCCCGGACAACGGCGGGCTGCGGCTTAGGATTACCGCACGCATATTTAGGATACGCACAAACCGGCATCCCGTAAGGGTCAGTTTAAAATGTGTGGTATCAATATCGTAACCACCTCGCCCGGTCAACCAGCCAGTTCCTTGCTTATTGAGGGATTGGAGGTCCGCTTTATTCAGATTCAGCTTCCCAGGAAAAGCGGTCTCTAGACCTCCAATGTCAAGAGCTGATTCATGATAGACCGAGACGGCAAAAGGAGGGTGAGACGAAGATGTAGGACAACCCGAGGAACTAGCTTGAGTGAAGGGAGCAAGAACTGGTGGCGGGCTGCCCGCCGTGCTGGCTGGCTGTCCGCTAAACCAGCCAGTAGAGATTCCGGTCACTGCACCGGCCACCGCGGCAGGCACGATCAAGGCGGCAGAAGCTGTGAGAGCCTTCCGCAACCGTGTCCCAGTAAGCTGCTTCCACAGGCGCGACTCGGTAAGCTTCTTCCGCAGCCCTGGTTCAGTAAGCTGCTGGCGCTCATGCTTACCACGATTCTTAGCAGTCGAATGTTCTTGCGAATCACCTTTTTCGTCGGCTGATTCACTTGTCTGGTGTCCCTCTTTGGAGTGCTCGCCGCTCATGCAGCCTCCTGCCTAATGTCCACTCATCGTACTAATTTCACCACGAACAGCAATTCATCATCTGGCAGAGCTCCGGCGGCGTGCAGCCGCTTGCCTCGCACAGCACCAACCCCATGCGACCGTTAAAGTCTTCTGACCTGCGCCACTGACCGTCATCGGCCGCTTTTCACCTAACTTAGATGGTGAAGAGAGGTCCCGGGCAGGCTGCCGATCGGCAGCGTCGTGGCAGGATCGAAGTCCTCAAGAACCTCGGTGCGCCGTATCGCGTGATCAGATAACTGTGGCTACGACGCTGCCGCGCGGCCTGGGTTTCCCCAGGTAGCTATAGCGCTCGGGCGCGAATAGCTTCTAAGCAGCTCCTCAGCGGAGTCGCAGCCGCTCTCCGTTTGGCTTTCAAGCGCGCCTGTAGCCGAGTACGTCGTCATACGCGGTACGCCCAAGGAACGGGCCATACCGAGGTATCGACATGGTCGGCGATGCTGTGGGACGGGACGCGAAAGGATGCAACCAACGATGAAGGCGCACACTCAGGTCCTGGTCGCGTTGCCGGGGGCGTCCCCGGCCGGAACGCTTCAGTGGCAGCTCTCCTGCCCTGTGTGCGGGGAGGATGCGGTGGACAGAGTCGGCTGGACCCAGGGCAGTGGTGACCACGAGGCGGTGACCATGCAGCCGGACCGCGATGACTACGGCAGCCCGATCGGGACCCGTGGCGGATACTTGCGCGTTGATCTTGAATGCGTAGTAGGGCACGGGTTCGCGCTGATAGTCGCCAATCACAAGGGGGCTGAGTTCGTCGGCGTGGTGCCAGCCGGGGCCTGATACGCCAAGCCCACGCGGGTCGTGTTCTCTTCGGAGACGCGCGTACCATGCGCGTCCCGTATACCCAGGAAAGGGGTATTAGGGCTGGTAGACCGGATGAAGAGGAGTCCTCTCCGGAGCCGTGTGCGTAGGTTCGAATCCTACTGGGGGCACACTACTGGGGGCACACTACTGGGGGCACACTGGGGGCACTTATTTGTGCCCTGACCTGCGGTTTCTCCGCTCACGGTCTTCTCCGGCCAGGTGCCGTGGTCAAGCATCCCGGTGTCGCGCACATAGCCTGGCGGCCTCAAAAGTGTCCGTAGCTCAGTGTGAGGCGAGGATCATGCCTGTCGTCCGTGGGGCTTCAACTTTGCGCACGCGCGTAACCCGATCACATCACGGGACGCTACTTAGGATCCGGGCACGCTCGGCCACTATCTCGCGGGCACGGGGCGGCAACTCCGCGCCGATTTCCACGGCGAAATCCTGGTATTCCTGACGGCCGGGCAACTCCTTTAGGCACTCAGTGACGAGCGCGGCGGCTTGAGGGATGTCGCCGCGCCGCCCCGCGATCTGAGCACGGACGAAGGAGAGCTCCGGCCCTGCAAGCGCCGGGCTCACGACGAGTCGGTCCAGCAGATCGTCCTCGGGGGTGCCCGCGAAACGGTCGAGGAGCATCTCGTGCCAGGCGGCGAGGTCATCGGTGCGCTTACGGCGCCGGTGGCGGGTCTCGTCGAAGGCCCCGTACACGGTGCGCGGCCGCTTCGGATCCGCACGTCCGGCCGCGTCCAGCGCCTCCAGATAGGACTCGGCAAACGTCCGCCACATGTCCGGCGTAGTTAGCAAACGCGCAAGCGGAACGGCCAGGGGCGTCTCCTTCTCCGCCACCTGACCGTAACCTCGGCGGGTCCAGCCATAGTCCGCCTCCCAGCGGATGAGCTGCTCTGGCACGCGGCCGGCGAAAGCCGCGAAACCGTCATGACGCAGCACCGATTCCCAGAGCGCGGCGACCGCCTCCGAAACCACGAACTTCGCGGCCTCCACCGGATCGTCAGAATGGAAGTAGTCATAGCTGCGCATGTCGCACGCCATGTCCACCATTTGCCCCACGGCCTGCTGCGCTGACGCGGGGTCGTCGGCCCGTAGCGCCGCCAGCGCGTCGGCCACCAGCCGACGGAACGTATGCCGCCATTTCGACCGCTCGGTGTGGTGCACCCGGCGGTCCCCGCCCATGTAGGCGCCAGCCTCGGCAAGGCGAACGAAGGTCGTCACCTCGTCCAAAACGGTGTCCGGGTCTGGCGGTTCCCTCTTCGGCTTCGCCTTCGGCTGCTCCGGCGGGTGCAGTTCATCCTCGATGCGCTCGCGGAGCGGAGCGCTCCCGCGCCAGTACAGGGTCCACAAGATCTTACGGAGGCGCGCGTCGTCGTACGGCGCCATCGAGGCGTAGAACTCGTCGTGGTTCATCCGGTTGGCCGACATGGCACTCAATGGTAGGACCGCAGACCAGACCGTAGCTGGTGTACTTGCTCAAACACACGGTGGCCGCCCGAGCGCCGACATGCACCTTCGCGTGCTATCCCGCAACCTTGGCCGTCGCAGGTGCTCCCAGCACCGTGGCGGCCCGCCCGATTCTCGACGGCACGAAATGCGATCCTGAAGAAGCACGGGTCGATCCCGGTCCGGCTCGGCGCAGGGGCGCATACACAGCCGAACGGTTCCGTACGTTTCCGTACGCCTATGCTAAAATCGTCTTATGACCACGATCAAGGCAGAGGACGTCCGGATACCTCGCCTGGCGCGAGAAGCGGTGGCACGCCACGAGCATGTCCTCGTGATCAGCCACGACCGGCCCGCATTTGTCATTGTCCACCCAGACGACGACCCGGCCGGAGCGCATGCCGTGCCACGCGGGCGCCCACTCCGCGAGGCACTGGCACTCCTCGCCGCCGGACCAGCCCCCGATCCTGATTTCGCTGAGGACATGACGGCCGTCCGCGCCGATATCGGGCCTGAGCCTGAAGACCCATGGGCACGATCCTAGACACCACGGTCTTCATCACGTTGGAGCGAGCCGTCCGCACGCTTCCTCAGCGCGGCGCGATGGCCGAGGTCGGGCGACGCCTTGAAGCCACCCTCGGTCCCGCTGAGGATGTCGGGATCGCCACCATCACAGCATCGGAACTGCTGCACGGGGTCCACCGGGCAACGCCGGAATACCGCCCCCGGCGCGAAGCGTTCGTGGAGGCCGTTCTCACGGCGTTCCCGCCGATCTCCTTCGATCTCCTTGCGGCCCGCGCGTATGCCCGCCTGTGGGCAGCGCTCGCCTCGGTCGGCACGGACGTCGGAGCGCACGACCGCATCGTTGCAGCCACGGCCATCGCCGCAGGCTGGCGCGTCGCAACGGCGAACGTCCGCCATTTTGAACGCGTTCCCGGGCTTGATGTCGTCGACATCAAGCTGACGTAACGTCAGCAACCCGCTCTCAGGACCGGCAGGATCCCCTCGACCACCAGCCCGCCGCCGGGAAGCCGCAGGTCACGCGCGCACTGCACGGAACCATGATCCGGAATATTCCGGAACAGAACCGCGGTAACCGACGCCAGATTCGCATCTGCCCTGGTAGAGGCCATACTTCGCCTATGGACGGAGGCGGCCTCCGGAGCCGTGTGCGTAGGTTCGAATCCTACTGGGGACACTACTGGGGACACTTTTTTTGTGCCCTGACCTGCGGTTTCTCCGCCCATGGTCTTCTCCGGCCAGGTGCTGTGGTCAAGCATCCCGGTGCTGCGCACATAGCCTGGCGGCTTCAAAGTGTGCGTAGCTCCCCGGACGGAGGAGCGCCAGCATGCCAGCAACCACCACATCACGGGGACGTTCAGCGGCCTCTCCCGGGGGCCGGACGGGGGCGCGCGGGGCGGGACGGAAGAGCCCGCTGCGGGTCGTCAGCGAGCTGCCGCCGTTCCACTTCTGTTCAGTTGGCTCATGGCCGTTGCCGCCGTCGTTTCCGGCCAGGACAAGGTGCGCGCGGATTTCGCGGGCTTCGGGAGCGCCGAGAGCGACATAGTGGGTGAGGGCGGCCTGCCAGTGACGCTGGGCCTGAAGCTGGTCACCGCCCGCGTGCCAGATGCGGGCAAGACCGCTGTGCGCGCGGGCCTGGTGCCGTGGCGTGCCAGCCTCGGATACGAGCCCAGAGGGCCGTGGCGTGGTGTGCGCGCGCGTTGTCGGCGTCACCTGTCCGGAAGAGAACCTCGCCGAGGCAGTTGAGCGCGTCGGCTTCCGTGTCCGGATCACCGTTCTCGCGAGCTATGGCCAGGGCCCGTTCGCCCGCCACAGCAGCACCGCCAGCAACACCCGCGGCCGAGTGGCTGAGACAGTACCGGGTTCACCGGAGTCCCTGGCTTTCACTTGCAACGGCCCCAACACCGCGAACCGCATACGGCTCCCCGACTAGTAACAAATAACCACAGATCCCCTCAGGGATTATCCCGCGGTTATCACTGGGATGTCACGTGGCCGTGCGAGCGTGCACGCGTGCGCAGGTCACGTGTGGGTTCCGGCGCAGGACCGTGCGCGACGGAGGACAAGCAAGCCAGCAACCGGGCCTCAGGTCCCGGCGGGAACACCGGCGCTGCGGCCAGGTGGTGGCGGCGGGCGGCGCGGCGGGGCCCGGCGGCGGGCGCGGCGGTCCTGCTCGCGGCGCGCTGACGGGCCTGGGGACGAACACGGACCAAGCGGTGACCGACACCTTCAAGGTGGTGTTCCAGGACAACGACAGCGACCTGGCCACCATCCACCTCGGCACCGGCTACACCGTCAACACCACCACCCTCGGCATGGACCCGCTTGCACGGCTTCGGCGCTTACGCGGAAGACGGGGAACGATGTAATCCACCGTCTCCTTAAGGCGCGGTCTCACGCGGCCAGCAGGTTGAGGAGCTGTTGCCGGTCAGGGCCTGGGGTCGGCGGCGGTCAGGCCCAAGTTCGCCGGGCCATTAGCGGGCCATTAGCCCGCAGGGACCAGGACGCCCGCCGTGCCGCCGTCATCGTCACCGTCGTTGCGCTTCTGCCCGTGCACCTGGGTATCGATGGCGCCCGTGCCGTCCCAGCCGCACCAGGGCCACCAATCACAGAGTCCCCGTCGGCACACAAGCCCGGCGTGACAGGCCCACTTCCTCGTATCCGGTCGTCCCCGTCGTCAGGCCGATGGTCCTGACGACGGCGGTCATCTGCCTCTTTCGACATGGCCGGAGCCGTTGCACCAAGGACCTTCAGGGAAAGATTGGCCTCAGGACGGGTGATCTCGATGTCTGCCTGGAAATTTCGCTTAACCCGCCTCGCTGCGATGGCTGCGGTCCTGGTGGCGGGGGCCGCTGGCTGCACCCAGACGGCACAGCACGTATCGGGCACGGCGTCGCCCGGCTCGTCGGCGACCAGCCGGCAGCCGCCGCCGTGCTCTCCAAATCCGCCGCCCGAAGCGCCGCCGCTGCACCCGACCACGGTCACCACCATCGAGCAGGCCTACTACTGCGTGTTCGCCCACTACTACGCAGGGCCGGTGCTGGATGACCGGGTGCTGCTGACCGGCGCGTTCGCCGGGTTCACCCAGGAGCTGGACCGGCTCGGGATGGACCAGCCGGACGCCACGATGCCCGCGCTGACCGGCCACCGCGACAGGGACTGGGACGCGTTCGCCGCCGTGTACCAGAAGGTGACCGGCCAGCTTCCGGCCAGCCCGGCGCAGCGGCAGGCGCTTGCCGCCGCCACCATGACCGGCATGATCGCCAGCCTGGACAACAACCACGCCCGGTGGTCTTACCCGGCACCGCCGCCCGGATCGGTGCCGGGCGACCTGGGGATCATGACCTCACCGGCGCCAGGGCTGGCGGATATCGCGCCGCAAGAGGCGCTGCCGCCGCTGTTCATCACCACGGTGCTGCCGGGATCGCCCGCCGCCAGCAACGGGCTACGCCCCGGGGACATCATCGTCACGGTCAACGGCGCACCGCCGTTCGCCGACGGCATCGTCTCCGCAGGAGTGATGAACCTGCTGTTCGGTCCCTACCCGCAGCCAGGCCGGGTGTCGGTGCAGCTGCATCGGCCCGCCACCGGCCGCACCTGGACGGTGCCCCTGACACCCTCGCTCTACCAGGCCTCTCCCCCTTCGGTATCCGCGAAGCTGCTGAACGGAGACATCGCCTACGTGCAACTGCCCGGGTTCTTCCCCGGCTCGGCAGACCAGGTGCTGCAGGCGATACCGAACCTGGCCACGGGCGCCAAGCTGCGCGGGCTCATCCTGGACCTGCGCGGCAACGGCGGCGGCACTGTCGCCGATCCCGCCAGGCTGCTCGGCGCCTTCATCCACGGCGCGGCCTGGTCCTACGACTGCGACGTGCACGGCAACTGCACCGCGAACTACACCGACACGGATGTCCCGCTGCTGCACCTGCCACTGGTCGTGCTGACCGACCGCAACTGCGTCTCGGCGTGCGACGCGTTCAGCGGCGCGGTGAAGGACCTGCGACTGGGCACCCTGGTCGGCACCCGGACCTCGGGCATCGTGGCCGCCCCCGCGGCCGCCTACCTGCTCGACGACGCCAGCCTGATTATCCTTCCGGCAAAGCATGAGCTCAGCGCCAACCACGAGCTCATCAACGGCATCGGCGTCGCGCCCGACTACTACCTCCCGCTCACCGCACAAGACCTCTCGACCGGGCACGACCCCGACATCGCCAAAGCGCTCACCCTGCTCGGCGGCTAAATCCGCGCCAGCCAAATGGCAGCCACGAGAACGACACGGCAGGAGCGGAGACAGGGCGGAAGCTGCAAGAGTCCTGGCCGGGCTCAGGTCCGGGGATGGCCCGCGAAACCGAGTATGGATGCCTGTTGACAGCCTGCGGCCGCGATCCCCCCGCGGCTCCATAACGATCATTCGGATGCGCCGCCGATGGCCCTGACGATCAATCACCAGAGCACGCAGGCGGCTATATGGGCCGATTCAGGTTGCAGGCCTGATCGGGGTTGGAGGCCTGCCTTAGGATATCGCGGTCGCTGAGGTCACCGGGGCGCCGTGGTGAGCCACCGCTCGACGCTGCGCACGTAGGCCGGGAGCAGTTCTGCCCCGGTCCGGTAGCGCAGCACCAGCGCCGCCGCCCCGGTGCGGTCGTGCCCGCGCAGCCGCAGCACCGCGTAGGCGAGCATGACCGAGCGGTGCCGGCCCGCGGTGCAGTGGATGAGCACTCCCGCCTGCGGCTGATCGTTCAGCACCCGCGTGGCGAAGCACGCGGGCGCCGCCCAGACCGCGGGCCGCTGCCGCAGGCCGTGATCCTGCATCGGCGCGTGCGCGACCCGCCCGGGGCCGAAGGCCGCCCGCTCGGCCGCCAGGTCCCCGGCCCACCACACGTCCACCCGCGGCCGGCAGTTGACGACGTGCGTCACGCCCTGTTCGGCCAGGCCTGCCACCCCGGCGGCCGGCGGCACGCCGCCGATCGCGATGCGCTCGTCCCCGATCCAGTCCAGCGCCGCACTGGCGGCAGCTGGCCCGCTCCCCCCGCGCAGGCGCGGCCGGCCCGCGCGCACGCTCCGCAGCACATCCATGCCAGCCTCCGGTACCACCGTAATACAGCCGCGCTGACCCACCCCCGGCACGGGCGGCAAGGGCACGTGCACCGGCCCCACCCACCGGTAACACAGCGTGAGGAGACTTGAGAACCCGTGACTCGCGGTCGCCGAGTGCATGACTCGGTGCCCCCGCCGGACGGGGCCTTCGCCACTTCCGAACCATGGGCGACATCGACGAACAGCAGGTGGACCTGCCCAGCGGGCCCGCCCTGCGGATACACCGCAAGCGCGCCGAACCCGCCGGCCCCACCGGGCAGAGCTTCGTCACCGAGGGAGTCACCTGCACCATCCGCCCCACGGGAACCGAGGACGCCGTCGTCATGATCATGACCTGGGGGGCCCTGCCGCTCGGCGACCGGCTGACCGCGATGGCAGCCGCTATCGCCGAAACCCTCAAGATCACGCCCACCTAGCCCGGCGCCGACCAGGCGCTGGGCGATGTCCCCGGGGATCTAGCCTGAGCTGCCTATCATCTGCCGCAACGGGATGAGGCGCGGGTCCGTCTGGTCCGTCTTCAGGTTGCCGGGCTGCCACAGCAGCGTCCCGGCCAGGCCGTGCTCCTCCACGTAGCGCACCTTGGCGGCGACGCGGGCTTCACTGGTGTCGTAGTAGCCGGGTGCGACACCGATGCCCATGAGCAGCTTGCTGGCGGGTATCCCGGCCCCGGTGTAGGCGACGGCGCTGCTCACGCCGTTGTCCTGAAAGGTCTCCATGTTGATCGTATTCACGTACGGGGCGATCTGGGCGGCGATGTCAGGCGGGATCTGCCCCACGTCCACATCGGCCGAAAGGAACACCGGATGGGGGAACTCCCTGTTGAACGTGGCCCGCAGGTTCCTGATCAGCGACACATAGCTCGCCTCGTTCTGCGGCACGTCCTCCTCCCAGTCGACATCGACCCCGTCGAACCCGTACTTCGCCAGGTAGTTGGTGATGCTGGTGATGAGCGTGGCCTGGTACCGCGGGCTGGCCGCGCTGGCGAAGACAGATCCCAGGTCCTGCTCACCGACCGCCATGATGATCTTTTTTCCGGCCTTGTGGGCGGCCGCCACCGCCGGGGGAATGTAGGACAGCGAATCCATGTCGCCGACGGCGATGCCCCCCGTCTTCGTCGGCCACAGGCCGAAATCGCTGATAACGGTCCACGGCGCGAAGTTGAATGTGCTGGGCGGAAGGCTGCGCTGGATCCAGCCAGGGTATGAGGTGAACGATATGTACGACCGGCCCTGGGGCGCCGCGGTCGCGCCGGGCGAAGCGCTCGTGCTCTGCTGCGGTGAGGGTCCGCCGCTCGCGCACCCGCTCAGCAGCAGCGGGGTCACCGCCGCCAGGAGCGTAGCCGCCCGGCGGCCTGGCCATGATTTCCTGCGCTGCCGTGCCGGTCCCATATCTCTCAGAGTTCTCATCGATCCTTAAATTTTGGTGAAGCAAAGACGACTTCACCGGCGAGCAAGCCCGATCCGGCCCGCGTCTGCCATCATCCCGGCTTTTCGGGCATACCGCTGCCAACGGACGTGCCCGGGCTGGAGTTCCGCAGGCGCGGACCCGGACGGTGCAGCGCCGGCTGCGGGACCTGCCCGCACGCGCCGGGGTGTACTTCGTGTCTGCCGGGGTCCTTTCGGTCACCAGTAGCGCCGTGCCTGACCTGCGTCGTTCGTCCCGGCTTATTACCGGTGCGGTATGAACGACGTCGAGCAGCTGCCGCGGCTCCGGCCAGACGTGACCGTTACGCTCACATTCACCCGGTAGCTGGGCTTCGCGTCGCTGATGGAGTAGCCGATCTCCGCATTTCCCCTGGCGTTCGCCTTGCCCGTGTGCTTCCGGTTGACCGTCTTGTAATGGGCGACTGTGGTGACGCCGGCGTACCTGACGGTGCCAACGTTCACGTAGGTGGTGGTGTAGTCCTTCGGTCGGCTGTTGCTCATCGAGGCGTGACACCGCAGTGCAGCCGCCGGGGCCGCCGGGGCCGCCGTCGTGGCGACAGCCGCCGTCGCCGGGGATGCCATGTACATCGCCCCGGCCGCCGCTGGGGCCGCCAGCGCGACGAGTGTCCGTCTTAAGTAACGCTTCATATCCGCTCCGATCGCTACGAGTACGACCACTGTCTTGCCGGAGCGCCGCGACGGCAAGAGTAGACCGGCCTGTAACTTCAAGTCTCGGGTGTTCGCTTGGCTGACGCTTACGCGGCGACGGTATCGTCGGCGAGCACCGTTGGTGCAGGGCTGGCCGGCTCGTCGCGATCACTGCCCCGCACCACCGCCCATCTGCGCCGAAGCTCGCATTCGCACGGTACGTTGACGGTCATGCCGACAGGCCCTGGCACCATCGAGGCAGGAGAAACCTACCCGCCGCGCGGCCGCCCCCGCGCACCGGCTGTTATGCGGGTCGGCCTTCTCGTCGTCGGCTGGCTGATCGTCGCTGTGCTCGGGCTGGTCGCGCTGCTGCGGCTGGTGGCCTGGGACTCGGTCGAGCCGCTGATCGTGCTGGACGCCCTTAATCTGATCGTCTACCTCCCGGCCTGGGTCGTAGCCGTCGGGGCGCTCATAGCGCGGCGCTGGTGGCTCGCCGCGGCAGCTGCCGTCATCGTCGCCGCCCAGCTGGCGTTCGCGGTACCGGAGCTACTCGCTGCGGCTCCCGTGCCTACCTGGGCCAGGCATGCCCCGGTGGTGCGGGTGTTCGACGCGAACATTGACAAGAGTCTCCACTTCGAGGCCGGTTACGTGCGAGCCATCGAGCAGGCCCGCCCCGACCTCATAAGCCTCGAAGAGTTCACGCCGGCGGCGCTGCAGGACATGGCGGCCTCGGGCGTGCTGGCGAGCTACCCCTACCGTTGCTCGGCGCCGGCCTACGGCGCGACCGGCTTCCTGGTCGCCTCCAGGCTGCGCTTGACCGGTTGCCAGGTACAGAGCTTGACCGGTTGCCAGGTACCGCCCTGGTTCTGGGACGATCGGTGTGCGCCGTACATGGTGGAGGCCACCCTGTGGTCGCCAGGTGGGCCGGTTGCCCTGCGCGTCGTGCATACTCTGGCGCCGCTCCCCTCGTACTGGCGGGAGTGGTCGGCGGCGCTGGCCGCTGTCGGCCAGTCCGTGCGGAGCAGCGGCGACAGTCGCATGCTGATGGTCGGCGACTTCAACGCCACGTGGGGCAACAGCGGTTTCGCCGCGCTCCTGCACGACGGGCTGACCGACGGGGCCGCGGCGCGGGGGAAGGCGACCGGCATGACGTGGCCGAACGGGGCTGTTGTGCCACCCTTCGTCCGCATCGATCATGTGCTGACGGGAGCACGCCTGGCCGTCACCGAGATCGCCGCCAAGCCAGGGTTCGGCAGCGACCACCGCTATCTGGTCGCCACGGTCGCCATCCGGACCTGAGCTCTGGCGACGAGCGGGACGGCCCGAGGGATGGCAGCCACGAGGAGGACGGGGAGGAGTAGCAGACAGGGGAGGATCGCAGGTCAGCGGAAGATCGCCGGGCCATTAGCGGGCTCACGTGCGCGGCCTCGATGCCTCCGGAAGCATCGCCGTCGCCTCGTCACCGTCCAGGAAGCCGCCGGACTGGTGCTGCCACAGCCTGGCGTAGGTTCCGTCGAGATGGAGCAGTCCCTCGTGCGTGCCCTTCTCGACGATCCGGCCGCGGTCGAGCACGACCAGCTGGTCCATGCGCGCGACCGTGCTCAGCCGATGCGCGACCACGAGCGCGGTCCGGCCTTCCATGAGTCGCCACAACGCCTGCTGGACCAGGATTTCGCTCTCCGAATCCAGCGCGCTGGTCGCCTCGTCGAGCAGCAGGATCGGCGCATCACGCAGGATCGCCCGGGCCAGCGCGACTCGCTGCTGCTGGCCGCCGGACAACTTCACGCCACGCTCGCCGACCATCGTGTCGAATCCGTCCGGCAGGGCGTCGGCGAACTCTGTCACGTGCGCCGCCTGCGCCGCCTGGCGGATTTCCGCGTCGGTCGCGTCCGGACGCGCGAACGCGATGTTGTCGCGCAGCGTCCGGTGGAACATCGCAGAGGTCTGGGGCACATAGGCGATCAGGCTGCGCAGATCCGACTGGCGCAGCTTGCTGATGTCCTGGCCGCCGATCAGGATCCGGCCCTCGTCGATATCCATCATCCGCAGCAGAAGGCGAGCCAGCGTGCTCTTGCCACCGCCCGATCGGCCGACCAGGCCGAGCCTGGTCCCGCTCGGCACGGCGAGATCGAGCCCGGTGAACAGCGGCCGTGCGCCCGCGTGCGCGAACGTCACGCGCTCGAAGCGGACGTCGCTCGGCGCCGGCCGCAGCGGCTCGGGCGCGACCGGGTCGACCACGGCCGGCGGTGTCATCAGCAACTCGGTGAACTGCGCGGCTTCCGTCAGCGAACTCTCCAGGCGGCGGTAGATCTGGTTGAACTCGAACATGATCTGCGTCGCGTTGAAGTAGTAGGTGAAGGCCACGATGATCCCCGCGACCCCGTGCTTGCCGCCGCCGAGCGCGACCGCGAGCAGCAGGCCGAATGCGTTGGTCAGCACGAACATCGGCGCGACCAGTGCATCGATGCGCAGGTTCCCGTAGTCCCAGGACCGCAGCGACTTCCGCCGCTGGTCGGCGACGCGCGACCGGTGCTCGGCGGCCTCCCGGTCCTCGGCCGCGAACGCGCGGATCGTGTCCATGTTCATCAGGCTGTCGGCGACGTGCCCAGACACGCGCGCAATCGCTTCCTCGCGCTGGTCGACGAGCTTTTGACGACGGCGGATCAGCGGCGCGATACCGGCGCCGGTGATCACGATCAAGCCGATGAGCCCGGCGACGAGCAACGGGTCATAGTGCCACAGCACCACCGACGCGAACACGAGCGGCACCAGGCTGCCGACAATGTTGAACACCAGGCTGTCGGTGAAGTCCTCGAACCGGGAAGCGAAGCTCAGCGCCCGCTTGGTCAGCGAACCAGCGAAGTTGTCGTGAAAGAACGCCGCGTCCTTGGCCAGCAGCTCGTCCATGCCGATCACATAGAGGTTCTCGATTCCGCGGCTCTCGAGGCGGTTCAGGCAGTGGACGCCGATCCGCCACAAGATCTCGGCGAAAAGCAGTACACCTGCGACGCCGAGCACATACGGCATCGCCGTGCCAATGCCGACCGGCCCGTGACCGGCAAAGCGGCCGACCAGCTGAGCGACGATCAGCGGCGCGATGTAGAAGCTGCACGTATTTCCCAGCGCGGGCAGCAGCATCCCCGGTACCGCGAAGCGCCGGAGCCGGGCCATCTGGCGGCCGTAGTAACGCAGCGCGAGCAGCACCGATCTTTTCCGGGCCGGTGAGCCGCGGCTATTTTCAGGTGCCATCATTTGTTCCCATTCCGAGCAGCCAGCCTGGCTATGCTGCCTGAAAGGGGGCCTCCGCCGCGACCGGTTTTCCGGCCGCGTACCGCCGGGGGCGGACTGGTTCCTTCGGTCCTCAGGAGGACGCTGCCGCGTCTTCGAGCAGCCCGGCAATCTGATGCCTGGGAAGGTCGATGAGACGCGCGGAGAGGATGTCCGGGCGCCTGGCCCGCGCTTCCACGATGGCGCGCGCCTCGCGCTTGGTGAGCGTGTGCCCGCTCGTCTCCTGGGTCTCTTGCGCCGCGGCCAGCAACGCGTCCCGCCATACGTTGCCGATCTTCCCGTGTGCCCGGCGCAGCATCCACGACGCCACGCTCGCGCCCGGGGACGGCGGGTTTCCCGCCACCGCGGTGGCCTGGACGATCGTGTTGCCAGCGGCAGGCTGCCCGGTCAAGAAGCGGAGCGTGCATTTCGCTTCCACCAGCGCGGCGAGGGCCCGCTGGCCCGCCTCGTCCCTGACGTCCTGGTGACCGGACGGGACCACCGCGGCGACCCGGTCAGCGTTGGCGGCGAGCAGGACCCGGAGCAGCCAAGCGCCAGGATCGGCACGGAGATCGGCGGCCACGGCGAACGGGGTCCGGATCATCATGCCAGCCGGGATTCCGGTCGAGAACAAGGTTCCCAGCCGGACCCGCGCGGGCGCGGCGGCGGCATGATCGGTCTGGCCGACGCCATGATCGGCCTGACCGGTCCATGCGCCGGCTATCACCACCCGCAGCGGGAAACCAGCGTCCGCGGTGACCCGGAGCACGGCCGGCGGAACCGCGCTCCAGCCGCTGTGACCGTTCCGCGGCGACCCTTCAAGCGACTGCCCGCCTCGCGTGTAGATGTTCGTCTGAACGTCGGAAAGGACGCCGTCGAGCAGACGCCAGGACCGGCTCGTCGGCCGCCAGACATAGAGATCGCTCGCGCTGCCGACCGCCTGGGCGCCCTCATACCTGCTAAACGCCCGCAACTGCTCCTCGGCGGCCAGGCCGAGGCGATTGGCGGCCGACTGGCCCTGCAGGCCGAGGCTCGGATGGCGGTCGCTGTAGCCGTAGGCGACGACAATGCGGCCGTGGTCCCGGTTGGCCAGGCCCTGCAAGGCCCTGGCCGTGAAGAGCGTCATGCCTTCCGGCGTGTAGGGCGGGTCGGTGAAGACCAAATCGGCGCAGCTGGTCGCCGAGTCAGCCAGCCAGAAACGGAAGTCGCTGACGAAGCAGCGGATATCGAGGCGCAGGCGCATCGCCCAGTCGTCGATGTACTCCAGGGTCCGTTCGTCGATGTCCGCCACGACGATTCTCGCGCCCGGCGTGACCTGCCCGACCGCCAGGGATGTCAGATCATGGTCGCCCACGCACAGCAAGACGGCGTCGCGCAGGTCATAAGTGCTGTCAAGCCACAGCGCCCGGCGTACCGCTGTCTCCGGCGTCGCCTGAACGTGATCGAGCTCGGACACGGCCGCCGGCGCCCCGGCGATGACCTGTTCCATGATCCGGCGGGCGGCGACCGCGTCCGCCAGCCGCTGCTGCAGCGGATCCGCGAGCCTGGTCGCGCTGAGCTGCTCGAAACCGAATCGCTTCCGGTAGGCGTCCGCCCGGCCGGCCGTTATCGCTACGGTCCCGCCCTCGCGGGCCAGGTCACCGCCCGCCGCGGCCAGCATCTCCTCCACGGTCTTGCGCGGCAACGCGGACCGCCGCACCAGCTCCGCGAGATCCGCCGGCCGGTCGGCAAGCAGGCAGAGCAGCTCGCGCAGTCGCCTGCCGTCCGGCCGGTGGGCATGGATCAGGGCGGCAACCGCGGCGATCGGCTCCGCTGACTCTTCCGGTTCCACGGCGCAAGTCTCGCACCTCACGGCGAGAGCCCGGCGATCGTCAGCAGGCACGCGGACATCTCACTGGCGGCCCTTCCCGATCCCCGCAATCTCGCCGCCGCCCTGCGAAGCAGGGCCGCCAGCTGGCTGACGTGCTTGTTATCGGGTTCGGCGGATTGCGGCTACGTAAATTGCTGCCGGGTTGCCGGGTTGCCGGGTTGCCAGCCGGGTAGCGCTGCCCAGGGCGGACGAGGTGATCGGTGCGATCCCGGTCAGACGAACAGCGGGTCGGCCGCCGTCCGCTCGGCCAGTGCGGCCATCGCCGCGTCGTCCGGCGCCCCGGTGAACCGGCCGGCCGCGTCGAGCACCTTCGGGAGCAGGTCCACGTCCCCCACGCTGTCGAGGAACACTCCGGGGCGGCCCATCGCCCACCATACGGAGAGATCAATGTCGTCCTGCTGCTCAAGCGGCTCGTACCAGGTCGCCCGGGTGTGCGGGCGGCCCGCCCAGGGGCGCAGCGCGATCGACTTGATCGTCTGCACCGCGATCCGCCGCTCGCGGCAGGTCTCGTACAGGGCGTTGAAGTGCCCGGCGTAGTACGGCTGCTGCATGGTGACGAAGTTGTACGGGAGCAGCACCGAGTCGAAGTCGAACCGCTCGAGGCTGCGCCGGTGCGTCGCGGCGATCTGGCTGCCGTGGCCGGTCACCCCGATCCAGCGGATGAGGCCCTGCTCCCGGGCTTCAATGGCCGCCTCGATCGCCCCGCCAGGGCTCAGGGCGGTGTCCCACTCGATCGGATCGGCCAGGGCGTGCAACTGCCAGAGGTCGACGTGGTCGACGCCCAGCCGGTCCAGGGACCGGTGCAATTCCTCACGGGCCCCGGCCGCGGTCCGCTCGTCGCCCTTGGTGGCCAGGAAGAACCGGCCCGGTTCGCGCTGCAGCCACGGCCGGATGCGCAGCTCCGCCTCGCCGTAGGACGAGGCCACGTCCAGATGGTTCACCCCGTGGGCGAGCAGGACGTCCAGGGTCTCGTCCGCGACCCGCTGGGAGACCTGCGCGAGCGCCGCCCCTCCGAAGATCACCCGGCTGCTCTGATGGCCGGTGCGGCCGAACTCTGCCTGTTCGATGGGCACGAGACCTCCCTAGGTGCCAAGAGCTGAATCTGAGGGTACAGCGGACCGCGGCGGCCAGGTCGGCGTCACCGCGTCGAAGCGTACCGCCCGGATCATATGATCAGCTGCGTTACGACGGGCGATCGGCCGGGCATGGGATTGGCTGCCTGGCGATGGGTAAACCGGCAGTGGGCATTGGCGCGCCATGCGCCCGACGTGCGAGTGGCGCGGGCCCGGGTGACACGGGAAGGGAACGGCGTGCCTGACGAGCTTGACGCGCTGGCCGGCCAGCTGACCGAGGGCCTGGCCGGATTGGGCAGCGCCCTGATCGCGTTCTCCGGCGGGGTGGACTCCTCTCTGGTCGCCGCGCTGGCCGCCCGGGCGCTCGGGGAACAAGCCCTCGCCGTCACCGCCGTCTCACCGGCCCTCGCGTCCGGCGAACTGGACGGCGCCCGGTCGGTGGCCCGGGCCGTAGGCATCCGGCACGAGCTGATCAGCACGGCCGAGCTCGAGCGCGACGACTACCGGCGCAACGACCGCTTCCGCTGCTACTACTGCAAATCCGAGTTGTACGAGCGGCTGGCCGCGCTGGCCCGGCGCCGCGGGTTCGCCGCCGTGCTGTCCGGGGCCAACGCCGACGACACCGGTGACTGGCGGCCCGGGCTGCGCGCGGCGGCCGAGCACGGTGTCCGGCATCCCCTGCTGGCGGCGTCCGTGCGGAAGGACCAGGTGCGGGCGCTGGCGCAGCGCCTGGGAGTTCCCAGTGCGGATAAGCCCGCGTCGCCCTGCCTGGCCTCGCGGCTGCCGTATGGTACCCCGGTCAGCGCCGACGTGCTGTCCCAGGTGGACCGGGCCGAGCTGAGCCTGAAGCAGCGCGGCTACCGCGAACTGCGGGTGCGGCATTTCGGTGATCTCGGCCGGGTGCAGCTCGGCGCGGCGGAGCTGCCGCGGGCGGCGGACCCGGACGAGCATGCGGCGGTGCTGGCCTGCGTCCGGGCGGCTGGATATCAGCGCGCGGAGATCGACGAGCGGCCGTTGCGGTCCGGTTCGCTGAACCTCGACATCACTCCGGTCAGCCATGCCGGCTGAGGGTGTCCCGCTGGGCGAGTTCGCGCTGCTGGACGTGGATCGCCGGCGGCGGACCGGCGTCCCGGAAGTGGTTTTCGGCGAAGGCAAGGTGCCCGAGCAGATCTTCGCGCTGCTGGCCGCGCTGCGGGCCCGTGATCCGGAGGCACCGGCCCTGGCGACGCGCTGCCCCGCCGCCGTCCTGGACGGGGCGGCCGCCCGTTTCCCCGGGGACGCCGTGCATGCCGATCAATTGGCCGGAACGGTCGCCGTCGGGGCCCTCCCGCCCGCGCGCGGCCACGTGCTGGTCGTGACGGCCGGCACCACGGACCTGAAGGTGGCCCGGGAATGTGCGGCGACGCTGGCCGTGCTGGGCGTCCGCGCGGACGTCCTGGCCGACGTGGGCGTGGCCGGGCTCGGGCGGCTGCTGTCCCGGCTAGACGACCTGCGCGCCGCCGAGTGCGTGGTGGTCGTGGCCGGGATGGACGGTGCCCTGCCGAGTGTGGTCGCCGGGCTGGTCAGCGCGCCGGTGATCGGCGTGCCGACCAGCGTCGGCTACGGCGTCGCGGCGGGCGGCCTGGCCGCGGCGGCCAGCATGCTCGCCTCGTGCAGTCCGGGTCTGGTCGTCGTCAACATCGACAACGGGTTCGGGGCCGCCGCGCACGCCGCCAAGATCATCCACGCGGTTCACCGATGACCGACCGGCCGGGTGCCGCCTACATCGACGCGACCGCGGGCGTGGCCGGCGACATGCTGCTGGCCGCCCTGCTCGACGCGGGCGCCGACGTGGAGCGGGTGCGCGGCGCCATTGCCTCACTCGGCGTGCCCGGTCTCGGGCTGCGGACCGAGGCCGCCCGGCGGGGCGGCCTCGCGTGCCTGCGGGCCGTGATCACCACGCCGGCCGTGACGGACCGCGAACGGCGTCTCGCCGACGTGCTCGGGCACGTCGGCGCCAGTGATCTGCGCCCGGCCGGGAAGGATCTCGCGGCACGGGTCTTCCGGCTGCTGGCCGAAGCGGAGGGGGCGGTGCACGGCGAGCCGCCCGAAGACGTGCACTTCCACGAGGTGGGTGCGTTCGACTCACTGGCCGACGTGGTGGGATCGGCGGCCGCATTGGAAGATCTCGGACTGCTGCGGCCGGGCGCCGTGGTTTGCTGCTCGGCGCTGGCCGCCGGAAGCGGATTCGTGACCAGCCGGCACGGCCGCCTCCCGGTGCCGGCTCCCGCCGTCCTCCGCATCGCCGCCGCGGCCGGCCTGGACCTGGCCGGCGGCGACCTGACCGGCGAGCGCAGCACCCCGACCGGGGCGGCCCTGCTCGCGGCGGCGGCCACACCGGGCGGCTTTCCGGCCATGACGGTACGCGCAGTGGGCACCGGCGGCGGTGGCCGGGACACCCCGGACCGGCCCAACATCACCCGGGTGGTGGTGGGGGCGGCGGCCGGCGCGGAGCGGGACCTGCGCGACGGCGACGTGACCGTTGTCGAGAGCACCGTCGATGATCTCGATCCCCGGCTGTGGCCCTCGGTCCTTCAGGCGGTGCGGGCGGCCGGCGCCTGGGACTGCTGGTGTACCCCGATCGTCGGCCGGCACGGCCGCCCGGGGCAGGTCCTCACCGCCCTGTGCGCGGAACCGGTCCGTCGCGCCGTGGCCGCCGCGATCTTCACCCACACCGGGACGCTCGGCGTCCGCTGGTCCCGGATGAGCCGGCTGACCGCCTCCCGGACGTCGGTGCAGGTGGAAGTGGGACCGCCGGGCCGCAGCCAGGTCGTTACGGTCAAGGTGGCCGGCACCACGGAGGGCCCCGCGGGCTTCGGAACGGCCACGGCGGAGCTGGCCGAGGCGGAAGCCGCCGCCCGGGTCCTGGGCTGGCCGGTGCGGGCCGTCTGCGAGGCCGCCGTCGCGCAGTACCGCGCCCAGGCCGCCGTCCCACGGTTACCGTGCTACCGGACGAAACGCGGACGGACCATATCCACTCATGTCTATCCGCCTGAAACGGGTCACTGCGTCATCAGGCGTGATCGGCTCCAGGGCGGGGCTTACTCGCGAAGGTGCGGACAAGCGCGGATGCGACCGCCGCAGGGTCAGCCCCACCCAGAACGGCCCTATGGATGCGGATAGGTTGCCATCCGGCGAATCGTTTAGGGCCGCCAGGTCAGGGAAGTGCTCGCGCATTCTTCTGACCGCTACCGGGCAGATCCGGATGGTCGCATAGGACGGGATAAAGCGGCAAAACATCTGACTGCCGGGAAGACGCCGGACCGGGACCGTTCCGGAAAGACAGCATTCACGGACACAGAGGATGCATGCACGTATCTTTACCGGAAATAAAGTGCACCGGTTCACAACAACGAGATTAAGCCTGAGCATGAATGCGCAACCGGGGTAGCGTATACGGCACTTACCCGCCCATAGCCGGGGACGTTTCTATCCAATATGGTAATTAGCGTGGGTAAAGCAGATTATGGCGGGGGAAACACATTCGCCGCGCAGCCACCTTCGCCCCCAGCCACCGAGCAAAGGCGTGCCCCGATGACCGACGCCCCACCCGTCCGCCGCCGGGTTCTCGGCGCAGCGCTGCGCCGCTTCCGTGAGCAGGCCGGCTGCACGCTCGACGATGCCGCCCGGATCCTCGACTGCGACCGCTCCAAGATCAGCCGTATCGAGAATGGCCAGCGAGGTATCCGTGCCACAGAGCTAGAGGATCTGCTGGCCGAGTACGGCGTCGATGAGCCACGGCGCGGCGCGCTGCTGACCGTCGCTCGTCAGCCCCGGCAAGGTGGCTGGTGGCAGTCCCACAGCCACGTCCGTGATGATACGCACCACGGCTTCATCGGCCTGGGCGGCGCCGATACCACCATCTGCGCGTACGAGGCGCATCTCCTGCCCGGGCTGCTCCAGACCGGGGGCTACGCGCGGGCTATCGCCGCGGCCAGCCTGGTCGATGAGGGCCACGGGGAGCACGAGCAGTTCGTCCAGGCCCGCCTCGCCCAGCAGCACGTGCTCACCCGTGCCCACCACCCACTCCAGTTCTGGGCGGTCCTCAGCGAGGGAGCGCTGCGGCAGATGGTCGGCGGCCGGGACGTCATGCGGACCCAGCTGCGCCATCTCATCGATATCAGCGACAGGCAGCGCAACGTCAGCCTTCAGGTCCTGCCCTTCTCCGCCGGTGCGCACGCCGCGACCAGCGGGCCGTTCGTCATCATCAAGTTCCCCGACGCGCCCGATCTCGCCGTGGTCTACCTGGAGGGCCAAACCGGCGGCATCTACCTGCACGGCGGTGACGAGGTGGCGCGGTATACCCGGGCCTTTGAACACCTGCGCGCAACAGCCCTGTCCACCGGGGCAACGATGCGCTTGATCGAGGAGATAGCCGCGGACACGTAGCTAGCCGGCCGGCTCGTCCCGCAGCTGCCGGCGCCCAGGACGTGGGCGCCCGGCAGGACGCGGGGTCCGGGCCCGACCCGGTACCAGGTTTCGCACGCCGGACCGGTCCGCCCCCGCCGGGCCCGGCTGGGCCGTCTGCGCCGGTTCTCTCCTGCCCGCGGGAATACCCGGGCGGCCGTATTGTTCCAGATAAATGCAAACGCATATATCTGGGTTTCTGTTCGCCCGGAGCGCGGGCGACGCGCGGGCGACGGCGAGCGTAGGAGGCACGCCATGCAGTTCGGGATCTTCTCG
>Ga0116134_1000157_pt1 | contig 35713 bp, 33 predicted proteins | sample June2015DPH_19_5_FD_89737 | JGI IMG/M metagenome (GOLD analysis project Ga0116134, IMG submission 89737) | Peatland microbial communities from SPRUCE experiment site at the Marcell Experimental Forest, Minnesota, USA - June2015DPH_19_40 | ecosystem: Environmental > Terrestrial > Soil > Wetlands... | reverse complement strand
CCGCCGGCGGCCGGCAGTGCCCGGGCCCCTCCTTACCCGACTGGCCCCGCCCGGGCTACGCCGGGCTGAGCAGGCGCCGCACCGGGCGCGGCGGGCCGAGGCTGGTCGGCGTGGTCGAGGGGCGCAGGTACTCCTGGCCCTCCGGCCACCGGGCGACGTACTGCGCGCCGGTCTCGGTGTCGTAGCCGATCACGGTCACGTCGTCCACGCTGACCACGAACAGCGTGAACTCGCCCACCACGGGCCGCCAGCCGAGTTGCCGGGCCGCCTCGGCCGCGTACTGCTGCTGAACATCCCGGCTCGTCTCCGCCCGCGCGGTGCCGCGGACCTTGACCTCGGTGGCGGCCTGCGGGCCGGTGATGATGCTGTGCAGCTGAATCCGCCTATCCCGGTCCAGGTCGGCGACCTTCGCGGATGTCCGCATCATCGACAGCCACAGCTCCCCGTCCATGAGCAGTGGCTCCACCCCGCTGATCCGGGCCGACCCGTCCCGTCTGGTCGTGCCCACCAGCACGACGCCAGGCTTGATCAGGCGGTCGTGCACGACCGTCCCGAGGGCTGGCTCACAGCCCGCTATCTCTGCCCATTTCATGTCACTGGTCTACGCCGGCCCTCTGACATTTCCCTGTTCCGTCCTACACCGGCCCACTGACATTTCCGTGTTCGCTCTTACAGTTGGCAGATGGACGCCGCGCAACGCCAGCTCAACGACCAGATCGATGACGCGACCCAGCGCCTGCTCGACACGGCCCGCGTCATCGCCGAGCCCGACCTGCGGCAGCCGTCGCTGCTGCCGGGCTGGACCCGCGCGCACGTTCTGGGCCACGTGGCCCGCAGCGCCGACGCGATGCGCAACCTGCTGATCGGTGCCCGGTCCGGCGAGGACCGCCCCGCCTATCCCAGCGCGGAGGCCCGCGCCGCCGGCATCGAGGAAAGCGCGGCCCTGGAGGCCAAGGACCTCATGGCCGACCTGGCCGGCTCGGCCATGGCCTTCCGTGCCATCGCCCGGCAGCTGACCGAGGAAGACTGGCAGTACCGGGTCCGGATCCTGGACTCGGCCCCCTTCCCGGCCGCCCAGCTCCTGACCCGCCGGCTCGTCGAGGTCGAACTGCACCATTGCGACCTGGGCGCCGGTTACAGCCCGGCCGACTGGCCGGCCGCCTTCGCCGCCATGGACCTCGCCGAGCCGATGGACTCCCAGCGCCAGGACCGCCTCGCCCGGCCCCACCCCGAGCGGCCCGCGCCCGTGGCCCCGCACACGCCCCCGCCGCGCCGCGCTGGCTGGCGCCCGTTCACGTCGTAATGCCGAGGATCCGGTCCGTGGCGGGGTCGGGCTCGCCGCCGAAATACTGGCCCAGCACGGCGCCAAATGGGGCTTCCGCAGGGGCCGCCCGCAGGAACAACGTCATCGACGACCGGAGTTTCTGCGCGTCCAGTCCGCCGAATATCTGGTCCGCGTCGCGGCCGCGGAGCTGCCTGAGGATGCGCGCCGACTCGGCCAGCCGCGGGCCCAGTACCGGGTGCCGGAGGTAGGCCCGCGCTTCCTCCAGTGAGGAGATCGCGAACCGTTTCGACGTCGGGCTCTGGCCGAGGCCGGTGATCTGCGGGAACACGAACCAGATCCAGTGGCTCCGCTTCCGCCCGGCCCGCAGTTCGGCGACGGCTTGCTCGTAGCTGCCGCCCGCGTCCTGGGCGTCGACGAAGCGCTGAAGATCGTAGGGGTCGTCCATGATCGCCTCCGTTTCGCGCCGGCCGTCCTGGACCCCGTGTCTGGTGTGCTCCGTCACCGGTACGTGTCGGCACTATGCCCGTTCGGAATGATCGATTGCCGTTTCTTTTCGCTGGCCATCGGGCGAAACCAGACTCTCAGACCTCATACGGTGCAACGGTTAACCATTTGACCGGTCCCTGGACCGGCCCTGTTCAATGAGGGCCATGCGCCCCCTGTTCACGATCCCGCCCAAGCTGAACCCGGGGGACCGGGTCGCGGTGGTGTCGCCGTCGTTCGCGGCACCCGGCCTGGCCCCGGCGGGGGACGCTAGCGGATGCCGGGGCCGGTGCGCGCCGGCATCATGGACTGCAGGGTCTCCATGATCGCCGGATTGGCCACGCCGCTCCAATCTTCGGTCAGCAGCCCGTCGGTCGCGCGACTGCCCCAGCTGAAGTGGACTCGGCCGGTCGCCGGGTTCGTGCCTCGCGCATGCGTGGGATTGAGCCCCCACCAGCACCAGTCCACGTCGTTGGCGGTCAGCCAGGCGTAAATGTTGCTCCACCAGGCGGCGTTGCGGGCCTCGCTGGCGCCAGACGGCGGCGCCAGCCCAAGGTTGGCCGGCGACCGGGTGTCCGTGCTGAACTCACCCACCCAGACCGGGGCGATCTGATCGGCCAGAACGTACCCCGCCTCTCTGCTCAGCTGATTGGAGAACGCCTGCTGAGGCTGACGGTCAGGATGAAACCACGGATAGTCGTGGCGGCCGTAGACCACCTTTCCGGACTGGCCGAGCCGGACCGGATGAGCAGCGACGCCGGTGAGATCCGCGGCGTAACCCAGGCCGTCGCACATGATCAGCGGATCCGGATTGATGCTGTGGATCAGGTTCCCGGCCGACGTGTACATCGCGGCGAAGTCGGTCCGCCGTTTCCCGGTGCCCCACGTCGGGATGAGCGTCCGCCATCCCACCCTGGCCGGGCGCGGCTCGTTCTTGATATCCATGGCGGCGACCAGCGGGTTGGACGCGTACCGGGCCGTGATACCTTCCCAGGCCGCTATGAACGACGCCGCGGGCCAGCGGTCGCTGTACCAGAGCCCGTCACCGTCGTCGTTGGAGCAGCACCAGCCGGCCGAGAGCATGTGGCAGTTGGGGATGACGATGAGGCCCGCCCCGGTCAGCGCGGCCACGCACGCGTCGTACACCTGCATCGGCGTCGACCCGTACAGGTCGGGATTCGCGGCGAGGTAGGGGTCGGCGACGGGCGTGATCTGTTGCGTCATCCGCAGGCTGAACGGGAAACGCACGGTGTTGAAGCCCAGGCCGGCGATGGTCTGCGCGAGAGCGTCCCGGTGCACGTGCTCCAGGCCGGCCACGACCCCGTCGTCCATGTGGGCCCCGATCCAGTTGACGCCGGCGAGCTTGACCCGCCTTCCGTTCGCGTCGACGATGAACCGGCCGCTCGTGGACAGCGGCGTCGCGATGCCCATATCCGTGCCTGCTCCCCTCATGATCGATTACGGGGTGGGCCCCACGACGCGGGCGTGGGGCGCGGGGTGCGGGAGAGGTGGGTCCGGGGTGCGGGAGGTGGGAGGTGGGAGGTGGGCCCGGGGCGCGGGTCAGACGTCGAGGCCCAGGGTGAACGTGGGCTTGGGGGACGTCGCGGGCAGTCGGTGCTCGTCGGCGAGCCGGCGGATGGCGGTGCCCGTCGCGAGGAATTCCGTGGCGTGCTCACCCCAGACGTGGTTCGAGACGGCCACGTTGACCCCGACGATCCCGGACGACTTGGCGCCGGTCGCCTCGGCCTGCATCCGCGACAGCGCGAGTTCCCGCGCGTCGTAGACGCCCTGAGTGAACTGGACCATCTCCTGGTTCTGGCCGGTCTGCCGGAGCGCCTGCATGGCCGACTGGTGGGCGATGTGGTAGACGCAGGTGCCGAGCACGAAGGCGACCGGCACCGCCCCGGCGGCGAGCAGCCGGAAGAAGTCCTGCGCGGACAGGTCGGAGGTGAAGGCCCGGCCGTCCGGGGCCCGGTGCGCGCCGGTGCCGGCGATCGCCTTCACCGCCGTCCCGGTGGCCACGAACTCCAGCACGTCCTGGCCCCAGGCGTACATCTGCATCCGGAGTTCGACGCCGACGATGCCGTCCGCGCCGAGGTGATCCGACTCCGCGCGCATCCGGGCCATGGCCAGTTCCCGCGCGTTGTACATGGCCTGGCTGAGGACCTGCAATTCCTGATTCTGGGACCAGCGGCCCAGTTGCAGGCCGACGTGGTAGATCGACGATCCGACCACGAAGCCGAGCGGCTCGAAGCCCGCCTCGCCCAGCAGCACGTACTCGGAGACCGACAGGTCGGAGGTGAACACTCCGCCCGGTTCCGCGCCGGCGGTCTGCGCGAGCCGGGAGTCGGCGGCCTGCGGTTCCCAGCTGGCACCCGTGTCACCCGGGTTCTTCCCGAAGAGGGGCATTGCGTCTCCTCACTCCGTTGTGGCGCTCCCAGGCGAGCGCCCGGGAGTGGTGGAGATTCTCCCCGGAACCCTAACGGGCCTTTGCGCTCGTCTTCGCCGGTTTCGGGCCCGCCTGGCCCGCGTTCTTGCCGGCGGCGCCCTTGCCCCGGGCCGGCTGGGCGGTCCCCGGCTGGGCGGCCGCCGTCTTGGCCGCCGTCTTGAGCTGCTGCTTGTAGGCGCGGACGCGGGCCAGCGAGTCCTCGTCGGAGATGTCGGCGACCGAACAGTAGGTCCCGGCGGCACCGAACGTCCCGGCCGCCTCTCGCCAGCCGGCCGGCTGTACGCCTAGCTGCTTGCCGAGCAGGGCCACGAAGATCTGGGCCTTCTGCGCGCCGAACCCGGGCAGTTCGGCGACCCGCTTGCGCAGGTCGGTTCCGTCCGCCGCGTCACCCCAGACCCGGCCGGCGTCGCCGTCGTACCGCGCGACGATCAGCTGGCACAGCGCCTGGACACGGGCGGCCATGGATTTCGGGTACCGGTGCAGCGCTGGTCGTTCGGCGAACACCGCGGCGAGCGCCTCCGGATCGTACTCGGCCAGATCCGGGGCCGTCGGCTCGTGTCCCAGCCGCCGGGCCAGGTCGTAGGGGGCGCTGAAGGCACGCTCCAGCGGCACCTGCTGATCGAGCAGCATGGCGATGAGCAGTGCCAGCGGGTCCCGGCTGAGCAGGTCGTTTGCGTCCGGTTCGACCGGCATTGAGATGGTCACAGGGTCCTCCATGTCGTGCGCACCCATCATTGCGTATCGTCACGACCGCCGTCACCCGTGTCTCAGTTGCTCCATCCGCGTCCCCGCCGTGCTCCATCCGCGTCCCCGCTCTGCTTCTCCCCGCGTCCCCGCTCTGCTTCTCCCCGCGTCCCCACCCCTGGGGATAACCCCCCGCGTTAGGGTGGCGTCAGCCGCCTGGCCGGGTGACGGCGGAGGTGCCATCGTGGAATCTGGCGGGTCGGCTAGTCGTTCTTCTAATGACGGGCAGCGCGTGCGTCGGCTGGCTTGCCAGTAAAAAGCCGGGGCGCCGCGTCCCAGCCCGGATGGATGGAGTCAACATGACACCCCACATGAAGTGGGCAATCGGCGGAGTCATCGTCGGCCTGATCCTGCTGGGGTTCATCCCAGTGTGGTTTGCCGTGCTGGTTATCGCCGCGGCGGTCGCGATCCCGACCGCGGCGTACCTGATGCTGGACGAGTCCCAGCGCCGCCGTCTGCGGGAAAACCGGCGTCGCCGGCAGCTCCGCAGCTAACCGGCTGCTGGGCTGTTCATGACCCAGCCGCCCGGAAGAGAGCGGTGCCGCCCAGGCTCGGCCTATCACCCGGGCCTGGGCGGCCCAGGTGGCGCAGCGCCTGAGGATCAAGCGGCGCAGCGCCTGAGGATCAAGCAGTCGATCCGGCACGCCCGGATTTGACCCGGGCCCAATGCGTTGATCTGGTGAGCAGTACGGTCCCGGATCGAAGGAAGCCACCAATGCCTGTCCGCCGCCTGAACCACGCCGTGCTCTATATCCGCGATCTGGCCCGTACGGTCAGCTTCTATCGCGAGACGCTCGGCTTCGAAGTACGCATCGAGATTCCCGGGCGGGCCGCGTTCCTGCGCGCCCCCGGGTCCGCTAACGACCATGACCTCGGCCTGTTCGCGCTCGGTGAGGCCGAGCCTGCCGGGCCCGCCGAGGGCGAGCCGCGGGTAGGCCTGTACCACCTCGCCTGGGAGGTCGGCACGCTCGCCGACCTGGCCGACGCGCGGGAGAAACTCCGCGCCGCGGGCGCGCTCGTCGGCCAGAGCGACCACCGCGTCTCCAAGTCCCTGTACGCCAAGGACCCGAACGGCATCGAGTTCGAGGTGATGTGGCGGGTGCCCGCCGAGGACTGGGACGAGGAGCTGGGCAAGGGCAGCATGATCGCCCCGCTCGACCTGGACGCGGACCTGGCTCGCTGGGGAGACCGCATCACCGGCGCCGCCGCCGGCTCCGCCACCTGACCGCTGCCGTAAGCGGGACGTCTCCGCCGCCGGCTCCGCCACCTGACCCCTGCCGTAAGCCGGACGTCTCCGCCGCCGGGCCCTTTTTGCCTGCTTAACGGACGTGCGTGCGCGCCTCCCTCCCCCGGACAGCTCCGCACCGGGGCCAGTCAGCGCGTCCGGGGCGGAAGGTACGGTCGTCGAGGCGGGGACGAAGGTGCGGGACGGCCCTATGAGACCACTGTGACGTGCGAGGCGTTAACGCCGGTATGGCCCCCGTACACGTGTTGGCGCCTTTACGTGTGCCCCCGTACACGTAGAGGCGCCAACACGTACCAGGGATCGGGCGGTAAACGGCGCGCTGGCACCTTGGACTCGCCGCAACGTGCGCGATGGCGCCTTTGGCACGCGGGGGGGCTGTGTCGGAATTGATCCGAAGATCAACTTCACTACAACATGTGGACCAGATACTGCAATCTTGTCCAACATCTTGTGCGGAGGGTCCTCCGCTTGGCGATTCCGCAACAGCCCGGGGGGCGTGCGCGATGGCGCCTTTGGCGCGCTGGGACGTGCCGGGTCAGCGTTTGCTGATCGCGCCGCGCAAGATAGCGAACGCGCCGAGGCGCGCTCCGATGGTGGCGATCACCGCGACGGGCAGAATCTGCGGCAATTCGTCCGCGGGGACCAGGGCCACCGCGGCGAAGGCGACCGCGACACCGCCCACGGCCACGGCGAGCGCCGCGGCGGCCCGGCGGCCACGCAGGGTCCGCCGCACCAGCAGGCGCGCCTCGGGCGGGAGCCGGAACACCATCCAGGCGAAGCTCGCGACCGCGAGGACGCCGAGCACGGTCAGGCCGATCGCGAACGGGAACCGGCCCAGATGAGCGACCACCGGAATCCAGATGAGCAGCAAGGCAGCCAGCGTGAAGATGTAGATCATCCGTGACACGGTGCGGACGATCACGACGTCGATGTTCCGGCTGTAGACGCTCTCGGCGGGGGAGACCCGGGCCGCCCGGATGAAGTGCCGGACCGCGCCGCGGGTGTCGTGCCGGCGCAGCCGGATCCGGCCCAGCTCGTTCATGGCCCCGCTGTGCGCCGGGTCCAGCGCGAGCGCGCGCTCCTGGTGGATCCGCGCCGCGTCGAGGTCGCCGGCCGCCAGGCTGACCTTGCCGGAGAGGAAATGCACGTCCGGCTCGTTCGGTGCGAGGCTGCGCGCCTGGCTCGCCGCCCCCGTCGCGATATCGAGCCGCCGCGCGCCGAGCGCCGCCTGCGCCACGCAGATATGGGCCTGCCAGTGCCCGGGAGCGAGCCGGCGCGCCTCCATCCCCGCGCGCAGCGCCTCGGGGTAGTTGTCGGTGTGCAGCAGTGCGTTGCTGGCCAGCCGGTGCGGCCACTCGTCCGATGGGTCCAGGGACACCGCGCGGTTGGCGGCGTCGACGGCTTGCTGGTGCCGCGCCGCGCCCAGATGTGCCCGGGCCAGCAGGCACCACGCCCTGGCGCTCTCCGGCTGCGCCGCCACCAGCCGGGACAGCAGGCCGCACGCCTGGTCGTAACGCTTCATGTCCAGCATCGCGTCGGCCCGCGCGAGTTCCTGCGCGAGTTCGGTCATGGCGGGACCGTGCTCATATCAGGCGGCGCTTCTTCAGGTAGCTCGCCAGGTCGTCGTAGGCTCCGCCCTCGTTGGCGAACAGCGCGACGTTCCTGGCCGTGTCGAACCAGGCCCCCAGCGATGGCTTGACCTCGGCGATCGCGGCCTCCAGGTCGGGCTGGCCGATCATGCGGGCCTCGCCGCGGTGGATGGAGTCCATCAGCGCGCGCTCGGAGCCTGTCTCGCAGATGTGCGCGATATCCGCGCCGGAATACCCGTCAGTCAGCTTGGCCAGCCGGGCCAGGTTGACCCCGGCTACTGGACGTTCCCGCAGGTGGTAGCGGAACACGGCCTCCCGTGCCGTGCCGTCGGGGGGCAGCACCAGCAACGTGCGGTCGAAGCGGCCGGGACGGCGCAGCGCGCTGTCCACGTCCCACGGATGATTGGTCGCGGCGAGCAGGAACACCCCGTCGTTGCCGCCGTCCACGTCATCCAGCTCCAGCAGCAGCTGGTTCACGGCGCTGCGCATCGGGGTGTTCCGGAGCTGGCTGCGCTTCTGGCCGATCGCGTCGACCTCGTCCAGGAACAGCACGCAGGGAGCGTTGCGCCGGGCGATCTCGAACAGTTCGTGGATGTTGCGCTCGCTCTGCCCGACGAACATGTCGATGATGTCGGCGAACGACACCGCCATGAACCGCGCACCCAGCTCGCCGGCCACGGCGCGCGCGATGAACGTCTTCCCGCAGCCCGGCGGCCCGTACAGCAGCAGGCCGCCGCGCAGGTTCTTGCCGTATAGCTTGCGCAGCTCCGGGTTCCGCATGGGGGCCAGGAACGCCGCCTCGAGCCGTTCTTTGACCTGGGTCATCCCGGCGACGTCGGCGAGCTTCAGCGTGGACCGTTCGGCGTCGAAGGAGTCGACCGCCTCCGCCGGCGCCTTGGTCTCGCTCTCGTCGCCGCCCACGAACATCGGCGGGAGGACGTCACGCAGCTCGGACTCGGCCTGGGACCAGTCGAACTCCGGGGCGCCGGCCGGTCTGTTCTGGCCGCTGCGGCCCGGCGGCTGGGCACCGTCCGGCCGGTTCTGGCCGTCCGGCGCCGTGGGCGGCCGGCTCGTCTCCTGTGGCCCCGTTTCCTGCGGCCCTGCCGGGCCCGCGACGCCGGTCCCGGCGTCGGGCGCGGACGGCTGCTGCAGCAGCGCCAGCGCCTCGGCGTTGCCCGGATCGCGCTGCAGAACCGCGCCCACGTGCCGGATCGCTTCGTCCCGCTGCCCAGCTCGCAGCAGCAGAGCGGCGAGATGCACGCGGAGGGGCACATCGTCCGGCATGGCCTCGACGGCCTTGCGCAGACTGGCGAGCACGGTCAGGTCGGGTTCCATGCGGCCGTCCGGTCTTGTCAGGATGGGCAGGCTCAAAGTCAAACAGTACGGTGCCGGAGAGCCTGCGGGTGCCATGCAGGCGTACATCTCCAGGTATCTGGGGCTATGCCGCAGGAGCAAAGGCAATCCTGTGGCCTCGGGAAACGTTGTCCGACCGGCTGGTTGCCGGATACGGCAACTGTCAGTCATTATGTGATGACGCTCTATCGTCGCCGAGGGTTCACGGAGGACGACATAGCAGGCAATCCGACGCAGGGGCTCGCGGAGAAGGGCCCGGTTCCCCGAGCAGCTTTCCGTGACGTCTTTGGCGTGGGGGAGTTCCGAGCGCTGTGGCTGGCGCAGATTCTCTCGGTCGCGGGCGACCAGCTCGCCCGGGTCGCGCTCACCGTCCTGGTCTATGACCGGACCAGGTCGGCTTTGCTGGCCGCCGTGACGTACGTGGCCAGCATCGTGCCGACGTTTATCGGCGGCGTGGCGATGGGTGGCCTGGCCGACCGGCTGCCCCGCCGCCAGGTCATGATCGCCTGTGACCTGATCCGCTGCCTGCTCGTGGCGATCATGGCGGTTCCCGGTATGCCACTGGCTCTGCTGGTCGTCCTGCTCTTCGCCGTCACCCTGGTGGGCGCGCCGTTCACCTCCGCCCGGGCCGCGGTGTTTCCCGACGTTCTGCCGGGGGACCGGTACGTGCTCGGCACCGCGGTCACCATCACGACGAATCAGCTCGCACAGGTCATCGGCTTCGCCGTCGGCGGGACGCTGGTCAGCTTCCTGGGCGTCCGCACGTCACTGGTCATCGACGCCGGCACCTTTGTGCTGTCCGCGCTGATCGTGCGGTTCCGGACCCGCTGGCGGCGCGCGGCGCGGAGCCAGAGCTACGCCCGGCCGCGGCCCGTCGTGGACCTGCTGGCCGGCGCGCGGCTGGTGTTCACCCACCCCGCCCTCCGGGCACCGATGTTCCTCGGCTGGCTGGCCGCGTTCTACAACGCCCCGGAAGGGGTCGCCGCCCCCTTGGCCCGTTCGCTCGGCGGCGGCTCGGCCACCGTCGGCTTGGTGCTGGCCGCCGAGGCGTTCGGGGCCATGGTGGGCTCCATCGTCTTTAGCCGGCTGGTCAGCCCCGGCCCGCGGCTGCGGTGGATGGGGCCGCTGGCCATCGCCGCGTGCGGCGTGCTGATGCTCTTCGCCATCGGCCCGCGGCTCCCTCTCGCGCTGACGATCCTGGCCGTGTCGGGGGTGTTCGCGTGCTTCCAGCTTGCCGCGGCCGCGGCCTTCGTCAGCGCGGCGCCGCCGGAACAGCGCAGCCAGGCGTTTGGCCTGGCCCAGGGGGGCATGAGCCTCGGCCAGGGCGTCGTCATGGTGCTGGCGGGCGCCGCTGCGGAACACTTCCGGCCCGCCGCCGTGATCGTGGTGTGCGGGGCAGTCGGCGCTGCGGCCGCGCTCATCATTGCGATCGGCAACGCCTAGCGGCGAACCCCCGGTGCGCTAGTCCCCGGAAGCCCACCCGGTGCGCATGCCCCCGCAGGTCCGCCCCGGTCTGCGGCCAGTGTTCCCGGGGAGGCGGCCCGGGGTTCGCAGGCGGCCCGGGATTCGCAGGCGCCGCCGTCCGGGGAGCCGACCGTTCGCAGTCGGCGCTCTCCCTGGAACCCGCCGCGACCCGCGCCACATTTTCCGGACGACCGCCCCCGATTCACCGCCGGTTTACGGCCGGCCGGGGGCGGCTTATCGCCGGAGGGCGGCCCAATACCCGGCCGAACGGCACCTGACGCGCCCCCATTAGTCTGCTGCTGGCTAACGAACAGGCGTACAGCGAAGGAGCGCGATGCGGACGACGACGCTGGGCCGTGGCGGCCCGGAGGTCTCCCGGCCGGCCTCGGGCTGATGGGCATGTCCGGAACGTACGGACCCGCCGACGACTCCGAAAGCATCGCCACGATCCACGCCGCGCGGGCAACCTCGAGCGCAACATGGAGTTGCTCGCGGCTCTGGAGGGGATCGCCCGCGCCCGCGGCGTGACGACCGCTCAGCTCGCGTTCGCCTGGGTGCTGTCGCGCGGCGAGGACATCATCCCGCTCATCGGCACCAAGCGCCGGGACCGGCTGCAGGAGGCTCTCGGTGCGCTCGACATCACGCTGACCCCGGACGAGGTGGCGGCCATCGAAGCCGCCGTCCCGCCCGGCCAGGGCGCCGGCGACCGCTACGACACCCCCCAGATGGCCGCCCTGGACAGCGAACGCTGACCCGTTTCCGCGCCTGACCCGTTTCCGGCCACGTGCCCGGCGGGGACCGCCAGCGTGCACTCGCGCAGCGCCCACGTGCTGCTGTCAAGGTTCCTCCACCAGGTGAACCGGGGTGGAGCGGTGGAACCGGCGCGGGGGTAAGGACCTACTATGCGCAACGATCCTGGCTTCGGCTGCCCCGTAGGTCCGCGACGGCCGTGAAGATGTCGGCAAGAACCGGCTACACGAGGCTGCGGGCCGCGGACGCGGCGTTGTCGCGTGTCGCGGAGCTTGCACCGCGCACGGTCATCCTCGACGTCGAGCCCCTGGTCGCGGCCTGGAACACCGGCCCCGGCGAGCTGAGCCGCGGCGTTGCCCAGTGGGTGGCGGAACTGTCCGGCCTCGGCACCGTATCGGTCATTGGGTTTGTCACGAACTCGCGGCGAGCTCTGCCCGCCCGCCCGGGCCGCTACCGGCGCCGCGGCCAGGTGAAGGTGTTCTACGTGAGTTCGGGTGGCAAACCGCTACGGGCCGCCCGCTACCGCGATCTGCCGAGGCCGGGCGTGCTCGTCGGTGACCAGATCGCGACGGACGGCCTGCTGGCCTGGCGGCTGGGCTACCACTTCATTCACTACGATCCGGCGTTGGCCAAGCCACCCGGCACCAGGCTGATGAACCTGCTCGGCGCCCCGCTCGGCCCGCTGCTCTTCAGGCCCTGACGCCGGCTCACTCGCCGGCGATCTCCGCGTCGTCCAGGTGCACCAGGCCGACCTCGGTCACCCGCGACGGGTGACGGGCGTACAGGTAGATCAGGTAGCCGATACCGACGACCATGAAGCCGGCCACGCCCGGGCCCATATAAGAGGACGGCGCCGTCAGCGGCGTGACGAACGAGAACGCCTTGATCCCGGCCGCGGCCAGCCAGGCGGGCACGAATGCGGCCATCCCCAGCACCGGGATGACCAGGTGCAGCAGCGGATTCCAGCCCCGTCGCCGCTTCGCGAAGAACCCGATGCACGCGGCGTTGATCACGATGTAGATGGCCGCCAGCACGATGACCAGGCCGGTGCCGACCATCGCGAACGCGGTGACCGGGGTGTAGGCGAAGCCCAGGCCCAGTGTCACCGCGATGGTGACGACGAACGTGGCGAAGATGGCGATCACCGGCGAGCTGTGCTTGTGGTGCACGCGCGCGAGGAAGTGCGGGAACGCGCCGATCCGGCCCATCGCGTAGGCCGTGCGGCTGGATACGTTCACGCCCGCGTTGGCGTTCGCGATCGTGGAGTTCACGATGGCCAGGAACACGAAGAACCAGAAGAGCCCGTACAGCGCCCGCGCGATCCCCACCCATGACGCTGCCCCCGAAGCGGTGAAGCCGGCGAACTTCCCCGGGCCGAACGCGACGTCCACGGCGTAGGTCGTGAAGACGTAGAGCACGCCGATGCCGAGCGTGGCGATCAGCACCGCCCGCTGCACGGTGCGCCGCGGATCGCGGGCCTCCTCGGCCAGCGGTGCGGCGCCCTCGAACCCGCCGAACGCCAGGATGGTGAACACCGACCCCGCGAAGACCCCGGTGATGCCGTGATACGCCGAGGGCGTGTGCGACGTGCCGAACACCGACCAGGTGTTGTGCGAGCCCGCGTGCACGATCAGGAACGCCCCGAGCACGACGAACACGAGAATCTCGAACGCCCCGAGCAGCGTGCCCAGCCGGGCCGAGGTCTGGACGCCGTAGTACCCGGCGGCCAGCACGATCAGCGCGCCCAGGACCGCCCACGGCCACCACAGGTTCGCCGGGTAGCCGTGCCACTCGGAGTTGATCGTGGAGGCGACGGTGAACCCGAGCTGGAGCAGGACCAGCGGCGAGATCAGCGCCCGACCAGGACGTAACCCCACGCCACCAGGAACCCGATAGCGGGATGCAGGCCGCGCGCGGCGTAGGTGGCCAGCGATCCCGCCGCGGGCAGCTCGCGGGCCAGGACGCCGACGCAGGAGGCGGACAGCAGGCACGCGATCAAGGCGAACAGTACGGCCAGCGGCAGGGCCCCGCCGGCGTAGGCCGCGCCCGCCGGGATGGAGGCGGCGATCGCGGCACCGGGGGCCATGTCGGTGATGCTCTGGAACAGCACTTCCCGCAGCCCGATTGCGTCGCGGCGCAGACCGGGCGGCCGTACCGCTGCCGTGGCCCCCGCCGTCTCGCGTTCCATCGCCATCCCGTGTCTCCCGCTGTCTCCTGCGCCGGTCTGGACCGATTCGGGCAGCGTTCTCGGTCGTATTCACTGGGCGCTGCCCGGAAATCCCGGGAGGCGGGAGTGGGGCCCGCATCCCGGGGGTCAGCTCTCGGCGCAAACGGTTGCCTGGATATGGCGAAATAATCTCACGTCGCGCAGCAACATCACATATGCGACGTGTTAACAGGCTGTTGATCCCGCGCGATCGGGCGCGCGGCCCTCCGCGCCCGGGCCGCCCGCCGGTTCCGGGGCACTCTGCGCGTCCGGGCCGCCGGCCGGCTCCGGGACGGCGGTGTGGCCGGGGGAGGAGGGGGCGGCGGTGTGGCCGGGGGAGGAGGGGACGGCGGTGTGGCCGGGCCGGGGCAGCCAGCGGACGCGCAGCGAGCCCGCCGCCCGCTGGACCCCCAGCGCACCCAGGACCAGCACGATCGCCACGGCCCCGTCCAGCCAGAAGTGGTTGGCCGTCACCACTACGACGAGGAGGGTGAGCGCGGGGTAGAGCAGCGCGGCCCAGCGCCATCGGCCGCGGCACGCGGTGATCACCGCGATGGCCACGATCAGGGCCCAGCCGACGTGCACCGACGGCATGGCGGAGTACTGGTCTGCGTCGAACCCGAGCGACCCGTAGACCGACTGCCCGTACCGCGCCGCCGTGTCGACGAGCCCCGTGCCGTACAGCATGCGCGGCGGCGCGACCGGGATGAACTGGATGAGCAGGGACGCGCCGGTGAAGAGCACCACGGTCGTCCGGACCTGCCGGTAGTGCCCGCGATGCCAGCCGAAGACCCAGATCAGGGTGCCGATGAGCACCGGGAAGTGCAGCACCGCGTAGTAGAGGTTGAACGCCTCGGTCAGCAGCGGATGCGGCAGGAACAGGCGCTGCACGGAGACCTCACTCGGCAGGTGCAGTAGTCGTTCGGCGTGCCAGAGCCACCGGGCCCGGGGCAGGCCCCCCGAGGACGGCAGGAGCGAGAACGAGCCCGCGTACTGCCAGAGCGCGAACAGGCCGAACAGCAGCGCCGCCTCGCCGGCGAACCGCCCCGCGGCTACCAGCCTCGCCCGGCGCGTCCGGATGAGTACCGCCGCGAGCACGGCCACGCAGGCGGCGATGATCGCGGCTGGCTGCCACGCCAGCCCTACGTGCGGCACCTCACCGGCTCCCTTTTGGACGACGCAGTCGGAGGGCCGGATGCCCCCTGAGTCCCCTGTCTATTCTGCTCCGGGCGGGGAGGACGCCTCCGGGCGGGGAGGACGCCTCCGGGCGGGGAACTGCCGGGATGGCAGCACCTAGCGGGGGAACCGCCGCGAACCTCAGATTCTGCGGTTGTTGCGGCTCAGGTCGGCCGGGTCCATCTCCTGGCGCGGCAGGTACACCTCGCCGGAGACGTCGGCGCCGAGCCGCAGGTGGTCCCCGTCGACCAGGCGGACCTCGGTGCCGGGGATGGCGCGGTCGTCGTTGACGTACGTGCCGTTGGTGGACCCCTCGTCCCGGATCGCCGCGCGCCCCGCATCGTCGACGGTCACAGTGGCGTGCCGCCGGGACACGTTGTCGAAGCGGGCGAACGCCGCGGCCACGAGGGACTGCGCCGGGTCGCGCCCGAGCACGAGCGACGTCCCGGCGGGAACCTCCACGTTGCCGGTTGGGAACGCGATCCGGAGGACCACCGGCGAGATGCGGCGGTGACCGGTCCGCGGCAGCGGTGACCGGCACTCCAGGCACCACAGGTCCGACGGATCCGGGATCCGCGCCCCGCAGTTCGGGCAGGCGGCTTGGTCCTCAGAGCGGGAAAGGTATTGCTGCGAGACCGTGGGGGTCGGCAGGTCCTCCTCGCCCGCTTCGGCGCGCGGCAAGTTGGCGCCGCACCGGAAGCAGATCAAGTCCTCCGGCTGCACCCGAACAGCGCAGTTGGGGCAAGTAAGGATGGCCATATCGTCCTCCGCGACGGCCGAGGAGCGCCGATAGCAGGCGGCTCTCGCTGATCTCAGGCTCAGTGTGCCGAATCTGCGCGGCCCCGGACGGGCATCCGGCCTGGCCCAGTGGGCGGCACGGGGTAGGCGTGTAGGAGGGGACGCGCCTTCCATACCTTACCCAAAGTGGTCTCAATGGCCGGCCCTCTGCCGCAGACTCCCGGCGAAGTAGCATCGCGAGGTATCCGGCGTTCACCCGCCGCGCCCCCTGGTTTCCGCAGGCGAACGGGTGCGGCCAGTCGCGAGCGGACCCTGAACCGAGGGGAAATAAGAGGAAAAATGATCGGTTTTCAGCTCGAACCCGAACACGAGGAACTACGCAAAACCGTCGCCGCGTTCGCCCGTGAGGTCGTGGCCCCGGTCATCGGCGACTACTACGAGCGGGACGCTTTCCCCTATCCGGTCATCGCGGGCATGGGCCAGCTCGGGCTGTTCGGGCTGCCCTTCCCGGAGGCCTGCGGCGGCATGGGCGGCGACACGTTCGCGCTCGGCGTGGCCCTGGAGGAACTGGCCCGCGTCGACTCCTCGGTCGCCATCACCCTGGAGGCGGCCGTCTGCCTGGGCGCCATGCCGCTGTACCTGTACGGCACCGAAAAGCAGCGGATGAGCTGGCTGCCGGACTTGTGCTCCGGCGCCCGGCTGGCCGCATTCGGGCTGACCGAGCCGGGCGGCGGCACCGACATCCCCGGCGGGATTCGCACCCGGGCCCGGCTGGAGAAGGGGCCGGCGAACGGGCCGGTGAACGGGCCGGCGAAGGAGGATGGCAAGGCGGGCGGGGAGTGGGTGATCGACGGGAGCAAGGCGTTCATCACCAACGCCGGGACCGATATCACCTCGCTGGTGACGGTGCTCGCGATCACCGGGAACGCCGACGGGCGGCACAAGGAGCTGTCCTCGATCATCGTGCCGGCCGGCACCCCCGGCCTCACCGTCGGCCAGCGCTACTCGAAGGTGGGCTGGTGCGCCTCCGACACCCGGGAGCTGTCCTTCGCCGACTGCCGCGTGCCCCAGGACCACCTGCTCGGTGAGCGGGGCCGCGGCTACGCGCAGTTCCTTCGCATCCTCGACGAGGGCCGGGTGGCGATCGCCGCGCTGGCGACCGGCCTGGCCCAGGGCTGCGTGGACGAGTCCCTGCGGTACGCCGCCGAGCGGGAAGCGTTCGGCCGGCACATCGGCCAGTTCCAGGCCATCCGTTTCACCATCGCCAACATGGAGGCCCGCGCGCACACCGCCCGGCTCGCCTGGTACGACGCGGCGGCCCGGATGCTGGCCGGACAGCCGGTCAAGAAGGCCGCGGCGATCGCCAAGCTGACCGCCTCGGACGCGGCCATGGCCAACGCGCGGGACGCCACGCAGATCTTCGGCGGCTACGGCTTCATGAACGAGTCCCCGGTTGGCCGGTTCTACCGTGACGCGAAGATCCTGGAGATCGGCGAGGGCACATCCGAGGTCCAGCGGATGATCATCGCCCGCGAGCTTGGCCTGGAGGACCAGGCGCCGCCGCTGACTCGCCGCCACTAAGGCGCTACCAAGACGCCGCCAAGGCGCTACCAAGACGCGGCTGCCAAGACGCTACCAAGACGCCGCCGCTAAGACGCCGGCAGCGCCGACGACGGCGTCCGGCTGCGGACCAGCCGGCTGACCTCGGCCCGCAGGTGCACGAAGTCGGGCAGTTCCTTGGTCGCGGTCTGGTCCCGCGGCTGCGGCAGGTTCACCGGCAGGTCGGCCAGGATGCGCCCCGGCCCGGGGGTGAGCACGATGACCCGGTCCCCGACGTAGACGCTCTCGTCGATGTCGTGCGTCACGACCATGATGGTGATGCCGCGCTCCTGCCGCAGCCGCAGCGTGAGGTCCTCCAGGTCCTCCCGCGTCTGCGCGTCGACCGACCCGAACGGCTCGTCCATCAGCAGCAGGATCGGGTCGCACGCCAGCGCCCGGGCGATCGCGACCCGTTGCTGCATGCCGCCGGACAGCTGCCAGGGGTATTTGTGCGCCACGTCCGGCATCCCGATCGCGGCCAGCGACGCGCCGGCGGCGGCGCGGCGGGCCTTGCGGCTCCGCTCGGTGCGGCGCAGCGGCAGCGCCACGTTGTCCTGCACGGTGAGCCACGGGTACAGGGACCGGCTGTAGTCCTGGAACACCACCGACAGCCGGTCCGGCACGCGCTCCACCAGGGCGCCGTTCAGCTCGATCCGGCCGGAGGTGGGCGTGAGCAGGCCCGCTACGCACCGCAGCAGGGTGGACTTGCCGCACCCGGACGGCCCGACGATGCTGACCAGCTCGCCGTCGGCGACGCTCAGGGACACACCCTCGATGGCCACGTGGGCCGCGTCGCCGTGCCCGTACGTCCGCGTAAGATCCGTTACCTCAAGCACGTCAGTTCCGCCTCGTTCGCTGGGCGCTCAGGCACCACGGTGCCATGCCGCCGTGTTTTATTCAAAGGTGCGCAAGCTGGAGAGAACCCGCACCGGTGACCGTCTTTTTTCTGCGCAGAATGGTCCGATGTGGGTAGGGAACCCCGCATCCGAAACGGACGTGGCTGCGAGTGTCCCACCGTTCGCGGTATTCCGCCCGCGGGGAAAGGGGAGGGAGAAGCTGTGCGTGTTATCACCCTGGAGGAGCACTTCTGGACCGGCGCCCTGCGTGACGCCAACCGGGCGCTCTTGGCCGGCCGCCTGACCGGCGAGCTGGCCGACAACCTGATCGACCTCGGGCCGCGCCGCCTGGCCGACATGGATGAGGCCGGCATCGACGTCCAGGTGATCTCGGTGACGGCCCCGGCGGCCCAGGAGCTGGACGCTAAGACCTCGGTCGCCCTTTCCCGGGACGCCAACGACCAGCTGGCCGAGGCGGTCGCCGCGCATCCCGGCCGGTTCGCGGGCTTCGCCACGCTGCCCACCCCGGACCCGGAGGCCGCGGCCGCCGAATTGGAGCGCGCGGTGACCGGCCTCGGGTTCAAGGGGGCGCTGATCAACGGGCACACCGGCGGGCGGTTCCTGGACGATCCGGCGTTCTGGCCCATCTTCGAGCGTGCCGACGCGCTCGGCGTGCCGGTCTACCTGCACCCCACGTATCCCACCGCAACGGTGATGGAGGCCTACTACGCCGGCTTCGAGGCGGCGGTCAGCGCCACCCTGGCCACGTCCGGCTGGGGCTGGCACGTCGAGACCGGGCTGCACGTGCTGCGCCTCGTCCTGGCCGGGGTCTTCGACCGGTTCCCCGGCCTGCAGATCATCGTCGGGCACATGGGGGAGAACCTCCCGTTTTCCCTGGCCCGCGCGGACGAGCGGCTGACCCCGGTGGCGACCAGCCTCAAGCGCACCGTCGGCGACTACATCCGGGAGAACGTCTACATCACCACGGCCGGCTACTTCACCGACCCGCCGCTGCTGTGCGCGCTCACGGTGCTCGGCGCCGACCGGATCATGTTCTCGGTGGACTACCCGTTCTCCAGCAACGCGCGCGCCCGCGCCTGGCTGGACGCGGCGCCGCTCAGCGAGGCCGACCGGGAGAAGATCGCGCACGGCAACGCCGAACGCCTGCTCGGCCTCTGAGCCGCGCGCCGGCCGCACGGGCCGCCGTCCAAGCGGATAACGGGGCGGATGACGGTGCGGTGCGGAGCACGCGGCCGGTTCGGGGCCCACTTAACCGGCCTCGGCCCCGCGGGCGCCGCGGTGCCACGCCAGCGCCGACCGCTGCACGCCGTTCAGGATCGCGTTGAGCAGATAGCCGAGGATGCCCAGCAGCACGATCGTGCACCACAGCTCGGTCAGGTCGAACGAGTTCTGCGCGTTCAGCATCTCGTAGCCGATGCCGTTGCTGCTCCCGACCAGCTCGGAGAAGACCATCAGGATCAGGGCCAGCGACAGGCTGAGCCGGAACCCGGTGAAGATCTTCGGCAGCGCGGACGGGATGATCAGCCGGGTCAGCCGCTCGCGGGCCGACAGCCGGAAGGCGCGCGCCGTCTCCAGCTGGACCGGATCCACCGAGCTGGCCCCGTCGATCGTGTTGAGCAGGATCGGCCAGATGGTGCCGAACGCGATCGTGGCGATCTCCATCTGGTTACCGATCCTGAACAGCGCGAGGAACACGGGCGCCAGCGTGACCACCGGGAGCGCCCGGCCGAACTGCAGCAACGGTTCCAGGTAGTCCGACATGGCGCGGGACCGGCCGATCGCGACCCCCAGCGGCACCCCGATGACGGTGGCGATGGCCAGCCCGGCCAGCGTCCGCCAGATGCTGGGCAGCACGTTCCCGGTCGCGTCCGCGGTCAGGAACACGTGGCTGGCGGGACCGGAGAACCACAGGTGGTACATCCGGGCCACGATCGCCGACGGCGGCGGGAAGAACGGGCTGTGGCGCCCGGACGCCCACAGCTGCCAGGCGCCCACGCCGGCCGCCAGCACCACCCAGCGCCACAGCCAGTTGAGCCTGCTCATGACACCTCCGCCAGCCGGGTGTGGTTCCAGCGCAGCAGCCGGTGCTCGGCCGCCAGGATGGTCCGGTCCAGGACCAGGCCGAGGATGCCGGCCCAGAGCGTCGCGGCCAGGATGACCGGCAGGTTGCCCGCGCCCGAGCTGTAGTCGGCGATGAAGGCGCCGAGCCCGGCCCCGTTGATCCGCCCGGTGATGTAGCCCGCGCCGATGTCCAGGATGATCGCCACCGACGAGGCGAGCCGGATGCCGGTGGCGATGAACGGGGCGGCGCTGGGCAGCGACACCATCCGGATGGTGTCGATCCGGGAGAAACCGAAGGCCCGGTGCGTCTCCTTGGCCACCGGATCGACGTCGTCCAGGCCGGCCATCGTGTTGTACAGCACAGGCCAGATCGCGCCGTAGACGATGAGCGTCACCGACATCCGCAGTCCGGGCCCGAGCACCAGGCTGACCAGCAGGATCAGCGCCACCGAGGGGATCGGGCGGAGGAACTCCACGATCGCCCGGGTGGCCACGCGCACGCCGGGCAGGCTGCCCAGCAGGACGCCGAGCGGGACCCCGGCCACGACGGTCAGGGCCAGCCCGACGGCCCACGCCCCCAGCGTCGCACCGAGGTCGGCCAGGAACCGGCCGCTGCCCAGCAACTGGACGGCGTGGCCGAGGACCGTCGAGATGAGGGGCAGGACCGACTGGCGGATCACCCCGGTCAGACCGAGCACCTCCGCGACGACCAGGAAGATGACGAGCCCGCTCAGGCCTCGCGCCCAGCGGGCGGCGCGGGCTTTCCGTACCGGTGACGCGGCCGCCGGCCCCTGGGGGGCCGACGGCGCGTCAGCGGTCACGCTCGTGTGTGACATAGGCGGTTAGCGGAACACCAGGGCGCTGGCGCTGAGGCCAGTGGTCGACAGGCCGCCGCTGTTCATCAGCGTCAGGACCTGCTGCAGCTGAGCGGGGTCCACCGTGCTTGGGTAGGTGCCCAGCGTGACCTTGCTCGCCGCCTGCGGGGTGATCTTGATGTAGCTCGGCAGGATCGACTTCACCGCGCCCGGGTTGGCGTTGGCGTAGTTCTGCCCCTGCATGAGCGCCCGCTGGAAGGCGCGCGCGGTGTTCGGGTTCCGCTGCGTCCAGGCTTGGGTGGCGAACCAGCCGGAGATCGGGAGATTGGCGACCGGGCCGTCACAGGAAGACATCACGGTCTTGGCGCCGCTGGCCAGGGCTCCCGCCAGGAACGGCTGGACGACGCTGATCGCGTCTACCCGGTGTGACGTGAGAGCCGAGATCATGTTCGGGAACGGAATCACGACGTAGTGAACCGTGGACGGGTTGACGCCAGATGCCTTGAGGGTCGCGTTGGCCGTGAGGGTCTGGATGTTATTCGTGAGGTTCACGGCCACGGTCTTGCCGGCCAGGTCTGCGGGCTTGGTGATGCCGGACGACGGGAGGGCGACGATCGCGAATGTGTCCGGCTTGCAATTGGTTGCCTCGCTGAGGACCTTGAGCTGCACCTCGCCCTTGGCCTGGGCCTCGAAGAACGAGGTGTAGTTCGCCCCCACGATGGCGATGCTGCCGTGCAGCATGTCGGGGAGCGCCTGGGTGCTCTGGGTGACCGGGACAATGGTGACGTTCAGGCCGGCCTGCCTGAAGTAGCCGTTCTTCTGCGCGAGGTAGAGCGGCGCTTCGTCGATGACCGGCAACGCGCCGACCGAGATATGCGTCGTCTCCAGGGCGGTCGACGATGGTGCTGGGGACGAGCCGGACGCGGACGGGCTGGATGACCCGGAGCTGCTGCAGCCGGCGGCCAGCAGCGCGGCGGCGGCGCCGGCAGTTGCCGCGAGTGAGACCCGGCGGCGAGGAGACCTCATTGACGCTCCTAACGTGATAACGGTGGTATGGCCGTTTCCTGGTTAATTGGTGCGCCGGCGGCCAGCAGCCGGCGATATAGCTGGCCCCCCGCGCCAAAAGCCATGCTCCCCTGCCTTGGCGCGTCATAAGTATTATCAAGTCTCACGCGCTCCTGTTGCCGGGGGCGGCGGACGTTATGCAAAATACCGCGGTTTCACGGATACTGATGCGTAAGGTAATTAATGTCTAACTCTTAGTAGCTAAAGTTGCTAAACGACCCTGTTAGCTGCCCGATAGGCCCACCGTTCGTCATCTATGAATGACACGTGTGCTTGGGCGCGGGGGCGTGCTAAAGCCCCGGCCGCGTTCTTGCCGGCCCCGGCCGGGATCCGAAATTGTTTTTCGGTCCGTCTTTTTTTACCTAAAAGTAATCTGACCGCTGGCGGGCTGCCCTCCCGGTGGTCCCCCGGGATCGCTCATGCGGGAACCCGCTTTCCGTCCGGCGGCCCGGCATCTAACCGCAGGTGCCTCGCGGCCGGAGGTACCCCACGGCGGCCGGAGTGCCACCGCCGCAGGTGCTTCACGGGAGGTACAGCAGCGGCCGGACGCTGAACTGCTTGCTGATCAGTCCGCCGGTGAACATCAGGCCGATCATGCGCTGCAGGTGCGCCACATCAAGAGATGTGGGGTATTGCCCGAGGTTGACGAGCGCGGCCTCCTGGGCGCCGAGCCCTTTGATATAGGTGGGAAGGATTTGCTGGGTGGAGGCCAGGCTGGAGTCGGCCAGGGCCTGTCCCTTCGCCATGGCCTCCTGAAAGGCGCGCGCCGTGTTCGGGTACTTCTGCGTCCAGGCTGCGGTGGCGAAGTAACCGGAGATCGGGAAGTTGGCGGTCGGCCCGGCGCATTCCGAGAGAACGGGTACGGCGCCGGCGCTGAGTTCCGAAGAGGTGACGAACGGCTCCACCACACCGATGGCATCGACGCGATGCGCCTTGAGCTGCGCGGCCATCTGGGGGAAGGGCACAACCTTGTAATGCACGGTGGCCGGATTTACGCCGTTCGCCGCCAGCTCAGTGTTGATCATGAGCGTCTGGATATTGTTGGCCAGGTTGACGGCAATGGTCTTGCCCGCCAATTGCGCCGGCGACCTGATGCCGCTGGAGGGCAGGGCCACCACCTCATCGCTGTCGACGGTGCAGGAGTTCCCGTCGGACACGACCTTGAACTGGAACTGCTGGGGATCGGTGAACTCGTCCTTGAAGAAGGACGTGTAGCTCGCGTCGACCAGGTCCACCGTCCCCGCGTCCATGCCGGGGATGGCGTCGGTGCTCTTCGCCACGGGCTGGGCCGTCACCGTCAGGCCGACCTGTCGGAAGTAGCCATTCTTGATGGCCAGGTACAGCCCGGCGGCGTCGACGACGGGGAGGGCGGCGACGACGAGTCTGGTCTTCTCGAGGTGGGCAGAGGTCGTGGCCGACGAGATGCCTGCGCTGGAGCCACTGCACGCAGCGGCGGCCAGCGCCACAGCGAGACTGCCGACGGCGGCCAGGGATACCCGCCCGGCGCGGGGGAACATCATGGTGCTCCTTGGGGGTGGCGGAAGAGGCAAACAGGAGACCTGAGATTAAACAGGACATCTTGATGCCGGCAGGCCCTTACCGTATCAGTGCGGGGAGAGACCGGTGGGGAATTCACGAACAGCCGACTGCCTGTTGTTGGTGCAGGTCAGAGGCGGATACGGCGGGGCCGTCGTAGCCTGCGCCGCCGTCAGCCAGGGGAAATGCCGCTGGTTTGGGTCACTTCGCGGGTTCCGGGGCGCCGGCGCCGGGCTTGCCGGCGGTGCCGGTGGTTTGCGTTGCGTCCTGCGCACCCTGGCCGGAGCCGGGGCCCCCATTGGGGGCCGCCGGGCGCGCCGGCGGCCGCCCGGACACTGCCCGCCGGGGACCGTGGCCCGGAACTGTGCGCGACGGGACCGCTGTCCTGGGGGTGTGCGGCCCGCGCGGACGATGGCCAGCTGACCGTGTTTTGGTTATGCGGGGGGAACGTCAGCCGCGCGTAAATTTACGCCCGCACTGATCGTGCCGATGTAAATTATGGTCGCGTTAGCGCTATTTGCGGACGGGCCCGGCGATCTCTTCGGTAACCATACGTTCGTCTCTCCTGGCCAATGGCGGGGCCAATGGCTGGCCTATGACGGGGCCCTTGACCGCGCCACCTTTCGTCCGTCGCCGCTCATTTACGCTCCGCCGGCCCGGCGGCACAGTTTATTTACGGTCGGTGGTATTGATCACACGTAACGTCACTTTGACGTCCGGGCATACGTTTGCACGGCACCTTCCCCCGGCGGGCAGCCTCATTATGTGGCTGCCTGCCCTCGACCGGATTCGGAGAGTTATCCTCACGGACTGTAACCGTTTGGCTGTTGTGTGAGACACTATGTACGTCCCGTAGGCCCCAGCCGTGACAACGGTGGTGCCGGTGCGGGCGGATCGTGGCCGTACCGGGCGACTTTGCAGGTCAGCCGGGACCCTGTGCGGCCGGTTCGGGTTCCCGTCTGGCTGCGGACGCGGACCTTGGTCCCATCTACCGCAACGTTGGACGAAATTACTGGGAAATACGCCGTGAGTGGCCAGGGGAAGGTGATTATATGTCCTTACCCGTTTTGCGACCCGACGCCAGAGTTGCCTCGGTCGTCCGGAAGTCGCGCGTCCTGCGGTGAACGAAGTGAGGGAAAGAGGGGTGCGATGTTCTGCGACTTCTGTCGTAGAGGCCCGAAGGCTGTCCTCGGAACCCCTGTTCGTGTGAGGTGCGAAAGCAGTGCGTAGGCGTCCGGTGGCAGGCCAGCGCAACGGAGCCGAGGGACCCGGGATGTCCAATGGGGCCCACGTAGCCGGCGCTGAAACCGTGGGGGACGGTAACGGGGGAACGGCCGCACTGACGGCGATCCCCGGTTCTCCCGGTTCGCCTGGACCCGGCGGCCCCGGCGGGCCGGACGATGCGGCCCGTGCGCCCGCGCGGCGCGGCCGGTCGCGGCTGGCCCTCAGCAACTGGCGCGTGCGGTGGCGGCTGCTCGCGCTCATCGTCATCCCGACGCTCGCCGCGGTGATCCTCGGCGGCCTGCGCATCAGCTCCGGGGCGAGCAGCGCGCTCGCCTTCAAGCGGACTGAGCAGCTCGCCGTGCTCAACAGCGATATCATCCGCCTGGCGCAGAGCATGGAGGACGAGCGCGACCTCACCGCCGGGTGGATCGCCTCGGGCCACCCGGGTGGCGCGGCGCCGATCAACACCGCCCTGCTCAGCCAGCAGGCCGCCACCAACGAGGCCGAGCAGCAGGTCACCGGGGACGCGAACAACATTGGCACCAGCTACCCCGCGGCCATCCGGCAGGCCCTCACCGCGGTACTGGCCCGGATCAGCGACCTGGACCAGCTGCGCGACGCGGCCACGCCGTCGGACGGCGGCAACATCCCGGCCCTGCCGCTGATCCAGGACTACACCAACTCCGTCGCCACGCTCCTGACGTTCACGAGCATCTCCGGGACCGGCACGAGCGACGCCCAGCTCTCCAATGACGTCATCACCCTCACCGCGCTCGGCCGGGCCGAGGACCAGGCCTCCGAGCAGCGCGGCGTGCTGTACGCGGCGCTGCTGGCGCGCCAGTTCCCGCCGCAGGGCCTGAGCGCCCTGCAGAGCGCGCAGGCCCAGGAGTCCGCCGCCGAGCAGGACTTCCAGAGCTCGGCGACGCTGGGCGAGCAGCAGCTGTTCCAGAACACCGTCAGCGGTACCCCGGTCGACCAGGCCGCGTTCGAGGAGCAGGTCGCCACCTCGACCAGCAACAACGGGAGCGTCAGCATCGGCTCCGTGGCGGCCGGGGTCGACCCCGCGGGCACGTGGTACGGCAACATGACCTCTGCCCTGGGCAAGATGCGCCAGGTGGAGAGCAGCCTGGTCGGCAACATCGTCACGCGGAGCCAGTCGCTCCAGTCGTCGGCGACCCGGTCCGCGGTCATCATCAGCGTCATCACGCTGGTCCTGCTCATCCTGGTCCTGCTGATCACGACGTTCGTCGCGCGGTCGATGATCCGCCCGCTGCGCCGGCTGCGGGAGGACGCGCTCGACATCGCGGGCACCCGGCTCCCGGACATGGTGCGCAGGCTCAGCGAGACCGAGGGCTCCGACGAGAGCGTCGAGATCGAGCCGATCGCCGTGTCCTCCACCGACGAGATCGGTGAAGTGGCGCGGGCCTTCGACCAGGTGCACCGGGAAGCCGTCCGGCTGGCCGCGGACGAGGCCATGCTGCGCGGCAACCTGAACGCGATGTTCGTGAACCTTTCCCGGCGCAGTCAGTCGCTGATTGAGCGGCAGATCTCGCTCATCGACTCCCTGGAGCAGGGCGAGCAGGACTCGGGTCGGCTGAGCAGCCTGTTCCGCCTGGACCACCTGGCCACCCGCATGCGCCGCAACTCGGAGAACCTGCTGGTTCTCGCGGGCCACGAGGCGTCCCGGCGGTGGAGCCAGCCCGTCCCGCTGGTGGACGTGCTCCGTGCGGCCATCTCCGAGATCGAGCAGTACGAGCGCGTCGTGCTGAACGTCCAGCCGGGCATCACAGTGGTCGGCCAGGCCGTCAACGACGTCGTGCACCTGGTCGCCGAGCTGGTCGAGAACGCGACCACGTTCTCCCCCGAAGACACCCAGGTGTACATATCAGGGCAGCCACTGACCAGTGGCGGCGTGCTCCTCGACGTCACCGACGGCGGTGTCGGCGTTTCGGATCAGGAGATGGGCCACGCCAACTGGCGGCTGGACAACCCGCCCGTGGTGGACGTCGGCGTTTCCCGGCGCATGGGCCTGTTCGTGGTCGGCCGCCTCGCGGCCCGGCACGGGGTCCGGGTCCGGCTCCGGCACGCGTCCTCGGGTGGCCTGACCGCGCTGGTGTGGCTGCCGGACACGGTCGCGGCCCAGGAGGGCGCGCCCCTCGGCCGGCTGCGCCGGTTCGACATGGAGGACTACGGTCCGCCCCCGTCGCTGTCCGCTCCGCCGGCCGGCGGAGGGGCCGGTGGAGGAGGCAGCGCGCTGCCCTCGCGGCCCGGAGTCAGCCCGGCGGCCGGCGCGGCCGCCCAGGCCGCCGCGGCGGCCCGCATCCCGCGCTTCTCACCGAACTCGCCGTCGGCGTCATCCGGCACCGGGCCGCAGCGGCGGCCCGCCACCGGGCCGCAGCCGGTAGGCGCGGCGGGTCCTGCGGGCCCTGCGACCGGGAGGCCCGGCAACGGCCCGATTCGCGGCTTCACGCCAGGCCAGGCGGGCCCGGCGGGCCCGGCGTCCCCTGCCGGTCCCGCGAGCCCGGGTACGGCCGGCGGCGGCAACGGCTTCAACCTGCCTTTCCGGCCGACGAACGGCGGGATACCGGCGGACACCCCGGCCGGGTCGGCCAGTCAGCCGGGCAGCTACCCCGGAAGCGGGACCGCCGCACCGGGTAGCGGCACTCCCCTCGGGGAGGCCAACGGCGACAACGGGGTGCGGGTGCCCAATCCGCCCGAGAACGGGCACGACCAGCGCCTGCCGATCTTTGACACGCTGGAGTCCGATTGGTTCCGGCGCAGCGGTACGACGCACGCGACCGGCCAGAATCAGACCCGGGTGGCTGATCAGGCGTCCTGGCACTCTCCTGCGGATGAAGGCTGGCGCGCGGCGCAGACAGTCGCCGCGCCGTCGACGGGAGCCAACACAACCGCAGGGCTCCCGCAGCGCGTGCCGCGGGCTAATCTCGTCCCCGGATCGGTCGGTGAAACGGCCGCGGCGAGCGGAAGCGGGGGGCCCTCGCGCTCGGCAGATGAAGTCCGCAGCAGGCTGGCGAGTTTCCAGCGGGGCGTGCGCGAAGCGCGCGCGGCCGCACCCAAGACCGAGGAGCCATAGTACGGATGAGATCCCCGCATGAACGGCATATCGTCCTAGTGAGCAAGCGATCGCGACGCAGAGCCCGGGCTATTGGGCGGCGAGGAGGACACGAGTGAGCACGCCGGGTCGTCCGACACAGGACCTGGGCTGGCTGATCACCAACTTCGTGGAGCGCGTCCCCGATGTCGCTCACGCGGTCGTTGTGTCGTCCGATGGGCTACCGCTGGCGTTTTCGGCGGGATTCCCGCAGGAACGTGCCGATCAGCTGGCCGCCGTTACGTCCGGGCTGACCAGCCTGACCCAGGGCGCGTCCCGGGTCTTCGAGGGCGGGGCGGTCGTCCAGACCGTCGTGGAAATGCAGCGCGGCGTCCTCGTGATCATGGCCATCAGCAACGGATCCAGCCTCGCGGTCCTGGCCGCGTCAACGTGTGACCTGGGCCTGGTGGCCTACGAGATGACGCTCCTGGTGGAGCGGGCCGGGCGGGTACTGACGCCGGCCACCCGAGGAATCATGCAGGCGTCCATCCCTGGGGACGGCAGACGGTGACCGGAGGACACGGTGGCGGGCCCGGGGCGGGGTGACGACCGTCCGCTTCCTCCTGGCCCCCCGGCACGTTCATGGGACAACCGACCGGGGACCTGGGAAGAGCGGTCTGGTTCGTGGAACCCTGGCTCAGGGGCGTCTAACGCGACCTGGGAAAACCGGTCCGGCTCCGGCTCCTGGGACAGTGCTCAGTCCCGCCGTGGCATACAGCGCCCCGCCGCCGAAGAGGAGGCCGTAGGCCGGCTTGTCCGGCCGTATACGGTTACCGGCGGGCGCACCCAGCCGCGCTATCAGCTCCAGGTGGAAGCGCTGGTCACCGCGACGGTCTATGAGCCGCGCGACCTATCCGTCCTGGCGCCCGAATGCCAGGCCATCCTGCAGTTCTGCCGGGACTGGCGATCGGTGGCGGAGATCTCCGCTGTCCTGCGCCTGCCGCTGGGCGTCGCTAGAATTCTCATCGCGGATATGGGCGCTGACGGGCTGGTCCGCATCCACCAGCGCGAGGACGCGGAAGGTCGGCCAGACCTTAACCTGCTCGAAAGGGTACTTAGTGGACTCCGTAAGATCTAGCGTCGCTCAGCCGCAAGGTGCTCCGGCGGCGATGACCTCGGTGAAGATCGTGGTAGCCGGCGGTTTCGGCGTCGGCAAAACCACGTTCGTCGGCTCGGTGTCGGAGATCACTCCGCTCACCACCGAGGCTCAGATGACGGTGGCCAGCACCGATGTGGACGACTTGTCGCACGTCCCGGACAAGAGCACCACGACCGTGGCGATGGACTTCGGGCGGATCACGCTCGAGAAGGACCTCATCCTTTACCTGTTCGGTACGCCCGGCCAGCACCGCTTCTGGTTCATGTGGGACGACCTCATCCAGGGTGCGATCGGTGCGGTGGTCCTCGTCGACACACGCCGGCTCGCCGACTCCTTTCCCGCGGTGGACTACTTCGAGGCCAGCGGTCTGCCGTTCGTCATCGGCATCAACGGCTTCCACGGTCAGTTCCCGCACCGCTCCAAGGATGTGAGCGAGGCGCTGGCGATCTCACCGGACGTGCCCGTCATCCCATGTGACGCGCGTAACCGTGAGTCGACGAAGGCGACCCTGGTGACGCTGGTCGAGCACGCCATGAGCGTGCAGGCCGCCGGCCGCTACTGATCCAGCCCCCGCCGTTCGTTGCGCCACTAACCAGCCGCTCTACTGAACCGAACGGGCGCGCGCCGATCATCGCTGCTCGGTGCCCATTTCCCGGGCCCGTTTCCCGTGCCCGTTTCCCGTGCCCGTTTCCCGGGCCCGTTTCCCGGGCCCGTACACCGTGCCTGCACCTCCTTGTCCCGCCCCCTCGTCCGTACCCCGTATTCCTCGCCCGCACCCCTCACCAGACGGAGGAACGCCCCCATGGGGGATCGTTACTACAGCACGAGCAGCGCATTTCTGGAAGCCCTGGCGGAAGCCGGCGTCCGCTACCTGTTCGCCAACCTCGGCAGCGACCATCCGGGCCTGATCGAGGCGCTCGCGCAGGCACGGGCCGGGGGACGCCGGGCCCAACTGCCCGAGCTGATCGTCTGCCCGCACGAAATGGTCGCCCTCAGCGCGGCCCACGCGTACGCCGCGGTGTCCGGCGAGGCCCAGGCCGTGCTCGTGCATGTGGACGCGGGGACCCTGAACCTCGGAGGTGCCGTTCACAACGCCGCTCGAGGCCGGATCCCCGTATTGATCTTCGCCGGCGCCGCTCCCTTCACCATGGAGGGAGAACTTCCGGGGGGACGGAACGAATACATTCACTGGCTCCAGGACGTCCGCGACCAGCGCGGCATCCTGCGCAACTACACCAAGTACGACAACGAGATCCGCACCGGGCGCAACATCAAGCAGCTGGTGTTCCGCGCCCTGCAAATCGCCCGTAGCGCCCCGGCCGGACCTGTCTACCTGGTTGGCCCGCGCGAAGTCATGGAAGAACAGATCGAGCCCTACGCTGTCGAGCCCGGACTTTACACGCCGGTGGCTCCGGCGGCGCTCTCCCCCGAGGTAACCGCTGACATCGCTACGGCCCTGGCCGGGGCCCGGAAGCCGCTGGTGGTCACCTCCTACCTGGGCAGCGACCCCGCGGCCGTGGGCGAGCTGGTCCAGCTGGCCGAGGCGCTGGCCATCCCGGTCATCGAAGCGTCCCCCAGCCATGTCAATTTTCCCGATAGTCATCCGATGCATCATGGCTATCACTGGCATACCTCGACTCAGAATCCGCTGCTCGCCGAGGCCGACGTCATCCTGGTGGCCGACTCCGACGTGCCGTGGATTCCGGCGGTCAACCGTCCCGCCGATGACGCGGTGATCTACTGCATCGATTCCGACCCGCTGAAGAACCAGTTGCCGCTGTGGCATGTGCCCGCGCGCAGGTTCGCGGCGGCCGCCAGCCGGGTGGCCCTGGCGCAGATCAATGCCTTCATCCGGGACAACGGCCTCGTCGACGACGATGCGGTGGCCGCCAGGAGAGCGGCGAACAAGACGATCCACGACCTCCAGCGGGCTGAATGGGCCTCGCAGGAGCAGCCGCGAGATGGCGTGATCACCCCGCAGTACCTCACCGCGTGCGTCCGGGAAACTCTCGCGGGCGAAGACGCTCTCTTTCTCGTCGAGGTGGTCACGAACTCCCAGGCGGTCAGCGAGCACATGCGGGCAAACCGTCCCGGCTCGCTGATCGGCAGCGGTGCCAGCTCGCTGGGCTGGGCCGGTGGCGGCGCGGTCGGCGCGAAGCTCGCCGCCCCGGACCGGACGGTGGTCTGCCTGGTGGGCGACGGCTGCTACCTCTTCGGGGTGCCCAGCGCCGCGCAGTGGGTGTCCCGGCGGTATAACGCTCCCGCGCTGACGGTGATCTACAACAATCGCGGCTGGCGCGCTCCCAAGAACGCGACGCTCGCCGTCCACCCCGACGGTGCGGCGGCCGCGGCCGACGACTTCAACGTCAGCTTCGAGCCCGCGGCCGACCTGCCCGGCGTGGCCGCGGCCGCCGGTGGCGCGTTCGCCGCGAACGTGACCGACCCGGCCGAGCTGCCCGGGGTCCTGGCCGACGCGCTGGCCGCCGTGCACGGCGGCCGTTCGGCCGTGGTCGCCGCGCACCTGCCCGGCGTCTGACCAACCGCGGCCCTGGTTCCCGATTCCGGCTCCGCGAGCGCCGGGGGCCGTCCGGGGAGGCGATGTGACCTGCCTGGACGGCGCGTGGACGGGGTCAGAACTGGACGCCGCGGGTCAGCGCGCCGTCGACGACGAGGTTCGTACCGGATATGAAGGACGCCGCCGGGCTCGACATGAAGGCCACGGCGCGGGCGATCTCCTCGGGCCTGGCCATCCGCCCCGTCGGGTTCAGGCCCATGGCCATGGCGAACAGCTCGGGGTTGTTTGCCTCGATGTTCTCCCAGACGCCACCGGGGAAATAGGTGTTGCCGGGGGAGATGCTGTTGGCCCGGATGCCCTTCGGGGCGACCTGGTACGCCAGCCCCTGGGTGTAGTGGATCAGGGCCGCCTTGAACGTGCCGTACGGTCCCGCCGCGAAGTCGATCTCCCGGCCGGACACGCTGGCAATCGTCACGATCGAGGGCGCGTCGCTCTTCTCCAGATGCGGCATGGCCGCGCCCACGAGGCGGACGGCGTGCATCAGGTCCACCTCGAAGCTCGCCTGCCAGTTGGCCGGCTCGTCCGGGATAGCCAGCGCGCTGACGTTGGCGATCACGATGTCGACGCCCCCGAACCGGTCCGCGCTGTCGGCGACCCAGCGCTGGACGGCGCGGGCGTCGGCCACGTCCACCGCCTGCCCCAGCACGGTGCTCCCGCTCCGGCTCAGGGTGACGGTCGTGTCCCTGACGTCGCTTTCGGTCCGTGCACAGAACCCGACCACGGCTCCCTCAGCGGCCAGCGTTTCCACGATCGCCCGCCCGATGCCCCGCGTGCCCCCGCTGACCAGGGCACGGCGGCCCTGAAGGCCCAGATCCACTTTCGTTCTCCTCTATTACCGGCCGATCGGCTGCTGGCTGATGGTGCTGGCTGATTGGCGCGCGTTACCGGCTGACCGTCGCGGCGGTCTCGCGCAACTGCCGGTGCGCACCGCCGTAAGCGGCCGCGGGGGGAAGCAGTGCCTTCGGCACCTTGGTGACCGCGCTGTAGTTGACGTCCACCACGTTGGCCAGCGGGGACTGACTGGTCTGGGACAGCAACTGGTAGGCGTCCATCTTGTCCAGTCCGTACAGATCCATCAGCCACGTCACCATGCCGACCTGGCTTACCCGCCAGGCATCCTCCAGCGGCCGGCTGGATCCCACCACGATCAGGTGCTCGTCGGTTTCCAGGCGCGGCCAGGCCGGGCCGCCTCCCTTGATCAGCTCCACGACGAGGGTGACGTCCATCGCGCCTTCGACCGCGGTGCCGCAGGCCTCGCCTTCGCCCTGCCGGTAGTGCCCGTCACCCAGGGAGAACAGGCCGCCGTCCACGTTGACCGCCAGGTAGCACGTCGCGCCGGCGCGCATCTCCGGGGTATCCATGTTCCCGCCGAAGGTGTCCGGCACCAGCGAGGACCGCACTTCTCCGGCCGCCGGGGCCACTCCGACCGTGCCCAGCATCGGGTCCATCGGCAGTTCCACCCGCAGATCGCTGGCCTGGGCCTCGAACGCGACCGTCTGCCGTTCGGTGTCCACCTCGTATATCCAGGTCCGTTCCGGCAACGGGTCCTGCAGGGTCGCGGTCCGGTCGGTGCCGGTCAGCCCGCCGAAGAGCGGGATCGTGCAGGACGCGCCGAAGCTGCGGGCGGGGGTGAGATCCACGAAATGCAGCGCCAGGGTGTCACCGGGCTCGGCGCCCGCAACATGGAAGGGGCCGGTCTGCGGGTTGACGAACGGCATGGTCAGCGCCGAACTCGGCAGGTCCGTCGGCTGCCGGATATTGCCGCAGAACGCGTCCTCCGTCCATAGCCGCAGCACAGTTCCGGGCTGAATCTTCCGGACGGGCGCGACCCCGCCGAACGTGAACGCGTACTGGGCGCGTTCCGGGCGGAACTCGATTACCTCCATCGAGGACCTTTCTCTGATGCTCAGCGTCGGCCGGTCTGTGGTGCTCGGTGTCTCCGGGGTGTCCGCGTCGCAGCGCCCGGCTGGGGCCGTTACAAGATCCCGGCATACCCGATCGTCCTCGCCCATGCCCGGTGATTGTCAAGCAGGGTTAGCAAGCAGGGTTAAAGCAGCGGCCGCGCATCAGGCCGTCCCCGAGGCATGCTCCGTTCCTGGTAATGTGCACCCGATCCGGACCGCGCGGCGGTCCCGGAGCGGGGCGGTAGCTCAGCCGGTTAGAGCAGCGGACTCATAATCCGCCGGTCCTGGGTTCGAGTCCCAGCCGCCCCACTTACCTCTGAATTGCGTAAAACGTTCGGTATGGCCAGTGAGGTCGCCGCTGCGACGGGCCTGACCTGCCAGGCCGCAAGGCAGGCGCCGCACAGCTACCCGTCAACCGTCGCGCAGGACGAGCAGGCGGGGTTCGTCCTGTCGCCCCGAAACGCATGCACCTGCCTGGATCGGTGTGGCGGCGGGTCAACGTTTGCCGCGGGTCGGAGTGGCTTTCTCGGAAGGGTTCAGCGCAGCCTGCGAGCGGAGTGCGCTCCAGCCGAGGCGCCCGGTCACGCTGATGAGCACGTCCCCTACTTCCAGGCCTCGATCAGTGATGGTGACGTCGTTCAGCGTCATGGAGTGCGCTCTGCTGCGCATCTTGGCGATGTGCACGGCCCGGCCTATCTGAGATCCTTCTTCGATGTAGCGCAGGTCGATGGTGTTGTCGAACAGGAACAGCAGCCCGTCCAGGGAGTCTCCGGGCAGCCCGTGGACGTTGGTCTCGCTGGTGAGGAGCAGGGAACTGCCCCGCGCCCGGATGAGTCCGACGAGACTGCGCATATAGGCGGGGAAACGCTCCACATCCCGGGCGGCGGACGCCAGCTCGGACAGGCTGTCGATGACGACGCGGCTGACCTGGCGCTTGCCGATCTCCGAGCGCACTGACGTGGCCAGGACATCGAGGTCCAGATCGCCCATCGGGACGTAGGAGATAACGAGGTGGCCGGAATCGCGGTAAGCCGCGAGATCCCAGCCGAAGCTGGCGGCCACGCTGGTCAGCTGAGCACTGGTGTCCTGGAAGGTCACGTAGAGGCAATTTTCTCCCCGTTCTATTCCCTGGACGAGCCAGCGGAGCCCGAAGATCGTCTTGCCGACACCGGAGGGGCCGGTGACGAGGCTGGCGTCACTTTGCCTCGCGCCGCCGCCCATGAGGTCATCCAGGCCGGGGATACCGCTGGAGATCTGGCTGGACAGCGGGGCCTCCGGTTGCGGGACCAGGGTCTCTATGCGGGGGAACACCTCCAGCCCGCCCGGGCCGATCCGGAAGGTGTGCTTGCCCGACCGGTGGTTTCCGCCGCGCATCTTGATGATCCGCAGCCACCGCCGGTCGATCGGCTCGCGTGCCTTGTACTTCAGCTGGATGATGCCGTCGGCCAGCGAGAACACGACCTCGCTGCGCAACTCCCCGGGCGAGTACTCACCCAGCAGCAGCAGCACTGCGTCGGTCCGGGCAAACCGGCCGGTCAGGTCATAAAGCGCGCGGCGCAGCTCCCGCTTGTTGACAAAGTCGCCCAGCATCTTGGTGCTGTCCAGCACCACGATCGAGGGCTTCTCGTCCAGCGTCTTGCGGACGATCTCCGATGTCAGCGCCTCCAGGCCGTCCTGGCGCGAAGCCCCCAGGAAGTCACCCATGTGGATGTACTCGACCTTGGGCCCCAGGGACTCCGGATCGAAGAAGGCGAAATCCTTCAGGTGCCGGACGAGCTTGTTATGCGGCTCGGACATCGTCGTGTAGTAGATGCACTTGTGCTCCGTGGTAGCCCTGGCGAAACATATCTGCTGCGCCAGGATCGTCTTCCCGGTGCCCGGCGCGCCGGCCACGACCACGACCGACCCGGGCTCCAGGCCTCCATTGAGCACCAGGTCCAGCCCTGCTATGCCAGTAGGCAAACGTGTCAACGGCCGTTACGCCCTTTCTCTAGCAAGGTGTTCACGATCGCGACCAGGTCGTGGTCGCTGTAGGGCTTCGCCAGGACCGCGTCGGCGCCCCCCGCGAGGTGGGCGTCGCCGGTAGCGGCGAGGATCGGGATGCTTGCCGTGGCCGGGTCACCGCGCAGCCGCTCGATGAACTCCACGCCATCCATGACCGGCATCATGACGTCGGTCACCACCAGATCCGGGGCCTCTTGCTGCACGGCCCTCAGCCCGGCGGCACCGTTCTCCGCGACGGTCACGTCATGCCCCTGCTTCCGCAAGGTCCGGCCCACCAGGAACCGCTCGTCAGGCTCGTCGTCGACTACGAGAATCCTGGCCATACAGGCCTGGCCCCTTTCGTCGCGCTACTCTAAGTATCTATCAATATACTCACAGT